>JACCDX011656555.1_pt1 | contig 21277 bp, 22 predicted proteins | sample 7449681 | NCBI WGS metagenome assembly JACCDX01 (sample SAMN15323450, study PRJNA562643) | freshwater metagenome | isolation source: river surface water | place: USA:Blue River Watershed | collected 2017-08-18
GCAGCCAGGGCAGCCAGTGCAACTAGGGATTTTTTCATGTGAAGTTTCTCCAAGGTTTAACAAAGGGCTCCGGTTCAAGAGCGGTTTCCCACTCCCGGATCCCCGGGCCAACCTCCTTTGATGGAAGCTGACGCTATTGCACCAGATCGCCGGACCAAAGGCCATGCTTAGGGTCAAAAATAGGGGTTTTACGTTGCTTGGGTGCAACAAATTGTGGTGTTTGCGCATCAATCCCCGGCGGTCATCCTGGGTAACCCCGTCTTTTACAATATAAAAAATGAACAGTCCTTTGCGCCACTCCCTGCCAACCAGCCCCCTGGATCGGGTCCTGACCCTGGCCGACTCGGCCTTGCGCACCATCGGATCGCGCCACCATGCCCAACGCCCGTGCCCGGGTGTTTCGGCTGAGCTCCCTCTATCCGCCGCCGAAAAAGCCCAGTCGATCGCCCTGATGCGGGTCAACCACGTGGGTGAGGTCTGCGCCCAAGCCCTGTACACCGCGCAAGCCGAGGCCACGGGCAACGCCTCGTTGCGGCGCCACTTCCTGGCCGCCAGTGCCGAAGAAACCGATCACCTGGCCTGGACCGAGCAGCGGCTGTCCGAACTGGGTGGGCGCACCAGCCTGCTCAACCCGCTTTGGTACGCTGGGGCTTTTGCCATTGGCTGGGTGGCAGGCAAAGCGGGGGGCGACCGGGTGAGTTTGGGTTTTGTGGTCGAGACCGAACGACAGGTCGAGGCGCACCTGGCCAGCCACCTGAACCTTTTGCCAGAAGCGGACCAAACCTCGCGTGAGATCGTGCGCCAGATGCAGGCCGATGAGGCCCGCCACGCCATCGACGCGGAAAAGGCCGGTGCGGTTCCTTTGCCAGCCCCCGTGCAGGGCCTGATGCGGGCCGCCGCCAAGGTCATGACGACCGTGGCCCACCGGCTCTAGTTCTAAAGCCCGTCCAGTCTAGGTTTGCAATACCTCGAAGCTGGTGGTGATGGCGGCCGTTTTGCCCAACATGATGCTGGCCGAGCAGTATTTGTCGTGGCTGAGCGCGATGGCGCGCTCGACCGCCCCGGGATCCAGGCCATCGCCCGTGACTTTGAAATGCATGTGGATGGCGGTAAAGACCTTGGGGTCGGTTTGGGCCCGCTCACTGGTGATCTGAACGCTGCACCCACTGACCCGATGGCGGCCTCTCTTGAGGATGAGCACCACGTCGTAAGCGGTGCACCCGCCGGTGCCCGCGAGCACCGTTTCCATGGGACGGGGGGCCAGGTTTTGCCCCCCATTTTCAGGGCGCTGGGCATCGGGCGCGCCGTCCATGACCAGCACGTGGCCGCTGCCGGTTTCGGCCACAAAGCCCATGCCCGAACGGGTGCCGCTGTGTCCGGTCCAAGTGACGGTGCATTCCATGGCGAACAGATTCCTTTCAAAATGTTGGGGAATTATGCGACACAGTTGCGAATCGATGCCGACCCGATAGAATAATGATCAATTGCTCAACAACTGTTCAAGCTGATGAGCAAACCACTTGTCTCCTCCACCCTCATTAACGGTGGATTCAGCCCTGGGCTCGGCCCGGGGCTTTTTTTTGGGCCCGGCGGCTTTGCAAGAGCCCGACATTCATTTCGCCCGTCAAGGTCGAAGCGTAAAACTTTTCAATCATGTCCACCGAAGTGCGTGCGTTGCGCGCCAGGGTCAGCATGTCGATGCCTTCGCCATAAAGCAAACGAAAAGTGATCGCCGTGTGGCGCAAGCAATACAAGGTGCGGGCCTGCCCATGGGCATCGGTCAGGCCCAGCCCAGCCTCGCGAAGCACCCATTTCAGCCAGAAGTTAAACAGCCCCAGGGCATGTTCGCGGTCTTTCTCTTGCGGCAAAAACACCCAATCGCCCTCTTGCACGCCACCTGTGCGTTGCTGGCAAAGCCATTCATACACCCGAACGGCGGGTTGCAGGCTCACGATGGGCTTGTCGTGCCGTTTGGACTCGGGCAGATTCAGCCGCAAGTAAGTGTGGGCCCCACGCACGGTTTCGATGTGTTGATGGCGCAGGTTTTTGATGTCGCTGGGTCGAACAAAACTGTTCACCATGAAGATGACCAAGGCGTAAAAATCGGGAGGTAGGCTGCGGTAGCGGGGCGTCACCCAAAACCGCTCGCGTTGGCCTTCACCGGTTTTGAACACAGGCGCCTCGCGCCCTTGGGCGGAAAGGGCTTTGGCGACCCGCAAGATGCGCCGATACTGGGGCAGGGTCAGGGCCGAGCGCGGCTTGTGGCTGACCCGCACTCGGGGCAAATCGGGGATGGCATCGATCCAATGCTCTTGGTGTGCCAGCTTCAAGAGCTTGCGTACGATCACCAGGTATTGCGACTGGGTGGTGGCCGAAGCCTGCTCGTCGAGTAAGCGGGTCATGAGCCCTTCGATGGCTTGCCGATCAACCTGCGCAATCGACAAAAGCCCCATGGCCGGCAGGATGTGACGGTCCAGGCGATTGCGCATGATGTGCCAAGAGGCCTCGGCAAAATCACCCGAGCGCACCCGACGGTATTCCTGCTCCATCAAACGGTCGGCGACATCGCTCACCGTCAAATCGACGGTGTCAGAAAGTGAATGGCTTGCGCTGGCTCGGTCCGATCCCATGCGCCAGGCCTCGAACTGGGCTTGGTCGATCAACACATAGCGTGTCCCGTCTGGACCCGTGATCGCAATGGGTTCGCGTTGCAACAAGGGCGATAGGGTCGGCATGAGCTCGTGCAGCCGCTCAGACGGGACGAGGCAGGAGGCGACGGACCAGCATTCGTCAGTCGGTAATGACACTTTTGACAGTCTAGTTTTTTTTATTTCGACCGGCATCATGCAAATGATTTAGTTATTGTAAATTTAACATTGAAATTAATTTTGTCAATTCATGTTTTAGTATTAATTAAAACTAACATTTTGATCTTTTCAGCGGGGTTCAGATGAAATTCTAGTAGATGCACTGGCTACACTGGCCGCCACTGGCGCCTTTGCCCAAGTCACCATCGACGGCTACATCGACCGTGGCTACCTGATCACCAACAACAGCGATAACACCAAAGACCTTCGCACCGTTTCATCCAACGCTGGCACCACCACCGTGGGCCTGAAGTTCCGTGAAAACGTCGGTGGCGGCATCGTCATCGGTGGCCAATTGAACACCGACTGGGCCGACTTGGGTGGCGCCACCCAAGCCAACGCCGTCGCCAACGCCCAAACCTCGGGTTTTGCCAACAGTCAGAGTTTTGCCGACATCGCCGGTCCCTTTGGTACCGTTCGCCTGGGCTCGCCGAACAACTACACCCTGACCAACGCCATTTCGGTGGCGTCGCCCGCCTTCTCGACCGGCGTTGGTGGTGCCTATAGCACCGCCTTCGCCATCGCCAACGGAGTGGGTACAGGCACCACCGGCCTTGGTGGCACCGTTTCTGCTGGCGCCATTGGTAATACCGGTGTCGGCGCCCGCGCCATCCGCATCGCCAACACCGTGCAATATTCGTCACCCGTTTTCAACGGCTTGAGCGCGCACATCGGCATTACCCCGCAAAACAACAATGTGACCAACGGTGCCGCTACCACCACCGCTCTTGGCGCTGGTAACACGGTGGGTGTGAAAGAATACGCCCTGCGCTACACCAATGGTCCGATCGATGCCATGTACACCAGCATCAAGTACGAAGTGGGCTCCAACGGCACGACCCAAAGCCGCCTGACTGCGGCAACCCCCGGCTCTACGCCGAGTTTGTCAACTGCCAGTCTCACGGGCAGCTACACCAACACCCAAAACCTCTTGGGTGCGACCTACACCGTCATGCCTACCCTCAAGCTGCACGGTGGTCTGGGAACCTTCAGTTCAAGCGACAACAGCGCCAAGGGCAAGAGCACTCAATTGGGCGTGACCTACACCATGGGTAACATCGACATCCTGGGCATGATGGCCAAAGTGGATGACACCGCCCCCGTTATTGGTGCTGCCACCGCTCCAACAAACGCCGATCGCAAAATGACCGGCCTCGGGGTGAACTACAACCTGAGCAAGACCTCGCGCGTGTACCTGCGCTACGACGACATCAACTACAACAGCAACGGCGCTGCCGCTCCGGGAACCGCCGTCAAGCGCACCGCTGTGGGCATCAGCAAGTCGTTCTGATCACCGGTCGGCCCAGCCGACACACAGGCCGCAACGCCTGGCCTGCCATGGCAACATGGCCGGCGATCTTGTGAACCCAGGTTCGCAAATCAGCGAACCCCTGAGGCTGGCCGTTGTGCCAGCCTTTTTTTTGCGGTATGGTTAGCGCCTGATCAACAACTTGTGGGCGTTTGACCATGTCTTTCTTTCGGCTGATTCTCTGTTTGGTTCTGGGGGCCTTCGGCACGGCCTGGGCTCAGTCCGATTACCCGCGCCAGCCCATCCGCATGGTGGTGGGCTTTGCCGCGGGGGGCATATCCGATGTGCTCTCGCGTGCCATCGCCGCCAAAATGTCGGTCAACCTGGGCCAACAAGTGATCGTCGAGAACAAGCCGGGAGCGGGCACCACCATCGCTGCCGACACCGTGGCCCGCGCCACACCCGATGGTTACACCATCTTTTTCCAAGACATCACCACCCACGCCATCAACGCGTCGTTGTACGCCAAATTGCCCTACGACTCGGTCAAAGACTTCACCATGATCGGCACCGTGGCCTCGACCCCGCTGATGCTGGTGGTCCACCCCAGTTCGCCGGCCAAGTCGGTCAAAGAGTTGGTGGCCCTGCTCAAGTCGCAGCCGGGCAAGCACTCGTATGGCTCTTCGGGCAACGGCACCATCTTGCACCTGGCCGGTGAAATGCTCAAAGCCAGCGGCTCGCTGGATGTGCAACACATCCCCTACAAAGGCAGCTCACCAGCGACCCAAGCGATTTTGAGCAATGAGGTCTCGCTGGTGTTCTCGACCATGCCCCCCGCCGTGGCCAACGCCCGCGCCGGCAAATTGCGTGCGCTGGCCGTGACCACGCCCAAGCGCGTGTCGGCCGCCCCCGACGTGCCCACCATGGTCGAGGCGGGCATCGACGGCTTTGAGGTCGTGCTCTACAGCGGCATCATGGGACCCAAGGGCATGGACCCAGCCATCGTGCGCCGCCTGAATGCCGAGTTTGCCAAGGCCGTCAACAGCGACGAGATTCGCAAGGTCTACGACAACCTGGGGGCCGATGCCCTGTTGGGCAGCCCGCAGGCCCTGGGCGATCTGGTGAGCAAGGAAATCACCAAGCTGGCCCCCCTGGTTCGCGCCAGCGGCGCCAAAGTGGACTGAGCGCCATGGATGAATCTGTCCTGTTGCCGCAGCACAACCGTTACGACTATGTGCCGCTCACCGAGCGGCGCGACTACAGCTGGCCGGCAGAAAAACGCCTGGCCTTCACCCTGACCACCAACGTGGAATGGTTTGCTTTTGGGGCTGGACTGGGCCATGACCCCGCCAAGACCGGCGAGCCGCAAACGCACCGCAACTATTCTTGGCGCGACTATGGCAACCGGGTTGGCATTTGGCGTCTTTTTGATCTGCTCGACGAGTTACAACTGCCCGCCGGCCACAACACCAACAGCCTGATCTACCGCTACGCGCCGCAAATCACCGACGCCATCCGCAAACGCGGCGACGAGGTCGTGGCCCATGGCCGCACCAACGCCGAAAACCTGCGCGGGATGTGGCTGGCCGACGAAGCCCGGGTGCTGCGCGAGGTCACCGACACCATCCGTCAACACGAGGGTCACACCCCCAAGGGCTGGATGGGCTCGGGGGCCTATGAAACACCCCATACCCCCGACCTGCTCAAGGCCCTGGGCTACACCTACTTGATGGATTGGCCCATGGACGATCAACCGATCTGGTTGCGCACCCAGCACGGCCCGCTGCTGAGTGTGCCCTACCCGATCGAGCTCAATGATTCTCAGCACGTCATCCACCGCAAAGGCGATGCGGTCGACTTTTGCGACATGATCGTGCAGCAATTTGACGAGATGATCGAGCAATCCGCGCGCCACCCGCTGGTGATGAATGTCTCCATCCACCCCTATGTGTTTGGCCAGCCCTTTCGCCTGCGCATGTTGCGCCAAGCCTTGCGACATTGTCTGCAGCACCCGCTCAAAGACCGTGTCTGGTGGACCCGACCGTGTGACATCGCCGACCACTGCCTGGGCTTGCCTCCGGGGTTGATTCCGGGCGGTTAATCCCAAGGGGCTCGGACTGGGCTGCCCTAAAATGGGACCATGCCCAGCCCACGCGCCCCCAAACCGGCCAAAAGCCTCAAGCCCACCGATTACCTGCAACGGATTTTGACGGCCCGCGTCTACGACGTGGCCCAAGAGTCGGCGCTGGAGCCGGCACGCAACCTCAGCCGTCGCCTGCACAACAAGGTCTTGCTCAAACGCGAGGACCAGCAGCCAGTGTTCAGTTTCAAACTGCGCGGTGCCTACAACAAGATGGCGCACCTCAGCCCCGAGCAACTCAAGCGGGGGGTGATCTGCGCATCCGCTGGCAACCATGCCCAGGGCGTCGCACTGGGCGCGTCCAAACTGGGCACGCGGGCCGTGATCGTCATGCCGGTCACCACCCCCGGCCTGAAGGTCGAGGCGGTGCGGGCGTTGGGTGGCGAGGTGGTGTTGCATGGCGACAGTTACTCGGATGCCCACCAGCATGCGGTTGAGCTGGAAAAAAAGTTGGGGCTGACCTTTGTCCACCCCTTTGATGACCCCGACGTCATCGCCGGTCAGGGCACCATCGCCATGGAGCTGTTGCGCCAACACCAGGGGCCGCTGGACGCGGTGTTTGTTGCCATCGGGGGCGGCGGCCTGATCTCGGGGGTGGCCAACTACATCAAGGCGGTGCGCCCCGAGGTCAAGGTGATCGGGGTGCAGATGAATGACTCGGACGCCATGATGCGTTCGGTGGCGGCGGGCAAACGTGTCGCCCTGCCCGATGTCGGCTTGTTTTCTGACGGCACAGCCGTCAAATTGGTCGGCGAAGAGACCTTCCGAATCAGCCGCAAACTGGTTGATGAATTCATCACCGTGGACACCGATGCGGTTTGCGCCGCCATCAAAGATGTCTTTGTCGACACCCGCAGCATCGTCGAGCCAGCCGGTGCACTGGCGGTGGCCGCCATCAAGGCCTACGTGGCTCAACACAAGACCAAAGGTCAAACCTACGCTGCCATTTTGTGTGGCGCCAACATGAACTTTGACCGCTTGCGCTTCGTCGCCGAACGCGCCGAGGTGGGCGAGGAGCGCGAGGCCTTGTTTGCCGTCACGATCCCGGAAGAGCGCGGCAGTTTCCGACGCTTTTGCAGCCTGATCGGTGAATTACCTGCTTTTGGGGGTCAAAAATCACCGCGCAACGTGACCGAGTTCAACTACCGCATGAGCGACGCCCAGCAGGCCCATGTGTTCGTCGGCCTGACCACTTCGGCCAAGGGCGAAAGCGCCAAAATCGCGAACCATTTGAGCAAGCATGGCTTTCAGGCCCTGGACCTCACCCACGACGAATTGGCCAAGGAACACATCCGGCACATGGTCGGTGGGGCCAGCGAACTGGCCAAGGACGAGCGTTTGCTGCGCTTTGTGTTTCCCGAGCGGCCTGGCGCCTTGATGAAGTTTTTGTCCTCGATGCGCCCGGGTTGGAACATCAGCCTGTTCCATTACCGCAACCAAGGGGCCGATTACGGTCGCATTTTGGTGGGTCTGCAAGTGCCCCCGAAAGACAACGCGGCCTTTAGAAAGTTCCTGACCGAGCTTGGCTACCCCAGCGTGGAAGAGACCCACAACCCCGTCTATCGATTATTCCTGCAAAAGTAACTGCTCACATTACTCAGGCAAGCGGGGGATTTTTAGTTCCAACACCTCGACCACGGGGCCTTGGGGGGTAGGACCCAAGGCGACGCTTCGGGGTCCGAGTTCCAACACGTGGCGGCCTGCTTGCACCTCTTCCCCGGGCCTGTAGGGCTGGGCTTTTTGCCCGTCGATCGAAATCATGGCGCTGCCCGCCTGGGTGCCACGGGCGATGACGGCCACCAGCGTCAGCGTCGAGCTGGGCGACCCCGATGCCACAGCAGGCACGCCATCACCCCCCAGAATGCGGGCCAACGGTGCAGGCTCGCCCGCAGGCACCGGTTCTGCAACAAAGCGCACATGGGGATCGGCGCGCCCGAGCGCCAGGACCTGCATCACCCAAAACACAGCGCCACCCAAGGCCAGGCCCGCGAGCACGGCGGTGGTGGCGCGCTGAGCCCAGGTCGCTGCGGGCTGGATCAAGCGGGGATTGGACATGGGTTGGGATTATCATGCCAACATGAGCTCCTTTCCAAACCCCTCCGCAAACATTCAGGTCACCCACACCGCCCGCACCCGTCAAGCCTCTCGGCGTGCGTCGCGCGGCTTCACACTGATCGAATTGATGGTGGTGTTGGCGATCCTGGGCGTGCTGGCCGCGCTGATCGTGCCCAATGTGCTGGGCCGTGCCGACGACGCACGCGTGACGGCCGCCAGGGCCGATGTCAACCACCTGGTCCAAGCCCTCAAGCTGTACCGACTGGACAACCAGACCTACCCCAGCGCCAGCCAAGGGCTGCAAGCCTTGGTTCAAAAGCCGACGGTGGATCCGATCCCTGCCAATTGGCGCCCCTACCTGGACAAACTGCCCAACGACCCCTGGGGTCGGCCCTATCAGTACCTCAACCCCGGGCTCAAGTCCGAGGTTGATGTGTTGTCCTGGGGGGCCGATGGTCAAAGTGGCGGCGAGGGACGCAACGCCGACATCGGCAGCTGGCAGTAAGCCCCGATTTGACCCATGGGCGCCCCACGAACGCACGGCGCAACAGGGCCTGGTTTGCAAGCGGGGTTCACCCTCATCGAGATGATCGTGGTGCTGGCCCTGGTGGCCGTGGTGAGTGGACTGGTGGCCCTGGGCGTGCGCCCCACGCCACAGCAGCAACTCAGCCGCGAAGGCGAACGCCTGGCGCTGTGGCTCGAATTCGTGCGCACGCAATCCCGCAGTCAGGGCGACTGGGTGCAGGTGCAGGTGGACCGCTCAGGGGCGCAAGCGTTGGGCGCAAGACCCGATGCCGTTGGCACCGGACGTTTGAACTGGCTTTACGCCGACACCTCGCCGATGACCGCTGTCACGCTGATCTTGGGGCCTGAACCCGTGTTGCCGCCTCAGCATGTGCTGCTGCTCAGCACGGCCGACGACCGTGCTCGGGTGCGGGTGGGCACCGGGGGCCTGGGCCCATGGACCGCACAATGAGGGCACGCGCGTCCCAACACGCCCAGGGACTGAGCCTGATCGAGGTGCTGGTGGCATTGTTCATCCTGGCCTTGCTGCTCGCCACCGCCAGTCAAGCCATCTCGGGGTGGCTGCGGGTGGCCCAGCGGCAGGGCGATGCCCTGCGTGCCCAACTGTGCGCCGACAACGCGCTCAACGAATGGCGCTTGCGACGCACCCTGCCCGGCATCGGCACCACCACCGTCGCCTGCGAGCAAGGGGGCCAGGTGCTGCAGGTGCAATTGGAAATCAGTCCCACCCCCAACCCGGCGTTTCTCAGGGTCGACGCCAGCGTCTGGGCGCGCCAGCAACCGGTGCTGCGGGTCAGTGGCATTTTGGGGCGTTATTGATGGCAGGCCGCAACCGAACGCTCAGCCGCACATCGGGCTTGACCTTGGTCGAAGTGCTGGTCGCACTGGCCCTGTGGGGCCTGATGACCGCGTTGCTGACCCAGGGCTTGGACGGGGTCACGCGCAGCCAGCGCCACCAGATCGAACGCAGCGATGCGCACGCGCGGCTGCAAACCAGCCTGGCCCAGTGGCAGACCGACCTGAACCAGATCGACACCGACAACCGCTTGATGCCAACGGTGGATTGGAATGGGCAGGTCCTGCGCTTGATCCGGCACAGCCCCGCCCCTCACGCCGGTCAGCGCACCGTCGTGGCCTGGGGCGTGCATGCGGGGCGATGGGTGCGCTGGCAGTCCCCCGCCCTGAGCCACCCCGCCGAGGTGCTCCAAGCATGGGGACAGGCCCTGCAGGCGTTGACCACAGCCACCGACCTTGGTGGCGCGCCCGACCCGGCAGGGGTCCCCGCCCAAGGCTGGCAGCTGTTTTTTTTCCACGAAGACAGCTGGGGCAACGCCCTGTCCAGCCGGGGCTCGACGGCCAGTCAAACCCCGGGTGACAACCCCACCAGCGGGGGGGCGGACTTGCCCGATGCGATCCGTTTGCAGTTGGATTTGCAACCACAAGGCGATTGGCGGGGGCGGCTGAATTGGGACTGGGTGCGCCCGACCTGGGGTGTGACCCGATCATGAGCGCTCGTCCTCGCCACACCCAAGGCGGCGCCGTGCTCTTGCTGGCCCTGTTGGCGGTGGCCTTGATCATGGTGCTGCTGGCTTCGGTCTTGTCGCGTCAATCCAACCTGATTCACATCGAATCCGCCGAACGAGAGCGTCAGCAGGCCGTGTGGCTGATGCAAGGGGCCATGGACTGGGCTCGGTTGATCTTGCGCGAGGACGCGCGCAGCGGAACCGCCGACCACCTTTCGGAGCCTTGGGCCGTGCCTTTGCAAGAAAGCCGTCTGTCGGGTTTTCTGGCCACCCAGTCGGGCGCTCGCGAAGCGTCCAAGCCCCTGGATGAAGAGGTGGTTTTGTCAGGGGGCATTGAAGACGCCCAAGGTCGTTTCAACCTGACCAACCTGCTCCAAGGCCAGCAGATCGACACGCAGGCGCGGGCCCAACTGGCTCGACTGTTCGGTCTGCTGGGCTTGCCCGCCGACCGAGCCGAGGACCTGGCCCGAACCATGGCCCAATCCAGACAGCCTGGGGCCAAATGGCTCCCCTTGCGCACGCCCGATGACTTGGCCGCTTGGGGTTGGGAACAAGGGCAAATCGACCGGTTGCAGGCCCATGTGGTGATTTTGCCCGAGCGCACCCGGATCAACGTCAACACCGCCAGCCCCGAGGTGCTGGCGGCCACGGTCGACGGTTTGAGTCTGGCCAACGCCGAGCGCCTGGCGTTGGCGCGTTTGCGCGCCCCTTGGACCCAGCAGGGCCAAGCGCAAGTGGCCTTGGGTGCCGCGTTCGACAGCACCCGGCATGACATCGGTAGCCGGTATTTTTTACTTCGCGGCCGTTTGCGTCTGGGTCGCACCGAACTCTCGCAAACCGCCCTGGTCCAACGCGATGGGCCAGCAGTGGTGTATCGCTGGGTGATGCCCCATGCCACCACCGCTCGCCCCTAAAATGAACCCAAGATGCTGATCATCGGCTTGCCCCACGACCCCGACCCAGAGACCTACGACCATGTCCTGAGCGAAGCAGGGGTGCGTCCCGTGGATCGCGGGCCAGGGCGGCCGGCCGATCTCCCTGCCCACAAGCAACGCGTGGCGCTGCTGCCTCACACCCGGCTGTCTTGGCATCGGGTGCGATTGCCCAAACTGCCCCGGGGGCAACAACGCGCCGCCATCGTGGGCCTGCTCGAAGACCAATGGTTGCAGCCCCCCGAATCGCTGCACCTCGGCGTCTTCCCCATCGCCGATGCGCCCCCCGACGCCCCCAACACCTGGGTTGGCGTCTGCGACGCCCAGTGGTTGCGTCAGGCCTTGCAGCCCCTGGCCCAAGCGGGCTGCATGCCCCAACGCCTGATCCCCGAGTTTGCGCCGACCGTCGCCACCCCCGAAACCCTGCACGTGATCGGCCCGACCGAACTCCCCAGCGTCGTGTGGCTACGACCGCAAGGGGTTCTGAGCGCCCCTTGGCCTGCCCCCTGGCCTCTGCTGGCCGCCACCCCCATGCAGGTGTGGGCTGAACCGGCGCTGATCGGCTTGGCGCAAGGTGCGTTGGCGTCGACCGGCGAGGCTGGCGCTCAGCCCCTGACCCGCGCCGAGCGCTGGTCGGCGGCAGCGAATTCACCTTGGGACCTGGCCCAGGGGGAATGGTCCCAAACACCGACACAAAGGGCGTGGCGCGGCGTGACGAATCTGGTCCAGGATTGGGTGCGCCAACCCGAATGGAAACCCGCGCGTTGGGCGCTGGGCCTGCTGCTCGCAGGCCAAGTGCTGGGCCTGTCAACATGGGCCTGGATGACCGAACAAGAGACGCAAGCCCAGCGACAAGCCTTGCAAGGGATGCTCAGGCAAAGTTTTCCAGACATCACCACCGTGGTCGACGCCCCCTTGCAAATGCAGCAAGCCCTCCATCGCTTGCGCCTTCAGGTGGGCGCGGCTGGACCGACACAGCCCGAAGAGATGTTGGCGCAACTCACCCAAGGCATGAGCCCCTCCCCTGCGCTGACGCGCATCCGGTTTGACGGACTGTCGCTGACGGTGCAGGGCCTCCAAATGAACGCCCTGGCCGCGCCGCAACGACAGCGCTTGCAAGCCTTGGGTTACGTGCTCCAGGACACGGCCGAAGGCCTGCGCATGCGCTGGGAGGGCACCCCATGAGCCACCCCCGTTGGTTGGCCCTCGCCCTCATCGCATTGGCCCTGGCTGCCGCGTCATGGGCCCTTGGGCCGGCTTGGCAACAGTGGCGGGCACACCCACAGCCCTTGCACAAACTGGCGCAACAAAGACAAGCCATGCAGTTGCAACAGCAAGAGGTCGAGGCCTTGCGCAAAAAGCCCATCCCCAGCCCGTTCGAGGCCCAAACCCTGATCCATGCGCTCAGCAAACAGCACTTTGGCAGCACACCGATCGGCCTACCGGACCAGGGGCTGCAAGTCCAACTCAACGGCGTGAACGCCGAGCGCTTGGCGCTGGGTTGGCAAGAGATTCGCGCCCAAACATCGGCCCGCGTGGTGCGCGTGGACCTCACGGCCAGCGGCCCCTTGTGGTCCGGCACCTTGGTGTTCAAACTGGCGCAGAAACCATGATGCGCACGCACCCGTTACCGCCCCCGACGGGACGAAGCGCCCCCTGGACCTGGTTTGCCCTTGGGGCCTTGGCCAGCACGCTGTGGGTGGTACTGCATCAGTGGCCCGCCCGATGGCTGGCCCCTGTGGTCCATCACCTCTCCGAGGGACGTGTCCAGTTGATCGAGGCCCAAGGCACCGTTTGGGAGGGTTCGGCTCACCTGGCACTCGGCCCAGGACCCGACACCCCGACCAGCACCGCCTGGTCGCAGCGGCTGCATTGGCGTTTGACCCCCATGGGCTTGACCGACTGGGAACTGCGTTTGAGACCCCGTGAGCAGCCCGAGTCGGACACTTGGTCGTGGCGACTCCAGTGGCACCCCTCGGGTTGGTCGCTGGGTGTGAGCGACATCGACTGGCGATTGCCCACCACTTGGCTGTCGGGCTTGGGCGCCCCTTGGAACACCGTCGAACCCGATGGGGTCATGCGCTTGCGCAGCCTGGGCTGGGGCTGGCAACAAGGACCCAGCGGCACCCAGACGCGCGGACAGATCGGTCTGACGCTGGAGGGGTTTGCCACCCGCTTGTCTTCGTTGCGGCCCTTGGGTGACTACCAGCTGACCTTGCATGGGGCGACGGTCCCCCGGGTGGAGTTGCGCACCCTCCAAGGCCATCTGCACCTGAGCGGCCAAGGCCATTGGCAAAATGGTCGCCTGCAATTTCTGGGCGAAGCCTGGGCCCATCAGACGCAAGACGAGACCGCGCTGTCCAATTTACTCAACGTCCTGGGTCCACGTACCGGGCCTCGGACTTTACTGAAAGTGGGATGAAGAATCGCCATGTCGACCCTCAAATACGCCTGTTGGCACCGCTTGGTCTGCGTCCTTGCTTTGAGCTGGACCTTGGGTCTGCCCACCTCTTGGGCCCAGACCAAACCCAAAAACCCCGCCACAGAACCAGTCAGCCTGAACTTTGTGAACGCAGAGATCGAGACCGTGGCCCGTGCCCTGGCCCATGTCACGGGCCGCAACCTGGTGCTCGACCCCAGGGTCAAAGGGACCATGACCCTGAGCACCGAAAAGCCCATGTCGCCCGAGCAGGCGTGGTCGCAGTTTCTGTCGGCCTTGCGCCTGCAGTCTTATGCCGTCGTCGAGGTCAATGGCTTGTACAAACTGTTGCCCGAAGCCGAGGCCAAACTACAAGGTGGCAGCGTGGTCGCCACCCCCGACAAATCGGCCATCGGGGGGCAGGTGATCACCCAGATCTTTCGCCTGCAACATGAAAACGCCAACCAATTGGTGTCGGTGTTGCGTCCGCTGATCAGCCCCAACAACACGATCAACGTCAACCCGGGCACGAACTCGCTGGTCATCACCGACTACGCCGATAACCTGCAGCGCATCGCGCGCATCATCGCCAACCTCGACACCGCACAAGCCACCGACATCGAAATCGTCCCGCTCAAGCACGCCCTGGCCATTGACTTGGCGCCCTTGCTGCAAAGGTTGATCGACGCGTCAGCTCCAGCTGCGGGCACCCCCACGCCCAACCCCGCAACACCGGCAAGCCCGGGGGGCGATGGGGGATACCGCACCACCGTGTTGCCCGAGGCGCGCAGCAACAGCCTGATTTTGCGCGCCGCCAGCCCCGCGCGTCTGCTGCAGGCGCGCCAACTGGCTGAAAAGCTGGATCGCCCAGGCGGTGCCGCCGCCGCTGGCAACATCCACGTGGTGTACCTGAAAAACGCCGATGCGACCAAACTGGCGATCACCCTGCGTGCAGCCCTGGCGGGCGACGGTCGCGGGGTGGGCAGCCTGATCCCCAACACCCCCACACCCACCCCCTCCGTGGGCACCGGCCTGACCACGACCCCCACATCGATGGCCCCCCCTATGGGCGGCAACACCAGCAGCAGCCCGAGCGCCACGACCACGGGCGGACAGATTCAAGCCGACCCGGCCACCAACTCGTTGATCATCAGCGCGCCCGAGCCGGTCTATCGGCAATTGCGTGCCGTGATCGACCAACTCGATGGACGACGTGCCCAAGTGCTGGTCGAGAGCATGATTGCCGAGGTCGATGCCAGCAAGGCGTCGCAGTTTGGCGTGCAATGGCAAAACATCATGGGCAACCGGGGCGGCAACGTCGGCATCATCGGCACCAACTTCGGCAGTGGCGGCAACAACATCCTCACCCTGTCCAGCCAGGGGAGCAGCGGCACGCTCAGTCCCAACGCCGGTCTCAACATCGGCACCGGGCGCCGCTTGGACAATGGCTCCTACATTTTGAGCAGTCTGGCCAACTTTTTACAGGAAAGCGGCGGCAGCAACATCCTGTCAACCCCCACCTTGCTGACCCTGGACAACGAAGAGGCCAAGATCGTCGTGGGACAGAACGTCCCCTTCGTCACCGGTCAATACACCAACAACAACACCAACACCGGGGCGGTGAATCCATTTCAAACCATCGAACGCAAAGACGTGGGCCTGACCTTGCGCGTCAAGCCCCAGATCAGCGAAACCGGCACCGTCAAGCTCACCATTTACCAAGAGGTCTCCAGCGTGGTCGCCAACTCGGTGGGCAGCACCACCGGTCTGATCACCAACAAGCGTTCGATCGAGTCCAATGTGCTGGTCGAAGATGGCCAGGTGGTGGTGTTGGGTGGCCTGTTGTCCGACGAATACAACTCGAACAGCGCACAGGTGCCCGGCTTGGGCAACATCCCCTTGCTCGGCGCGCTGTTTCGCAGCGAAAGCCGAGAACGCCGCAAAACCAATCTGATGGTGTTTTTGCGACCGGTCGTGCTGCGTGACGCGATCGCCACCGACAACCTGTCGAACACCCGCTACCAGAACATGATCAACACTCAGGTGCAGAGCCATGTGCCGGCCAGTGGACCGATGACGGTGGACAACAACATGACCTTGCCACCCAAGCCAGAGCCCAAAGCGGAGAGCAAGCCTTGAGCGCACGCCATCCCCTGCCTTACGCCTTTGCCCGCAGCCATCAGCTGTTGCTGGAGGGGCATGAGCAGGGCTGCACGCTTTACTTTGCCGGCCAGCCCGATGCTGCGGCCTGGAGCGAGGTCATGCGTTGGGCTTGTGCTCAGGGGTCCATGCCGACGGCCCAACAAATGACGACCGATGACCTGGCGCACAAAATCAGTCAGGCTTATGCGCACAGCGACACCACCGCCGCTCGGGTCGCCAGCGAAGTCGAAAACGACGCCGACCTGGGCCGATTGCTGCAGGAACTGCCGGCCGTGGCAGACCTGCTGGAATCCTCTGACGATGCCCCCATCATCCGCTTGCTCAATGCCTTGCTCGGCCAAGCCGCCCGCGACGGGGCCAGCGACATCCACATCGAGGCTTACGAGCGTCATTCGAGTGTGCGGTTCCGGATTGATGGCGATTTGCGCGAAGTCGCGCAACCCCATCGGGCCTTGCACGCGGCGCTGATTTCTCGCTTGAAGATCATGGCCGATCTGGACATCGCCGAAAAGCGTCTGCCCCAAGACGGGCGCATCTCGCTGCGCCTGGGCCAGCGCGCCATCGACATCCGGGTCTCGACCCTGCCCAATGCACACGGCGAACGCGCCGTGTTGCGCCTGCTGGACAAATCATCCACCCGCCTGAGCTTGAGCGACCTTGGGATGACGGGCGAGACCCTGCAACGCTGGCTCCAGCAGCTGCGTCAGCCCCATGGTCTGTTGCTGGTCACGGGCCCCACTGGATCGGGCAAGACGACCACCTTGTACGCCGCGCTGCAAGCACTCGACTCGAATCAGGTGAACATTTTGACGGTCGAAGACCCGATCGAATACGAGTTGCCTGGCGTCGGCCAAACCCAGGTCAACCCCCGCATCGAGCTCGACTTTGCCCGCGCCCTGCGCGCCATCTTGCGCCAAGATCCGGACGTCATCATGATCGGCGAAATCCGTGACCACGAGACAGCGCAGATCGCCATTCAGGCCTCGCTCACCGGCCACTTGGTGCTGGCCACCCTGCACACCAACGACGCCCCCAGCGCCGTGACCCGCCTGATCGACATGGGGGTGGAGCCGTTCTTGCTCAGTTCTTCCCTGCTCGGCGTGCTGGCGCAGCGCCTGGTGCGCCGCTTGTGCCCGGCCTGCGCCGGTGCGGGTTGCGCCGAGTGCCACCACACCGGGCATCAGGGTCGCATGGGGGTTTTTGAATTGATGCTGGCCGACCACCGGGTGCGTGAGCTGATCCACGGTGCGGCACCCGAATCCGAATTGCGCGCAGCGGCACTGGCCGGCGGCATGGTGCCGATGCGCCAAGATGGCGAACGCTTGGTGCAACAGGGGCTGATCAGCGCCGCCGAATTGATCCGCGCCACCCGCGACTGACCCGCCCCATGCCTGCGTTCAAGTACCGAGCCATCGACGCCCAAGGGCACCCGACCCAGGGTTGGCTGGAGTCCGAGTCCGAACGTTTGGCGCGGCAAACGCTGCGAACCCAAGGCCTGATCCCGATCGAGGTCACGTCCAACGACAGCACCGGTGACCGAGTTCCCTTCTGGCGCCGCTCGATCCATTTGCGTCCCGCCATGACGGGGGAAGCTCGGGTCACCTTCACGCGCCAACTGTCGGGGCTGCTGCAGGCCGGACTGACGCTCGAGCGTGCGCTCACCGCGCTGATGGAAGACGTCTCACCCAGGCAGTCGGCCCTCATCGCCAGCTTGCGGGCCGAGGTCAACGCCGGCCACAGCCTGGCGCAAGCCATGGCCACGCACGGCGACGAGTTCGCGCCGGTTTACCGCGCCGTCATCGCCGCCGGTGAACAAAGCGGACAGTTCAGCGCCATCCTGGACCGGCTGGCAACGGACCTGGAAGCCGACCACCAACTGCGCCACAAGGTCATGGCCGCCGTGCTCTACCCGGCCATCGTGTCGGTGGTGGCCGTGCTGATCGTCTTGTATTTATTGGGTTCGGTGGTGCCACAAATCGCCCAGGTGTTCACGCAAAACCAGCAGGCCTTGCCCGACCTCACGCGTTTCATGCTCGGCGTCTCTGGCCTGGTGCAGACGGCGGGCTGGCCATTTTTTGCGGGGGTGCTCGTGCTGGGCTGGCTGGTTCGGCAGGCGCTGCAAAAAACCGAGCTGCGCACCCGTTGGGATCGGGCCTGGTTGGCCCTGCCGGGCATCGGCGCTTGGCTGCGCAACTACCATGCGGCCCGCCTGGCCAGTACCCTGTCCTCGCTCACTGGGGCCGGTGTGCCGATCCTCAAGGCGCTGGATGCCGCTGCCGACACGGTGCCCAACCTGGCCCTGCGCGACGACCTGAAGCTGGCGGCCGAGCTGGTTCGGGAAGGCGCGCCCCTGGCCGTGGCCGTGGGCCATCAGGGCCAATGGCCCAAGCTGCTGACCATGTTCATCCGCCTGGGCGAGCAAAGCGGCCAACTGCCCCAGATGCTGGCGCAGGTGGCCACCCAATTGCGTGAGCAGGTGCAGCGGCGCAGTTTGCAGTGGGCCACCGTGCTGGAGCCGCTGCTGATCTTGGTCATGGGGGGCGTGGTCATGTTGATCGTGCTGTCGGTCATGCTGCCCATCGTGCAACTCAATCAATTGGTGAGGTGATCCATGGGTGTGACTTTGGCCAATCAACTGGTGGTCGCCATCTCGTCGCGCGCCTTGTTTGACTTTGAAGAAGAAAACCAGGTGTTCGAGAGCGGCGATGATCACGCGTACATGCAACTGCAATTGCAACGCGTCGATGTCCCGGCCAAACCCGGCGTGGCGTTTTCTTTGGTCAAAAAATTGTTGGCCTTCAACCGCCCCGACGCGCCACGCATCGAGGTGGTGATCCTGTCGCGCAACGACCCCGTCAGCGGCATGCGGGTGTTTCGCTCGGCCGCGCATTACGGCCTGCCCATCGTGCGCGGCAGTTTCACCCGGGGACGCCCCCCCTGGCAATACCTGAAGCCCTTGCACGCCAATCTGTTTTTATCGGCCCATCTGCCCGATGTGCGTGCCGCGCTCGACGCGGGCGTGCCGGCTGCCCAGGTTTATCCACAAGCCGCGCACGCCTCGGATCGGCACCCGAACGAGGTGCGGATCGCCTTTGACGGCGATGCCGTGCTGTTTTCTGACGAGGCCGAGCAGGTCTTTCAGGCGCAAGGCTTGAACGCCTTTCAAGAGCACGAGCGCGCCAACGCGCGCCTGCCCTTGTCGGCCGGCCCCTTCAAACCCCTGCTCGAAGCCCTGCACAGCCTGCAAAGCGAAGGAACCGAGGCCATGCGCATCCGCACGGCCTTGGTGACCGCGCGCAGCGCGCCGGCCCACGAACGCGCCATCCGCACCCTGATGGATTGGAACGTGCAGGTCGACGAAGCCATGTTTTTGGGCGGTCTGGACAAGGGCGAGTTTTTGCGTGAGTTCGAGCCCGATTTTTTCTTCGACGACCAAACCGGCCACATCGAATCGGCAGCCCGTCATGTGCCGGCGGGCCATGTGGCCAGCGGCATCACCAACCACGGCAAAGCCTGAGGACAAGCCTCAGGCCCGCGCGCCGTCGCGCCAGCGCCGCCAACCGGCCAGTCGCAACTCACACGCCGGACACCCACCACAGCCATACCCCCACTCGTGCCGCTGGCTGCGATCGCCCAGGTAACAGGTGTGGGTGTGCTCGACGATCAACGCCACCAGGGCTTGCCCACCGATCGAGTCGGCCATGGCCCAAGTTTCTGCCTTGTCGATCCACATCAGCGGCGTTTCGATCAAAATGCGCCGGTCCATGCCCAGCGAGAGGGCCAACTGCATGGCCTTCATGGTGTCATCGCGGCAGTCGGGGTAGCCGGAGAAGTCGGTCTCGCACACCCCGGTCACGAGCACGCTTAAATCGCGCCGGTAAGCCAACGCCGCGGCCAAGGTCAGAAACAGCAGGTTGCGCCCGGGCACGAAGGTGTTGGGCAAGCCCGACTCGCCCATCTGAAACGCCATGTCGCGCGTCAGCGAGGTCTCGCTGACCTGACCCAGCACCGCCAGATCCAGCACATGGTCCTGTCCCAAACGCTCGCGGGCCTGCGGCATGACCTGGACGATGCGTGTCAGCACGGCCTGGCGGGCCTGCATTTCGATGTGGTGGCGCTGACCGTAGTCAAAGCCCAGCGTTTCAACACGCCCATAGCGCTGCAAGGCATGGGCAAGACAGGTGGTCGAGTCCTGACCGCCTGAGAACAACACGAGGGCGCTGCGATGAATGGGGCTCATGGGGGCATGGAAGGTGATTTGGCTCGGCGGCTTTCGCGCCGCGCGATCCAAAGGGTCGAGGCGGCGATCACGCACGCCCCGACCAGGGTGGAGGGACTGGGCAAGTCGGCAAACACCAGCCAGCCCAGCAAGGAGGACCAGATCAGGTCCAGAAACCGCAAAGACTGCGTGGCCGAGATGTCGGTGGCCTTGAACGCCTGGGTCATGCAGTAGTGACCCAGTGACCCAAACACCCCGGCCAGTCCAAAACCAAGCCACTGCCAAAGGGTGGGGGCTTGCCAAAAATACACCGCCATCGGCAAGGCAAACAAACTCACCGTCAAGGCCTGCCAAAGCACGATCACCGTCGGTTTTTCGTTCGCGGTGAGCGCCTTGGTGATCAGGAACGAGGCGGCGAACATGGGCGATGACGCCAACATGATCAAGGTGTAGAGGCCGTCGCTGCCCCCGAGCTTGGGTGCCACAATGATCAGCACCCCCGAAAAGCCCAACAAGGCCGCCACCCAGCGGTCGGCACGCATGCGCTCGCCCAGAAACCAAGCCGCCCCGAGCATGATGAAAATCGGCCCGGTGAAGCCCAACGCCGTCATGTCCGCCAGGCCAATGTGGGGCAAGGCCGTGAACCACAGCATCAGCCCGATGGTATGGACCCCGCCGCGCCAGAACTGGCCTTTGACGTTGCGTGGCACGACCTCGGCCCAACCGTGGCGCAACAAGGGCAACATGACGATCAGCCCAAACAGGTAGCGCAGAAAAAGGGATTGGTAGACATTCAGGTTGAGCGTGATGCTGCGCACCACGGTATTGAGCAAGCACAGCAACAAGCCCGAGGCCACCGCCCACAACAGGCCCTGGACGGCCAGGCTCTGTCCGCCCCAGACGCGCTCAAACCAATGTCGCCAGCGGCTGTCCGAAAAATGCTGTCTTGAACCCATGTGTTGCCATTTTAGGCTTTGTCCCCAGCCATGGCGGCGGGCCTGACGCACTTGCATGAGAGGCCCTCGGGTTAAGATGATGGGCATCGCGTTTCTTCTCTCTTTGAAAGTCATCCCCATGTGTGGCATCGTCGGCGCTGCGTCGCACCAAGACATCGTCTCCATCCTGGTCCAAGGCCTGCAAAGGTTGGAGTACCGGGGCTATGACTCGTGTGGGGTTGCGGTCCAC
>JACCDX011514198.1_pt1 | contig 21275 bp, 18 predicted proteins | sample 7449681 | NCBI WGS metagenome assembly JACCDX01 (sample SAMN15323450, study PRJNA562643) | freshwater metagenome | isolation source: river surface water | place: USA:Blue River Watershed | collected 2017-08-18
CGCTGAACTTCATCCTGGTGATCGGCTCCATCACCGCCCTGTTCATGGGCTTCCTGGGCATCATCCAGAACGACATCAAGCGGGTGGTGGCGTACTCCACCCTGTCGCAGCTCGGTTACATGACCGTGGCCCTGGGCGTGTCGGCCTACTCGGTGGCCGTGTTCCACCTCATGACCCACGCCTTCTTCAAGGCGCTGCTGTTCCTCGCGGCCGGCTCGGTGATCATGGGCGTGCACCACAACCAGGACATCCGCTGGATGGGCGGCCTGCGCAAGTACATGCCGATCACCTGGATCACCTCGCTGCTGGGGTCGCTGGCCCTGATCGGCACGCCGCTGTTCTCGGGCTTCTACTCCAAGGACAGCATCATCGAGGCGGTGCATGCCACGCAGCTGCCCGCCGCCGGATTTGCCAACTTCGCTGTGCTGGCCGGCGTGTTCGTCACGGCCTTCTATTCCTTCCGGATGTACTTCCTGGTCTTCCACGGCAAGGAGCGCTTCGACCAGAACCCGGACGCGCACCATGACGACCACCATGGTCATGACGAGCACCATGAGCCGCACGAGTCGCCCTGGGTGGTGACGGTGCCGCTGCTGCTGCTGGCGATTCCGTCGGTGGTCATCGGCTACCTGACCCTCGGCCCGATGGTGCATGGCGAGTTCTTCAAGGACGCGATCTTCGTCAACGGCGACAAGCACCATGCGATGCATGAGCTGACCGGCGCGTTCCACGGCGCTGCCGCGATGGCCCTGCACGGCCTGCAGACCGCTCCCTTCTGGCTGGCCCTGGCCGGCGTGGTGGTGGCGTACTACATGTACATGGTCAACCCGGCGCTGCCGGCGGCCATCAAGCGCATCTTCCACCCGGTGTATGTGCTGCTCGAGAACAAGTACTACATGGACTGGATCAACGAGAACATCCTGGCCCGCCTGGCCCGGGGTCTCGGCTTCGCCCTCTGGAAAGGCGGCGACCAGGCGATCATCGACGGCGCCGCCGTCAACGGCAGCGCGCGCCTGGTGGGCGTGTTCTCCGCGATCACCCGCCGTCTGCAGACCGGCTACCTGTATCACTACGCGCTGGCGATGATCGTGGGGCTGTTCGTCTTCCTCACCTGGTTCGTGGCGCCCTGGTCGGCGTGGCTCGGCAAGTAAGGCCGCAAGGAGTACAACAAAAATGGGTCTTTTGAGCCTTGCCATCTGGACGCCGGTCTTCTTCGGCGCCGTGCTGCTGGCCCTCGGCCGCGACGAGCACGCGCGCGCGGTGCGCTGGCTGGCGCTGGTCGGCGCCGTGGTCAGCTTCCTGGTCACGCTGCCGCTGTACGCCCGCTTCGACGAGGCCTCCGCGGCCATGCAGTTCGTCGAGCTGGCGCCCTGGATCGCGCGCTTCAACGTCCACTACGCCCTGGGCGTGGACGGCATCTCGCTGTGGTTCGTCCTGCTCACCGCCTTCATCACGGTGATCGTGGTCATTTCGGCCTGGGAGGTGATCACCGAGCGCGTCAACCAGTACATGGGCGCCTTCCTGATCCTGTCGGGCCTGATGATTGGCGTCTTCACCGCGACGGACGCGATGCTGTTCTACGTGTTCTTCGAGGCCACGCTGATCCCGATGTACCTGATCATCGGCATCTGGGGCGGCCCGCGGAAGATCTACGCGGCGTTCAAGTTCTTCCTGTACACCCTGCTCGGCTCGCTGCTGATGCTGGTGGCCCTGATCTACCTGTACAACAAGTCCGGCGGCAGCTTCGACATCCTGGCCTGGCACAAGCTGCCCCTGGCGGGCAGCGTGCAGACCCTGCTGTTCTTCGCATTCTTCGCCGCCTTCGCGGTGAAGGTGCCGATGTGGCCGGTGCACACCTGGCTGCCCGACGTGCACGTGGAGGCGCCCACCGGCGGCTCCGCGGTGCTGGCGGCGATCATGCTGAAGCTCGGCGCCTACGGCTTCCTGCGCTTCTCGATGCCGATTGCCCCCGACGCCGCGCGCGAGTGGGCCTGGCTGATGATCGCCCTGTCCCTGGTCGCCGTGATCTACGTTGGCCTGGTGGCCATCGTGCAGCAGGACATGAAGAAGCTGGTGGCCTATTCGTCGGTCGCCCACATGGGCTTCGTGACCCTGGGTTTCTTCATCTTCAACGACCTGGGCGTCTCCGGCGGCCTGGTGCAGATGATTGCCCACGGCTTCGTGTCGGGAGCGATGTTCCTGTGCATCGGCGTGCTCTATGACCGGGTGCACTCGCGCCAGATCGCCGACTACGGCGGCGTGGTCAACACCATGCCCACCTTCTCGGCGTTCGCGCTGCTCTTTGCCATGGCCAATTGCGGCCTGCCCGCCACCGCCGGCTTCGTCGGCGAGTGGATGGTGATCCTGGGCGCGACCAAGGCCAACTTCTGGCTGGGCCTGGCGTCGGCCACCGCGCTGATCTTCGGCGCCGCCTACACGCTGTGGATGTTCAAGCGGGTCTACCTGGGCCCGGTGACCAACGACAACGTGCGCGAGCTGACCGACATCAACGCCCGCGAGTTCCTGATGCTGTCCCTGCTGGCCATCGCGGTCCTGTATATGGGCATCCATCCCAAGCCCTTCACCGACGTCATGAACGTCTCCGTCGCCGAGTTCCTCAAGCACGTGGCGGCGTCCAAACTGAACTGACCCGAGGCCCGACCCCATGCTGGACTCCCTGAGCCTGTCCGTCGTTACGCCGGAAATCACGCTGCTGGTGATGACCTGCGTCATCCTGCTGGTGGACCTCGGCGTCAAGAGCCGCCTGCGCGGCCTGACCTACGTCCTCACCCTCGCCACCCTGGCCGCGGTCGCCTGGATCTGCGCCCAGGACGCCCTGGCCGGCACTACCGCCTACGGCTTCGGCCGCATGGTGGTGAGCGACCCCATGGGCAACTGGCTCAAGGCCTTCTCGGCCCTTGCGGTGGCCGTGACCCTGGTCTACAGCCGGCCCTATGCCGCCGACCGCGACATGATGCGCGGCGGCGAGCTGTTCACGCTGTCGCTGTTTGCGCTCCTGGGCATGTTCATCATGGTCTCGGGCAGCAACCTGCTGGTGATCTACCTGGGCCTCGAGCTGCTGACGCTCTCCAGCTACGCGATGGTGGCCCTGCGCCGTGACCACGAGAAGGCCACCGAGGCCGCCATGAAGTACTTCGTGCTGGGCGCGATGGCCTCGGGCTTCCTGCTTTATGGCCTGTCCATGATCTACGGCGCCACCGGCTCGCTCAACATCGACCAGATCTTCCAGGCCATCTCCTCGGGCCGCATCAAGCACGAGGTGCTGGTCTTCGGCCTGGTGTTCGTGGTCTCGGGCCTGGCCTTCAAGCTGGGCGCAGTGCCCTTCCACATGTGGATCCCGGACGTCTACCAGGGCGCGCCGACCGCCGTCACCCTGATGATTGGCGCCGCCCCCGAGCTGGCCGCCTTTGGCATCGTGATCCGCCTGCTGGTGGAGGGCATGCTGCCCCTGGCCATCGACTGGCAGCAGATGCTGGTGGTGCTGGCCGTGGGCTCGCTGGTGGTGGGCAACCTGGCCGCCATCGCCCAGACCAACCTCAAGCGCATGCTGGCCTATTCGACCATCGCGCAGATGGGCTTCGTGATCCTGGGCCTGACCGCGGGCGTGGTCGGCGGCGTCACCGCCAACGGCCAGAACGCCTACAGCGCCTCGATGTTCTACATCGTGACCTACGTGATGACCACGCTGGCCACCTTCGGGATCATCCTGCTGCTGGCGCGCGAGGGCTTCGAGAGCGAGGAGATCGCCGACCTGGCCGGCCTCAACCAGCGCAGCCCGCTGTACGCCGGCATCATGGCCATCTGCATGTTCTCGCTGGCGGGCGTGCCGCCCCTGGTGGGCTTCTACGCCAAGCTGGCAGTGCTGCAGTCCCTGGTGGCCTCGGGCTCGGTCTTCTACATCGGCCTGGCGATCTTCGCGGTCATCGCCTCCCTGATCGGCGCCTTCTACTACCTGCGCGTGGTCAAGGTGATGTACTTCGACGCCCCGATCACCGCCACCACCGTCGCCGCCCCGGTCGACGTGCGCGTGGTCCTGTCCCTCAACGGCGCCCTGGTCCTGGTGCTGGGCATCCTGCCCGGCGGCCTGATGGCCCTGTGCTCGGACGCCATCGTCAAGACGCTGGCGGGCTGAGCGGGGGCCTTCGCCTTCCGTCGCCTGCCGTCCTGACGCCCTGAAGCCGACCCGGTCATGTCCCTCACCGTCTCCGTGTGGTTCGTGATCGGGCTGGCCCTGGTGGCGGCCAACCTGCCGTTCTTCTCCCAGCGACTGTTCGGCCTGGTGGCCTTGGCCCGTGGCAAGTCGCTGGCGGTGCGCCTGGCCGAGCTCGTGCTGCTGTACTTCCTGGTCGGCGGTGCCGGCCTGCTGCTGGAGCAACGCGCCGGCCGGATCGCGCCCCAGGGCTGGGAGTTCTATGCGGTGACGGGCGCGCTCTTCATCACCCTGGCCTTTCCGGGCTTCGTCTGGCGCTACCTGGTGAGGCGCGGGGCATGAGCGCCGCGCCGAGCCGCCTCAAGCAAGCGCGCGCCCCCTTGGTGGGCTCCGACGTACACGCAGTGACGGACGTGGGGGCCGCATGAGCGGGCAGGGCGGTCGCCCGGGCGCATCCGCCGACGCCCATCTGGTCGAACGCACCCTGTCCCGCGAGGAGCTGCTCCAGGGCCGCTTCCTGCACGTCGTGCGCGATACGGTGCAACTGCCGGACGGCAGCACCGGCGGTCGCGAATTTGTCCTCCACCCCGGCGCGGTGGTGATCGTCGGATTGCTGGATGACGGCCGCGTGCTGCTGGAGCGGCAGTACCGCCACCCGGTGGGCCGGGTGATGATCGAGTTCCCCGCCGGCAAGCTGGACCCGGGCGAGAGTCGCCTGGCCTGCGCCCGGCGCGAGCTGCTCGAGGAGACCGGCTACCAGGCCCGCGAGTGGGCCCACGCCGGGGTGATGCATCCCTGCATCGGGTACTCGGACGAGTTCATCGACATCTGGTTTGCGCGCGGGCTCACGCCCGGCGCCACCCGGCTGGACGAGGGCGAGTTCATCGAGGTGATCACCGCCACCCCGGCGCAGCTGGCCGGCTGGTGCCGGGACGGCACGGTGACCGACGCCAAGACCCTGTCCTGCCTGCTGTGGCTGCAGAACGTCCTCGCCGGCCACTGGGTCTTGGACTGGCAGACACAATCCGCCTCATGAAGGTGCTCGATCTTCATTGCCCCGCGGAGCATGTCTTCGAGGGCTGGTTCGGCTCGGAAGACGACTTCCAGGGCCAGCTGGCGCGCGGCCTGGTCGAGTGCCCGGTGTGCGGCTCGAAGGACATCACCAAGAAGCTCACCGCGGCCCGTCTGAACCTCGGCTCGGCGCGGGGGGAGGAGGGCGCTGCAAAGGCCGCAGGCCCGTCGTCGGCCCTGGTGCCTTCCGGCCAGGGCGGCACGCTCCCCGAGGGCCTGCCCGTGGCCATGCAGGCCGCCTGGTTGAAGGCCGTCCGCCATGTGATGGCCAACACCGAGGACGTCGGCGAGCGCTTCGCCGAGGAGGCCCGCAAGATCCACTACGGCGAATCCGAGGAGCGCGGCATCCGCGGCCAGGCCTCTCCCGAGCAGACGCGCGAGTTGCTGGAGGAGGGCATCGGCGTGCTGCCGCTGCCGCTGCCCAAGGGCTTGAAGGGGCCGCTGCAATAGGGCGGATTTCCTGGTCTTTTCGCCTGCAACGCGCCGGGCACGCGGTACGGGCGCATCGAAGCTGCCGGGCCCATGCCGCGCGCCCGGGGCGTGCCACGCCAACGCCAATCAGGCAGCGCGAATTCACTCCAGAAACTGCAACTGCGCCAACCTCGCGTAGGTCCCACCGAGCGCCAGCAACTCTGCATGGGTGCCGGACTCCACCACCCGCCCGTGGTCCATCACCACGATGCGGCTGGCCCGCTGCACCGTCGCCAGCCGGTGCGCGATGACCAGGGTGGTGCGCCCGCGCATCGCGGACTCGAGCGCGGCCTGGACCATGCGCTCGCTCTCGGCGTCGAGCGCGCTGGTGGCCTCGTCGAGCAGCAGCAGCGGCGGGTTCTTGAGGATGGCGCGGGCGATCGCGATGCGCTGGCGCTGGCCGCCCGAGAGGCGCACGCCGCGCTCGCCCAGGAAGGTGTCGTAGCCCTCGGGCAGCCGCTCGATGAACTCGTGCGCGTGGGCGGCGCGGGCGGCAGCGCGCACCTCCTCGTCGCTCGCGCCGGGGCGGCCGTAGCGGATGTTCTCGAGGGCGCTGGCCGAGAAGACCACCGGCTCCTGCGGCACGATGCCGATGCGCCCGCGCAGGTCGTCCAGCGCCATCTCGTCCACCGGTACGCCGTCGACCCGGATGCGGCCGGACTGCGGGTCGTAGAAGCGAAGCAGCAGCTGGAAGACGGTGGTCTTGCCCGCGCCGCTGGCGCCGACCAGGGCCACCGTCTCGCCGGGGGCCACCGACAGCGAAACGCCCTCCAGCGCCGGCGCCAGCGGCCGCGAGGGGTAGTGGAAGGTGACGGCCTCCAGCTGCACCGCGCTGCCGGCCTCGGGGACCGGCGCGGTACGGGGGGTGGCAGGGGCGTGCACCGGCGACTGCGCATGCAGCAGCTCCATCAGCCGCTCGGTGGCGCCGGCGGCGCGCAGCAGGTCGCCATAGACCTCGCCCAGCACCGCCACCGAGCCGGCCAGCAGGATGACGTAGACCACCGCCTGCCCCAGCTGCCCGGGCGAAAGCACCCCCGAGATCACGGCCTGCGTGCCCTGGTAGACGCCCCACAGCATCAGCGCCGCGCTGGCGATGATGACGAAGGCCACCAGCACCGCGCGCGCCCGGGTGCGGCGCACGCCGGTGCGGAAGGCGTTGTCGGTAGCCTGGCTGAAGCGGCCGGCCTCGCGGCCTTCGGCGGTGTAGCTCTGGACCACGGGCACGGCGTTGAGCACCTCGGCGGCGATCGCGCTGGAGTCGGCCACCCGGTCCTGGCTGGCGCGTGACAGGCGCCGCACCCGGCCACCGAACCAGCGCGCCGGCAGCACCACGCCGCCCACGACCAGCAGCACCAGGCCCATCACCTGCGGGTGGGACCAGACCAGCATGCCCAGCGCGCCCAGGCCCATCACCGTGTTGCGCAGGCCCAGCGAGAGCGAGGAGCCGACCACGGTCTGCACCAGCGTGGTGTCGGTGGTCAGGCGCGAGAGCACCTCGCCGGTCTGCGTGGTCTCGAAGAACTCGGGGCTCTGGCGCAGCACATGCGCGTAGATCGCGGCGCGCAGGTCGGCGGTCACCCGCTCGCCCAGCCAGCTCACGGTATAGAAGCGCGCCGCCGAGAACACGCCCAGGGCCACCGCCACCCCGAACAGCGCCATGAAGTAGCCGCGCAGCTGCAGCAGGCGCTCGCCGGTGTCCGCCGGGGCGCTGCTGCTGGCGAGGCCGCCATCGACCAGGTGCCGCAGGGCCACCGGAAAGAGCAGGGTGGCGCCGGCGGCCAGCAGCAGGAACAGGCCCGCCAGCGCGATCTGCGCACGGTACGGGCGGAGAAAAGGCAGCAGGCCGGCCAGCGCGCGGGGCGGCGCGGTGGGGCTGTCAGGGGGCGTGTTTCGGGCCATGCGGGATTGTGTCGGGTTTGTGCGGGGCCTCGTCCCGGCGCGCTGGCCGGCCGGAAGACAGGCATGCCAATAATTGCCTAGGCAACTATAATCGCAACCCCATGCCCGCACGCACGCCCACCTTCTACCGCCCCGGCAACTACCGGCCGGAGGAGAGCGTCACCTACCTGATGCGGCTGATCACGACGGCGGTGGCCAGCGAGGTCAGCGCACGGCTCGGGCCCGAGGGCCTGACCCACGCGCAGTGGGTGCCCCTGCTGAAGCTGCACCAGGGCGAGGCCCGCACCGCGGCCGAACTGGCCCGCGCCCTCTACCTCGACGCGGGGTCCATGACCCGCCTGCTCGATCGCCTGCAGGCCAAGGGCTTCATCCGCCGGGTGCGCTCCGAGGCGGACCGGCGGGTGATCCACCTGGCCCTCACCCCGGCGGGCGAGGCCACCGCCGCCCACATTCCGCAGATCCTGTGCGAGGTGCAGAACGCGCACCTGCGCGGCTTCACCCGCGCCGAGCTCGACACCCTGCAGGGCCTGCTGCAGCGGGTGCTGGGCAACGCCCGCGCGCTCGAGTCCGAGCGCGGCGGCGAATTGACAGAAGGCTCCGACACCCCATGACCGAACCCTCCTCCACGCCCGCTTCCGGGCCCGCGCCCCTGCAGCGTCCGGCCGATGCCGTGCCGGCTGCGGCTCCCTTCCGCGGCCCCCGCCGCCGGCGGGCGCTGCTGGCGGTCAGCGCGCTGGTGGCCGCCGCCGCCCTCGGCTTGCTTACCTACCAGCAGCAGGTCGCGAGCCGCTACGTCTCCACCGACAACGCCTATGTGCAGGGCCGGCTGGTACAGGTCACGCCGCAGATCGGCGGCACCGTGACGGCCGTCCTGGCCGACGACACCGCCTTCGTCAAGGCCGGCCAGCCGCTGGTGCGGCTGGACCCCGCCGACGCCAAGGTGGCCCTGCAGCAGGCCGAGGCGGCGCTGGCGCTGGCGGTGCGGCAGGCGCCGCCCGATGGCGCGCCGGTGGAGACTCACCCCGGGGTGCAGCTGGCTGCTGCCCGCCTGCGCGAGGCCTGGCTGGCCACGCAGCGCCTGACGATCACCGCGCCGGTCGACGGCCAGGTGGCGCGTCGGTCGGTCCAGCTGGGCCAGCGCGTGGCCGCCGGCACGCCGCTCATGACCGTGGTGCCGCTGGACCAGGTGTGGGTCGACGCCAACTTCAAGGAGGTGCAGCTGGGCCAGCTGCGCCTGGGACAGCCGGTCACGCTCACCGCTGATCTCTACGGTCCGCAGGTCACCTACCGCGGCACCGTCGCCGGCCTGTCCGCGGGGACCGGCGCCGCCTTCGCGCTATTGCCGGCGCAGAACGCCACCGGCAACTGGATCAAGGTGGTCCAGCGCGTGCCGGTGCGCATCGCCCTCGACCCGCAGGAGGTGGCGGCGCACCCGCTGCGCGTGGGCCTGTCCATGCACGCCGAGGTCGACGTGAGCCGCCAGGACGGCCAGCGCCTCGAAGCCCCCAAGGGCGCCGGCCCGGCCGAGACGGCGTCGCTGGCGATCGATGTCGCCGGGGCCGACGCCCTGGTGCGCCGTGTGATCGCCGCCCACCTCGGTGCCGCGTCCGCGCGACTGCCCAGGCCAGGTGCAGCCGGCGCCGGGGCGCGCTGAGGTGGCAGCCGCGCCCTCCCTGCCGCACGAGCATCCGCCGCTCGAGGGCGCGGCGCGGGTGTGGGGCACCGTCGCCCTGTCCAGCGCCACCTTCATGAACGTGCTGGACTCGTCGATCGCCAACGTGTCCCTGCCCGCGATCGCCGGCAACCTGGGCGTGAGCCCCAACCAGGGCACCTGGGTCATCACCAGTTTCGCCGTCGCCAACGCGATCTCGGTGCCGTTGACCGGCTGGCTGGCGCAGCGCTTCGGCCAGGTCAGGCTGTTCGTGGCCAGCGTGCTGCTGTTCGTCATGGCCTCGTGGCTGTGCGGGCTGGCGCCGACCATGGGGACGCTGATCGCGGCGCGCGCGCTCCAGGGCTTCGTGGCCGGGCCGATGATCCCGCTGTCCCAGGGCCTGCTGATGGCCAGCTACCCGCGCGCCCAAGCCGGCATGGCCGTGGCCCTGTGGTCCATGACCACGCTGGTGGCGCCGGTGATGGGTCCGCTGCTGGGGGGCTGGATCACCGACAACTACACCTGGCCCTGGATCTTCTACATCAACATCCCCATCGGCGTGGTGGCGGGCCTTGCCGCCTGGATGCTCTATCGCCACCGCGAGAGCGCGGTGCGGCGGCTGCCGATCGACCGCATCGGCCTGGCCCTGCTGGTGATCTGGGTCGGCAGCCTGCAGATGATGCTGGACCTCGGGAAAGAGCTGGACTGGTTCGAGTCCCCCCTGATCCTCGGCCTGGGGGCGCTCGCGCTGGTCGGCTTCGCCTACTTCCTGGTCTGGGAGCTCGGCGACGAGCACCCGGTGGTGGACCTGCGCCTGTTCGCCCGGCGCAACTTCTGGGCCGGCACGGTGGTGACCTCGCTGGGTTACGGCCTCTTCTTCGGCAACGTGGTCCTGCTGCCCCTGTGGCTGCAGCAGTTCATGGGCTATACCGCCACCGACGCCGGCATGGTCACCTCGCCGGTGGGCCTGCTGGCGCTGGTGCTGTCGCCGATCGTCGGCCGAACGGTGTCCAGGGTGGACCCGCGCCGCTACGCCACCTTCGCCTTCCTGGTGTTCGCCCTGGTGCTGTGGATGCGGTCGCAGTTCAATACCCAGGCCGACCAGTTCACGATCCTGGTCCCGACGCTGCTCCAGGGCATCGCCATGGCCTTCTTCTTCATCCCGATGATGACGCTCACCATGGCCAACCTGTCTCCTTCGCAGATGCCTGCGGCGGCGGGCCTGAACAACTTCGTGCGCATCACCTGCGGCGCGGTCGGCACCTCGGTCTTCACCACGCTGTGGGAGAGCCGGGCGGCCATGCACCACGCGCACCTGGCGGAGGCGGTCCACACCGGCAACCCGGTGGCGCAGACCACGCTGCAGGGCCTGGCCGCCGCCGGCCTCAGCCCCGCCCAGGCGCTGGCGCAGATCAACCGGCTGGTGGACCAGCAGGCCTTCATGTTGGCGGTCGATGACCTGTTCCGGGTGTCTGCCTGGATGTTCCTCGGTCTGATCATCCTGGTCTGGGTGACCAGCGCGCCGCCACGCATGGCGCCCGGACGCCCCGCCGGCCCCGGGCCGGGGGCTGGCGCCGGCAGCGGTGCGCATTGACCCCTGCGGATTTCCCCGGCCACTGGCACCCCGGCAGTAATTAGAATGGGTCAAACCCTTGCCTGGAGTGACCCCCATGACCCGTGGCCAGCACCAACTCGACGACGTGAGCCTCGCGCAGGCAGCCGGACTCGGCGCCTACCTCGAGCACATGGTCAAGGTCGGTGCGTCCGACCTGTTCCTGTCCGTGGGCGCGCTGCCCACAGCCAAGATCGAGGGCCGCATGGTGGCCATCGGCTCCGAGCCGCTGCCTGCGGGCTCGGTGCGGGACATGGTCTTTCCGGTAATGGGCGAGGCCAAGCTGCGCGAGTTCGAGATGACGCTGGAGTGCGACCTCGCGGTCGGCGTCAGCGGCCTGGGCCGCTTCCGCTTCAACGTCTACCGCCAGCGCGGCGAGGTCAGCGCGGTGGCGCGCATGGTCAAGCACGAGGTGCCGGCCCTGGACGCCCTGCACCTGCCGCCGGTGGTGAGCAAGCTCGCCCTGCTGCGGCAGGGTCTGGTGCTGGTGGTCGGGGCTGCGGGCTCCGGCAAGTCGACCACGCTGGCCAGCATGATCGAGCACCGCAACCTCACCACGCCGGGGCATATCCTCACCGTGGAGGACCCGATCGAGTTCCTCCACAGCCACCGCCGCTGCATCGTCGACCAGCGCGAGGTCGGCCTCGACACCCTGAGCTTTGACGAGGCCCTCAAGCACGCGATGCGCGAGTCGCCCGACGTCATCATGATCGGCGAGATCCGCGACGCGGAGACCATGCGCCACGCCCTGCGCTACGCCGAGACCGGCCATCTGTGCCTGTCCACGCTGCACGCCAACAACGCGACCCAGGCGGTCGAACGCATCCTGCACTTCTATCCCGAGAATGCACGCCGCCAGGTGCTGGCCGACCTGGCGCTCAATCTCAAGGGGGTCGTGGCGCAGCGCCTGATCGAGCGCCCGGGCAAGTCTCGCGTCCCGGCCACCGAGGTGATGCTGCTCTCGGCCTTCGTCTCCGACCTGATCCAGCGCGGCGACCTCGACCAGTTGCGTGCGGCCATCGCCAAGTCCGGCGTGGTGGGCATGCAGACCTTCGACCAGTCGCTCTATGACCTGGTGCAGCAGGGTGAGGTCAGCGCGCAGCAGGCGCTGGACCATGCCGACTTCCGCAATGACCTCTCGCTGCGCCTGCGGACGGCGGCAGGGCTGGCGCCCGAGGCCAAGGCCTAGAGCCGCAGCGGCGACAGATAGCCGGTCATCTCGAGGTAGCCGTGACCCAGCGCGCGGCCGGCGGCATCCTCCAGCACCGACAGCCCCTCCCAGTACACCGTGCCGGTGGAGCGCCGGCTGTCCAGCTCCTGCGCGTCGACCAGGGCGCGCAGGCCGAAGCGCCCGGCGGGCGTCTCGATCGACCACTGCACCGGGTACTGCGCGCCGGTCTCGGGGCTGCGCCAGATGCGGCCCGGCGTCATGCGGACCTCCTGCGGCTCGAAGGCGCGCACCGCGCCACCGGGTGACCGCCACGAGCCGCCGGCCCACAGCGCGCTGCCATCGGCGCGCCGCAGCCGGAAGACGGTGAGGGCCGAGCCGTCGCCCAGGTTGATGCCGGCCCAGTCCCAGCCCACCGCCTCGGGGTGCATCACCTCCTGGCTCCACTCATGGTCCAGCCAGGCGCGGCCGGTCACCGGCAGCTCTCGGCCCTGCAGCCGCAGTCGGCCTTCGACCGCGAGCTGCGGCTGGCTGTAGTAGTAGCTGGCCTGCGTGGCCTGCGGTCCCTTGCGCGAGAGGCCCTCGCGGCCTTGCAGCAGCAGGGGCTGGGTGGGTGAGGCCTGTAGCGTGAAGCCGAAATCGCTGCCGTCGACCTGCATCGCGTAGCGACCCGCGCCGTCGCGGCGCATCGACCAGTCCTGCAGCCGCAGGCGGGTGTCCTCCTCCGCCGCCTCGGCGACGCCGAAGCCGGCGCGGGCGATACGCTGGTCATGCAGCAGCCGGCCCGCCTCGACATCGGTCACGGCCGCATGCGCGAACAGCAGCTGGCGCGCGGCGAAGGCCGAGGACAGCGCCTGCGCCGCCTCCACCCGCGACCGGAAGAAGGTGACCTGGAAGCCGAAGCGCCGCTGCCCCGCCTGCAGCTGCCCGGTGAGGTACCACCACTCGGTGCGGAACTCCGGGTGCGCGCCATGGTCGCGGGGAAAGCGCAGCGTGAGCGCCGGCAGGCCCCAGGCCGCGGGCATCGCCACGGTCCCGAGCAGGGCCAGCATCTGCCGACGCGCGGGCATCACCAGTCCTCCTTCACCGCCAGCACCATGTCGCGGCCGGCAGCGGCGCGGCCCGCGACCCACGCGGTGAGCGTGCCCGCCACCACCACCGCCATCGCCAGGGCCAGCAGCCGCAGCCAGGGCACCCAGAGGTCCATGGTCCAGTGGAAGCTTTGCGGGTTGACCACATGCACCAGCACCACCGCCACCGCCAGGCCCAGCGCCAGGCCGGCCGCGGAGCCGATGGCGGTCCAGACCAGCCCCTCCCCGGCCACCACCCGCAGCACCTGGCTCCGGGTCAGGCCCAGGTGCTGCAGCAGCCCGAACTCCTTGCGCCGCGCCAGCACCTGCGCGCTGAAGCTGGCGGCCACGCCGAACAGGCCGATGCCAATCGCCACCGCCTGCAGCCAGTAGGTGACCGCGAAGCTCCGGTCGAAGATGCGCAGCGAGATCGCGCGGATCTCCTGGGAGGACGCGAACTCGAGCAGCGCCCCCGCCGGCGCCGCACGCAGCGACGCCTGCACCTGGGCGGCGGAGGCGCCGGGCTCCAGCCACAGCAGCAGGTCATTCACCCGGTCGTCACCCGTGAGCTGCTGGAAGACCGCGGCATCGATGATGACCGAGCCGCTCTGGCGCGCGTAGTCGCGCCAGACGCCGGCGACATGGAAGATGGCCTGCGGTCGTCCCAGCGCACGCGCCAGAGGCATGAAGTCCTCGCCCTTGCGCGCGCCATAGAGGTCGACCATCGCCTCGCTGACGTAAACGGGAACGCGGCCGGCCGGCGCCGGCGTCACATCGCCGACCATGGGCAGCTGTCTGGCCACATCGTCGAGCGGCCGCGCGATCAGCGCCACCGCCGGCCGCGCCGGGTCGAGCGAGAGCGCACGCACCCGCTGGGTCGAGGTTCGGGCCACGCCAGGCACCTGGGACGCTGCGGAGACAAAGCCCGGGTCCAGGAAGGCGGTGTCGCCCGCCGCGGTGCCGTCGGCGGTGCGTACGTAGAGGTCGGCGGGCAGCACCACGTCCAGCCAGCGCGCGACCGAGTCGCGGAAGCTCGCCACCATGATGGTGAGGGCGACCGCCAGGCTCAATGCCGCGACCACGCCGCTCACCGCCACCGCGGCGCTCTCGCGGACGCGGCGCGCGCGCTCAACGGCCAGCAGCGGCAGCAGCCGGTGGGCCAGATGGGGCGCGAGCCGGTCATAGAACGCGCCGACCACGGGTGGCAGGGACGCGATCCCGCCCACCAGCAGCAGCGCGATCGACACATAGGCCGCGACCGGGATGCCGGCCAGCGGCGGCATGAAGGCCAGGATGACGCCCAGCGCCAGCAGCGCCAGGGCATGACCGGCACGACGGCCCGCGGGAAGCCGGCTGCCCAGGCCCTTGAGCGACTGCGCGAGCGGCAGGCTCTGCGCCTGCCGGGCCGGGAACCAGCCGCCCACGGCCGCCGCCACCAGTCCCAGCGCGCCATAGGCCAGGGCGGCGGGCGCGCTCCATTGCAGCTGCGGCGTCACGCCAGGGAAGTAGCCGCCGCCCAGGTCGCCCCCGAGCAGCGTGAGGGCCAGCCCGGCGAGTCCGGTCCCCAGCGCGATGCCGAGCCCGCTGCCAGCCACCCCCAGCACCAGCGATTCGTACAGCACCAGCCGCAGCCGCTCGCGCGCGGTCAGGCCCATGACCCCCAGCAGGGCCAGCTGCTGCGTGCGGCGGGCCACGCTCAGGGACAGCACCGAGAAGACCAGGAAGGCGCCGGTGAACAGCGCCACCAGCGCCAGCACCGTGAGGTTGACCCGGTAGGCCCGCGACAGGTTGCCCACGCGGGCGGCGCTGTCGCCCGGAGCGGCGGCGGCCACGCCAGGGGGCAGCTGCAGCCGGCCCAGCAGGGCGTCGCGGCTGGTACCGGCCGCCAGCCGCAGGTCGATGCGCGTGAGCTGGCCGCCGCGCCCGAACAGGTCCTGCGCGGCACCGATGTCCATCACCGCCAGCGGCGCGCCGCCCGCGGCGACCGTGCCCGCCACCTGCACCGGCAGCCGGTCCAGCCCCCGTTGCAGCAACAGCGTGCCGGCATCGCCCAGCTTCTGGCGTGCGGACGGGTTGAGGAAAACCTGGCCCGGGGCGAACAGCGCCAAGCGGTCGACGCCTGCGGCCGGCTGCGGCATCAGCGCGGGAGACACACCCGGCACCACCAGGGCGTCCACGCCCACCACCCGCAGCGGCACGCGCTCGCCCGCAGCGGTGAAGGCCAGCGTCGCCACCTCGAGCACCGGCGACGCCAGGCGCACGCCGGCATCGGCCGCCACCCGGGCATAGAGCTGCTCGTCGAAGCCGCCCTGGGTGGCGCGCAGCTCGAGGTCGGGCTCGCCCTCGACGGTGCGCAGCGCGCTGGAGAACTCGGACAGCGCCGAGGCGTTGATCAGATGGACCGAGAAGGCCAGGGCCACGCCCAGCATCACCGCGACCACGGCCGCCGCGCTGCGCCACGGGTGGTGGCGCAGCTCCTGCCAGGAGTAGGTGCGGAGCAGGGCAAGCATGGACCCGATTGTGGCGGGCCCGCTCCCTGCCTGCCGCTACAGGGGCTTCAGTCGCCCCGTCGCTCAGGCCGACATGTCACCCATCTCCGCCATCTCGGACATCAGCAGCTCCTTGCGGTCCTCCAGCTGGTCGCGCAAGGCCATCAGGTCCAGCTTGCGGGCCGCGCGGGCCTTGGCAAACATCTCGGTGCGCTCCTCCTTGACATGGTGGTCCATGTACTCGCCAAGCACGCGCACCTTGGCGTCGAAGAGCTCATCGCCCACGCCGGAGGACTGGATCTGCGTGATCAGGTCCTTGAGTGTCTGGTGTTCCACCTGCGCCTCGTCGAGCAGGTCGGCGTCCTTGATGGCCACGCGCAGCGCAGGGTAGAACAGCTCCTCCTCGATCTGCGCATGCACCGAGAGTTCCATGCAGATGCGGCGCGCCAGGTCCAGCTTCTTCTGCGCGGCGCTGCGTGCCCGCGAGCCGGCGAGCATGTCGTACTCCTTGAACAGCTTCTTGAGCGCGCGGTGGTCGGCGTCGAGCAGGTCGCAGGCATCCTTGCCTGAGCGGGAAGTGGCCATGGGGGTCTCCTGGAGGAAGCCAGGCCAGCGCCCGGCTGCCGAGCACCCTAGCGCGGCCTGCCCGCCTCGGCGTCAGGCGCTGGGGGTGGCATGTGTCGGACTTGTTCCCGGCGCGAAGCCCTCGCGCGTGAGTCGCAGCACCCGGCCAGCGCGCTGCGCCGCTGCCTCGGAGTGCGTGACCAGCACCAGGGCCGCACCGGTGGCCTGTGTCTGATGGACCAGCAGCTCCATGACCCGGTGCGCGGTGTCCGGGTCGAGGTTGCCCGTGGGCTCGTCGGCCAGGAGCAGGGCAGGCCTGTGCGCCAGCGCGCGCGCCATGGCCACCCGCTGCAGCTGGCCGCCACTGAGCTCCTGCGGCAGCCGGCGTTCCAGCCCGCCCAGGCCCACGGCCTCGAGCATCTCGGCCACCCGGCCGGCATGGGTGTGCGCGGGCTCCCCCAGAAGCATCAGGGGCAGGGCGATGTTCTGGCCCACGTCCAGGTGCGGCAGCACATGGAAGGCCTGGAACACAAAGCCCACATGGGCCCGTCGCAGCAGCGCGCGCCGGTCGTCGTCGGCCTTGGCCAGGTCGTGGCCGCACAGCGTGATGCTGCCGGCATCCCAGCGGTCCAGGCCCGCCATGCAATTGAGCAGCGTCGACTTGCCCACGCCCGACTCGCCGACGATGGCCACGAACTCGCCCGGCGACACCGAGAGCGTCACATTGGCAAAGACAGGGGTGTCGCCATAGCGCTTGGCCAGGCGATCGACCTGCAGGACGTGGCGGGTGTCGGAAGGCGGCATGGGCGTTCTCTCGCGATCAATCGAAGGGGAGGGCGGGCGCAGCCAGGCCCAGTGATTCGCGGGCGCCGTCGATGGCGGCGATCACCTGCCGGGTGGCGTCGGGCGCGTCGGCGGCGATCACCTGCCGCGAGGGCATGGACCGCAGCCAGGTGATCTGCCGCTTGGCCAGCTGCCGCGTGGCGGCGATGCCGCGTTCGCGCAGCAGGTGAAGGGGCTGCGGGTGGCCGGCCTGCTCGTGGTCCAGCCACTCCCAGGCCTGCCGGTAGCCGACGCTGCGCAGGCTGGGGCGGGTGGGTGACAGGTCGCCGCGTTCCCTCAGCGCGCGGACTTCCTGCAGGAAGCCGTCACGCAGCATGACGTCGAAACGCTGCGCGATGCGCGCGTGGAGCCAGGCGCGGTCCGCGGGTTCGAGGGAGAGGAAGAGGGTCGGCGGCATCGGACCCGGCGCGTCAGTCTTGTGGTCCGGCCCATGTGTGGCTTGTCCGCCCTGCAGGTCTGCGGCACCCGACGCGCCGCGGGCATGCCATGCACTCAGGGGCTGCCCCGACACCTGCCACACCTCCAGCGCCCGCTGGATGCGCTGCGAGTCATTGGGCGCGAGCCGCGCCGCGGTCACCGGATCGACCTGCGCCAGGCGCGTGTGCATCGCCGGCCACCCCAGGCGCGTGGCCTCGGCTTCCAGCTCGGCGCGCACCGCCGGGTCGGCCGCGGGCATGTCGGCCAGGCCCTCGAACAGCGCCTTGAAGTACAGCATGGTGCCGCCCACCAGCAGGGGCAGGGCGCCGCGCGAGCGGATCTCGTGGATCAATGGCCCGGCGTCCCGCGCGAACTCGGCGGCGCTGTAGGCCTGCGCCGGGTCGCGGATGTCGATCAGGTGATGGGGCACCGCGGCGCGCTCGGCGGCCGTCGGCTTGGCGGTGCCCAGGTCCATGCCCCGGTACACCAGGGCCGAGTCCACGCTCACGATCTCCACCGGCCAGTGGCGGGCGATGGCCAGGGCCGCGGCCGTCTTGCCGCAGGCGGTGGGGCCGGCCAGGGCGACGAAGGCCGGCCGGGTCTCAGTGGCCGCGGTAGTCGCCATGGCGTTGCATCAAGGTCCAGGCCACGGTGGCCAGGGGCAGGGTCCACATCCAGATGCCGTAGGTCATGGCCTCGAACGGGGCGTCCATGTGCCGGCCGATCCAGCTGCCGACGAGGAAGGCCAGGGCCATCATCATGCAGCCGTTGAGGGCGGAGGCCGCGCCCGCCATGCGCGGAAAGGGTGCCACCGCCGTCGATTGCCCGCAGGCCTGGTGGATGCCGTGGGCCACCGCGAAAAACCACATCGGCACCAGCGCTGTCCAGAGATTCGCAACGCCGGCCCAGGTGGCGGCGGCCATCGCGCTACCCGCGCCCAGCGACAGCGCGCCACCGACAGCGACCGTGCCGCGCAGGCCCCGGTGCACGAGCAGCCGACGGCAGACGAAGGTGCCGAGGATGTACGAGACGGACATGCTGAAGACCGCCAGGCCGAACTGCGCGCGGCTCAGCCCCAGTTGGTCGATGAAGACGAAGGGTGCCGTCGCCAGGAAGGTGAAGACCGATGCATAGGTCAGCGTCGACAACAGCGCGCCGGCCAGGAAGGTCGGATGCCGCAGCACGGTCACCCAGTTGCGTGCGAGGCCGGCCGGGTGCAGCGAGGTACGCCGCGCCGCCGGTAGCGTCTCCTCGAAGCGCAGCGCCGCCAGCGTGAACGCGGCCACGCCGAACAGGGCAATGGCGCCCATGGCCCAGCGCCACCCGAGGTATTGCGCCAGCAGGCCGCCCACGGGCGGGCCCATGCAGGCCATCAGGCCCAGACCCGTCTGCGCCCGAGTCATCACCCGGACCGCGTCAGCGGGGGCGAAGCCATCGCGCAGGACGGCGCGGCCGGTCATGACGACGGCGCCCATCGCGATGCCCTGGACCACGCGCCAGGCCAGCAGGACCTCGATGGAGGGGGCGACCACGCAGGCGGCCGCTGCGACAGCGAAGCTGCCCAGGCCCGCCAGCAGCACCGGCCTGCGGCCGAAGCGGTCGGACAGCGGCCCCCACGCCAGCTGCGACAGCCCGAAGGGCAGCAGCAGCGCGGTGAGCGTGTGCTGCCCCTGCGCCACGCTGGCGCCCAGGCCGCTGGTGAGCGCGGGCAGGGCCGGCAGGTACAGGTCGGTGGCGATCGGCTGGATGCCGATCATCATCGCGATGAACACGACCAGGAGCTGGGGCGTCATCGCGATCAGCGCCCGCGCAGGAAGAGGGCGTCGAGCTCGCGCAGCGACAGCTGGCGCCAGGTGGGCCGGCCGTGGTTGCACTGGTCGGCGCGCTCGGTGGCCTCCATCTGCCGCAGCAGGGCGTTCATCTCCTCGAGGGTGAGGCGGCGGTTGGCGCGCACCGCGCCGTGGCAGGCCATGGTCGCCAGCAGCTCGTTGCGGGCGCGCTGGACCACGGTGCTGGCCTCGTGCTGGCCCAGTTCGGCCAGCACGCTGCGCGCCAGTTCGACCGCGTCGCCCTGGGCGAGGCTGGCCGGCACCGCGCGCACCGCCAGCGTGTTGGCGGTGAGCGGGCTGATCTCCAGACCCAGGCTGGCCAGGGCATCGGCACAGTCGGCGGCGGTGGCCTGTTCCTGCGGTGTGGCGGCGAAGGTGGCCGGGATCAGCAGCTCCTGCCGGGTGGTGGCCAGGCCCTGGCCCTCCATCTGCGTCTTGAGCCGCTCGTAGACGATGCGCTCGTGCGCCGCGTGCATGTCGACGATGACCAGGCCCTGCTGGTTCTCGGCGAGGATGTAGATGCCGTGGACCTGCGCCAACGCGCGGCCCAGTGGCCAGTCGCCCTCGGGCAGCGGCGTGGAGGTCAGGCCGTTCCAGGCGCGTTCGGGCTCCCGGGCCTGCAGGTTGCCGCGCTGCCACAGCAGCCCCAGGTCGTTCACCCGGTGGCCCTGGGTCTCTGCCTCGGCGGCGAATCGCATGCCGGCCTGGGCCCAGGTCGGGATGGGGGCGGCGCGGCCGGGATTCTCGCCCGCGTCGACGGGCGCCCAGGCGCCAGCACCAACTGGCCACGGAGACGCCGTCGCGGCAGCGACTGCTTCTGCGGCGCTGCCCGATCCTTCGGCCTCCGCCACCCGCCCTGCACGCGAAGGCGCCAGCGCCTCGTCCACCGCATGCCGCACCACCTGGTGCACCGCGCGGCCGTCGCGAAAGCGGACCTCGATCTTGGTCGGGTGGACGTTCACGTCGACCTGCGACGGGTCGATGGACAGCGCCAGCACATAGACCGGCTGCCGCTGCCCATGGAGCACGTCCTCGTAGGCGCTGCGCACCGCGTGCGCGACCACCTTGTCGCGGACATAGCGGCCGTTGACATAGGCGTACTGCTGGTCGGCCCGCGAGCGCGCGGCGTCGGGAATGCCGGCGCGACCGGTGACGCGCAGCGGTCCGGCCTGCCAGTCCACCGCCACGCTCTCCTGCAGGAACTCAGGCCCCAGCACGTCGGCGATGCGCTGATCCAGCGTGGTGGCCGCGCGCCACTGCGCGACCAGCTTGCCTTCGTGCCAGACCGCAAAGCCCACGTCGGGCCGCACCAGCGCGTGGCGCTTGACGGCCTCCAGGCAATGCGCGAGCTCGGTCGCGTCGGTCTTGAGGAACTTGCGCCGCGCGGGCGTGCTGAAAAACAGCTCCTTGACTTCGACCGTGGTGCCAACGGCGCGGGCCGCAGGCCGCAGCTCGCCGCTGGCGGCGTCGAGGGCGAAGGCGCTGGGGGCGTCGGCGGTGCGCGAGAGCACCGTCATCTCGCTCACCGAGGCGATGGCGGCCAGGGCCTCGCCGCGGAAACCCATGGTGCCCACCGACTCGAGGTCGGCCAGCGAGCCGATCTTGCTGGTGGCGTGCCGCTTGAGGGCGACCGGCAGCTCCTCGCGCGGGATGCCGCAGCCGTCGTCCTCCACCGACACCAGCCGGGCGCCGCCGGCCGCCAGGCGCAGGGTCACCTGGGTGGCGCCGGCGTCGAGGGCGTTGTCGACCAGCTCGCGCACCACCGAGGCCGGGCGCTCGACCACCTCGCCGGCGGCGATCTGGCTGATCAACTCGTCGGGCAGTTCACGGATCGGGCGGCGGGTGGTCGGGAGGGGCTGTCGGGTCACCGGGGGATTCTAGGGGGCGGGATAATCCTGTTCATGGAACTGATCACCTTCCTGCTGGACTTCATCCTTCACGTCGACCGCTACCTGGAGGCCTTCGTCCGCGACTACGGCACCTGGGTGTACCTGCTGCTGTTTGCCATCGTCTTCGTGGA
>JACCDX011896830.1_pt1 | contig 21244 bp, 14 predicted proteins | sample 7449681 | NCBI WGS metagenome assembly JACCDX01 (sample SAMN15323450, study PRJNA562643) | freshwater metagenome | isolation source: river surface water | place: USA:Blue River Watershed | collected 2017-08-18
AATCCTTCAGGAAGAAAAAAATTCTTTGTATACGATGAAGATACAAAAGAAAAGCATATAGTAGATACAAAGGCTTGCTTCTTTAACACTTGGGATTACCACGGTTCAGAATCTACAGATGAAACTACTTTTAGTTTTAGAGTAGACGGCAAATTTATTCCAAGCCTAAAACAAACCCTAAAGCTATGATACGCAAACTAATTAGCAGCGACTTAGAACAAATGATGAGGGTTTATGATTCGCAACCTTCTTTATTAAAAGTCAAAAAAACAAAACATATAGATTTGCATTATAAGAAAATTCTACCTCTGTATTTGGCAAATGACATAGGCGTATCTGCATTTGGAAATTTTGACGATAGCGGGAATCTTATAGCATTTTCTACAATAAGCACTTGGGCTATACTACCTTTTGCTACCATTGGTTTATTTTTCGTAGACAAGAACTATGTAAGCTATATCCACTCGGACGAAATTACTAGTAAATTAATGGCCGGAATGATTTCCTATGCCGAATCTATTAATATAACGTCTATTTACAGTGCAGTTACGATTAATGCTGCAATGGCCAGAGGAGCGCAAGGGGTTAATCTTCAGCATAAGAAAGACAAACAGTATTCTTCTTTAATGTGGGACTTCGAGACTGATTCTGCTAGATATGTTGTAACAGTAGAAGAGCTAATTAAGCCGTATTCTGCTAGCAAGTATGTTAATTTTAGCAAGATGCTAGGAATACTAGAAACAAAAAATAGTGTTCCTATTCTGATAAGAAAATGGTCTTTACTAAATAGATATAGAGATTTAGATTTAGACTACAATCTGAGACGAAGAGTAGATCAGGTGTCTAACATAAATATACAATCATAGGAGATACTTATGTCAGTTAAATTAGTAATTGTTACCACTCGTCCAAGTGCAGATGTACCTTGGTTTACAGATATCCCAGGTAACGAACAAAAAATCGAAGCACTAAAAGCTCGACTAGAGTCTAGCCCTGGTTTTGTTTCATTAACAACCGAGGATGTTACACCTCTACAACGTAAGAAAACAATTGAATTTGCAGATGACGTTGCATTACGTACATATGTTCTACAAAACGAACAAGATGTTCAAACTCGCAGTATGTACAGAGAAGAGTATCTAGCAAAGTTCGGTTGCACTGAAGATATTTACTTAGCGTAATTACTTGTAACCAATTATCATATAACGAGTCCAATTCATAAATCGGTACTCGCCCTCGTAGAGTTTAGTAGATAAGGAAACTTGTTTACTAAACTCTTCTAACGAGTGCACACAGTTAATATGGTCGGGTGCTTCTGTCATATTGTTATTTTGAAGTATAACTAATGTGCCAGGGTTTATTCTACTATACCAAGAATTAAAATCAGGTATGTGCTCACATATTGCGTTAATGACAGTGTTGTAGTTGCTGTAGTCTACATTGTAGATATCTTCCATAACAGACTTAAATGTGTTATGCCTTGCATTGACTATCATTGCTGCACTATTTGCATCTACGTCTAAATCATAGCTAGTGATAGAATCGCAGTGTATTTGTGCATCATATAATATACGTGCTTGCGTTCCTACCCAGCCGCCCATAAGGGCAACGTTACCTAAGTCTACATTTAGTTTACCTATTTCAGTAGCCATCCAATTTTTACTGCCCAACTGGAATCTACTTATTGCGTCTTTCCAATTGACGCCAGGGTATGCTTCTATCGCCTTAATCAAATCGTATACAAACGCAGAGTTAATTACATCAAACTTTTCCAGTAGTTTCAAATAGTCTATGCTAGAATCAAAATTCTTTATATTAAGCAACTGTTGCTTAACGTGGTCGCTATCAGTATAGTCTAAAATAAAGTCAAATAACTTATCGCTGTCAATTGACGTCTTAAGGTTATAAATCAAGTCTTTTGCGTCTGGTATTAAGGCCATAAGTACCCAGAATACGTGGTCATAGTTCTTATTGTTGCCTAGATAGCATATGTTGTTATAATCTTCTAAAGTAAGAAGGTTTTGTGTTGCAGTGCGATGCTTACTGTATATTCCTAACTTAGCCAATAGAGCAATTAAGCTATGGGTAGCAGGATCATTTACATAATTGGATAAAGCATTAAACAGTCCTACATCTTTAATACCTAGCGTATATCCTTCTAGACCATAAGCAAAACCTTTAGCAGTTGTTGTCATATGCTTCCTTAAATTTTGCTGCTAACCAATCATAGTCATTTAGTAAGTGTAACTCTTCTGGATTATTCTGCGCCCATTCTTTACCTGCAAGTGCACCTTTAATTGCCCACTCGCCATATGGCTTATCGGCTCCTTGCGTAGTCCACACCTCTAGTCTACGCACTGTTTCGCTGTCGACTTGATTTGGAATTACTTTAGCTGCTAACTTAGCACATTCACGGAAAGCACTGCGCCAGGTTGTTTCTTCATTGTAGTTAAATGCTGTTTCGCATACTAGCTTGTTAATGACCTTAAACTTATTGTTGAACGTAGTAGAGAAGTCGACTGTCCAGGTAGTTGCGCCAAGTAGTTGATGTCTATTAAACAATTTGATGGCACCATATCCGTACTCTAATCCGTTAACAGGGTTACGGCTTTTCCATACGTGCACGTTATTTCTATCTGCCCATAGCGGGTGATGTAAAAATACTTTAGCATCTAGTACACGACAGTCAGCGTCCACAATAAACACCATATTGGAAGTTGCTTGTCTTGCTGCTTCTATATGTGCTGCTGCAATACCTTTAACACCATTAACACGTTTAGCAGTAGGAACAATCTTTAATAACTCTGCATAGTGTGCATCTGCGTAAGGTTCATTGTTGCTTAAAAATACTACATCAAAGTCATCTTCCTGTGCACCACTACTAGATACTTTAACTGCTTTTAATATGTCAGTGTCTGTTATGTTACGATTGGGCAAGAGGTAACAAGCACCGTAGTCGATAAACTCTCCTCGAGGATCACGTAGACCGAATACGTGTACTTTCTTTTCGTTGCCGATGCTAGGCATAAACTTAGAGTTCCAGTGTTCGTCAAATCTAAACCCTTGTGCTAGTTTCCAATACAAAGGAGCATCTCCTTTGTCAACTGGCCAGGCAGGAACTTTAGGCTCTATGTAACCGTGATGGATAACACCCTTAGTACGTTTAGTGAACTTGGCTTTTACACCCCATACCTTTAACGTTTTGGATTTATACCAAACGTGCTCGTACCACATTTCGCTGTAAGAGGGCTTGAACGTTTCTTTTACTTCGCTCCAGTCCCACAGTGCATAGTCGCTATTGTATTCTATACTTGCAGAGAACTCTGGTTTAAGCATACCCATATTAATAGGACTACCGTGGCCGTATTTTACTGCCCATATGCCTTCTTCGCCGTTAGTTAAACTAGGATCCAAGTACCATACTTTTTCGTATCCTGTAGTTTCGGCTAGCGCATCAAAGTTAAATCCTTTGAGCTCGCAGTCCGGAATGTCAGGGTTAGTTATCAGAACTTGCGCCGGCAACACCTTAACTTCTACTGTACCTATAGGATTTTCTGGACCGTACTTAGCTAGCCAAGTGCGTTCGGATGTCTTGCCCCAAGTGTTAGTGCCGTACCTGATCAGTGCATCCTCGATGTACCAAACGTGCTCATACTTTACTTTGTCTGCTGCCGGAACAAAGTTGTCAGGTATTGCAGCATATTCTTGCTCTACTACTAACGGGTTAAATGTTAGCTTGCATCCTACTGTTAACGGCACTGCTGGTTTAAATCTTCCGCCTACTTTGAGTCCCACGCTATTACTAGGAACAAGTTTAGCTATCCATACATTGTATTTTGTAGTATTGTGCTCGTCGTCTAAGTAGAAGACAGTGGTGTATTTTCCTGCACTATAGTGAACAGAGTCTAATGCTTGTTGCAGACCTGGATACGTCACGTCAGGTAACTCTGTGTTCCATTCTAGCGTGTACTTGTTTTTAACTGGAACATCTACTACCTTAATACCTTGCGGATTTTCGCAGTAATTGATATGTATTGCGTCAATTGACTTGTTGTCGGACGTAGCTGGATCAAATCTCCAGACGTGTGTATATTTTAAATCGTACGGGGCGGGCAAGTAGTTAGCTACCTCGTCCGGTACGTGATTAAGAAATTGATTCTTAAAGACTATAGTGCGTTTTTGATTTATAACGTGCAACACATATGAACTAGACTCTTTCCAGTTTAAAGGAACAAGTTTAGCTAACCAATGCGGCGTGTCTTCGTATACAAACAAATGTATTCTATCTGCTTCTAGCTTAGTCGGAACAAATTTAAAATCGAAATTTTCAAACAGTGCAGGATCGACATCGTGGTTTTTAATCCAGACAAACTTTTTGTATTTGTTCCAGGATGCTACTTCTTTAACCGCATCTGCATCGTTAAGCCGTTTAATCTGTAAAAATTCTCTACTGGAAACTACAGGTACGTCAAATATTAGACTCATAGTATTTCTTATTCAACCAATCAAAATCGTTAATTTGTTGCAACTTATTTAAATCGTTGCCACAAGCAAGTCCGAACTCTCTGCCAGCAAGTGCGCCAGCAATAGCAAACCTTCCGTTAGGCTTATCTGCACCTTGTGTAGTCCATATGTCTAGTCTATATTTCGATTCATCGTTGCCGTGCATTTGGCCGCTGGCCAATTTAGCACATTCACGGAAAGCACTACGCCAGGCAGTAACTGCATCATAGTTAAAGGCGGTTATGTTACTGATGCGCTTAATAGGTCTAAATGGCATTCCTGTACTAGTAGCTAAGTCAACTCGCCATTCAGTAACTGACAAAAGTTTGTGCTTAGGGAACAACTTGACACCGCCGTATCCGTATACTAAACCATTTATAGGATTCTTACTCGACCAGCAGCTAATGCACTCTGTTGCCGGAACGTTGTGATACATTTCAAACTTAGTAGGCGTATAGTTAAATTCAAAGTCATCTACAATCACTGCGTCTGCATCAACTACATAAAAATATGTAGTCATTGCTTTTTCTGCAGCGGCTTTGTGTGCATTTAAAATGCCCTTAACTCCGCTCACACGTTTAGCGTGTGGTGCAAATTGTAGTAAGTGCTCGAAGTTTGCATCTGCAAACGGTTCGTTGTAGCTTAAAAATATTACGTCAAGCATTATAGTGTTTTGCAGTAATTATAAAAATCAATATACTCAGGAAAGACAGTCTTAAAGTCTGTACCATTACGGCGGTCCATTTCGTCTACATACATTGCAAAGCTACGACGATGGCGTGCATAGTCTGCAGGACTGTAGTGATCATCGCGGGATAGTAAATGCTGTAAGCGAACGAACTTCTGCTCTTCGTGTTTGTAAAATCCTAAGTGATGGCCGTGCACTACGTTATGTCCTAGGTTGGCTGTAACCATTGCGGTTAGTTCGCTAAACTTTTGCTTTATAGCGGGCGTAGCAATCAATGCACTAAGGAATTCCGGATAACGCAAATAAGGAATATCTATTGTTAGTGGCGCCTTTACACTCTTATCTGCCCCTGTTCTTATCAATGTAGGATCAGTCTTGATAACAAGAATGTCAGCTAACAGTTGTTTGTAGTTAGTAAAACTCAACAAATTGAACGTGGACATTATAGTAATAAAAGCGCCAGTCTCTCGTATTACTCGATTAACGTTAGCTAACCATTTGTTATAGTCTAAACCTGTTCGAATATACTCTGCGTGTTCGCCAGCAGTGTCTACACTAGTGTAAACTGTTATACGCTTAACAAGTTTATTGTCAACAATGAACTTGACCTTGTCGATAAACTCTTGCATTAAATTATCAGGCACTACCAGGTTGCTGTTGATAGCCAAGTCTAGTTCAGGATTAGGGTGCGATATGATCCAATCTAATGTTTTAAATGTGTTCTTGTTAAGTAGCGGCTCACCGCCTGTTATCCTAAATGTATGTAGTGTAGGATACAGTTCTGGCCACCATTGCCACCAAGCGTCTATATAAGGATTGTGATCCTTAGCGGGGATAGGCATAAAGCCCTTAGACTTTATATAAGATATATCGTTAAACTTAGAGCCAGACACTTGAACTGCTCCGTGGCGCTCTACGTCTTCGACCCATTTACTGCTATACTCAGGACTGCAATAGCTGCATTTAAAGTTGCAGGTATTCCCGAAACTTACTTCTACATATGTTGGTATCGTATTAAACCCTGCAGGCTCTGCAAGTATGTCAGGAATAGTCTTATACGCCCAAGGTTCTGTGCTTTTGTAAATCCGGTCGCTGTAATGCTCGCCAGGTGTGTCTTCTACACGCCAGCAGTAATCGCACTCGCTAGGGCGCTTGCCTTCTAGCATTAGTTTTCGTTGTTCTTTTTTAAAGTTAGTATTGTGCAGTGCACTAGGGTTAACTTTAATTTCCTCAATAGGAATTTTATGTGTAGATGGATGGTGACAACTATGCGTCAAGCCGTTTTGCAAATGTATAGTAACTTGCTTCCACTTGGCTGCACAAAAGCTAGGACTAATTGCGTCAAGGCTAGCTTTTAACTTTTCTAGCCTTTCTAGGTAAATTCCCTTACTCACCGATAACGCCTTCGATTACTTGGCTTTCTTTAATCATAGGACCTAAGCGATTTGGATTAACGTAAGTTGCCTTAAAGAACTTACTGCCCATATCGTCTAAGTCTGCGATTTCTAGATCCAACTCCTGACGTAGAATATTTCCTAAGTCTACTGTAGCACGCCATAGTTGATGTTTGTTCCACTTGTGTCCTGTTTTGATGCAGGCACTATCTGTATTATCCTGGAAACGTTTTGCAATTACATCGTTCCAGTATTGATCGTGCCAGTCAAAGTCTCGCACATCAACAAAGTTAAACTCATCACGTTTTAAGTTAGCTAAGTAACAACCTAGCCGAGCACCGTACATTGCCCATAGACCGTGTTTAGCATCACGGCCAACACTAGTCCATACTAGCAGTCGTTGATAATTTTTAGGGTGTACTTGTTTTTTAAGTTGTCGAGAATCAACTGTTACTCCATCCCACAATGACAACTTAACACCTTCGCGGAATCCTGCTCGATACGCTTGATACGGACTTGCATTGTTGTGTACATCGCTGTAGACGTTGTTCATCTGATGATAGTTAATGTCCCAGCAAAAGTCTACTTGCGAACTAGGATTGTTACCGCTAGCGGCTTCGTGAGTTTTCATTTGCTCTACAACTACTTTCGGCCAGCACTTGATGCCACCGTTGCCGTATACTAGTCCGTTGATTACATTTTTGCCTGCCCAGCTGATGACATCAAGCTCACTGAAGTGCCTGTCGTCTAGTTCTATGTTAAAGAAGTCGTCTCGAACAATGTTGTCAGCATCAATAGTAATAAATCGGTCAGTCTCGGCCAGGGCTGCTGCTGCTTTATGGCAAGCATCGCTGCCCTTAACTCCGTGACTGCGTTTTGCCCAAGGAGCTTTAGTTAGCAAGTCTGCATAATTCTCATCTGCATTTGGCTCGTCATAGCTCATAAAGACTATGTCAAATTCTGTAATTGGTATTTTCATATTGATTCTATAGAGTAGTTAATTGTAACAAAACTGTTGTCGTAAATCAATCCGACATTATCCGGTATGCTATCATAACCTATACTAAACTCTGCACCATTGTAAATGCTAGAGTTTGGAATAGATATTTTTCCAATATATTGGCTAGGGTCGTTGTTCTTAATAAGGTAAATGTTCAAGTTGTCAAAAATTTTAAACTTGTCGGGGTTGCTAATATAGCTAGTTATTATCGCCCTATTTTTTGTGATTTTAATTTTGACATTGCAATCGTTTGACGTTGCTTTCCTTGCAGAATGAATAGTCAATTTAGAGTTAGACTTATACGGAGGCTTAGTATCTAGCTCATTGAATACCCATCCGTAAGAAACAAATACTTTTTTAGTTAGGAATTTGATTTTACTTTTTAATGCACTTGACCACCAAGGGGTTTGTATACGCACGTGGCCGACTTGTAATAACTCTATCATTGAGCATTTTAATTTTCCATATAACTTGTTAGGATCATTAACGTCTACTGCCCATATTTCTAAATAAGAAACATCGCTAGCTAATGTACCAGTTGCATTAACAATGCTACCTAATGCTGATTGGTTTAAGCTAATTTCAACTGTTTTATCTAAGTTGAATATAGATAACAGTACTTGAACATTAGAGTCAAACTCAGCTAATTCTTCTATTTGCTGTAATACATTATCGTTTCTAAGTTGACGTATAACATTACCTTTATAGGTAACATTCATTGCCTCTGTTTTCTTATCATATGCAACAATGCAATGATTTAATTTTATTTTTTTAGATTGTATGTCAGATATCACAGGGTGAGAAGTATCTACTTCAATAAATGTTCCTGCTTCTTTAGGAGCAAATATTACATCAGTTACTGCACCATTATCGGAATTATAGTAAACATACACTCGCTTGGATTTGCGAGCACTTGTTTTAATTATTGACGACATACTTCTTTAATCCTTTGCAGATATTCTTTTGCAGGGAAAGCAGAAGTTAAATGCACAATACCTTGTTGTATATAATTTTCTACTTTAAATTTAGATTCGTCTGTTACCCAAAAGCCTAAATAAGAAAACCAATCCATAGTAGCACTACTTTTAATAAACAAGTTATTAGGCTGTCGTGATAGGTTATTAAACACGAATGCAGTTTGTGCTACCGGTTCGTCTTCCAAATATACAGCCATACTCATTATAGTATTGAATGCTAACTTTAGTCCGTTCTCTAGATTATACTCTTTTGCTATATTGTTTTTATATATTTGCCAATTTGAATATACGTGCTTGGCACGTGCAATAACCCGTTTAGTATTCTCTGATTTATCAAACAATATTGCAGATGTCCATATATCAGGTAATTGATTTTTTGTAATTATTTTTCTGTTGTCATACAAATCAGACGGGACTGTTAAACCTTTAAAATCTTGTGCAGAAGGAAACACCATTTTAAATATGTTTAGTAATTCAAATGCAGGTGTAATGTCAGTTGTGATAATGCTGTCACTATATACAAATAAAGTCTTATTGTATGGACTTTCTTCTAGTGACCTGATTAAGTTAAAATCAGTAGCAGCATTATCTAATACCAATATTTTATCAAAGTAGTCTTGAAACTCTACTGCGATAGGCATCACATCTTTAGTAGTAATTAAACATACAGGAAGGCTGTTAAACTTTTTAGCAGTAACAGATAACGCAACTGCTGATTCTATATACTCCCGTTTATCTGCAAACGTTACAATTCCATTATCCATAGTAATAGTGCTTTAAAAATTTGTCATAGTGGCGTAGTAACGCACGTTTATTCATCATATGAATATCTTCGTTTTTCGTTGCTACTGCGAGATTGCGCCAAGATTCTTGCGGGTAATTAGATAAGAATAAGAAGTCGTTTTTACCTCTAATATCTACTAGATTATCTTTTTGATCCATATACCGCATACTGCCAGGCGGTAAGCAAGGTACATTCTCGCTTTCTACTTGACCATTCATAATATGAATAGCAATACTGCTGGCATAATCTGTTCTAAATAAGTTGTTAGGAAACTTATATAAAAACTTGTAGTAATCGTAATTGTCTTTAACGTGCTGCCACAAGTCAAAAAACATTTTTGCACGAGGAGTCTTTTGCCAGTATATTACAGTACTCCACCACATATCTATTCCTAATGGGTGCAGGCGTTGTTCTTCGTGGTGCGGGTTTTGATTACGTAAGCCGTGAGCGTTACGATACAGCGAGAAATCATATGAGGTGTCAAACACTCGGTCTAGCACATCACACCCCACAATGTAGTCTACGTCTATTAACAGTGTCTTATCAAACGGTGTTAGGTTGTAGACATTGTGTTTATTTCCATTGCTGAACTGGCTGTTGAATTCTGCCCAAGGACTGTCCCAGTGCCTACGCATATTTCGCTCGTGGCGTATATCCTCGACTACTACTGTATCAAAAGCATAGTCGAATAAATCTTTTGGAATAGCAGTCTCTGCATACTTAACAGTTGATGCATCTGTTAGCAGTGCAGTCTTATTGTTTTTTAAGTTTGCCTTAACTGCAAGTGCAGTCATTACCGCTAGCTTAGAATAGTCCAGCTGGTCGTTATTGTAGGCAAACATTGCCACGCCACGAGTTTCCATTAGGCAACTCCTACTAGACTTTTTACGTTGCGCTGGCGTTTTGTTTTTTCGTACTCTACAAAGTACTCGTTCATTGCAGTAGTATATGCTTCGTTTAACCTGTTTAAGAAATTAGGTAAGTCACGAACCATAACAGGAATCTTGTTCTCGTCTATAAAAACCTGCTGCTCGAAATTGCTATCTACTAGGAATTTAGTATATGCAATTAGTTCGGGGGTTGCAGTAAACAGTCCGCCTGCGTGTGATACAGTACGTTGAACTTGAAGCCTGTGCTTTAAATTAGTTTTTTGATTTTCTAGTGTAGTTCTGTAGTTTGAGAACTCTAGTGCTTCTTGTAATGCTTTATCCATAAAAATACTCCGGTAATTTAGTTTAACACAGTCCATCTACTATGTCAACATACCGGAGTATTTAGTGGGTTACTCGTTTGATGAATCTGTAAACGATGCAGTCTTGGTTACTACCGGGTCTTGTATTTTGAACTCTACTGTATTTTGAGTTAAGTCTACACCGTGCTCGTCGTTCCATTCAGGAAATGCCGTGTTATCGAAGTCAGATGCTTTTCGGTAACCAAACGAAGCGACTGTAATGCCGTCAACATTAATGTGAGCAGCGTTTGTTAATTTAACCGTTAGGGTTAACTTGCCGGCTGGTGTTACAGTTCCAAATACTTCTAGTTTAAATGTGTTACCATAGCCTCCATATCCGCCGTAACCTCCATATCCGCCGTAACCTCCATATCCGCCGTAACCTCCATATCCGCCGTAGCCACCATAGCCACCATATCCGCCATATCCGCCGTAGCCACCATATCCGCCATATCCGCCATATCCGCCATAGGAGCCGCCGCCGTTGCTACTAACAGTTAACAACAATGTCTCGGTAGTACCGACGTCATAGAAGCCTTTGTTAGTACTAATTGCGCCAGAGCCGGTGGAGTTAGCAGAATCTAAATCTAAAGAAAACTGTCCTAGCTTTTCGTAAATACCTGCAAATATTGTATAGCCTGCTGTACTACCTGCGCTAGCTGCCATTTCTAATGTTAATGCACCGCCACTATTAAAAAAGTATCTAGCCTTATCGTAGCTTCCGAAATCGTACGCAACTGATGCAGTTAAATGCTTGCGCCAAGGGCTCGGCCTTAAGTCAGTTACTGAACTAATAACTAAAGTTTCTTCGGGCACTAATACATTTTTGTTTTCGTTTAGCAAACGAGTTAGGCTAAGAATATCGTTAAAGTGGCTTGCGTATACGATATCTGATCTAATGTCGCCTTCGGATGGAATATAGTTTTTACCTACTTTAAATCTAATCAATGCAGGCGGTGCGCTTTGAGTGTTGATTAAACCAATTTGTAATCGGTCAACTAAGCTGTTCCATTGTTCTGCTGTGATGAGCTCGCCGTTTTGTCCAGTACCATTGCCAGTAACGTTCATAATAGGAGATGTTTGTCCCCAACCGTACTTCATCGCTGCAATGATTGCAGGGTCAGTTGACGGCTGACTTCCAGGAACAGCGTCCCCGAAAATCTTATTAACGTGTGCAGCTAATGGATTGTAGTCATTAGCTGCAACAAGTTCGCCTGCAATCTTGTTTGATGGAATAGTCACTTGCACAATCCTTATATTTTAAGAGAACTGTGCAGAAACTGCAACACCACGAACCTTGTATTGATCGCCGTCAGTGCGTGAAGCCTGGCTCATATTTGCACCCGGGCCAATGCTAGGGAACGCTTGGCTAGTAATACCTGCTGTTGTATTGGCTGTGTTTACAGCCGGCTGGTATACGCTATCGCTACTAACAATCATTACAGGAATGAAATTGGCATAGTGAACCATTGCGTAGTGCTCGATGCCAGATGTGTCGACAATCTTCATACTCTTTACTTGTGTACCAACGTAAGAGCTTTCGACAACTCGCCAAACGTAATTCTTGTCAAAAAAGTATAACTGGTCTTCGTCGCTGTTGTACCAAATTTGTCCTACAATCGGATTAGTAGGAGGAGCAGAGTTAGTAAAGTTCTCTAGCATATTAACTAGATTCTCTGCCATAATTTCACCGTAACCGGGATAGTTCTTGCCAACTAAACGGATGCTAGTAGAAACATCTACTTCACCGTCTGGAATAGATACTAGCACTTCCCCGTTAGTTTTGTTAATTTCGTATGCCATTGTTAAATCCTTGCCTTGTATTTATAGTTCAATTAACACGTATTCTTAGTGTATATCTAACACGGAAAAGTCTGTTAGCTGACTTCTGTACAGGATGGAAAGTAATATGAGTTAGCAGTAGGCCGCTGTTTAATTCTTCACCCTTGCTTTTTAAGCCGATTTCGTCAAATACAAATGCGCCGTTAAAATCTGCTGCATTGTCTAGTGCATCTTGGCTAGCGTTTGCTAGGTTAAATGGGCTAGAAATGTTAGGTTCCGTGTAGTCTAAAACTGCGTTAACAACAATGTCTGTATAATTTAAGCCAGTTAAGTGCTGTGCTGAAATGTAATTTTTTGTAGGGTCAGTGTTGTTAACTGTATCGTTTGCGTCTACTACTTTATAGTATGCAGGAGAATACAGTTCAGCCGCTTCGCTAGCTACACGTGGGGAATTGTATGTGATAACACCTAGGTCGTTAATAACAGTACCGCCGTTGCCGAAATGTATTTCGTATACAGTGCCGCCGCCGTTGCCTAAACTCTTAGCCAATGCTACGCTTAGGTTTTCGGGGTTAACTGCATTACGCTTATCGACTAGTACTCCCTGGTCTTCGCCAAGGGCATCGTCCCAAATTTTAAGATGCCCTTCAATTGAAATGTTTGTATCTTCTGTATACATAATAAACCTTTTATCTATTCATATTTATGCTTTTAAAAACCTTGCTCTTCTACGATTCTAGTTGCATCGCCCGAAGTAGTTTCCAATAGCGTAAATCCAGGGGCATTGTACCCAATGTGCCCACTTAGTGGGCTTAGTAATTTGTTAGATTCTTGCACACTGCAAACGATAGACCCTGCTGCGTGAGAATTTAGCCCGATAGTTGCGTATGTTCTTACTAGCTGACGCAGTATGTTACCTTGCTTTTCAAAATAAGCGATATACTCTCCGTTTACTAGAATAACACCCGGCGTATTTGTAAACTGATCCGGAGCAGGTAATACGCTACCATCCGCTACTTCAATCTCTGTAGTAGCATCATTAATTTCAGAAACTAATGTAGTTGTTAACGAGTTACGTAATGCGTAATACTTAGCAGATGAATCAGTAATGTAAGCTGCATAACTGTATGTTGCAGTGTCATACTTGGTTACAACTTCTAATTGTAACGCATCGGATACTGTTAACAGTGCAATTTCTTGGTCGCCGATTAATTCGCTAGCACCGAATGTGCCGCCGGATATTATATCTTCGTTTATTACACCAAACACACCACCCGAAATGTTGTCTACATTTTCTACACCAAAGCGGCCGCCTGAGATATAGTTTCTTTCTACTGGACGCACATCAGTTCTATCAAACTTAACTTCTATTTCTAGACTGTTGCTATCTTCTATAGTAACTGACGCTGTATCTGTTACGCTGCGTGTATCGATAACTTGACGAATCTTAGTTCTATAAGGCTTAACTTCGTTAATGTAATCAATATATTGCTGTACTTTGTCTAAGTCTAGGTATGGTTGTTGCTTTAGGCTATCAACGTCTAGGTTGTCGATGTAGATATAACTGCTCTTGGCAATCCAATCAACATTGTTATTTTCGCTGAATATGTAACGTACCATATCAAAGAATAATCTATTGTAATTAACTGCGTAGTTATCTACAAAAATATCTTCTCGTAGTGCTGTTACAATTTCGCCAAATTCTACACCCGGCTCGTTATCCCACTTAGTAAAGTCCCACGGCGCAAGGTCCCAGCTATATTGTTGTTTTAAGCTGTTGAATAAGTCTTCAGTGAACTGTATAGTTGCATTGCTCTTAAATTTTAAGATGCGCTCGCTACCTGATATTTGATATACTGCATATCTTGTAGCATTTTGCACTAGTACATAGTCGCCTGAACTTAACTCGCTTACGTTAATGTCTAATTCAGTTGCGTACTCTTTAACGATAGTCTTAGTAGGACTATAGTCTACTGCAACAAAATCTACTACAGTGTAGAATTTAGTAATGTCGTAGCTTAGTGTACCTGACGTAATTTCAACTAGGTGCTTGTTCCAATTTGGAACAGTGTCAAATAGGTCCATAGTTGCTAGTAGTTTGTTTGCACTAGCAATAAATGTTCTACGTGCTTCGTCTCGATTCTTGATCCAGGTTTGCTGCGCTGGGCGAATTCTATTACCAAATCTGTCAAACTCGCTAGTTCTGAAGTTAGGAACGTCACGGCGTGCTTGAATAGCAATACGCTTGCGCTTTTGGAAGTCAGCAGGCAGTAATGTGTAATCGTATAGTTTGTAGAACGGGCGCTTATCGAATGTTACTGCCAAATCTGCAGATGACATATTTCTAAACACTCTGTAGTAGTTACCGTCAGTTGGACGATAGAATACACTACCTGCTGTGTATACCTTAGTGTTGCTGTAGTCTGCGTAGAAAGCAACTTCGATATTGCGGTCGAAACCGGCCAAGCTATCACGTAGTCTGTTGTGTAGCCATTCCGGAACACGGTTAACACTATCATTTTCTCGTAATAGCATCCACTGGCTGTGAACAGTAGGACTAATGTCCAGGTTGTCTTCTTTAACGTCCACTAACTGTAGTTGTACACTAGTAGAATCATTGTTTAGGAAACCTGTTACACCGGATATTAGCATTGCACTGTCAGAAATAGGAGCAGCCCAAGCAATACCTGCTTCAGACGGATTCTTAATAATTGCTGCAATAGCTGCTACACTTAATGTTTTGTCTGTTCTGTTTTGTGCAACAGTGTCTAGGCCTTTAACCCAGAAGTAATATTTGGTAGTTGTAGTACCGTCTGCACTAATAACGTCACGAGTACTGTAACTGTAAATATCAGTCTGATCTAGATTCTGTACTTTTGCAACGCCTACTGGCACATAATCACCAATCGGTGTTCCGGATTGGCTAGCATTATTGTAGGCTATAGGGTCGACCGGGCTTTCGACCCACTGATATACATCAATTGATGCGCCAGGGAATAACTTACCCCAGTTTGCACGACGGTATGCAGTAGTCATTGTTTCGTAGTTTAAGAACTTAGCAGTGCTAATATCCCACCACACTGTACCTACTTGATCTAGGCCCCAGCTAGACGTAGCACTAGTGTCGTCGTCTGTTGTAGAGGTGAAGTCGTATACCGCAGGATCGTAGTTACTACGAATATCAATGTTGTTCTTAGCCGCACGTGGGATAAAGCCCTTGTACGGATCATAGATATCTAAATCAACTAGCAGCCTATTTGAAACTTTTTCGTATATTTTAACAGAGTTGACTAAACGTGTGTCTACTAAGTCTTGCTCAGGCTCAGCGTCCATTGTATCTACTATCAGCTGGCCGTTTGCATCCACTTCGTAAATTGTATATGAACCTGCTACATTATCTACATAACCGTGTTGGCGTTCTTGCCAGTTGTACTTAGCAGATGTTAAGGTAGCAGTTAATTGGGCTAAATTATCGAAGCGTGTAGGCTGTAGGCCCATAACCTTGCCCTTGCCTAATATATCAGCAGGAACTAGTGCATCTACTGTAATAGTAAACTCGTCTGCTTCTTGCACGGGGTAAATTCCGTCTGCTGTACCGCTATTAATAATAACAACAAAGTCGCACACGGCGTAGCCGTGTGCTACTTCAAATTCTACTATAGCAGGAGCAGTAGGTAAATCGTAGTTAGAAGAAATGATGCTCTTTGCTGCTAGCTTAGTATCTTGCAGCACTAGCATATTCCAACCTAATGGAACAGATTGGTTAGTGCTTCTTACGGCATTTAACCCGTCTTGGTTGCTGATATAGTCGCTGATCCATAGCTTGTAGCTCTTTTCGGTTACTGCATCCCATTGCGTTACATCAAATTCAGTTGAGTTAGCAATAATAGTAGGCTTCTTCTTATATAGTTGTCCCTTGTGTCGTACTAAGTCGCCTGGCTTATAGTTGCCTATGCTGGTCCATTGCGGAATAGATGTTAGCTCAGTTAAAGAACTAAACAATACCGCAACATCATCTAAATTATTACAAGTAAAGTCGGCATCTGCTACTACTGCATATCCTGCTGTAACGTTGTCGGAAGGATATAAAATCTCTAAACCGGCATCGCTGTGCTTTCTAGTAGGGAAACGAAGACGTTCCGAACCGTAAGGTTTGTAGATCCAGCGCACATCGTCAGCTGGCATAGTAATTACAGTGTCAGTGGCCTTATCGTATATCTTAGCATATGACCTATCTACTTGGTTAAACTTGTAGCTGTCGTCGAACTCTAATAACTGCACTGCGTCTTTAATTTCCTGCTGTGCTAATTTAAATTCCCAGCTATTAATACTTTCAATATTACCAAAATCGCCTAGTTTGAACATCCACTCTTCGTCTGCAAGGATAGAATCAGATGAGTACTCGTCAACTAAAGAGGTACGTAGTAGCTTGCTGTATGCAGCAGGGGTGCCTTTTTGTCTAACAGCCGGACGTTGGAATTCAAACTGTGTAGCAGGGTTATCTATTATACGTGATAGCGCACTAGCACCATCCATACCAACAGAGTGGCGTGCTGTCGCCTGTAATCTAGTGTTCTGTGTAGAACCTTCTACAGAATAATACTTGTCGCTGATGTCAGCAATTATTCTATCAAAGTTACCTAGTATTTTATCACCGTTAATAACAAAGCCAGGTGTACGAGGGCTGCCGTCCCAATCTCTTGTGCGCTGGCCGATGTACTTTAGTCTGTATTGCTTTAGTCTGTATAGCGGATTGTATATTGTGTCACCGAATATTGTTAAGTTGTCGAATATAGCTGCGTGTTCTAGCTCTACAATTCTAATTGCAATTCCGTATATAGGAGTAGACTTTGCAGAAATGGTAACAATACCTTGTTCTACACGGTCGACGTCGATGTCGTTAATTAATACTCGCTTGCCTTCAATGTCTACTACCGGATCAAACTGCGTAATTTTATTGTAGTCTTGCACCCAGCCGTAGTTGTAGTTAAATTTAATTACGTTGCTTAACGGGCTTAGTGCAATAAAGTTGCCTGCTTCCCACTTGCTATCGCTCCAGAACATAAACTGCTTACCTGCAAGTTTAAAGTCCAAGAAGCCATCTTGTTCGGTGTCGAATTGGTCAAACACAAAGCCTACTTCTGTCATATACTTGTGAAGGCCTACGAAGAAGTTGTAAACATCTTGTCTAGAAGTAAACTCTGTACCGTATGGAATAACGCTAGGAGTTTCGCTGTAGTCTAACACATCTAGCATTGTGATGCCGTTGAATGTCACTGCACGGCTGCGTCCACCTTGCTTAGGCATATAAGCAACAAAGTTGTGATTAATCTTGTCGTAGCCTGTTACCTTATATGCTGTGCCAGTCCAAGTTACTTTAACACCACTGTAGAATACAGTTGCAATAGGTGCGCTTTCGTATAAGTGTAAGCTAAAGTTTTCTTCAGGCACAAATGAACCGCTAGCAGAAGATTTTAATGTATCTGCCTTGTACTTTAATGTTCTCTTGTCTGCGAAGCCGCCGATTCTGTGTATTAGCTGTACAGTAGAATTATGTACAGAATCAAAATATGCTGTTAAGTTTTTATTTTGAGAAACAACGTATTCTGTGCATAGGTAATTTAAACCATACTTGTACTCAGAAGTTTGGCGATGTAAGACCGTAGAAGCCAGTGAATTTCTAACTTGTGTGTCCACATTAACAATTTGTGTTTTGTTAGCGACTCTCACTAGGTTAAACGGATCAAAGTTTGCCCCGACAAATTTACTTGGCCACTCTACATATTCCCAGGCTGCTAATGCCCATTGGAAATGAGGGCTTGTCCTCCAAGCATATTCTTGTTGGCCGATATCACCAAATTTCCAGTCACTTGCTGCAATATCTGCCCCTGGGTTATTGGCAATGCCTGCTGCAATAGGATCTAATAAATTGCCTGCTGCATCTACTGGAAATACTGCACCCACACGTGCAAGTCTAGGTTCTATAGATACCGGTTGGCTAGGATCACTTGTTATACCTTTGCGTAGCGCATTTTCTAACGCTGCTCGCTTAGTAGCGTTAGTCCAAGAATAATGTTCTCCCCACCATTGTGGACTAGAATTAAAACCTAACATTTCCCAAGGAGTTAAATGCGGAGTCGAAGTGTCGAATAGATACTGGTAGATTGCCTTATAGCTGCCGCCGCCTAAGTGTGCGTTTTCCGGGCTAGAATAATTCCAAGTAAACGGATTAGTTGCATCGTAACCTGTATTCTCCATTGTTAGGATATTGTTGTTAGATGCCCAAACAAGATAGTGCTGCTCTAGATAGCGATTTAAGTCTTGTAAACTTTCGCTAGTTACGCGGTAGTATCCAGGTATGTTAGTGGTACTAAATTCAGTAAAAGATAATTGTGCTCTATTAGAGTTTAGATAAATTCTACGTTCTAATTCTAATATAGCGTTGTTAACATATTGATATACACCGTCATACATTGTTACTTCAGTACCATCGTGACAACGAATGTATCTCCTTGAACCTTTAGTAGTGTCTGTATACACCGCAGGGTTGTGCATCTTGTTTATGCCTAAAGTTGCCAGGCTATGTGGAATAAAAGAGTAACTGTTTGCACTGTATACCCTTACTTTAATAGCTTCACCTAGTGCAGGTGCTACAGCAAAATCTACTGTAGTTGTTCCTATTGTTGCAGTACCGATAGGCATACTTAATCCGTTTACATAGAAGTACACGTGATTATATTTGTTGCCGTTGAACAATTCGAACTTATTGTGTGCAAAAGATTTAGTTACGCCGTCGCCAGTATAGTTAAACTCTAAATATTCACTGTAGTATGCAACATTGCTAAATGCGTCTACAAATGATGCATCTTTGCCTACATTCATTGCTTTGAGTACTGTATCTACTAAATCAGCAGGCATCATTGCATTAACGTCTAGCACGTTGTTGATGTTCTGTAGTCTAGTAATAAACTTAGCTCTGAAGTTAGCGTAGCGTGTACCACTTGCTTCTAATACTGTTAATACATCTGCGCCTGCGTTAGCTAGTGCGGCAATAGGTAGTAAGCTGTTTTGCTGCTGTTGTATTACATATCCTAAACCGATGTTTCTTGCAGACTCGTGATAAGTGTTAGAACCATATGCACTACCTTTAAATCCTAGCTGGCTAGATATAACCGAAGTGAAATGTTCAAATACTTTGCTGTAGCTTGTTTCGTAAACTGTTGCATTATTTGCATTAGCTTCTAGTGTGCTATGAGTGGCATATACACCATAATGTTCTTCGCTTACAAACATTACTTCTAGTACATCATTTTTAGACAAGTTGTCTACTTGTACAGTGTAAGTAGAATCAATGTTTTGTGTTAGAATATACTGACTAGAACTTAGTTTTCTGCCATTTACTCTTACTTGTAAGAAACGAGGATCTTGTTTAGGATCAATCATTTCAATCGCATTGGTATATCCGTTTATAGTATAGTAGGCATAGTGGCAACCGGATTCACCTGCATCTACGTTTGTACTATCTAAATCGACTGTAATTAACCCGTAATCAGCGCCGTTATTAGTTACATTAGACAATGGATTGTTGTACTTGTCTATTAGTGTTAATGGTATGCCTGTGTAGTTAAAAATTGTTGCTGTTCTACCGATAGGAAAAATTAAATGCTTTTCTAGAGGATCTAATAAACTTAACTTGTTTTCCTTGGTTATAATGTTAAAGAACGGAGTTCCTGCGTTTAGGAATAACTGATAGTCGTAGCTAGCAAATATATCAGCAGGCGCTACTACAGATTCTGTAGAAGATGCAGCTACTTTGCTAATACGTTGGAATGTAATAGGTTCTTGGCTATTACGGACCCAACCGTTGCTCAATGAGTAATCAGACTCTGATTCTCTATAGACTTTGTGGTAGTAGTATCCCGGTATAGCTGTGCGCTTGCCATCTACTTCATAGTACAAGTCACTAGCATTTTGTGTAAACAGGAATTTTAAGTTAGCAAAAGTTTTGCTATACGGGCTGCTAGCAGAAACTATGTCATAGCTGTTATCTTCGTATTCGACCCCGAAGCCTAGTACAGGATCAACGAATGACCCTGCCTTATACTGAAATAACGTACTACCAGTAAAGTTGGAATTTTTATATACGCTAGTATCACTTAGCTTAATGCCGTTGGCATCATACAATTCAAACTGAGGGAATTGGTTGCGCTTAGTTTTTTGTTGTGCTAGCTTCCATACAGGAGTATCTAAATAGGTATCGTACCATAATTCAATGAATTGGTACTTAGTACCTGAGCGTACAAATACTGTGCGTTCTGTAGTAGGGTCTGCGTCAGCAGGGAAAGCAAATTCAATTGATTCGCCTACACCTGTTACTGTGACAATTTTATTGTCAAAGTTTGATCCTGTGTTTAATACTAGTATTCTGTTCTTATTGTAGATGCTAACGCCGTCGACTTTAGCTGCAACTTGACCTAGTACCAAAGACAGAGCATCTTGTTTTCCGTCTAATACTGCATCAACTTGGCCAGTTGCCCAGTCGCCGTGGTTTACTAAAGCAATATTTGTATAGAACTCGATGATAGGGCGCTTGCCTCTAAATTCGGGAGTTGTTAGGTAACTGTAGTCTTTGCCCAAGAACTCAAAAGTTTCTTGAATGCTTTCGATGTGCACCCATTGGTTAATTCTGCTCCAAGCGTTCCAGTTATTCGATCCACGAGACATTACAATATACTCTGGTAGCAAGTGACCAGGAGTGGTTGCATCCCAGGCAGTAATGTCCCAATTCTGTGTGTCCCAACCTTCTGGGAGATACAGTACATAACTTGTACGAGGGTCTGTTGCTTGTTGAGGTAGTAGTGTTATTCTTCTGCTAATTCCGTCAA
>JACCDX011889729.1_pt1 | contig 21242 bp, 26 predicted proteins | sample 7449681 | NCBI WGS metagenome assembly JACCDX01 (sample SAMN15323450, study PRJNA562643) | freshwater metagenome | isolation source: river surface water | place: USA:Blue River Watershed | collected 2017-08-18
GGCGGAAGCTGGGCTGCTCGCCATTGCTAAGCGCGATGAGCAAATGATCTGGGGCGAAGACTATGAGGTGGAAGAAGCATTCAAAGATATGCGCGACATCGCCCTCGCCACCCTCGCAGAGATCAAATCCACATGACCCGCACCCGGCACGACACATCGCCCCAAGCACAGGCCATCCGCGCCGCGGGCTTCGTGCGCGTGCCGGGTGGGCTTTGGGCAACGCCCGAGCAGCTTGAGCTTATCATGTATATGCTCCAGCAAAACTTAGACACCATCAACAAGATCAAGGACCGACATCAATGGCACCGCCAAGACGAGTAATCACCCGCGACATGATCCAGGCCGCTAAGGACCAAGGCTGGCACCTGACGATGGCCGCAAATCACTACGGGATGCACCGCTCAAGCATCGCCGCCGCCTGTGAGCGTTTCGGCATCGTGCTGCCGATGCACCAGTTTTCACCGCAGCGGGTCAGTCCCAAGAGCAAGGTCTGGGTTGACATCATTGACGGCGAAACCAAGCCCAAGGTGAAGCTGTCGGCCAGCCCGGCAGCCATCAAGCGCGCCATAGAGGACATCGAGCGCGAAAAGCGGTTGCGGGCGATGGGGTGATTTGATACGAAAATCTGCGAGGGGCGCACACAAACAAGAAACCGTCACGGGTTGCTTTGTGTTGGTCGAAGATCAGACTGCGCTACGGCTTATCATCCATCATCGCGCCCCTCGCGATTAATCCAAAAACCTGTCGATAGGGTCCAGCGCCCGCATCACCAGGCCGTCCATTTTGTGGAAGGTCATCGACTGCAAAGCGCGTCGGCCACCATATCCCATGCCAGCGGCATATGCGTCAGGCGGGCAGAAGGCGCGCAGGCTCTCATAGCGCAGCGGCCCGAGATCCTTAGCCTGATCGTGATGCACATGCCCCGTCAGGTAATGCCGATGACGCGTCTGTGACCAGAACGTACATACGTCAGACAGATACAGCGCCATCTGCTGCGGCTTTCCCTTGTCGCCGTGGTGGGCGAAGATCGCGCACTTGCCCCACTGCATCATGAACAGGTCGCGCGGGTCTTTCTCGACCGTCACCCGTGCATCATTGCGATACCGCTCTGCCAGCGCGAAGTTGAGCGTCATGCTTGAGTGCGGGTCGTGGTTGCCGCGAAGTACGCGAACCAGTACGCGCGCGTGCTTCTGAAGCAGCTTGTGGATCGTTTCCGCAATGATGCCGATGCCAACGTCCAGCACCTTCCAGAAGCGCCCGTCCACGTCCAGCTTGTGGCGGTTCGCAGGTGTCTCCGACCGCGTGTCGTCTGAGTGAAAGTAATCGCCACCGATCAGCAGCACAGCCTGCTCTGCCGCAGGCGTGAGCGCCAGCACCTTGGCAAAGGCGTGCCGCATGTCCTGAGCCGCGTGGCCGAGGTCATAGTCCTGTGAGCCTGTTTCGCGGCCCCACGCCATCATGCCGACGTGCGCGTCCATGAGCGGATACACGGCGCACAGATCGGCCATGACGCTTTCAGGGGCCAGCACAGGCTCAGCAGGCTCCATGCCCTCCAGCGCCGCGCGTATGCGATCTGCGACGGCCTCCGGCTGCTCCGCCTCGGGACGCAGCATGACCGAATAGCCCGGTTCCTCGTCTTTGGCGGGAACCTTCACCCAAGCCATCGAGGGGACCATGTTTGTGCCAACGGCCTTCATGCTGTCAGCGATGGCCGGGTCAAGGCGGTAATCTTTCCGCACATCCGGCGTGAAGCCCGCCCGATCTAGCAGGCGCTGGAAATCCCGGTGATTGATGCCGAACTCGCGCGCAGCCTCTGACACGTTGCCCGTGCGCTTGAACGCCTCGACGGCGGCTTCCTGTCTAGGTGTCATTGGCATACACGGAGCGTTAGCCGAGCAGCTTTGAAAGCGTCTTGGAGCCAGCCACCCCGTCCGCCGTCAAGCCGTTGGCTGATTGCCATTTCTTCAGCGCAGCCTCGGTGCCTGGGCCGAACTGGCCGTCTGCGGTGATGCGAAGGGCGACCTGCATGCGCTTCACGTCGTGGCCTTTAGAACCAAGGCGCAGGACGCCACCAGAGGCCGCAGGAGCGGCGGCAGGGGCTGGTGCCGAGATCTGGCCACCCAAGGCCGCCATCGCCTTGGCATAGCGTGCCTGACGGTCTGCAAGGCCGATGTCGCCGCCATTGATGATCTTGGTCAGACGGACCACGTCACCCGTGTCTGCCACGTCGTTCAGGTTGCGGCTGCCCCAGAACCACAGCGCGCTTTCTAGTGCGCCCTTCTTGGTCAGGAGGTACGCGGCGGCTTCCTCGGCAGTCATGCCTACGGTCTTGCCAAAGGCAGTCGTATTTGCACGCCCCGTGACTTGCTTGAGACCTTTTCCAGAAAAAAGCCACCCGTCGCCGTCATTCACATTGCCTAAAGCGCCTCCCTTGGAGCGGTTCTTGTCCATGTACACATAGTTGGCGATCTTCTCGGGTTTACCCGCATACTCGGCGGCGTTCTCTTTGCCGGGACCAAAGTAGCGCGGGAACACCTTCAGGAGGGTGGCCTCCTTGTAGTTCAGGTTCTCCTGCAAGACCCGGAAGTCCATGCTCTCATGGGCGCACTGGCTGACGAAAGCTGCGATCCGCTTGTCGGTGGTGATGCCGTATTTGGGCAGCATCTCGTTGAGGGCCGCGCACCATTCGCCGACTTCTTTATTGGTCGGGATCATCGCGGCCAGTTGATCTACAGTCAGCAGGCTCATTTCTTCTTCCCCCGCTTTCGCGCGATGGCGTCCAGCACGGCTTCCTTTGCCATGTCCTTGCCCATGCCGCCGAGGAGGTCGCCGACATTGCCTGTGGCCGCGATTTTGATGGCGTTCTCCACCGGGTCGGGCAGGTTGACCTGATCCAGAACAGCATCGACTACCTTCGCCTTAGCCTTGCGGCCAATGAACATTCCGATCATGCGTCCGATCATTCTTTCGGCTCCTGTGACGACGGCTCGTTGCCGCCCTTGTTGCGGTTGCTTCCTGCCGAGAGTACGCCGCCAAGCGCACCCACCAGAAAGCTGGCGATCGGGGTCAGGATTGAGAACAGCGCGCGGTCGTTCTCTGAACTCTCACCCAGAGGCTGGGTCACGAAGATCAGCGCGTAGAGCGTGAAGAACACGATGCCGCCCAGGGTGCAGGTCAAAGCCACGCCGATGAAGTAGCGCAGCTTGGCTTCCATGAAATCGGGGTCGTTCTTGCTCATTCCGAAACTCCTGTCAGATCGGTCGCACAGTTCTTCGTGCGAAGGCAAATCGGGGGCGTGCATTCGAGTGCAGACCAGTTTTCAGGATCTTGGCACGGGTAACGATAAAAGCCGTCGCCACTGAGCCACAGGATGCCGAAGATGCCAGCGACGAAGGCCAGCCATGCCAGCTTCTCAAACATCTACCACCTCCCCAGATAGCGGCCCCAGAAGTACAAGCCGACGCCAGATATCATCACAGTCAACAGAACTATACCAAACCAGAGGAAAAATTCCACAATAGACTCAATGATCTCTCGACGGCGATAAACCTGCTGACGCTGTTGCTCTCGCACCCGGCGCTCGATGGCTTGAAACTCTAGCCACGCATCGTTCCCGTAAGAATAGCTGATAAGCTGGCGCAACTCTTTGCGTTGCTGTTCGCACTGCTTCTGCGCGGCAAAGATGTCGATGGCACTCTTTTGAGTGTCGCCGCCGAACAGCGTCTTGAAGACGCCCGGCGGCTCATTGGATCGCTCAGCCGCATAGGCAATGTCAGAAACAGCCTTGCCCCATTCCGACAACTGGGACGCCATGTCCTGTATCTCGCGGCCAGCGGCAATGCCCTGCTTGAGCATTGAGAAGGCCTTGCTGCCGACGCTGATCGCCATTCCAATGCTGACAGGATCGAACATCACAGGCTCCAGAACGGCGGACAAAAGGACAGCGGGTCAACCGCCAGCGCGATGTCCGCACTATACCTGCAAATCTTCACAAATACCATGCGTCCGTCGATCCAGAGGTGGGCATAGGCCACCCAGATCAACGGGATGGTCACTTTCTCAAAGCGGCTTCAATGCCGTCCAACTTCTCGAACACGCGCTTGAAGTTCTCTCGCATCTCTTTGAACTCGCGGTCATGTGCCTCTTTGTTTGCCTCATGCACTGCGGAAAGGACGGCCAGCTTTGTGGCGTGATCTTGCTGCGTGCGATAGATCAAAAATACAAAGCCAGCAACGGGGGCCACGATCCATTGCATGATGGTGTTTATGACTTCCATCGCCGACTCCATTAGTTTTCATTCTTGAGCATCAGATCACCTTAACAAGCCATCAACACGCACGGGACAGCGTAGGAGCCATCCGCGTAGGTGTGAGACACATGGGTTGACGTGACTTTGGCGATGGTCTTGGAGCGCACAATGTCGTCGCCTTGGGGTTTAGCCGTGCCGTCACCAGCCGACATGAGAAGATCACCTCGAGCAACCGTGACGCCTGCACCAATGCGGATCACCATGTCGCCCGTCATGGCAAGCAGGATGTCGTTGTAGCCATCGTCGGTGCTGTCCCAAGCCACGAACACCCCGGCCACGTTGGCATCACCCTCGACAGTGCTGACCTGAACGCAGTTAAGCTGTTCGTTGTCCTCGTTGTCCCAGTTTGACATCTGGTCAAGGTTCGACATGACCGTGCCTTTGAGGAGTTCAGGACGCGAGTTGTCAGGGAATTGCGCCCAGCGGGAGAGGTGACCACCGTTGTAGCTGACGGTTGTGCCGGAGACTGAGATGGAGCCTTCGACTGTAGCTGCTTGACGAAAATTTACGATGGTGCCGTCTGTGGATGTTCTATTTAGCTCCATCACTGCATCAGAAGTGACCGCAGCAAGTATTCGACCATTTCCTGCAAGCGCACTTTGTGCCGGGTTACCACCAGCAGTAGCAGGGTTAGAAGAAGTGCCACCCACCAACAGGTTTCCGCTGGAGTCGATGCGGGCTTTTTCATCAAAAGTTGCCCCGCCGCCGACAAATTGCCCAAAGGCAATGCTGTCAGAAACTGAAGAAACGCCGATCTGAGCGACATCCGTTGACAGGTTTCCGAAACTAAGGGAGGCCGTGTCCATCAAGACTGTGAGTTTTGCTATGGGAGTAGCCGTCCCAATCCCTACGTTGCCCGCAGAGTCGATCCGCATGCGTTCTGCATAAGTCGACGAACCAGTTCTTGTATGGAACACAAGGTCGTTGTCGTAGTTCGAAGATGTCGAAACGGAAGCAATCGTCCACATACCAGTGGTTCCTGCACCGTTCTCTGAAACAAGTTGGATGCCGCTGTAGGTGTCATTGACTTGCGAACCATTTTGGACGCGGAGAATGTTGGTGGTATCAAGAGCAGCCGTGCCATCGCCGTAGGGTGTTGCGTCAGTGAGGTAAATGTGGAGCGGTGACGTGGGAGCATTCGTCCCAATCCCCACGTTGCCCGAGGAGTCGATCCTCATGCGTTCTTGAGCAGCAGTTTCAAAAGCCAGAGTGCTTACAGCGCGGACTTCAAGTTCATCCCCAACCGTGTTCAGCCCGTGTTCAGCAACACTGCCGCCAGTGGTGGAGTCGTCGATAAGGGTGATCGTAGCGCCAGCGTCCGTGCTTTCGAATAGACCGACAAGGTTTGCTATACCTGAGTTGACGTGCAATTCGGCGGCGGGAGAACTCGTCCCAATCCCCACGTTGCCCGCAGTAAACGAAGGCGAACCAGTGGTTTGGTCAATCACCATAAGATCAAGCCAAGCAGCATTTGCTTCATTCCGAATGTGCAGGATGTTCGTATCCGTCTCATACCAAAGCTGGTTGGCATAAGTGGTGGTTGGCGCTTCCGTTCCAGACGAAACCGATCCAAGCGCCTTGAGAGCGTTGTTCAGATCGGCGCGGAAAGCGGCGAAACCTTGGTTGGCGATGTCGAAATCGTGCTGGCTCATGTCAGTCCCTTGCCATAGCCTTTCGCGACATAGTCAAATGTCGCTGGGTTGGTGCTTACCGATCCGCCCGTGTAGGTCGTAATCGTAAAGCCTGTTCTGCTCTTTCCAGAAATAGCATACCGATCACCGTTTGCCAACGATGCAGCGATGCCGATGGCTGGCGTTGCCTTAAAAGCTGCCGGGAAGGTGACGGCATAAGTCCCGGTGTAGGTGATGTCGCTGGCGCTTTCGACACGGTCTGGCATGTCAACGATGGCCGTCAGCCCGCGAACAGCAGGTGCCGCCGTGGCGCCCACGAAGCCCTCGCCGCCAGCCTTACTGGTAAGCAAGGCGCGGAACTTGACGGCCCGAGCCGCAATGTCGCCCACGACGAAGTTGCGCCATTCAGACCATGTCGGCGACCCGCTGGGGTCATCGTCGGTATAGGCCATCTGGGTGCGAACAGAGACGGTGTCGAACTGGCTGGGGTCGCCGTCGAAATCGCCTTCACGGGCTTCAAAGAGGCCGCCCGCATCGTCAAAGGAATTCACATAGTCGATGAAGTCCATGTCGATGTCGGTCATCACCCGGCTGACATATTTCGCGCCGAGATCAACATAGTTGTCGAAATAGTAGATGCCCGAGGTGGCTACCGATCCGCCGCCGCCGTCAAACAGGCCGAGAGCGTCGTCAAGGTCTCCAGCATAATCATCAAACAGAGTGACGGTGTCGAGCGTCAGATAGGCTCCATAATCATCGCTGGTGACGACAACAGATGACTTGGTGCCGCTGAATGACGGGTCTTGCTGGCGCGTCTCTACCACGTTCAAGCCGTCGATATCGGCCACGTTGGTCACGACGACAATGCTGGCCGGGTTGGCGCTCAGATTGCCCAGCTTGTCAACGGCCTTGATGAAGTAGGTGCCTGTCTTGGCCGGGATCACGACGCTGTTGGCAGGGCGCGAAACCTTGTCCACCATGTCGATGGCGTTTTGATAGGACGCGCCGGATATAGCTTTGGAGTAACGGATTTTGTAATGCGACAGATCGAGATCAGGCGAAGGCGTCCACGTCAGGTGCAGGCTATTGCCGACCACGTTGGCCGAGAAATCTTCCACGTCCTGCGGCAGTGCAGCGAAGATGCTGACGTAAAAGTCGGACACGGTCGTCCAATCGCCACGGATGCCAAGAGCGTTGATCGCCCGCGCACGCACGTCGAAAGAGCCGTCAGAGATGCCGACAGCTTCAAAGTTGTTCGATGTCGATCTGCCGAGTGACTTCCATGCCGTCGTGCCGGATTTGCGATATTGGGCCTCGAACTGGTCAGCCTGGTCTGAGTTTGACGTGACCTCAATAAGCAGCGCACCGACAACCTGCTCGTTGACCAAGCGCAACTCACCGCTCAGGGTTACGCCAACCCCGCCGACATCATAGTAGGCTGGCAGGTTTGAGTTGTTGGACGCGAGTTCTTCTTCTTCGGCATCCCACGCGAAGGCCTCTTGGCTGGTTTCACGCAGAACAAGGGCGATCCTGATGCCGCCCTCTTGCGAGATCACCATCTTCCAAGATTTGACCTCGAACTCCTTATTGGTGAACCCGTATTCGGCGATGGTCAGATCAACGATGTCTCCCACTTCGACAGAGAGCGCAGAAAGGCCAAACTCGGCTGAGATGGTCATCTGCTCACGCGACCTGAACAAAGCCTGTTTTGCAATGCGCTGCGCCCGTGCGCCGTTGGTAACCATAGGCAGCGGCAGGTCCATCGTGTTTTCGATGCCGTTGTCTTCGGTGTTCAGGAAGTAGGAACTGGTTACGGGCGGGTAATCCGCCTCGATCCAATCAGCCGATCCGTTGATGAACGTTCCGACAACCCGGTTGAAGTTGTCGCGCCGAGACATCTTGGTCGGCAGCGTGATTTCGCTACGGAGATCGTCCAGCGTGAAGGATTTGACCGGGGCTTCATAGACGCCAACGCGCAGCTTCCACTCGCCGCCGGAATAGTAAAGCGCACCATTGCAAGACTGCATCATGTCGGAAAGAGCGGAGCCAGTGGTGCTGTCGGCCCTGACAACGCCGTTGATGACATAGCGATCCTGCGTGCCGCCTTTGATCGGGATGTTGTCATCGCAGTCGTTGGCGGCTGCCGAGAAGTAGGTGTCGTTGATCGTGCTGTCGGCCAGACCATAGGAGGACGTGATGTAATCGCGGATGCAGAGGGCCGCGTTGGCCGACCAGCCCGTCGTGCTGGTGCGCGGATCGTAGACCTTCTTGCCCTTGACGACAGCAGTGAACGTCGGGATACCGCCGCCAAACACGTCGGCATCGTATTCCAAGCGGACGTAAAGATGCGCGATGCCTTTGCCGATAAAGGTCGAAGGCACGCCAGCGTCGGAGACCATCGTCGCGCTGGCTGTCGTCTGTGAGCCATCACGCTTGATAATGCGGACCTTGCTTTTCCAGCGGGTGCCTGTGACGAAGCCAGAGCCGTCCAGCGTGACAACCTCATCGTTGATGTAGATGTCGCCGATCTCCTCGACTTCATGGCCTGCCAGCGTGATGATCATGTGCAGGAACTTGTTGTCGGTCCCGGTTTCATCAATGTAGGTGAGAACGCCGCCCTTGCGGACCTGACCGTAGACGTATTCCTGCGCCCCGGCGGCTTCGCGGATGTTGAATAGGGTGCCTCTATTTTCAACACCAGCAGCACCTGACAACTTTTTCAGCGCAGCGGCTGTGAGCGCGGTGTATCCTATATATCCAATGATGGTGGCATAAGACACAAGGGTCGCTGCACTACCAGCAAATATAGTAAACGCAGTTGCCGCCGTTGCGGGGAAGGCCACTGCGACTACTGCTGCGACTACCTGTGGCATATCCACGCTCCATCAATCTCGGTGATTGGGATGTATTCTAAATCATCCTCACCTAGAAATACAGCGGTCACGCCATAGGCAATGCCAAGAGCATATCCAGTGAAATAAGGCCGCGCAGATTTCGACACCACAAGCGCACCCTTCGGCGGGAAGCCATCAACCCTAGACAGGCCGTGATCCAGAGCGTCGATCAGATCGACATGCCCGAAACTGTCCTTCATCAGCTTGGCAAACTCTTTCGGACCGAGGTCGGCATACTTACCGATGAAGCCATCTGCATAGCCAACGCCATGCAGCACGCGCCAAGCATCGTTGGTGAACGTAAAGCAGTCATGCTCACCCAGCTTGAACGGGCGACCTCTCTGCGACTTCAGATAGGATGTTAGGCTTTCCGGCCCCATACGATTTCCTTGTCCTGCAACTTGGCCACATAGTCGAAGAACGTGTCGCCGGGGTTTCTCAGCTTGTGGTTGGCCGAAGTGTAGCGGCGGATGTTGGGCCGCTGCAAGGTGACCAGCTTGCTTTCGATGCTCAGGGTCACATTCATCTTTTCGCCGCTGTGCTGGATCGTCATCACGTCCATAAAGCCGCTGAACACCTCGACAACACCGCTGACGCCTTCGACGCCGAAGTAAACCTTGGCAACCCGGCCTTGATAGTTCTCTTGCAGAGCCAAAGAGATCACGCCGGAAGAAATGCCTGAAAGCGAAATCGTGATGCCGGATGCGTTCAGATCGGCCACCTCAGCAATGCCGTCGATGTTCAAGAGCGTGCCAGCGCCCGTGTATGTCTGGCTGTTGATGGTCTTGTCACCGTAGCCCGTCCAGAGCCTTACGGTGCCGCTGTCAAACAGCATCTCGACGGCATAGAACAGGGTCACGCTGCCCTGGGCGAGGGCTGTCGCCATGCCTGCCGGAAGCGTGCGGGCCATTAGATAGCCTCCCTCGCGCTAAAGGTGATCCCGTAGATCGACGCTTCGTTGACGCTCCAAGACGATTCGTTGCTGGCAAGCCGGAAGCGGCCCACGGTGTCGCTCACGACTACAGTGGCGTTGTCAGCCGGGGCAGAGCGAATGTGAGGCCAGAGAGACAGGGTTGTCTCGCCGCTGGCATTGGTGTTCACGTCGGCCAAGACCTTGTGCAAAGTGGCCGTCGCTCCGCTGCCAAGCTGGATGTAATCTCCAGCCTTCAGCCAGCCTGTCACGTTGGCTGTGCAGCCATCGATGTTGAGATCCTCGCCCGTCTGGCTGGCCCCGTTCACTCTCGGCGTGCCTGTGGCCACACCGCGCGGCGTGGCGGCTGAAGGGTCACCCATATTGAAGGTGCCGAACTGCCCACGCAGGCTCACCAGCCACGCGATCCATTTTTCCGCGTCTTCGCGCTTCATGGGCGGCAAGATCACGTCAGCCTGCCACATCTGGCCGGAACTGGCCTGCGCTTGGCCCGCGAAGGTGAATGGAGACATCTCATAGATCACGGCGTTGACGGCCCGCAGTTCGACGCTGCGGACCCCGGTGTGAGACAGGAAGCTGATAGGGTAAGTGGTCATGCGTAGCCCATCCCATTAACGCTGCGACGTTGCGCGTCGAATACGGCAGCCTTCGTGGTTTCGACAATCTTTGGCAGCATGCCTTGGATCTCGGCCCGCGTCACGCCGTCGCCAAAGGTATTGTTTTGGATCACAGTAACGCCACCGCCGCCCATCTGGTGATTGGCGACGACATGAGCGTTACGCGACGGGACAATGATCTCCGGCCCCTTTTCACCGACCAGGACAGGCTTATTGCCCGTTACTCCACCGCCATTCCATGCAGTGTTCAGATATGGCTGAAGAGACGGGAAAGCCTTGCCGACCAGCCCCATCACGCCATTTACGATCTGCTGCACCACCAGAACCTCATAAAGCTTCAGGATGATGCTGCGTGCCATATCGCGGAAGGCGTCTTTGACCGATTTGGTGCCATCGACCATGGACATGAAAGCGCCGGAGAATGCCGATCTGATCGTGCTGGCGATCTCCTTTTGCTGCTCTGCCAGCTTGTTCAACTGATCCATCTTGGTGATCTGTTCAACCAAGCCATTGAGAGCGGTGTCGCCATACTTCTGGTAATCCAAGCCCAGAGCCTGAATGACACGCTGCTGTGCTTCGGTCTTGCCGAGAAGTTCTGTCTCAAGGGCAAGCTGCTCTCGCAGGGTCTTCATGGGGTCGTTAGCACCACCGCCGCCCTTTTTCGGTTTTGGATACTTTTCTGGATCTGGGAAGAACTTGTCCTCATAATACTTGTCGTCAACAAAACCTCTAGGGTCGCCCCGCCGTCCTGCTGTCGGGAAAAGAGCCTCCCGTGTAGCAAGAGCCAATTGTTGAGCCACAGAAAGCGCGCTGGAAAGACCGTCAGACATGTTAGTGTCGTTCAGAATCTTTCCGGCATCTGCCGCATCAGCAATGGCTAATCCAGCAGAGATAGCAGCCTGCTGAAGAAGGATCGAGTTCCTGTAAGCCTCATCAAGTTCAGGCGGAATTCTTCCCGACTCGTCAGCAAATGACATGATTGCGCTCTGAAGCGCCTTAGCAGTTGCGAAAAGTTGATCAGGCCCAAGTGCCTCTGAGACACCCTTCAATGCGGCATCAAGAGCCAAGGCCTCTTGAGCGGTAGCACCAAAGTTTGCCTTGAGTGCTGCGGTCGCGTTGGTGATGTCCTGCTGAACCATTTTGGCTTCTTGGAACGGAAGAGCCATTAACATTGGGAGCCGAAGGATTTCGGCGGCTGAATCCCTAAGCTTGGCGACAACATCAATTTGCGCCTTTGCCATGTCGCTTTTGGCAAGCTGCAATTGTGCCGTGTAAAGGTCACGAACTGCGCTGGCGTTTCGCCCGAACTGCTCCTCAAGCGCCCGCATTGAAACCAATGACAACTCATTTGCATCAGCGAATGCCTTTGCAGCATTGCCAAGGTTGCTCATTGAGTCCTTTAGGTTTCCGGCTGATCCAGATGCTCTATCAGCAGCTACTGCCATAGCAGCAAAAATAGCAACAGCAGCGCCGATAACAGCACCTAGCGGGCCGAAGACTTGCAAGATCTGAGGAGCCTGCTGGCCAAAGGCTTGCATCTTGCTTGTGCCGTTTGCTACCTGAACGGCGTAGTCACCGATCTGATAGCCAAGTTGCTGCAAGCCACCGAGAGCAAACTTACGGGTCGCAACAGTTGTGCTATCAAGTTGACCTGCAAGCCTTCTGGTCGCAGCGCCAGTGCGCTCCAACTCGGCACTGACCTTGCGGAGCGGGGCAGTCGCGTTATCAACGCCCTTTATCTCGAACAGGAGTCTTTCGCTCATTGTCCTCGCGCTCCTTTATGACGGCAAAGTAGGCCATCCATTCATTATACTCATCAACAGAGATTTGCTCAATCTCAGAGATGGTTTTGCCCAACCTGTCTGCCATCGCTATCAGGTTGAGCCTGAATGGATTGCCCCTTAGTTTTTTGCGTGGTCCTCAATGCTACCTGCATTGAACACTGCGCCGAAAACCTTGGCGATGACGCCGACAGGCTCACTCATCAAGATCGGCTTGTCTTCCAACGTGAAGGCCTTGTCGCCCTTCTCGTCTTCACACTTTTCGATCAGCATTTCGACCATCGCCCCGAGGGTCGTGTTGGTCAGGAAGTCCTTGTACTTCCGCTGAACCTTTTCGATGTCCCGTGCGCTGACAGACGTGAAGAAGAGGCGAAGGGGGGTTTCCCCCTCGCCCCATTCTTCCACATCAACGAAGCCGCGCTGTTGCTCAGCCCGCTTGGCTGCGATGCGTTTTGCGAGGCTCATTAGGCAGCCGTCGCTTGCGTCAGAGCGCCAGTGCCTTGCACCGAGATCGACATCTCGACCAGGCCGTCATAGGACGCCGAGATCGAGCGGCCAGTGACGATAGCAGTCCCGGTGTAGTAAATGTCACCAGTGGTCGAACCCTCGGGGTAGAGGTTCAGCGTCACCGATGCACCGATGGTCAGAGCGCCTTGGCCCGTGGTATCGGTTTCATCCCACAGAACGTCGATGGTCCCGGTGTAAGTCGTCAGCGACGGCTTATAGGTCCGAGCGCCATCACCCATCGTGGTGTCTTCAAGCGTGTCCGCCGATTCTTCAATCGAGTACGACCGAATCTCGGCAATAGCGTTGGCTCCGACTTTCACGGTGCCTTCGCTGCCAGCGTGCGTAGCCATAGCAGGAGCCTCCTTTTATCTGGCTGTTTCAACGTCGGTTAAACTGGTGACATAACGAACAGAGAATGTCAGCGTAGCGATGCCGACAGGCTGTTCGGTTTCACCAGAGAAATCGATGCTCGTTGATGTTAGCACCGATTCCTTCGCAATGCCACCGAGCGTGAAGTCTGCGCCGATAGCTTCTTCGATCTGCACGGCGATGGCGTCAATGGCGCTATCAAGCGATGCAGTTGCATTCTCATAAACAGACACCGAGATGTCCACAGTGCGGTCCAGCGACTTCGAACCCATCGTCGCGCCCATCGTCATCAGGCCGGAGGATTCGCTGCCAATGGTCACAGTGATCGCTGGCAGCTTGGCCTGCGTCAGGGGGTAGACGCGGGTCGCGTAGACCCGGCTGGAAACAAGCGTGACGCCAGCCGTCAGCAAGGTCACGAACTGATCGCGGATCTGCTTGCGGACATGCGACATCACTGCTTCTCCAACTGAACCACAGTGACACCAGTGCCATCATGTATCCATGCGCGCACCTTATAGGTAACCGCAGAGATTACCATCGTCTGATCTTCTGCAATCGCAGAAACATCAGATGTGCGGCAGGTCAACCGCGGTTGTTCTTGGTGAACCGAGACAAAACCGCCCGCGTCAACCGGGACGGTTTCATTGTCAAAGATGCCATTGATCGTCGTGCCGCCATAAGTCACCGACACAGCGAACTCGTCGATGTTGAACAGCGTCAGAAGATCGGTGGCAAGTGGCAGCGGCATGATCAGGCCTTCTTCCCACGCTTGGCCAGCTTAGGGCCGTCGCTGTCTTCCAGAGCCACGCTGCGGTCAACAGTCTCAGTCACAGCGCGGGCCTCGCAGGCCTGCACGCGGTTCATAGCCGTCAGCGACTTTCCCTCCTGTTCGGAGAGTTCAACGATGTCGCCAGCGTTGCGGGCTTGCCCGCCTGCCACGCAGGATTTGAGGATCAGGTAGCTTGCCATTTTAACCTCCTGTTGAGGTTGGGGGCGACCGAAGCCGCCCCCATTCCATTTCAGTGTCATTAGACGCCGTCGTTGTTGTAGGCGAAGGACACGGCATGGCGAACCGCCACATCGACCGTCTGAAGGGCGCGGACGCGAACCGTACCCGAGGACGAAGCGGTGTAGGGGTCAACCAGGATGTCCAGGCCGCCGTACATGCCGATCAGCAGGTCAGCGAAGTTGCCGAAGAACAGGTCGCCAGAGGTGACTTGGTTCGACACAATCGCGCGGTAACCGTTGATCGTGTTGCCGGGCTGCTCAACCACGAAGAGGCCTTGGCCGGAAGCCTTAGCAGTGGTCTTCAGCGCGCCGTACATGCCTGCGGGCAGGATGTAGGCGAGGTTGCCCAACAGAGCGTTGTCCTCGGCCACAGCGGTTTCCAGAGCCACGACTTCAGCGAAAGTCGGGGTGGCCGCAGCAAACGAGGTCGGCTTGTTCACGCCGGAGACGTTCTTGATGCCAGTGGGCTGGCCCGAAGAACCCGAACCCGACAAAGCGCCGAGGTCGATGGCCAAAGCGATAGCGCGCGACAGGTCGTCACGAACCAAAGCTTCGATGTCCGGCGAGGACTGCATCATCATCAGACGGGTGATGTCGGTGAAGGCACCGAGGGTCTTCGGGGTCATGGTGACCTGACCGAAGGTCGGTTCCGATTCCGAAGCCGCGCCACCTTCCGTCGAGATCCAGCCAGCGGACGAGCCAGCAGTCTTCTTCGGAATGGCGACGTTGCCTTTCAGGCCCGTCAGCATGGTTGCACCAGCTTGCATCACCGACGAAGCGTTCCGCAGAACGTCGATGAAGTCGCCGCCACGGAAGTCCTGAGCGATAACGCCCGAGTCATCAGTGGTGTTCAGGTCACGCTTTGCCCACGAACGCAGAACGTCCGTCGGGATCAGCAGGCCTTTGGCGTCGGCACCGATGGCGCGCTGGGCGGCAGCCGAAGCTTCGAATTCGAAGCGGGCTTCTTCCTGTGCGCGGAAGTCGGTCGGGTTCGCCATGGCGCGGATAGCAGCCATCAGGGAGAACTTACGGACTTCTTTCTGGCTCAAGCCGATGTCGGTCGAGGTGTCCAGCGGCTTGTTGCCAATCGCCTCCAGCAGTTCGCCACGGAATTCCGCGAGAGAACGACCATTTGCGATGGCTTTATCAGCCAGATCACGCTTGTTGTGCGAAGCGCCGAGACGGATCATCTCAGCAGCATCTTTGGCGGCGGCGCGGGCAGCTTCGGCCTTGACCGCTTCCAGATCAAATTCAGCCATTTTGGCCTCCTTGATAGGGGTTGCAGGGATAGAGGTGGTCAGGTCGTCAGCCGCCGATCTACCCACGCCGACTGTCCTGTCTGCGGGAATGGAAACGATGGAAACTTCCATAGGCATCCAAGAAGTGGCCCGGTACGTTTCCTTGCCCTCCTTGTCGAGTTTGTTGATCTGATAGCCGACCGAGATGTTGGCCCGGATGCCATCAGTCACGTCATCGAAAACCTCTTTGGCCAGCCCGTTTTTCCCAAAACGAGCAGTCGCACGGAGACGCCGTGCCGAGCCATCCAAGGTCACCGATTCTACAACGCCGATCTGCTTGGTCGGATCGTGATCCAGCAAAAGCGGCGCTCGACCAGAATTCAAGAACGACAGATCGATGCTGCCGGGCTTGTGGTCGAGGATTTCAATACCGAAAGAACGCTCAACAGGCTCTTCCGAGGAGACAGCGATTTTCACGCGGCGCGCATCAGCGTCGATGACCTGATCCTCAAACGCCATCGCGCGTGTCTCAATGCCCTCACGCGAATACCGAACTTCCTCCAGTTCAGGCTCTTCCTGAACCTCGGTCGGCTCGATGTGTTCTTCGTCTTGCATGGCACTGTCCTCCATTTCACGGGCGATCATATCAAACTCACCCCCGTCTTGCATAGAGCGCGCTTCTTCGGTCGCAGGCTCAAACTCAATCGGCTCAAAGTTGTTCCGCTTCAGCCATGCCCGCGCCTCTGCGACCGTGTAAAACTGGGTGCGGAAACGGATCGCTTGGATCTCGCTGGTGCCGTCCTTGATGCCGAAGATGTAGTCCACGCCACGGCCACCGCCATTGTTGCGGCGGCGGAAGCTGTCGTATTGACGGGGATCTTTGATGCGGGCCGCATGCTCATTCGCATAAGGGCGCTCACCAGCGGCACGGATCGGCTTGATCTTCGTCAGCGTCGAGAAACGATGGCCGACCAATGTCTCTGTCGCCTCGCCATCGCGGAAGATGCGGATCAGTGCAGCCGGGTCTTCTGGCGTGGCGTCAATCGAGAATTCACTGTCAGGAATGCCCAAGGTGCCTTCCCGCATGATGTGTTCGATCTGGCCGCGCGCCATGCCGCCCGATGAATCCCACTCCACAAAGTCGCCAACCTTCAGAGCGTCGGCAGCGGCGCGGTCGCTCATGTCGTCGTCCTCGTCTTCCTCGTCCTCGACATCCTCGACGATGTCTTCGGCCCAATCATCGCCAGCATCGCCGCCCCACAAGGCCCACGCGATGCGACCATTGGATGGGTAGCCCTCTTCGCCTGGGCTGAAACCCTCAGCTTCCTTGTCAACGCGATGGCGGGCAAAGAAACTCCGCATGCGCTTGACCGTATCCAGCGACAGGTTCTTGCCGTTCACGATGTCACGCGCGCGGGCAATGCCAACCTCGGTGCCACCGCGCCCGAACTCACGCCGCCAATCAAGGCCGCGCTGGGCTTCCTCTTTCATGCCGCCTGTCGGTTCATACGCCATCAGAGTTGTCCTCCACCTGAGCCTCGACGGGCAGCTTCATCCCGAAAGGCTCATATGCCATCGACAGGCCGAACTGGGCTGCCATCTCTTTGTCACGCTGGATCTGGGCGAACGTCTCTTCAGCATCGCGGCCATAGGTCGCCGCAATATCGGTGTGGCTCAGGATGCCGTTCTGCAAGCCGACGACAGCCGCGTTGATTTCCTTGAGAGGGTCAACCCACTGGAAACCACGCGCACGCCAAGAGATGCCCATTGAGAACTTGTCGAACTTGCCCGGCCCGTTGATCGGGATCAGAGCGAAGTCCATCACATGGGCCATCCAAACGCGGAAGAGCGGATCGATGAAGTGTTCGATGAAGAACCGCTGTTGCGTCTTGTAGAAGTCCCGCTCCTCCAGCGCACCTTGGCGAACAGACGAATAGGACGTGCCTTCCAGATCGTTGGCCAGCGCCGTGTAGCTGATGCCCAGCCCGCCAGCGACACCGCGCAGGATGGCCTTCTCAAAGTCCGCAAAGGCCGATGTCGGGTGCGTCGGGTCGAAGGCCTTGAAGTCAACGCCAGCCGGAAGCTGGTGGAAGGTGCCTGCCTCGGCGTCGTAGATCGGCGTGAAGGTGTCTTCGAACCCATCAGCCGTGAAGCCATCGCCTGCCGGGGACGTGAAGAAGCCCATCTTGGCCGCGCCGACACGGGCCGCCACCAGTTCAGCCTCACGATAGCCGTGCAGCATCTTCAGGGCTGGCATCGCCGTGACAAGTTCAGGCACACCGCGCGTTTGATCGGCGCGTTCCTGATTGTAAATGTGCAGGATCTGGTCCGCCGGGATTCGCTCACGGAAGATGCCTGTCGTCGTGGTGGTGTAATCGTAATCGCCGGGATTGTTCACCAGAACGTGATAGGCCGACACACGGCGCGTCTTGCTATCGAGTTCGACGCCCATGCGAACTTGATTTCCATTTCGCAGCGTTTCGTTCATCTGCTCATCGACCCGGTCAGGCTCAATGATCTGCACGCCGATGCCGTGCCGCAGGTAAGGTTTGCGGACGACATGCAGGAACACCTCGCCGTCACGCTTCACGCCGCGCACAACCGCATTCGACAGGTCGGCCATCGACATCTTGCCATCAACGGTCGGGCCTCCGAGGCGGCAGAACTCGGCCCACGCGCCCTCGATGATGTTATTGCCCGCCATGTCGATTGAGCCGTCGATGTTGCGGCCCTTCAACTGAAGGCGAAACCCATTCTCGCCGACCACGTTGGTCTGCATCAACTGAAGGTAACGGCGGGCGTATTCGTTGTTGCGCTCCAGGTCGCGGGCGCGGTTGCGGAGGTCACGCAGCACCCAGCGGATCTCAGAGTCGGCAGACTTGTTGCTGCCCTTGAAGTCCATGTACAGGCGGCCCTTTGAGGCAGCCAGATAATCGCGCTTCCCTGTCGCCTTTTTCTGGCGCTTGAAGAAATCCATGAGTCCCATCAGAAGCGCACCTTCACCGTTGCCCCAGTAGATTTCCCGCGCCGGACGCGGTCCTTGATCACTTCCCGATTAAACTCGGCCTTGTAAAGGTCGCGTGCATCCATCAGTTCAGCGAATGACATCTTAGTCAGAGATCGACCCGCAATCGAGTAGCTGCCAACGTCGCTGTCGGCTTTGCCCTGCAAGATAGATTCGATCTTGCCGATCATGATCTGAGCGTGAGAGCGCGGGTCAGAGCCGTTGATATCCAAGTCAACGATAGCAGTGAACTCTCCGCGATCCACAACAATACGATTGGTCGTTGAGGTTTGGATCACCTCAAGCTGCCAATGATAGAAGCCAGGCACGAAATCAGCACTTGTCGCGCTGCTCACCGTGAACAGGTAAGTTCCGTCCGTCTCAGTCGCTGGCAAAATCACCTCGGTGTTGCCACCGCCAGTGATCCGCGCCACATACTGCGCGCTGTAAGATGCCAGAGGATAATCCTGAACAAGATCAGAGCGTTTCCACTGCAAGAAGTCGCCAACCACAATTTCCAGCGGTTCGCCTTCAGGAGCATTGGCAGCGTCGAAAAGATTGGCCATTATTTGTACCCGTGGACGAACCCGCTTCGCATAGGCATCGCAGGCCTACGCGCGGACCTGTCTTGCCTGTCGGATGATACCTGATTTTGGGTCTGACTGTAAACAGCTTCCAGATTTAGGTTGAGAATTGCCAAAGCCGCCGTCGCATAGACACGGCAGTCAAGCGCCTCGTTGCGTGTCCGCACCTTCGCCCACTCGGTCCTCGGCCTGCCCTTGAAATACCGGGTGACCTTCTTTTCAGCCGTAAGCATGCGGAAATACTCCTCGCTGCGACCGACCGGGAAGTGGCAGTAACCCTCGCCCTCGTCCTTGATCTTCAGCCGCGCGTAGACGATTTCCTTGGCCGTGTCGGTGCCGACCGGGAACAGGTTGATCTTGCCGATGTTGTTCTTCGTCGGCCTGCCCACAATCGGCTTGCCCTCGCCGCCGATCCCTTTGATGGCGAAAACACGGCGGCCAGCCCGAAGCCTGGCATAGTTGTAGACCTGCTGAGTGTAGTGACCGCCAGAGTCAACGCAGACAGACCTGATGATCATCTCGCCACGCGGATGGTCGAACTTTCGTGCCAGCGTGATGTCCAAGCGATTCCACAGTTCCGCCGAAGACGGGTCGCCGTACATCGTCTCATAGGCAATCGACCAGCTTTCCTCACCGCGGCCCCAGCCGACGATCTCGACCTCCAAGCGGTCATCCTGCACGTCAACGCCAGCGGTCAGCAGCAAGACCTCTTCCGGCAATTCGTCGCCCCAGTTCTCACTGCGCTCGATCAGATCCATCTCATCGACCTGATCGCCCTGCTCTTCCCATGTCTCGCCGAGGAAGGTGTTGATCCACGTCTTCAGCCGCATGGGATCGCGCTTGCTGTTCATGAAGTCCGACACAGCCTCATAGAGCGGCGTCCACGGGCTATACAGGCCGTTGATGTGGAAGCCAGCGACCTTGCCTTTGGCCTCCGCTGTCGCCTGCCAGCGCCCCTTCCTGATCGCCCTGAACCGCGCCGCGTCATCCCACGCCGATCCGCAGTGTTCGCAGGTATAGATTGCAGAGTACGGGTTCTTGTCCGTCCAACTGACCTGACCCCACTTCAGCGCCTGATGTTCGCCGCAGTCGCCACACGGCACAAAGAACTTGCGCTGGTCGCTCTCGCTGTAGGCCGCTTCGATCCGGCTGGCACCTTTGTCGGTCGGCGTGCTGACCAAGATGATCTTGCGATTCCAGAAGGTGCTGGATCGCTTCTTGGCCAGCGACACCGGGTCGCCCTCGGTGCCTGCGCTGATCGGATAGCGGTCAACCTCGTCGCACAAAATGATCCGACACGGGCGAGACGCCAAGCTGGCCGGGCTGTTCGCCCCGCAGGCCGTCACATGCCCACCTGCGAATGTTTTGTGCAGTGTCGTGTTGCCGCTGTCTCTCGACCGAGGATCTTTGACCTTGTCGCTCAAGACAGGCGTGTCACGCAGGCACGGGGCCAGACGGTCCTTCGACCATGTCTGCGCCATCTCCAGCGTCGGCTGCACCACCAGCATAGGTGCCGGGTCTTGGTGGATGTGATAGCCGACGACGTTGTTGATCAGTTCCGTCTTGCCGACCTGCGCGCATGTCATCAGAACGACAGTCTCAATGTCGGGATCAGACACCGCGTTCATCATCCCGCGCTGATACTCGGCCCGAGATGTTGACCACTTGCCCGGCTCTGCCGAACTTTCGCTAGACAGCACCCGATATGTATCCGCCCACTCGCTGACCGTCAGACGAGGCGGTGGCATCATGGCAATCGAGATCGCCTCGGCCAATCTGGCCTCCAGCTTCTCAGCCTGCGCTTGCCGCGTCGATTCCTGCGAGTTCATTCAATGCCTCAATGATGTGGCGCTCTATCAGAGCCTGCACTTCTTTCGCGTCGTCAGCCGCCGCCGCTTCTGGCGCGACCTTGGTGGGTATGGCCAATATCTTGATCTTCACCTTCGACAGTGCAACCTCGACACGCTTGGCCACGTCCTCAATATACACCAATTCGCCGCGGGTGATTGAGTTTTCCATTTCCTTCGCGTCGGCCTGCTCCTTGGCCAAACGGGCGCGCTCTTCGGTCAGATTGAGATCGCCGCTGTTCGCCCGGCCAGCCGCCGCTTCGCGCAGTCGTGTGATGTATGCCTCGCGGCATGCGTCCAATTCGTACTCTCCGCGCCCCTTCTTTTCCAAGGTGCCGTTGGCGATCAGATCCTGAACATATTTGATCGTGACGCCAAGGTGCGCGGCCACTTCATGCAGAGTTGCCACTGTGATCTCCTGCTTTGCAGCCTAAGCCTATATTTTTCGTCTCACGCGGTCACTGGAATTACAATACCCTTAATATATTCCATCGCTGGAATATCTTTGCGGCGCGAACTACC
>JACCDX010823055.1_pt1 | contig 21238 bp, 19 predicted proteins | sample 7449681 | NCBI WGS metagenome assembly JACCDX01 (sample SAMN15323450, study PRJNA562643) | freshwater metagenome | isolation source: river surface water | place: USA:Blue River Watershed | collected 2017-08-18
CAGCCAGACCCAGTTGCGCATGCTGCCGCCGGGGACGACGCCACCGCTGGTGATCTTGTATTCTGCGTCCAGTGTGCCTGTGGTGCAGGTGGGCCTGTCGAGCTCGACCTTGTCCGAGCAGCAGTTGAATGACATCGGCATGAACCAGGTGCGCACGCAGCTGATTACCGTGCCGGGTGCGGCCGTGCCTTTCCCTTACGGCGGCAAGACGCGCGTGGTATCGGTCGACCTTGATACCCAGGCGTTGCTGGCCAAGGGGCTGACAGCGACGGATGTGGTGTCCGCGATCTCGGCGCAGAACCTGATCCTGCCGACCGGCACTGCCAAGCTCGGCGAGCTCGAGCATGCAGTACGGATGAACGGTTCGCCCGACACTATCGACGCGATGAACCAGCTGCCGGTGCGCAGCGTGAATGGTGCGATTACCTATCTGCGTGAAGTCGCGCATGTGCGTGACGGTTTCCAGCCGCAGGTGAATATCGTCAAACAGAACGGCGAGCGTGGCGTGCTGCTGTCGGTGATGAAGCTCGGTGGCGCATCGACGCTGCAGGTGGTCGATGATGTGCGAGCGAAGATCGCCGAGATGCGCAAAGGCTTGCCGGAAGCGCTAGATCTGACCTTGCTGTTTGATCAGTCGATTTTCGTGAAGGCTGCAATCTCGAGCGTGCTGCACGAGGCCATCATTGCGTCGCTGCTGACCGCAGCGCTGATTCTGCTCTTCCTCGGCAGCTGGCGCAGCACCTGCATCATTGCGGTGTCGATCCCGCTGTCGATCCTGTCATCCATTCTCGCGCTCAATGCGCTGGGCGAGACCATCAACCTGATGACACTGGGCGGGCTGACACTTGCAATCGGCATCCTCGTCGATGATGCAACCGTCACCATCGAGAACATCGAGCGCCATCTGCATCTGGGAAAGGACCTGTACACCGCCATCTTCGACGGCGCCAGCGAGATCGCCTTGCCGGCGCTGGTGTCGACGCTGTGTATCTGCATCGTGTTCCTGCCGATGTTCTTCCTGACTGGCGTGGCGCGTTACCTGTTCGTGCCGCTGGCCGAGGCGGTGGTGTTTGCGATGCTGGCGTCTTATTTCCTGTCGCGTACGCTGGTGCCGACCATGGCGCTGTTGATGATGAAGCAGGCCGAGCGCCACGGCGGAGAAGTGCGGCCCGGGCGCTTCGCTGCAATTCATCATCGCTTCGACGCTGCGTTCGAGCGCATGCGTGGCGCCTATGTTGCTGCGTTGTCGGCGCTGCTGGTGCGGCGCAAGGCTTTCATCGCCAGCTTCCTCGGCTTCTGCATCGCGTCCTGCGCTTTGTTCCTGGTATTGGGCGAGGATTTCTTCCCGACTGTCGATGCCGGTCAACTGAGGCTGCACATGCGCATGCCCAGCGGTACCCGCATCGAAGAAACCGCGCGCGCAGCCGACCTGACCGAGCGAGCGATTCGTGACCTGATTCCCGCCGAAGAGCTGAGCACCGTGCTGGCCAACATCGGCGTGCCGGCCAGCGGCATCAATCTGTCATACAGTAATTCAGGTACGTTTGGCGTGATCGATGCCGAATTCCTGATCGCATTGAAGCCGGGGCATCAGCCATCGCAGCGCTATATTGACTTGCTGCGCGAGGAATTGCCGAAGCGTTTGCCCGGTAATGAGTACTACTTCCAGCCAGCTGACATCCTGTCGCAGATCCTGAACTTCGGTGCGCCGGCAGCGATTGATATCCAGTTTTCCGGCAAGGACATGAACAAGAGCTTCGCGCTCGCACAGGAGGTGCTGAAGCGCGTGCAGGCCATTCCCGGCACCGTGGACGTCCATATTCATCAGCGTCTCGACCAGCCAACCTTGTCGATGGAAATGGATCGCACCGCGCTGCAGCAGTTGAACCTGTCCGCCGCCAACGTCGCGCAGAACGTGCTGGTGTCGCTGTCAGGCAGCTTCCAGACTGCGCCGGCGTTCTGGATGAACCCGCAGACCGGCATCGTCTACAACGTGCTGGTGCAGACACCTCAGCACAAGATCGACACGCTCGATGCGCTGCTGCGCACGCCAGTCGGTGCGGCGGCGCAGGGTGGACAAACGCAATTGCTCGGCAACCTGGTCAAGGTCAGCCCGGCCACGCAGCCAGCCGTGATGTCGCACCATGACATCGCGAACGTGATCGATATCTATGTCGGCGTGCAGGGCAGGGATGTCGGCAGCGTGGTGAAGGAAATACGCAAGATCGTCGCCGAGACCGAGCCCAGGCTGCAGAAGGGCGGCAAGCTGACGCTGCGTGGCCAGGTGCAGACCATGCAATCGTCCTACACCGGCCTGCTGATTGGTCTGGCCGGCGCGATCGTGCTGGTCTACCTGCTGATCGTGGTGAACTTCCAGAGCTGGCTCGACCCGCTGATCATCATCAGCGCCTTGCCCGCCGCGCTGGCCGGCATCGCATGGATGCTGTTCCTGTCCGGTACCCACCTGAGCGTTCCCGCACTGACCGGCGCCATCATGACCATGGGCGTGGCCACGGCCAACAGTATCCTGATGGTGTCGTTCGCACGCCAGCGGCTCGCGGCAGGTGTACCGCCATTGTCAGCAGCGCTGGAGGCCGGCGCCACCCGTATCCGTCCGGTGCTGATGACGGCGCTGGCGATGATCATCGGCATGGTGCCGATGGCGCTCGCGCTCGGCGAGGGCTCCGAACAGAATGCGCCACTCGGTCGCGCCGTGATTGGCGGGCTGCTGTTCGCCACCGTATCCACACTATTCTTTGTGCCCGTCGTGTTTGCGTCTGCGCACCGATTCCTCGCGCGTCGCGCGACAACGAAAGATGCAGCAGACGCAACACGCAGTACGACTGCGACAAACGCCTGAAGGAAGTAAACGATGACCCAAAGACGCCATGCATCGCTGGCCATCCATGACTCCGGAATCCACGGCGTGCGCCGTGTGCGTACCTGGCACAAGCTGAGGAACGGTGCCATCGCAGTACTCACGCTGCTGTTGCTGGGCGGCGGGGTGTCTGTCTGGCGCAATCATGGGAATGCGCAAGCGCTGGCCGCAGCCAGCAAGGACAAGGGACTGCGCCATGCGACGGTCGTGCATGCCGAAGGCGGCGCCGACGGTCAGCCGCTGACCTTGCCCGGCACGCTGCTGGGACAAGCCGAGACACCGATCTCGGCGCGCGTCGGTGGTTACCTGCTGCGGTGGTCGAAGGATATCGGCAGCGCGGTGAAGAAAGGCGAACTGCTGGCCGAGATCAGCAGCCCGGATGCACAACAACAGCTCGCGCAGGCTGTCGCCGGCCGCCAGCAGGCAGTGTCATCGGTGAACCTTGCAAAGACCACGCTGGATCGATGGAAGGGCTTGCTCGACCAGCGCGCGGTGTCGCAGCAAGAGTTTGACGAGCGTCGCAGCGGGTATGAACAGGCAGTGGCCAACCTGAACGCAGTCGACGCCAACATCCAGCGTCTGAAAGACATGCTAGCTTTCACGCGCGTGGTCGCGCCTTTCGATGGCGTGATCACGAAGCGCAATGTGAACGTCGGCGACCTGATTGACCCGGGCGCGGGCCGTCCGTTGTTCGTGCTCACGCAGGCTTCGTCCTTGCGCGCGTATGTGTATGTGCCGCAGGCGTATTCCAAGGGCGTGCAGGTCGGTCAGTCCGTCACGCTGACGCAAGCCGAATTGCCGGGGCAGAGTTTCAAGGGCAGGGTGGTGCGTACCGCGAAGGCTATCGATCCGGCGACGCGCAGCCTGCAGGTTGAGGTCGGAGTCGACAACCCCGCTGGCCAACTGCTGCCGGGTGCCTATGTGCAGGTCGCGATGCCGCTCACGCAATCGGGCGGCCTGGTCGTGCCGGTCAATACGCTGCTGCTACGCGGTGAAGGTCCGCGTGTGGCCGTGGTCGACGAAAAGGGTGTCGTCAGTCTGAAAGCGGTCGAACTGGGCAAGGACTTCGGCGCGAAGGCCGAAGTGCTGTCGGGGATCACGGTAGCTGATCGTCTGGTGCTGAACCCGCCCGATGGTCTGGCTGATGGCGATCGCTTGCAAGTAGTCGAGAAAAAGAGCAAGCCCGAGGGCAAATAAAGCTCGAAATCGCGCAAAATTGCGCGGTTTTGTGCCTGAAAGCCGGGTTCAGATTGACCACAACCCGTGCACAAAGGTATGATTCCGCCTTTGCCGCGCCGGGACCTTGGTCCCGGTTCGTGCAAGTGGAGACCTGGCCGAGTGGTCGAAGGCACTTCCCTGCTAAGGAAGCATACGGGCTTAAACCTGTATCGAGGGTTCGAATCCCTCGGTCTCCGCCAGTAACATCGAAAATGTCCGCTTTCAGGCGGGCATTTTTTCAGGCGGAGCCAGCGATGTCCCTGCGGACATCGTGTGAGGGATTCGAAGGGTTCGGCTTGCAAGCCGAACCGCGGCCTGCAGGATGTAGGCGAATCCCTCGGTCTCCGCCAAATCCTGACAAAGCCTCAGCAGTGTGATCGTTGCTGGGGCTTTTTTGTTGTAGGAATTGGAAGTACGATATGAACCTCACCCGCATGGAGGTGGCCATGGAATCGACTGTCCTCACGCTGCATGTCAGTGCCAAGACCAGGGATCAACTTGAGCAGTTGGCCGCCGCCACTCAGCGATCCCAGTCATATCTTGCTGAGGAAGCGATCGAACGCTACCTGGAACTTGAGGCTTGGCAGATCAGGGAAATCAACGAGGCCCTCAAAGAAGCCAACGAAGGAGATTTCGTCTCCGACGAGGAACTTGCACGCACCCTGAAAAAATATGAGGGTTAAATGGCTCGCGCGAGCGCTGGCCAATCTGACAGCCGAGGCTGATTACATCGCTAAAGAAAGTCCCGCTAACGCGAGAGCTTTTGTCGGGCATGTGCTCACAAGTGTCGAGCAATTGAAGGACCATCCGGAATTAGGTCGCGCAGGAAGAGTTGCCGGCACTCGAGAACTGGTTATCACAAGCTATTCCTACATTGTTCCCTACCGCATCCAAGCTGATGCCGTCGAAATACTCAGGGTGTTTCATACTTCCAGAAAATGGCCTGAAAGATTCTAGGTCTGATCGTGGTCTTTGTAGCGTGATCATGGGCCATAGAGACTTCGACGTTTCGGATTGATCGAAACTTCTTTTGTCCAGCTTGGGTTGTTACTTTATTCGCCCAGCATAGTCAGATAGGGCATCATTACTTTGCTGACCCGGCAGACCTTTGCGGCCCCGACCAGTTCATTCATCTTCACACGCTTGCCGCGCCACGCCTCGCGCAGCGCTTCGATTGCCACATCGAGCCCGATCTTGTTCCGATACTTGAAGCAGTCGGCGATGGTTTTTGCGATGCTGGTGACGGGTACCCGCGCCCCGTTGCCAACGTCGAGTTGAACCACACCGTATACCAGTGCATCACCTGAGAACCGCGGCATGCGTAGTGGCGGGTACTCGAGCATGGGCACCCGGGACTTGTTGCCGATAGCGACCCAGAGTTCGTTGATTGTATATATTCGATGTTGTTATTTTGAAACTTGCAGGCACTGAGACGCAAGTAGGCTTCCCGGCAAGCCTTGAATTTTTTTGTTTTAATGACGCAAAGGATGAACGCCCACAAGCCATAGTCCTGCAGCAGCGAAGTTCATACCCTTCGAGGAGCGGGACATGAAGCATCTACTGATACTTGGCGCGATCACGTTTTCCACGCTGGCAGCGGCGGAGCCGGTCATGGTGGCCGACCAGGGGGCCAAGGGGAAAGTGGTACTGACGACAGAACGGCATGAGGGCTGTTCGCGGGGTGAGCGTATCGCCTACCTGAAACGGATCGTCGATCCGAAAGGGCCACCGGATACCATCACTTACTGGGGTTGTTGGGCAGTGGCGCGAGAAATCGTCCACATCCATTACTTCATCGGCAACGACATACGCTACCTGCGCTCCGATTTCAGCCTGGACGACTTGCCGCACATTCCCATCCCGCACCGCCGTGTGCCCGGGGATGACGATCCTGACCAGACTGATACCTGAAGTTCTTTCGACAAGTCCTGTCGGACATTGTCATCGCGCCGACATAATATTTCCATATAATTGGAAATATGAAGAACCCGGAAGCCATTGCTGCCTTTCTCGCCCTCGGGCAGGAGACCCGGCTCAACATCTTCCGACTTGTCGTCCAGCGTGGTGATACCGGACTTACGCCGTCTGAGTTGGTCGAAAAGCTCGGCGTACCCAATGCCACGCTGAGCTTTCATCTCAAAGAACTGTTGCGCGCCAATCTGCTGCTGGTCGAGCGGCAGAGCCGCAACCTGATCTACCGGCCGAACGCCGCTCTGGTGCAAGACCTCAGCAGCTTCCTGCTCGAGAACTGCTGCGGTGGCCGTCCCTGTCTACCCGCCATCAAGAAAACCAAGGAAAGTACCTGATGAAGACCTGGAACGTTCTTTTCCTGTGCACGCATAACTCCGCGCGCTCTGTGCTCGGTGAAGCGCTGGCAACAACGCACCCGAGCAAAAAGTTCATCGGCTACTCCGCTGGCTCGACGCCGGGCACGCGTGTCAATCCTTTTGCGGCCGAGATCGCCGCCAAACTGGGATACCCGGCTGACAAGCTTCGCTCGAAGAGCTGGGATGAGTTCGCGGCGCCTGACGCACCGAGCATGGACTTCATCATCACCGTCTGTGACAACGCTGCTGGCGAGGTATGTCCGATCTGGCCCGGTCATCCGGCCACGGCCCACTGGGGATTCCCGGATCCGTCACAGATGACGGGCAGCGATGACGCGAAACGCAAGGCGTTCATGGATGTCGCCGCTGGCCTGCAAAAGCGCATCGAGTTGCTGGCCGCGCTGCCGCTCGAAAAACTGGACCAACTTAGCCTGCAATCCGAGCTCAGGAAGCTGGCCAGCGCATGAATTTTTTCGAACGCTATCTGACCCTGTGGGTCTTCCTGTGCATCGTGATTGGCATCGTTCTCGGCCACGGGTTCGCGCCTGCCGTTCATGCAATCGCAGCGATGGAAATCGCTCATGTCAATCTGCCGGTCGGCTTGCTGATCTGGGTGATGATCATCCCGATGCTGGTCAAAGTCGACTTTGGTGCCTTGCACGAGATACGCCGACACATCAAAGGCATAGGGGTGACCTTGTTCGTGAACTGGCTGGTGAAGCCGCTCTCGATGGCGCTGCTGGCCTGGGTCTTCATACGTCACTGGTTTGCGCCCTTGCTGCCGCCCGAGCAGATCGACAGCTACATCGCCGGTCTGATCCTGCTGGCTGCAGCGCCGTGCACGGCGATGGTGTTCGTATGGAGCCGGCTCACTGATGGCGATCCACTGTTCACGCTGTCGCAGGTGGCGCTGAATGACACCATCATGGTGTTCGCATTTGCGCCGCTGGTTGGCTTGCTGCTGGGCGTGGCCAGTATCGCGGTGCCATGGGATACATTGGTGATCTCGGTCGCGCTGTACATTGTGATACCGGTCATGCTGTCCCAGTGGCTGCGTCGCCGCTTGCTGGCACGCGGTCAAGATTATTTCGATAGCGTGATGAACAAGGTCGGGCAGGGCTCGGTCGCGGCATTGCTGGTAACGTTGGTTTTGCTGTTCTCATTCCAGGGCAATGCCATCCTGCGCCAGCCGCTGGTCATCGGGCTGCTGGCAGTGCCGATTCTGATTCAGGTGTTCTTCAATGCCGGCCTTGCATACTGGCTGAATCGCCGCGCGGGCGAGAGGCATGATGTGGCCTGTCCGTCGGCTCTGATCGGCGCATCGAATTTCTTCGAGCTGGCCGTCGCTGCGGCCATCAGCCTGTTTGGCTTTGAGTCAGGTGCGGCGCTCGCTACCGTGGTCGGCGTCCTGATTGAAGTACCTGTGATGCTGGTCGTCGTCAGAATCGTCAATGCTAGTAAAGGCTGGTACGAGCAGGGTGGGGCTTTTACCGTGTCTTCGAAACCTGACAATAACTTTTAACCTGCCACCAAGGTACATATCTAGGGCAGGTAAGTTTCTTCAGTTCCCAATACCGACAAAAAGGCCGCTTCCGGATCTGTTCCTTTTTCGATGAGTTTGAGGATTTTATCTTTCGGCCGGTTATCCATGCGCTCAGGATAAACATCCGGCTGGCTGGCACGGCCTTGTTTCCATTGAGTTCGGAACAGTCGCTCGGACTCTTCTTTCGATCGCTTCGCAGGCGAAGGACGGCCAGCTTCCCGGCGCGGCTTTGGGTTCGCGTTCCTGGACCTGGAAGGTGTGCGTCCGTCTGCGTGCCCATCATTGATTCGGGGACCGCCGGGTGGTCGCGCTGCAAAGACAGAAGGGTAATCGCCGGTTGGCCACCGTTGAGCGGCTTCATCCGCGGTGATCGATATTTCCGGGGTATGGCTGGATTTAATGTTGTCGAGCAAATCCAGAATATCTCGCCCGTGATCTTGCAGGTTGACCGTGATGCCCCAGGCAGGCTCGGCATTCTGCCCATATTTGACCAGCCAGATATCCAGCAGACGATGCGTTTGCTGAAGCCCGGCGAGATCCAGTCGATTGGCCAGCACGTCCGAGCGAACGCTCATCTCCTCGATAACTTCCGGCCGCATGTATTCCTTCAGGATCTGTTCTTGACTGTAGGTGTTGGGTAATGTTTGAAGCCATCCGAGCCGTGAAAACAGATACGTCATGACACGATCAGGTTTGATGGTCTTCAAACCCAGGTCCATCATCGTATGCAATGCCGTCAGCGTGCCAACTTCGTCTTGAAATTGCTTTCGTACGTTTTTTAAAATGGCACGCTCATCGAGCCAGGCTTGGCCAGTGAGGTGATTGGGGTTGTAAACATAGTTCCCCATGTAATGACGAAGCGCACGTGCTTCGCCAGTGGCTTTTCGATGACTCAGGATGCGAGCCAGATTGAAGTACTTTTCGGCTTTGTGATCGAGAGCAGAAAATCGCAGGTTCGGATAAATGCTTTGATCTTTGATCAGAATTCTCCAAACGGCGGGTGTGGTGATCTTGAAATGCCGTTCCGGGCTCCATTCGCGATCGTTCTTTGATTGCTGCAGCCAGTTTGAACCCGGGTATCGACCTTTCCAGACATTCACGAAGTTTTGCCATTCGTTCTTGTCAAAAACAAATTCACTGTCAGCATAATTATCCAGACTCTGGAACAAGGGGATCAGGGTTCGCATGCTGGCAATTTCAGCAGTCGCCTTGACGTTATTAGTGCCGGCGTAGACCACACGCTGCCAGAGTATTTGCCACAACTCAGTGTGATTTAGGTCGGTTCGAAAAACCGCTTGTCCCATCACGCTGGCTATCTCTACGTCGAGCATCTGCTGATTGCGCTGATGTTCAACAGCGGTGTTTGCTCGAGTTGCATTTTCTCTGATTTCTGTTTTGACCAGATCGAACAATGCATGGCCATAGTTGAAAATTTCTGCGTTGATTTCGGCGCTGGTTCGCATGATCGGATCAGTTGGGAGACAATGGTTGAATAGTTGTTTAACCGGGCGTCGGCAGCATGATTTTATCCCGGACATCCTGATATTTTTCAGAAGGTTCTGGAGAAGCCAGCGCTGGTTTTCTGAGATGCCGGATCTGGGGCATCGCAAAATGGACTGTAATATGCCAAGCGCATTGACTGTGCTCAGCCCAGGCCAGCCAGACCACGCAAAGCCAAAGGAATATACCAATTGTGTTTCAGATCAGTCGCGGAAGGCGGGAACCCCAGCAATATCAAGGAGGCATTCCTTAAAACCCGACCGCGCCTTTCCCAAGGAATGTCTGTATTGGTTAATGCAATGGCATGTACGGTATCGTTCTGCTGATTGTAATGTCATTGCCAATGGCTCCACCGATAGAATGTCCATCATGTATGACTTGCCCAACCTCGATGCCGACTGCTTCCAGCCGATAAGCGAAGCTGCGCTTTTTCCCACTCAACGATCGTCGCACCCGCCGCGCATCCTGCTGCTGTACGGGTCATTGCGCCAGCGTTCTTTCAGCCGGCTGCTGGCTGAAGAGGCCGCGCGGCTGCTGACAGCGATGGGCGTGGAGACGCGATTCTTCAACCCGAGTGGATTGCCGCTGCCGGATGACGCATCCGATACGCACCCCAAGGTCGTCGAGTTGCGTGAGCTGTGCCAATGGGCCGACGGCATGGTCTGGAGCTCGCCGGAGAGGCATGGCGCGATGACCGGTGTCATGAAAGCGCAGATCGACTGGATACCGCTGGCGCTGGGTGCCATTCGCCCCACGCAGGGCAAGACGCTGGCGGTGATGCAGGTCTGTGGCGGTTCGCAGTCCTTCAATGCGGTCAACCAGATGCGCGTACTCGGGCGTTGGATGCGTATGCTGACCATACCGAACCAGTCGTCGGTCGCGAAAGCTTATGAAGAATTCGATGAAGCGGGGCGCATGAAACCATCCGCATATTACGATCGCGTGGTCGACGTGATGGAAGAGCTGGTGAAGTTCACCTTGCTGACCCGCGATATCAGTCCGTATCTTGTCGACCGCTATAGCGAACGCAAGGAGGCACACACTGCACTGGCAGCAAGGGTGAAGCAGGGCAGTCTTTAAGGGACTGACACTAACAAGATCGAAAGGATGGAATTTTGCGTGTTGCTTTGTTTGGGGCGACCGGAACCATAGGACGGGTAACGGCGAAAGCTTTGCTCGAACAAGGGCATGATCTGTTCTGTCCGGTGCGGCAGCGGGCTGTCGACCGGCACCCGGCAGCCAGCGCCAGCGTAGGCGCGCAGCTACCGGGTGTCGAATTTCATGTCATTGAAGGCGGCTCGGTAGCGGACTTGCCGCCGGATTTCTTCGGCAAGCATCGCATCGATGCGGTCATTTCCTGTCTCGCGTCGCGCACCGGTACTCCCGCGGACGCATGGGATGTGGATTTTCGTCTGAATGCCCATCTGCTGAAGCTGGCGCAGCAGGCCGATGTCAGGCACTTTGTCTTGCTGTCGGCGATCTGCGTACAGAAGCCTTTGCTGGCATTCCAGCACGCCAAGCTGGCATTCGAAGATTTGCTCACCAAGTCCGGCATCGGCTACAGCATCGTCCGACCCACGGCATTTTTCAAATCATTGTCCGGACAATTGCGGCGCCTGCAGCAAGATAAACCGTACTTGCTGTTCGGCGACGGACGTCTGACCGCATGCAAGCCCATCAGTGACCATGACCTCGCACAGTTTCTCGCGCGCTGTCTGGTGGACGTCGACAAGCAGAAACGCATCCTGCCGGTCGGCGGACCCGGGGCCGCAATTACACCGATCGAGCAGGGCGAGTATTTGTTCAAACGACTCGGCAAAGCGCCGCGCTATCAGCGTGTGCCGGTCGCGATGATGGACGCCATCATTCACGCGCTGAAGTTCGGAGGCTATCTCATACCGTCATTGAAAGCGAAAGCCGAGCTTGCGCAGATTGGCCGTTATTACGCGACCGAGTCCATGCTGGTCTGGGATCCGCATGCGCTCTGCTACGATGCCGACGCGACACCGTCGTATGGCACACAAACCTTGTTCGACTACTACGATCAGCTGATCACCGGAGAGCAGCAGCTCGATCTCGGCGATCACGCAGTGTTCTAAGCTGCGTACAGCTCGCCGCGTGCGGCTGAGGCCTCAGGCAATTTGCAACAAGGCTTCAAGCCTGGCCTCCACTGCATCGGTCGCATTGCGCATCCATATCTCGCCATCTTGCAGCGTGACTTGTATCTGCATCGTGCGCTCGCACAGCCTTTCCAGTGCGTCGGCAGTGTCGGGCGCAATTTTCCAGACAGTCAGGTTCCGGGCACGCGTGAGCTTGCCGGCGATCTGCTTCCACCAGATATCGGCACTGCTGCCGTACGCATAGACCACCACTTCACCGGATCGGCCACAGGCCTTCATGATGCGCCGCTCGTCGGGCTGACCGACTTCAATCCATTTGTCGATGGCGCCGGTCAGATCTTTTTGCCAGAGGTCTGGCTCGTCCGTATCCGAGATGCCTTTGCCGAATTCCAGTTGCTCGTGCGCGTTCAGCGCGAAGACCAGGATGCGTACCATCATTCGCTGCAGAGTTTCTGATGGGTGACAGGCGATGTTCAGCGCATGGTCGGCGTAATAGTGCCTGTCCATGTCGGCGATCTGCAGGTTCGCCTTGTAGATGACGGATTTGAGGGCCATGGCGCTGCTTTGGATGTGCGATGCGTGAAAAGCCGCGATTTTACCCTCCCGGATATCAGGCTACGTGTTTCGTGGGTCGCAGCTTGGGCTGGCTTTTAGCTTGTCATCCTCAGGCATCAGGGTTGGATATAAAATGTAAAACTTTTCTTGGGCGCGCAGCCCTGTAAGGCAGTTTCCAGCCGAATGGCACCAATTCGAGGGGCAGAGATGGGACGAGAATTCGACTTGCATGTTTCCGTCAGATTCAAGGGCGGTGAATATTATTCAAGCTTCCAGGCGAATAGCCATGACGAATTTCTGGAAGCCCTGAAGGATCATTGGTACGACACAGGCTTGCATCAGGAAACGGGTGAGATATTCGTTCTGACCGAAGTTGATACCGTCGAAGGTCCATACCGATTTGAGGCAGGCAGCTATCGCTTCGATGAAACGGCAGATGAGGTTATCGGTGTTCTCGGTTTTCCTTCGCCGGGCAGCATGGATTATGTTGTTTGTATCATGCTTGGTCTCGATCCTGAGACCTTCGATGGCAATGAGGAAGAATTCTTCAATGCGGTATCAAAGGCTCTCGTTATCTATGACAAAGCTTGGGCTGATCACACGCCAGAAGAATTGGCAGACTTCGATCAGCGTCTGGAAGTGATGATCCAAAGGCAGGAAGCAAACAATTCATCGGCGCTGAGTGCATTCAAGAAGCTGCTGGACGATATTCTTGCTTCAGATCTGACAGATCAGCAAAAAAAGAAAAAGATTCTCCTCAGGGTCGAAATGTACGGAGAGTACTGCTCACCAGAGGGCGCCTTGCACGCTCAAGGAGTGCATTTGCGTGACATTCCTGATCAATATCTTGATGAAGAAATGATCTTTCAGGCGTGCTCGACCAATGTCAACAACATCGTCGATATTCCGGAGCGGTTCCAGAATCTCAGCTTGTATCAGCGCATCTGGAAGGTCTATGCACCTTTCCCTCGGGCTGAGCAGGCGCGTCAGCAAATTCCGGAGCAGTTCAGCAAGGATCTGTAAACTTCAACGCGCCTGATGTTTCGAAAGTTCTGTCCTTGCCCTTATCCCTTGCCTCCCCAGTCGACAGCGATCTGTTGATCAAGAAAAGTCGTTTCATCGGTCGTGTCGAGCCGGTGCCTGATCGTGCGAGCGCACTGCGCATCGTCGCCGGATTGCGCGAGCAACATCCAGACGCTGCGCATGTATGCTGGGCACTGCTGGCTGGCGGTCACTCGGCTGCTGTCGATGATGGTGAGCCTTCCGGCACAGCTGGTCGCCCGATGCTTGATGTGCTCAGACATCAAGACCTCGAGGGCGTGTTGGCGACCGTCGTACGATATTTTGGTGGCGTGAAGCTCGGCGCAGGTGGGCTGGTGCGCGCCTATACGGATTGCATAGCTCAGGCACTCAAGGATGCCGATAAAATTCCCATCGTCCGAATGAGGCGATTGCAATGCGCCGTGCCTTATTCGCTGGAGGGACACCTGCGGCGCGAGATCGACGCGTATGCCGGTACGCTGACTGATGTCCTCCACGGCGACCTGGTGGAATTTGTCTGGACACTGCCAGAAGCGTTGGCTGCGCAAATGATCTCGCGCTTGAATGAATCAGGGCAGGGCAAGATTCAGTGGATTGACGAATCCGATTGATGTCACGGCGATTGCGGGCAACGCCTGCTGACCTCGTTTGTCTGCTGCCTGCTCTTTAGCAGATTTCCTGAACAACTTTGCCTGACCCCGAGATCCGGGGCGACCAAGGCTTGATGGCCTCCACTTCGAATGTGTAATATCAATCGCGCTAGAGTTCATAACGATAAATATTATCAAATTAAAAATGGTGGCGAATGTTCTTCAAGTACCTCGGGCCGTTTTATGTCTATGCGCTGATTGATCCTGATACCCAGATCCCTTTCTATATTGGCAAGGGAACGACGAATCGCATTGTTGAACATTTCCGACAGGCAGATGCAGCATCAGCGGACGATCAACCCGAGCGCGTAGGCTTGTCGCCGGAAGAATTGGTGGAGATTGCCAGCCGGTCGGACGCGATAGAACATGCAAAAGTTCGCAAGATCGCCGAGCTCAGGGAAAGAAACTACGGTCCGCAGCAGATTGCTCGTGTGATTTGTCGCCGAATCAGCCAGGAGGCTGCCTTTGCACTGGAGGCTTGCCTGATCAAAAGCGTCTATGGCCTTCAGCGCTTGACCAACATACAGGATGGTCATCATACCGAGCGCTATTGCCCGCATCACCCGGAAAAATTCGAACCTGATCTGGATGCCGGATCAGTACCGGCCGATTTTTCATTGGATGCAGTGACGGCCAGTGGTGAAAATTATGTCTATGCACTCATCGATCCTGAGTCGGACAAGATCTTTTACGTCGGCAAAGGCAAGGGAAAACGGGTATTGGATCATTTCGCGAATGCGAGATCCCATACGCCGGATGAAGATTTGTCAGACAAGCTCGCTGAGTTGTCGCGACTGCTTGACGAGGGATATACCGAAAACCAGCTTGCGCGCATCCTTGCCAGAGGTATCAGTGAAGATGTCGCGTTCCTGCTGGAGTCCATGTTCATCAGGTTTGTCTATGGGTATGCGAGGCTGACCAACATCCAGCCAGGTCACTACAGCCATTTGTTCCGTTCCAAAAGCGATTGGGAGTTGAGAAGCGGGCTGGATATACCGATTGTTATTAAAAAAGGACAGCCCAGGGATGAGCTGCGCGACGATTTCTTCGGCCAGGAAATTCATCAGTTTCTCTATCAAATCAGAGATCAACTGCAACAACATCCCGCAGCACAAAACCTGGTGATGTCAGACGCCTTTGTCTTCGGTGCGGGGGAGTTATGTATTGACGCAGTCGTCGATGATGTGATCAAACTCAGGATCCAATCGCGAGCAACCCGACGCGCTCAAGTCTCACTCTTCGCGCAGGGGACCAGCAAGCATGAGCGTTGGCTGGTCAGGCACTTCCAGCGATTGGGTAAATTCCCTTATCACCGGCGTGATTTCAGATTTTCTCCGCAGTCATGGTGGGGGCCGAACAAGGTGACGCCGGATGTGAACATTGCCGTCAAACGTGCGTTGATGCTACTTGAAGTCGTACGGGCCGATTCTTTGGATGGCTTGTCCGCTGAACTCAAGGCAGAGGTATTCGAGGGCTTGCCATCATCACGCGATATAACGCCCAAAGAATCAAAAAGATTGAGTGAACAAACTCCCCGATCACGCTCTCGTCGGCCCAGAGACTCGTAGCCATCGGGCCGGAGTCCAAAAACTCTTGTGATTTGACAGAAGGCATTCCAGGAGTAATCCGTGTCGCCTGAACAGTATTTGAAAGAAAACTACCGCGAGCCATTACCGGGCTGGTTGCGGAAATTTAACCAGCGATCTGTGTTCAATGCGGACGATTTTTTTGGTTCACGAGTTGTCTATTACCCTGGTTCAGGGGATGACGGGCATGCCGTCAAAGTGTTTGGGTCAAGTCATTCGGCGCATTGCATTGTTTACGCGGATTTTGCGGTAAGCAGGGCAACGATAGAGCGCGATTTGAGCTCGCCTGACAGGAAATTCTCAGGCTACGACACGGTGGCACGCATTGCCCTTCGGCCGACAGATCTGATGCCGAAAGGGGGGAACTCTCACATCATCGCGACTGAAAAGCAGCAATGGGAAGACCATTTCAAGAATTTTCTGTCAATGCAAGTGGAATCCTTTGCCTTTATCGAGGTGTTGAAACGCCATGAAAATCTCGGTGATGAACACGGTGCCGAGCGCCTGGCCATCTTGTTTATAGGTGCGGATGGCCACGCGGCCTATGACGCGCTGTTCTGTCAGGATGGCAGGAAGGCCGCATTTGCGATACTCCTTCAGGATCACAGCTGGGGTGGAAATTATTCGGATTTCGGTGAGGGCGGCATCCTGCATTCAGTCGCCACGAGAGCAGATCGCTTGCCCCATATTCTGCTGGTTGCGATGAACACCACACCATGGCCCGGCTATAAAGATCTCGAAGGTCTGGAATCCTCCGTCGTGAGGCGGATTGTCTCGCGGCGGTTGTACATCAATGCCACACTTGGGCGCAAAATCTTTTGACTTGAGAGCTGGCGACTTGCGCCAGACTACTCCGCCAAATGGCCCGATATGATCAGGTCAGATGTGTTCAACCGGCTGATGGATGAGCTTGATGCGTTAATGTAAGCAAATAACGTCACCGGTCATACTGAGCGGGACGGTCATGGTGTCAGCAAGCGACATTGAATCGTCGGAAAACGGAAAGCGCACAGCATTGCTCGCGTAGAGCAAGTAGCATCGTCTACCTCGCTATCCGGGCAGCCGGGAAATCTTCAATCTCCTTCCCTGGCAGCTATCTCGGCTTGCGCGGTCAGATAGTGATTGTTCAATTTGAGAATGACATTCATGATCCCGACTAAGAAGAAAGTGGCTCGCATCCCTTGAACTTGCGCCGGATCGTCGCTTGTCAGAGCGAGTGCAGCAGCGCTGGTGGAGCTCAGATCAGGTCTTTCTGCAGCCAGCGTTGCGACCAGCTGATTTCCAAGGCGAGATCCGTCCAGAAGGAGATCAATCAGTTCTTCCCGCCCATTGGACTTATTGGACTTTGCAAGGCCGAGTGTTGCGAGTGCCTCTTCAGTAAACAGTTCGCTGGATATCGCAGGACGAATAGCAGTGGCTTGCGAAAGCTGCAGGATTGATTCTGCAGTGATGGCTCCCTGAAGGAATTTTTCCAGGCGGATGAGGCCCTTGGTGTCGAGCATCACGACGGTTTTCAACCACAGCAGGAAGGCGCTCTCGGACACCGAGCTCGAAGCCTCAATGTTGATCATTTTCCGCCAGGCGTCGATCTCGGCCCGAAAGAGCGTCGCCATATGCTGCGCGATCTGGCGCACTGTGTCGTTGGCGGCTTGCCTGTGGGTGTCATCCCATTTGGCATAGCCTGCGTATACGTCTTGCAATTCATCAGTGACCAGAATGTCATCGAAACCTCGGACAGCCTGTTCCTGTTCCAGGGCTGTAACCTGATCAGCAAGCTTGGCCTGAATTTTTTGCAAATCACTTATGGCGTCTTTTTTCATTGTTTATGCATCCGAGCGATCGTCAATTAAATTTCAATATTTACATCAATGGGTGCTGCTGCAGGTGTTGACCGTAGGGTGCCGTGCAGCTGGCCTCTGGCACGAAGATATGGATATGGGCGATGTTTCTATTTAGCGGGATCTTGCTGACATCATCAAGATCATTACATTTAGTGTCATTATCTTACCCATGATGTCAGTGCGCATGCTCTTTTTACTGTCTGGTTTCTGTCTTGCGGGATGTGCAAGCTCACCGCCCGGTCCGGACAAGCTCATGTTTGAAGTGGACAACAGCTCCCGCATCGTGCTGGTTGAGGGCGAGGGGCCCACTGTCGACAAGGCGCGTGAAGCGGCGATCAAGACGGCGATTGATAAAGTATATGGATCGCTGGTGTTGAGCGATCAGGCGGTTTCGAATGGCAAAGTGGTCCGTAACGATGTTTCGATGCACCGTTCGGCGTATGTGTCCGAGACCGAGATCGTCGAGACGACCCAGCCAGGCCCCAAGAAATACCGGGTGAAGCTGTGGGCCAAGGTCACCGGCAGTCATTTGTATTCGCGCAGCATTCCCGTCCCGGCGGGCTCGCAAGCGCTTGACGGTGCAGTCGTCGCCCAGCAGCTGAAGGCCGTGCTGGCTTTCAAGGAAGAGGGTGACCGGGTGCTGAACAAGGCGATGGAAGCCTATCCGCTCAATGCCTTCCAAGTGTCGGTAGAAAACGGGACGGTAAACCTTGATGAGCAGCGCAACAGCCAGATTCGCATCCGTATCCGCGTTGAATGGCGCCCTTTATATGTCGACGCCATGCGTGAAGCTGCCAACCTGCTAGCGGTCGACAAGTCCCATTGCAATCTGCTGACCGCGGCCTTCCTGAGCCAAGGTGGTGACTACGACCGGCACGTGCCGATTGACCGCACAGGGAAGGCGATGCCAGTGACAGGCATGTGCGGCGAGTTCGCTGACCTCATCGTGGTTCGCAGCGAGAGCGGGAAAATGCTGCCGCAAGTGTATGGCTACACCTTTGCCGACGCCCCGCGGATGTCCTTGCTGAGCAAGAAATTATCAGCGCCGATCAGGCTGCAGCTATCACTGGAGAGTGAGAACGGACGCGACGCTGATACCTTTTGCGAAAGCGTCGCGCACCACCCACTGATCAACCTGCACAATGTTGTTTATGGCCGCTATGACCGTCAGGGACAACATTCCTTGTTCCGGCCACAGATCCGCCAGGATGAGAGCTGGCTGGTCGAGTGGCCACTGAACATTACCAACCTGGACAAGTTCAGGAAGATCAAGCGCATCACCGCGAAAGTCGTGGCAGCCTGCTGACAGGCAGCGTGAGGCGCCCCCCAGGGGGACCAAACCGGACCACGCCCGCCCCGGGATATTGCCGAGGGGATCAGGGATTGATTCGGTTGTTCATCCGGGCACGCACCGATTCCAGTGTTGCCTGGTCACGTTCGTTCCATTCGTAGGTCGCCACGTAGGTCTTGCCCTGGTTGACCACGCTGTCGCGTACCTTGCGCATGCCGGTCAGGCGGCCGGCGGCAGTCAGGGTGGTGACGGTTTCCAGTATGGTTTCGTTCAGCACCTTGGCGACACGTTGGGCAGACTTGCTGCGTTCGGTGCCGGGCTTTCTGCTGCTGCCGGCCTTGTCGTCGGCTTTTGCATCGGCCTTGAGACTGCGTTCATCAATCTCGATCTCCTGATCGTTCGTCATGATCGTACCGTCGACCATGGTCGAGCGATCAAGGCTCTGGTCCCGTGCTTTTTCGATGGCGCGGCCGATGATCTTGAGCTTGCGCTCCTGTGATACATCGCTGCCGTAAATGAATTTCACCATTTTTGCGTAGGCGTCAGCCTCGGCCTGCAGCTCGACATTGCCTTTCCACGCGTCAGCCTGACCGGTCACCTCGATCTTTTCGAGCTTGCCCGTCAGGTTGTAAAACACTTTGACACCCTGGTCCGTGAAATTGGTCGCGAGGCGCTGGTCTTTCACCGCAGCGGTCTCGTCAAGCTTGGGAGTCGACGAGCATGCAGTCAGCAGCAGTGCGGCGGGAAAGGCAAGGGTGAACATCAATGCAGTAGTTTTCATCGTCGGGGTTCCTCGTTCATTCAATGGGTATGATGGAAAATGCCGATGGTGGCCAGATCAGGCAGCAAGTGCCGGCTGGCTGCCACCATCGGGGAGATTCAGCACTGCATTCCACACATCGAGCATGATCGACGTATCGAGATTGCAGTAATCCAGCAGGTCTTGTCGTAGCCGGTCGCGTTCGGCTCCTTCAGCTAACGCAACCAGGCGCTCGTAGCCACGCATCGCTTCGACGCCGTTACGGATCGCCAGTCGTGCATAGCGGTTCTCGCCGAGCAGTGCAGTCGACACGGACTTGAGTCCCCAGTCGCCGGCCATTGCGGGCAAATACAGGCCTTCACGAAATACCGGCAACGGGTCGTGCTTGCGGCAGCTGTCGGCAATCCGCTGCAGCACACCGGCGGCGGCCGGGTAAACATCAGCCAGGCCCTCCGTCACCAGCGCCTCGACTGATTTACCTGCCCAGGCGAAGACGGGGCCTGGCTCGGCCATCCAGTCTGCCAGCGCGCGTGCCAGCTGCGGACGCGGATCAGAGAGTGATTCGGCGATGAACGCATGGTGCTCGATGGCGGCGTCCGGTGCGCGCCACACATGAACCGAAGCCTGGAAGGCGACGCGCTCACCGGGCCGGGTGCCGAGCCAGATCGGCAACGGACTGCCGATGAATTCATAATCGAGAAAGTAACGCGGGAAAGGCTGTGCTTGCAGCCATTGCTTCAGCGCCGGCGCGACCCAGGCCGAGATCTCGTTGCGTGCGACTTTGCGCATGATGCGGTGCATGGGATCGGCAAGGCTTTGCTCTGGTACGTCGGCGAGGTCACGATACGTCGTCATCAGCTCGCGTACCAGCCTGGTCGTCGGGGAGCCGGCAAGGTGCCAGACAGGTACGCGGATGTTTTCATCGGGCGCCAGTGCGGCCTGGCTGCAGTGAGTGATGAACGGGCAGCGGTAGGGCGTATTGCATTGATCGCCAGGCCCAACATCCGGAGCTTCACTCGCAGAGGCTGTACTGCTGGCGGACGCGATCTGGCTGGCGACCCATGGGTAGAGTTCGCGGGCGTCTGCGGTGATGTCATGCCGCGCTAGCAGACCGTCGAAAGAGGACAGCGAATTGCGCACGAAATCCGGTGACGGCGTTCCCAGTTCGACTGCAGCCAGCGGAAATCCAAAGCGCTCGAGCACATAAGCCTGGATGGCGGCATCGCGCACATAAGTCGCCTTGGGCTGCTCCCCACGCTTGACCATGCCACTCTTGACCTCGATCAGCCGCCAGCGTCCGTCGACTTGCGGCTCGAGGATGTCGACTCGCACCAGCACGTTCTCGAACTGGAAGGCTGCTTCGAATAGCGGCACACGGGACTGACCGGCATCGAATGCGGCAAGGTATGCGGCAGTCTGTCTGAGCGCTTCTGCTGTATCCAGCGTATCGATCAAGTGGCCAGCGACGAACAGGCTGCGGACGGCCTCGCCGAATGCGTTGCCGCGATCGAAGATGAGCTGGCTGGCCTCATCGACATCGGCCAGATCGGATGCATGCAGTTCCAGCCACAGACGCTTTACGCACTGGGCATGCGATTGCAGTCTGGATTTCGACAGACGACGGACCATGGTCTTGCCTTTCTCGAATATTCGTTTTGTTTTTCGATCACCCGAACACGCAGATCGGGCGACGACACCGGGCTTGTGATGTCGAACAGTGCGCCGGACCGGCAATACGGCCGGTCAGATGCAGGTGCTTGCTGCGTATTACTGGTTCAGGCGGCCTCGGCGTGGCTGGAATTCAGTCCCTGGCGGAAGAGGGCGTTCTCGATGTCCTGCATCCTCGCTTCAAGCTGAGCGCACGTGGTCTGCTGTTCCGCAGTCTGCACAGGCGCTTCATTGAGGGGCGACAAATTGATGCGGCGAAC
>JACCDX010489688.1_pt1 | contig 21222 bp, 16 predicted proteins | sample 7449681 | NCBI WGS metagenome assembly JACCDX01 (sample SAMN15323450, study PRJNA562643) | freshwater metagenome | isolation source: river surface water | place: USA:Blue River Watershed | collected 2017-08-18
CCTACCTCTCCCGCTTCAAGGGCCGCGGGACGGACTTCGAGGAACTGCGCGAGTACGTGCCGGGCGACGACGTCCGCACGATGGACTGGAACGTCACGGCGCGCACGGGCAAGCCGTTCGTCCGCCTCCACCGCGAGGAACGCGAACTCACGATGGTGCTGGCGATCGACGTCTCCGGCTCCTCCGCCTTCGGCTCCGGCGACCGGACCCTGCGCGAACGCGCCGCCGAGGCGGCCGCCTGCCTCGCCGTGTCCGCGCTGAAGGCCGGCGACAAGGTCGGCCTGCTGCTCTTCACCGACCGCGAGGAACTCTGGCTCCGCCCGCGCAAGGGGCGCCGCCAGGTCCTGCGCATCGTCCGCGAGGCGCTGGAGTTCCGCCCGACCTCCCGGCGCACCGCCTTCGCCGGCCCGATGCGCCGCCTCGCCCGCGCGCTCAAGCGGCGCGCGATGGTCTTCGTGCTGTCCGACTTCCTCGCCGGCCCCGAGGGCGAGGACGCGATGGCGGCCGCCTTGGGCGAGCTCAACGCCCGCCACGACACCGCCTGCCTCCAGCTCGTCGACGCGCGCGAACGCGAGCTGCCCGACGTCGGGCTGGTCGCCCTCGAGGACGCCGAGTCGGGCGAGATCCGCGAGGTGGACACCGGTTCGGCCGACGTCCGCGCCCGGTTCGCCGCCGCGGCGGACGCGCGCCTGACCGGCGTCGCCACGACGCTCGGCCGGGCCGGCGTGGACGTGGCCCGCCTGGACCCCGACGCCGCCATCGCCCCCACCCTGTCGCGCTTCTTCGAGCGCCGCCGCCGCCGATGATCCTCGCCGCCGACGAGAAGCCTTTCGCGCTGCTGGGCCCGCGCCCGGCGCTGCCGCCCGGCTGGTGGGAATCCTACTGGGCGGTCGTCGTCCTGGGCTTGGCCGCGGCGACCTTGCTCGCGCTGCTGCTCGCGACGTGGCTCCGCCGACCGCGCCAAATCCCGGCGCCGTTCGCCGCCTTCGAGGCGGCGCTGGCCGCCGCCGCCGGCCGCCCCGCGCCGGAGGCCACCCGCGCGGTGACCGCGGCCTTCCGCGCCTACCTCGCCGCGGCGCACCCCGCCGCGCACGCGGCGTTGTCGACCGAGGAACTCGCGGCGCGCCTGGTCGACCTGCCCCTTTTCCTGCCCGCGCGCCAACCGCTCCTCGCGGCCCTGCGCGCGGCCGACGCCGCGAAGTTCGCCGGCGCCCCGCTGGATCCCGCCATCCTGATCGCCGCGGTCCGCGAGGCCGCGCAACGCGTCGAGGACGCGCGCCGCGCCCTGGGAGGGACCGCCTGACATGGAACTGGGCTTCGAGTTCGAACACCCGTGGGCGCTGCTCTTCCTGGCGGCGTTGCCGCTCTACGCCTGGCTGCGCGGACGCGTCGGCCGCACGTCGGCCCTGCTCTTCCCCGACGCGGCGCTGCTGGACGGCCTGTCGCGCCGGGTGCGCGAGGGCGCGGGCAGCCTCCGGCTCTTCCTGCGGCTCGCCACCGCCGCGCTCCTGATCGTGGCCATCGCGGGCCCGCGCACCGCGAACAAGGAGGTCGAACGGGAGACCGAGGGCGTCGACATCCTCCTGGTCGTCGACCTGTCGTGGTCGATGATGGCCCTGGACATGAGCCCGCCGGGCAAGGAGACGACCCGCTGGGAGGCCAGCCAACAGGTCATCCGCGAGTTCCTCGCGCGCCGCCCCGACGACCGCGTCGGCGCCGTGGTCTTCTCCGGCAAGCCCTACCTGCTGAGCCCGCTGACCATCAACAAGGGTTGGATCGAGAAGGGCGTCGACCGCATGCACATCGGCATCGTCCAGGAGACGGGGACCGCGATCGGCGAAGCCCTGGCGATGGGCGTCGACCGGATGAAGAACGTCAAGGGCAAGGGCTCCAAGGTCATCATCCTGCTCACCGACGGCGACGACAACCAGAGCAAGGCCATCCTCCCGATCCCGGCCGCGGAGCTCGCCGCCGCGATGGGCATCAAGCTGTACACCATCGGGCTGGGGAAGGATGAACCCACCATCCTGCCGCAGTTCGACCGCCGCACCGGCAAGCTCAACCGCGACGTCTTCGGGAAGATCATCCCGATGATGACGATGAACCCCGCCAACTACGAGATGCTCGAGAAGATGGCGAAGATCGGCCAAGGCCGCTTCTACCGGGCGCTCGACCGCGACCAGCTGCAGCGCGTCTACGAGGAGATCGACCGCCTGGAGCGCACCGAGGTCAAGATCCGCGAGACCGTCACCTACGAGAGCCACCGGCAGGCCTGGATGCTCGCCGCCCTGGTCCTCCTCCTCGCCGAACTGCTCGGGGCGCTCGTCCGCCCCCGCGCCCCCTGAGCCATGGACTTCGCCGATTTCCATTTCGCGACGACTTGGTTGGCGCTCGCCGCGCCCGCCGCCGGCGCGGCCCTGTTCGCCGGCCTGCGCTGGACGGAGCTCCGGCGGCGGCGCGGCCTGGCCACCTTCGCGGCGGAGCGCCTGCTCGCGCGGCTGACCGCCGGCTACTCCGCGTCGCGGCGCCTCACCAAGGACCTCGCGCTGGCCCTGTCCGCGGCGCTGCTGCTCGCGGCCTTGGCCGGACCGCGCTGGGGTCGGGAGACGACGGAGGCGAAGGCCGCGGCCGAGGACGTGGTGTTCGTGCTGGACGTGTCGAAGTCGATGCTCGTCGCCGACATGCGGCCCAACCGCCTCGCGCGGGCCAAGGCCTCGATCGGCAACTTCATCCGCCGCAAGGGCACCGGCAGCGTCGGGCTCGTGGCCTTCTCCGGTTCGGGCTTCCTGCAGTGCCCGCTCACCCGCGACTACGACGCCTTCTTCCGGACGCTCGAGGAAACCGACACGGCGAGCATCCAGGTGCCGGGGACCGACCTCGGGCGCGCGCTGACCGAAGCCGAGCTGGCCTTCGCGCCCAACCGCAACCGCAAGCTGGTGATCATCCTGACCGACGGCGAGGACCTCGAGGCCGGCGGCGTCGACACGGCCAAGAAGCTCGCGCGCCAGGGCCTCGTGGTCCACACCGTCGGCGTAGGGACGCCGGCCGGCGGCACCATCACGGTCATCAACGACGTCGGCGCGGCCGACACGCTGAAGAGCGGCGGGACGGAAGTCCTCAGCCGGCTCGACGAGGACACCTTGACCAAGGTCGCCGAGGCGACCAACGGCCGCTACGTCCGGCTCGGCCAGGCCGGCGAGGGCATGGAGGCGCTCCGCCTCGCCATCCAGGCCGGGACGGACGCCACCGGCTCCGCCCGCCGCGGCGTCCCCCGCGAGGAATGGTTCCTCGCGCTGGCCCTGCTGCTGCTCGTCGCCGAGTCGCTCCTTTCCACCCGCCGTCCCACCGCGCCATGAAGTCCCTGCTGCCCCTGCTCCTCGCGGCTTCCCTCCTGGCCGCCGAACCGCCCGCCGACGACCTCGGCCGGCTGGACGCCCGCGAACTCCACAACCGCGGCACGCGCCGCCTGGCCGACGGCGACCTCGCCGGCGCCGAGGAGGCCCTGCGCGCGTCGCTCGGCCGCGACGCCGACGACCTCCGTCCGCCGGCCTTGCACAACCTCGGGCACGTCCGCTTCGGCAAGGGGCTCGCGACGCTCGGGGGCAAGACGACCGGGGACGTGACGGAACTTTCCATCGCCCGTTCCTACCTCGAGGCGGCCGACGCCGACATCCACGACATGCAGGACCAGATCACCCTGCTCGACCGGGCGAAGGCCGCGAACAAGGAGCCCGACTACGTGCCGGCCGTGGCCGCCCTCGGCCAAGGCATCGACACCTACCGCACCGTCAAGAAGCTCATCCCGAAGGAGGAGGCCATGCTCGCCAAGCGCGCCGGGGTCGTCGCGGCCTGGACCCGTTCCGTGGGCGACTTCCGCGGCGCCCATGAACTCGACCCCAAGGACGCCGAGTCGCGGAGCAACGCCGACGCCATCGACGAGCTGCTCCGCGCGCTGGCCCGCGAGACCCGCGAACTCGCCGAGGCGGTGGACGCCCAGCGCCGCAAGCAGGACGAGCTGCGCGAGGTCATCAAGGAGCTGATCAAGCGCATCCCCGACGACAAGCTGCCGCAGAACGCGGAAGGCGACGGCGAGGACGACGAGAATTTCCTGCCCGAGGACCGGCAGAAGCCCGGCTCCGGGAGCGGGAAGCGCGAACCGAAGTCCGGCGAGGAGCAGAAGATGACCGAGCAGGAGGCCCGCGGCGCGCTCGAGGGCCTCAAGAACGAATTCGGCCGCAAGATGCCCGCCGGCGACAAGCCCGGGGCGGACGGCGGCGGCAAGGCCGGCAAGCCCGACGCCAAGAAAGGCAAGGATTACTGAGATGACGGCCCGCTGCCTCCGCCTGCTCGCCTGCCTCCTCGCGTTCACCTGCGCGCGGGCCGAGGACTACGTGAGCTGGGAGATGACCCCGCCGGTGGCCGGCCCGGGCCAGCCCTTCAAGCTGCAGGTCCGCATCGAGTCCGACGTCATCCTCGGCCCGGCGGACCGCGTGGGCCGCGAGCTCAAGCCGCCGAAGGGCATGGCGCTGCGTTTCTCCGGCCAGCTCTTCCGCTCGAACACGACCGAGGCGACCCTCAACTTCTCCGGCGTCGCGCCCGAGGAGGAAGGCGCCCACGTCATCCCGGCCTTCAACATCCGCTTCCCCGCCAAGCTCATCAAGGTCCCCGCGATGACGGTGAACGTGAGCGCCGCGACCGGCTTCCGCCGCGAGGGCCAGGCGCGCGCGGAGCTGGTGATGCCGGTCCGCACCTACTACGTCGGCGAACGCATCCCCGGGGCGATCCTCCTGAAGGGCAGCGAACAGGAGATGGTCAACGGCTCCTTCGGGCTGGAATGCGAGGCCGAAGGCTTCACCTTCCAGCAGGTCGGCGCCCGCAACGAGGAATTGCCCAACGGCCAGGGCATCCAGACCGGCTTCGAGCTGACGCCGCTGCGGACGGGCACGAGCGACGTCGTCATCAACGGCATCATGCTGGTGAACACCGGCGGCCTCGGCGGCTTCACGGCCGGCGGCCGCGACCGGCCGTTCACCTTCCGGCGCAAGGTCACGATCGAGCACGTGCCGGAGACCGGCCGCCCGGCGGAATGGACCGGCGCGATCGGCCGCTTCCTCGCCGAGTCCGTGAGCGTCTCGAACGCGAAGCCCGAGGTCGGCGAACCGATCCGCCTGCGCGCGATCCTCGCGGGCGAAGGCAACCTCGACCGCATCCTCCCGCCCGAACTCGGCGGCAACGAGACGTGGGACGTCGTCCCGGGCAACGACCGCCGCTTCCGGCGCGCGGAGGACCAGCGTTCGTTCACCTATACCTTGGTCCCCCGCCTCCCCGGCAAGCACTTCACCCCGGCGATCCGCTTCGCGGTCTTCGACCCGGAGACGCGGACGTTCCAGCGCCTGGAGTTCGCCCCCCAGGAAGTGACCGTCACGGGCAACGCGCCGGCGAAGGTCGAGCTCGTGTCGGTCGATCCGGGCGCCGACGCCGGCACGCCGGCCGCGAAGGCGCTCACCGGCCTCGCGATGCCCGACCCGCAGGCCCGCGGCCTGCTCGACCCGGGCGCGAAGGTCGTCGCGCCGCTCGCCGCGTCGCGGCCCTTCTGGACCACGAACCTCACGCTGCTGTCCTTGAGCGCGACGCTCTTCGCGGCCGCGGCGGGGAGCGCCTACCTGCTCGCCCACCCGGAGATCCTCCGGCGCGCCCGGGCCCGGCGCGAAGTGCGCGCCGCCCGCCGCGCGGCCCAGGCCGCGGCCGATGAGGCCGGGTTCGCGGTCGCGTGCGTCCGCGGCCTGCGCGCCGGGTGCGCCCCTTGGCTCGAGGCGGCGCCGGAGGCCTTGACCCAAGGCGACATCCGCCGGGTCCTGCCGGCGGCCGACGCCGCCGCGCTCGACCGACTCTTCCGCCGGGCCGATGGCGCCAAGTTCGGCGCCCCGAGCGACGCCACCCTGCGCGCGGAGCGACCCGCGCTCCTCGCCCTCCTCGCCGAACTGGAGGCGCGCCTATGAGGACCTTCTGGCTCTTGCTCGCCGGCCTGCTGGCCGGGCCCGCGCCCGCCGCCGAGGTGGACGCGGGGCAGGCGGCCTATGCCGCCGGCGACTTCGTGGGCGCGATCGAGCGCTGGCAGGCCCAAGTCCTCGCCGAAGGCGCGACCGCCGGCCGCCTCGCCGCGCTCGGCAACGCCGAATGGAAGCTCGGCCGCAAGGGCCGCGCGATGGTCTGCTGGGAACGCGCCCTGCTCCTCGACCCCCGCAACGCGGTGGCGACGGCCGGCATCCGCCACGCGCAATCCGCCGGCGGCGTCGAGCGGCCCGCCCTGACCTGGGCGGAGAACTACGCCGCCTTCCTCGGGGCCAACGCTTGGTTGCTCATCGCCACCGCGGCTTTCTGGGTCGCGCTCCTCGGGCTGCTCATCCCCCGTCTCCGCCGACGGGCGCCCTCCGAACGGCAGGAGAAGATGGTGGTCGCGGCGGCCACCGTCTTCCTCCTCTCGCTTCCCGGCCTCTGGGGCGGCCACCTTTACGCCCGCCGGGCGGTCGTCCGCCAAAGCGAGGTCTCGCTGCGGTTGACGCCGACGGCCCGGGGCGAGGCGATCGTCGGCATCGCCGAAGGCGACGTGGTGCGGACGGATCGTCCCTTCAACGGCTACGTGCGCGTGACCACGGCCGACGGCAAGCATGGCTGGGTGCAGGCCCGCGAGATCGAAGCCCCTTGGGGCGGCGGCCTCCCGGCCAACCTGGACACCCCGCCGACGCCCTGAGCCCTTTCGCTTGGACAAAGCGGAGCGGGGCGGTTGGATGATGCCGTGCGCATCCTCGACCGCCACGTCCTGACCGAGACCGCCCTGGCGGGCGGGATGGCCACGGGGGCGTTCCTGTTCGTGATGGTCGCGGGTAATTTCCTCCAGCAGGTCGCCGGGGCGATCGCCACCGGCCGCGTGGACGGAGCGCAGGGATTGGAGCTGGTCATCCTGCTCTTCCCCGGGGTGACGCCCTACGCCTTGCCGATGGGGATGCTGGCCGGCGTGCTGATGGCTTTCGGGCGGATGGGCGCCCAACATGAGATCACCGCGATGAAGGCGAGCGGCCGGGGGCTGGTGCGCATCGCGCGGCCGGCCTTGCTCCTCGCCGCCGCGCTGGCGGTCTTCTCGGCCTGGCTGAACCTCGAGGTGGCCCCCGCGGCCAACGACCGCTACCACCGCATCCTCTCCGGGTCGGCCCGCGACAACCCCGCCGCCATCGTGACGCCGGGCCAGATCAACCGCCGGATCCCCGGCGTGATCCTGCGCGCCGCCGCCCGCGAAGGCGACGTGCTCCGCGACTTCTGGCTCTGGCGCGTCGACGCGAACGGACGCCTCACGCAATCGATCCACGCCCAGGAAGCGCGCCTGACGGCCACCGAGTCCGCGGACGGCAAAGCCGTGCTGCGCGTCACGCTGACCGAGGCCCGGATGGAATCCCGGGCGCCCTCCGAAGCGAACCGCAACGCCCCGGCCGCGTTCGCCATGGCGAAGGCGACCACCTTCGAATTCCCGGCGGGGGCGGTCTTCCAGGATGGCGCCGTGACCCGGAAGCTCCGCTGGCTGACCTTGGGGGAACTGCTCGAAGCCATCGAACACGGCTGGCAAGTGACGCCGACCACCCCGCCCGAGGAGGTGGCGCGCAGCCGGATGCAGGCCAGCACGCAGCTGATGTCGCACCTCGCCTCGGCGTTCTCGATCTTCACGCTGAGCCTGCTGGCGGTGCCCCTCGCGGTCCGCGTCGGGCGCTCCGAGACGTTCGTCAACGCGGTCGTCGCCCTGCTGGTCGCGCTGAGCTATTACCTGCTGTCGGAGATGGCCAAGGCGGTGAAGGACCCGGCCTTCCGGCCCGACCTGCTGGTCTGGCTGCCCAACCTGGTCGTGTTGGCCTTGGCGGTCGTCCTCCTCCGCCGCGCGTCGCGCCACTGAGCCCTCAGCGGTCCCGCCGGTACCAGGCGAAGAAGGCGAAGCCCATGTTGAGGAGCGAGAAGACCTCGTTGAAGGCCTTCATGATGGAGGCGCCGAGGATCATGTCGTCGGCGGCGCTCAACCCGGAGATGCGCGGGGCGAGCCGGTAGGTCTCGTAGATCGGGTGGTTGCCGAAGATGAGGGCCAGCCAAAGGGGCAGGTCGGCGACCATCAGGGCGAAGGCGTAGAGGATGGCGGCCCCGAAGCCGATGCGGGGCAGGACCGTGGAGCGGGAAAGCAACGGCCAGACCATCAGGATGGCCGGCAGGAACATCGACCAGTGCTCGATGATGTGGAGCGGCCGGCTCCGGAGCGCGGCCTCGTAGAGTTCGGGGAAGTGCCAGAGGATGAAGATGCCCGAGAACACCACGCCGGCGGTCACCGGGTGCACCAGCCGGCGCAGGACCGCGGTCACGCGCGGGTGCGCGCGGAGGAAGGCATCGGTCATCTCCGGCGGCAACCCGAGCACGATGAGCGGCGCGGCGATGTAGATCAGCAGCATGTGCTGCAGCATGTGGGCCGAGAGCAGGAAGGCTTCGCCGAGCTGGTCCAAGGGCGAGCCGACGGCGAGGTAGGCGACGGCGACGCCCGCATGGAAACTGACCGCGGAGCCGACCGGGTAGGCCATGCCCGCGGGGGCCCAGCGCGACCGGCCGGGACCGACCGCCAACGCGTAGAGCCAGGAAGCGCCCACGACCACGAGCAGCAGGAGGGGCTCGGTGTGCCAGTGGAGCGGGATGTTCATCGCCCCTTACTTATCCAGTCCGGGTCGGGCTCGCAAGCCAAGGGCGAGAACCAATGCTTGGCGCGGGCATGGGCGCCGAGCGGGGTGCCCCTGAAGCGGGTCGCCAGGAGCCGATAATAGGGCTGCGCGGCGGCGGGCTCCATGTATTTGAGCAGATTACCGGCGAATTGGAGGATCTGGGCGCCGGCCTGGTCGTCGTCGGGCAGGAGCTCCGCGGCCTGGAGCGCATGGCGGGCGACCGCGTAGCGGGCGGAGCGGTGGGCGCGGTCCGGGCGCGCGAGGTTGGCGGCGATCCAGGCGTTCACGCGGGCCTGCTCATCCGCGCCGGGCGGGGCGAGCAGCGACTCGGCTTCGTCCCCGATCGGCTGGATGCGCACGCGCGGGAGTCCGCCCGCATCGTGCCAATGCAAAGGCTTCGCGTCCGCGTCGTCGTCGGAGAAATCGAACCCACTCGACCAATCCGGACCGAAGGTGCAGAACTGCGCGGCGTCGTCCAATTGACTCAGCACGAGGGCCGCCCGCCAATAGGCATCGGCCCGGACCCGCTTGGCTTGGGCCTGATCCGCCGCGCGGGCCATGAACTCCAGGTACTGCGCGACCGCCGGACGGACCTCCAACGGGTAGTACGGTAAGGCCTCGGCCACCCGGCCGGCGCGGAAAAGCCGGCGGGCGAGCAGGTGGCGGATCGATTGGGCCGGCGGCAAGGGCGTGCATTCCGCCGGCTCCTCGTCGATCCGGAACTTGATGCGCTTGGCCGTGGGCTTGGTCGCCGGGGCATCCTCGGGCCAGGCCCGGTCGACGTAAGCCCTGAGTTCGTCGATCCGCAGGACGCACTCGGCGACGTAGGCGTAATCCTTGGTCTGGTCCGTACGGTAGAAATGATCGAGCGCCTCGACGTAACGGCCTTGCGCCAGCAGCAAGGTCGCCAGCTCCGAGCGCGCCTTGGCGAGCTGGCCCGCGGCGGCGTCCGGCAACTCGAAGCGGTAGGCCGGCAGCTCGGCGGGGTTCGCGCCGTGCGTCCGGTCGTCGAAGTCGTAGAAATAGACGCCGAGGCTGAAGCGGCGCGCCTGCGGCCGCAGGAGCGCGCCCAAGGTGGCGGTCGCCTCGGCCGGGCGACCGGCGCGGAGGTCGAGCCGGGCCCGCAGCAAGGTCGCCAACGGGTCCCCCGCCGGCGCGTCGCGGAGCGTGCGGGCGCAGAGGTCCCAATCGCCGACGCGGTACGCCAGCGCGGCGAGCCGCACGGCGTCGGCGGAGAAGTCGACCCGGGCGGCGCGCAGCGCCTCCAGCCAGGCGCGGGCATGGGCCACCAAGCCGTCGAGGGCGAAGGGCGACGTCCCCTGCCGGCTCCGGCCGCCGCCGGACAGGTAGGCCGTCATCAGGCGACGCAGTTCCGGATCCCGCGCGCATTCGGCGAAATCCTCCGCCTCGGCGGCGTCGCGGAGCAGCAGGAAGATCGATTCGTCCGCGGAAGGCTCGCCGCCTTGGCGCTGCGCGAGGTAGATCCGCAAGGCCTGGCCGAGGTCGGCCTCGCCCAAGGCGCGCAGACGCGGCAGCGGCAGGACCGCGCAACGCAGGTGGGCGAGCCAACCTTGCGCCGCGAAGGCGACGCCCCCGACGTCGGGTCGGCCGTCCTGGACCGCGGCGCCCACGGCGAGGAGATCGGCGCGGATCGCCGCCAACGCTCGACGCAGCGCGGCGTCGTCCGCGGCGGCCTTGTCCAACTGCAGCATCCGGAGACGGGCGCGCCGAAAATGGGCGATCGCGGTCAAGTGGTTCCGCTCGGCGGGCGGCAAGGCCAGCAGTTCGTCGCAGAGCGTCAGGCCGTCGGCGGGGGCATAGTCGAGCGAACGGAGGTAGAGGCGGAACTCCGCGGGCAATGGCTTCACCGCGGCGGCGTAGGCGCCCGCGAGGCCCGCCAAGTCCTTCTCCGCGAAGCGCTGCGTCCGGAGGGCCCGCGGCGGGAAGACGATTTCCCGACCCTCGACGACGAGTTTCCACGGGCCGTCGGCCGCCAACTGGTAGACGCCGCCGGCGTCCGCGAGCCGCGCGGCGAGGTGCAGCGCGACGGGACGGAGGACCTGCTCGCGGCGCGCCGCGGTCCAACCGTCGGTCGCGCGCCGGAGCTCGGCCAGCAGGGCTTCGCTGACCGCGACGCGCGCCGCCGCGGGCTCATGCGCCTGCGCGAACCGCGAAACCGGCTCCGCGCCCCCGCGCGCCGGACCATGGTACGCGATCAGGTCGGCCTGGAAATCGGTCTCGAAGGGACGGCTGAGCGCGGCGTCGCCGGCGACCAGGCCCTCGTCGGGCGCCCAGCCGCTGCAGGCCCAGGCGGCGGCGAGGCCGGCGAACAGGCCGATCCATCCAAAGGTGCGCTTCGTCATCGGCGTAAACGGAACTAACTTACGGACCGGGCGACCGATGGGAATCGAAATCCGGACCGGGTTATTCGCCGGGGATCCGGACGGAGACCGGACGCGCCTCGGTGAGGCGCACCCAGCCGACGACCCGGCGCTCGCCCGGGGCCAGGAAACCCGACCGCGGGTGCGGACGGAAAGTCACGGCTTCAGGGCCGGAGGCCGCGACCCAGTCCGCCGTCGCATCGGCGCCCAGGGCGCGCGTGCCCCGCCAGGCGACCTCGATCGCCGGAAGCGGCAGAGGCTGGCCCGTGGGATTGACCACCGCGACGTCCGCCAGGGCGCCTGCGACCTTCAGTTCCGGCGTACACGCGTTCGGGATGCCCTGACCGGCCATCACCTGCGCCCAGCCGGCCATCGTCCAATTCTGGCGGTCGCCCGGGAACGGCAGGCGGAACCAGTCGACCCCGAGGACAAGCGCGTGCCGGCGGTCCTCGAGGCGGCGCAGCAGCCCGACCACTTGGGCGGGATCCGCGGGCAGAACCTGGGTGCGGGCCGTACCCGCGGGGAGATCGGCGGATTCCGCCCGTACCCCGAGGTAAGCCCCGGTCGGCGAATAGCACGCGAGGTAGGCGTAGGTCGGTAGGGCCACGCGGAACGGACGGCCGAACGACTCGGCGTGCTCGACCCAGCGGAGGGCCTGCGCCTCCGCGAACAGCGGGGCAGGCTTGGCCAAGTTCGGCCGCTCCGTGCCGTGCAGCTGCAAGGTCCAGCCATCGGCCGCGGCGATCAGCCGGGCGAAGCCGGGCTCCTTCAGCCAGGTCGGCAAGGTGGTGACGGTCAGGCGAACCTCCGGCCAAGCGCGCTTCGCCGCGGCGATCCGCTCGGCGTAGGCGGGGAGCAGCCGCGAGGGGCAATCGAAGTCGACCTGGACGCCCGCGACGGCCACTCCCGCGGCACGGGCCTCGTCCCAGCCTTGCCGCAGGAGCGTCAAACCCTCCGTGAGGTCCGGCTCGACCGGACCGCCCAGGGCCTGCCGGGTCCCGATGCGGACCGAGAGCGACAGGGACTTGGCCGTCCCGCGCAAGGCCGACCAAGGCGGATGAACGCGCCGACCGGTCGGCCCCAGGCCACATTCGCCGACCAGGATATTGAGCTCGGTCAGGCCCGCGGGCCATGTGCGGTCCGCGAGCGAGGCGACGGCAACGGGGTCCCACCCCTGCCGCCACACGTAGGCCGCGTGGGTCAGGGGAGTCGGACGGGGCGCCGCCTGTTCCCGGCAACCCGCCACCCCGAGGGCGAGGCCGAGCAACAGGGCGGGCCAACGGCTCATGGCCGCGACCTTACGCGAACCACTTCGTGTCGATCCGGTCCGTCGAGAAGAGGACCAGCACCGCGGTGAACGTCGCGAACGCGAGGGCCAGGCCGGCGAAGAACAGCCAGAACAGCAGGCGCGCGTCGTAGATCAGGTGCATGAACCAGAGGATGACCGCGAAGAACTTGACGGCGGACAGGAGGGCGAGGACCCCGAGGAGGACGGCGGCGGGCAGGGGCAGGAAGATCAGCACGATCTCCACCCCGGTGATCGCGGCGAGCCAGAGGGCCAGCGTGATGAAGTGGTGGTACCGCTCCGTCTCGATGGCGATGGTCTTCTGGTCAATGGCAGCGTCGGACATGGTCGTGGGAAGGGTTTATTTGGCGAGGACCGGCAGCCCGTTGCCCCAGATGCCCGAGGGCCCGAGGTACTCGACGAGGTACACGGCGGTGAAGATGATGATCCAGACGATGTCGACGAAGTGCCAGTACAGGCCCGCGACCTCGACGTCCAGGGCGCCGACGTGGCCGCCGAGCTTGCCGGTGAAGCTGTAGAAATACAACAGCACCAGCCAGAGGATGCCGATGGCGACGTGCGTGCCGTGCGTGCCGGTCAGCACGTAGAAGGTCGAGCCGAGGACGCTGTTCTGGATGGTCAGGCCCTGGTGGTAGAAGTGGGTGAACTCGTAGACCTGGCAGCCCAGGAAGATCAGGCCGAAGAAGATCACGCCCAGGACGTTGCGGCGGAAGGACTTCAGCTCCCCCTTGTGCATGGCCGAGACGGCCAGCGCCATGAGGAAGGAGGACATCAGCAGAATGAACGTCGAGAAGGACGTCAGTTCGATGTTGAAGAGCTTCTGCACGAACTGCTGGTGGCCCTCGGCGTCCGTGAAGCCGGTCGGGTACAGCTTGCGGTACAGCAGGTGCGTCGAGATCAGGGTCCCGAAGAACATGCAGTCGGAAGCCAGGAAGAGCCACATGATGAGCTTCTTGTGGTCGATCCCCGTGGACGTCGGGGCGTGATGGGCGGCGTCTTGCGACATGGTATTTTGAAGGGCGGAGGGTGGGACGGGCGATCAGTGGGCCGTGGGCGCGGCGGCGGGGGCGCCGGCGGGGGTCGGGCTCACCGCGGGGGTCTTCAGCATGTAACCGCCGGGGCCTTCGAGGGCCCAGAACCAGATGCCGGCGAAGAGGACGGCGACGCCGCCGATGACGATCCAACCGGCGTGGGGGATGCCCATCGCCATCATCGGCATGCCGAAACCGATGAAGAGGAAGCCCGCGGCCGCGAGCATCGGCATCCAGGACTGGCTGGGCATGTGGACGCCGGCCTCGCCGCCGTCCGCCTCGTAGGCGATGCGCTTCGTGCCGTGCTTATGCTCGGTGAAGGCGTCGCGGGCGCCGACGACCGGGCTCTGCGCGAAGTTGTACTCCGGCACCGGCGACGGCAGGGACCACTCGAGCGTGCGGCCGTCCCACGGGTCGGAGGAGCACTTCGGACCCTTGAAGGCGGTGTAGACGAGGTTCGCGAAGGCGGTGAAGACGCCGATGCCGAGGATGAAGGCGCCGACGGTGGCCACGAAGTTCCAGTCCTCCCAGCCGTTGCCGGCGTGGTAGGTGTGCGTGCGGCGGGGCTGGCCGGCGAGGCCGAGGTAGTGCATCGGGCCGAAGGCGAGGTTGAAGCCGAGGATGACGAGGCCCGAGGCCACGTAGGCGATGGTCGCGTTGGGCATGCGGCCGAAGATCTTGGGGAACCAGAAGTACAGGCCGGCCATCAGGCCGAGGAGCACGCCGCCGAGGAGCACGTAGTGGAAGTGCGCGATGACGAAGTAGCTGTCCTGCTGCTGGGAATCGGCCGGGGCCGCGGAGTGCATGACGCCGGAGAAGCCGCCGCACATGAACATCCAGATGAAGCCGAGGGCGAGGACCATCGGCGGGGTGAAGCGGATGCGGCCGCCCCAGATGGTGCCGAGCCAGTTGAAGATCTTCACGCCGGTGGGGACCGCGATGGCCATGGTGAGCAGCGCGAAGGCGGCGGTCGGGACGGGGCCGAGGCCGGTGGTGAACATGTGGTGGCTCCAGACGGCGAAGCCGAGGAAGCCGATGACGGCGCCGGAGAAGACGATGATCGGGTAGCCGAAGAGGGCCTTGCCGGAGAAGGTCGGCAGGATCTCGGAGACGATGCCCATCGCCGGGAGCACGAGGATGTAGACCTCGGGGTGGCCGAAGATCCAGAAGAGGTGCTGCCAGAGGACGGGCTGGCCGCCGGCGGAGGGGTTGAAGAAGTTGGCGCCGAACTGGCGGTCGAACATCAGCTCGATGAGCGCGACGGTGATCGCCGGGAACGCGAGGATGATGAGGAAGGAGGTGACGAGGGTCATCCAGGTGAACACCGGCAGGCGCATCATGGTCATGCCCTTGGCGCGCATGTTGATGATGGTGCAGATGAAGTTGAACGAGGCGGCCAGGGAGGCGACGCCGAGGATCTGGATGCCGATGATCCAGAAGTCCGTGCCCACGCCGGTGAAGCGGGGCGACTGCAGCGCGGCGTTGGCCTGGCCGAAGGTGCCGGAGAGGGGCGCGTAGCTGAACCAACCGTTGGCCGGGGCGAAGTCGGTGTAGGTCAGGGCCTGGTGCCAGGCGAAGCCGTCGAACCAACCGGCGAGGTGGCCGAACTCGAAGAGCCAGCTGGCGTTGAGGACGAAGGCGCCGAAGACGAAGGCCCAGAGCGAGAACGCGTTGAGGCGGGGGAAGGCGACGTCGCGCGCGCCGATCTGCAGCGGCACGAGGAAGTTGAAGAACGCGGCGGACAGCGGCATGACCCCGAGGAAGATCATCGTCGTGCCGTGCATCGTGAACAGCTGGTTGTACATGCGCGCCGTGACGATGGTCTGGTCCGGGCGGGCGAGCTGCGTGCGGATGGCGAGGGCCTCGATGCCGCCGATCAGGAAGTAGAGCATCGCGAAGGCGCCGTAGAGGATGCCGATCTTCTTGTGGTCGACGGTGGTCAACCAGTCGAGGAGGCCGCTCGTGCGGTCGGGCCGGTAGAGGCCGAGGTCGCTGCGCTCGGGCGCGAGGTCGAGCTTGGAGGCGACAGGGGCGTGGTGGGCGTCGTGGGACATCGGGAGGAAGGAAGGGGGCTTACTTGAGGGTGAGGAGGTACTCGGCGAGCGCGTCGAGCTCGTCGGCGGTCAGCTTCTGGTGCGTCTCGCGCAGGCCGGCGACGTTGAACATCTTGTAGTAATGCATGCGGTTGCCGGGCTTCACGTCCTTGGTGGGCTGGCCGTCGGCGCCGGCGGAGATGCCGGAGGAGCCGATCCACTTGATGAGGTTGGCCTTGAAGGTCGCGCGGTCCACGGGGACGGAGGCCTCGGTGCCGAGCGGGCTCGTCTGCTCGAGCGCGCGCTGGGCCTTGGGGTCGCGGTTGTCGAGCCACGCGCCGGCGAGGGACTTGCGGGAGGCGAGGTGCGTGAGGTCGGGGCCGAAGGCGCCGGCGCCGAAGTGGCCGCCGACGTTGTGGCACATCACGCAGCTCTTCGCGGCGAAGAGGTTCTTGCCCTGCTCGGCCTTGGAGCCGGCGGCGACGGGGGCGGCGTCGGCCTTCTGCGCGGCGACCCACTTCGCGAAATCGGCGGGCTCGACGACCTCGACGCGGAAGAGCATGTAGGCGTGGGAATCGCCGCAGAACTCGGCGCACTGGCCGTAGTAATGCCCGACTTGGTCGGCCTGGATCCACATGTGGTTCTTGCGGCCGGGCATGAGGTCGACCTTACCCGCGATCTTGGGGATCCAGAAGGAATGGATGACGTCCTCGGAGCGCAGGTTGATGCGCACGGCGACCCCCTTCGGGATGACCATCTCGTTGGGGACGGAGTGCTTGGCGTCGTTGGTCAGGCCGAGCTGCGGGTACTCGAAGCGGAACCACCACTGCTTGCCGATGACGTCGACCTCGAGGACCTGTTCGGCGACGGCCTTGTCGAGCGGCTGGCCATACCAGGCGGAAAGCTTGGACTTCGGCACGGCCTCGGCCGGGACGTCGTCGGTGTACCAGATCGCGCTGAGCGTCGGGACGGCGATGAAGACGAGGGCGCCGATGGACGCCGTGATCAGGCCGATCTCGACGAGCGGGTTGCCGTGGCCTTCCTCGACGATCGGCGCGGCGGTGTCGCCGGGGCGGGAGCGGAAGCGGACGACGGCGTACACCAGGAGGCCGCCGACGAGCACGAACAGGACGATGACCAGCCAGACCGTGTCCATGAAAACATCATACTGCATCTGCGCCACCGGACCCTTCGGATCGAGGGTCGACTGGCGAACCGTCAGGTCGGCCTTCGAGCAGCCGGCGATGGCTAGGGCGAAAAGCGGAGCGGCGAACAGACCGAGCCGGCTGAGGAGGCGGGAAAACATAAGGGAAGATTTTCGGACGAGGGAAACTTCGTAAAAAGAATGTCATTTGCAAGCCCCCGAGTCTCCAGACAAGGCAAAGAACCAGCTCCCGGGGATACCCTTGGTATGTTTAATTCCTAAACAACTGCCAATCAGATGGTTGCGTGAAAATATTCCATCAAAAATCCTAATGAGCTCCCCTCACCCCCCTTCTACCCCTGCGCGCTTGGGGTTGCGCCTCCCCTCCCGGCGGGCTAACCCCAGCCAGGATGTCCTGGCAAAGCCCGCACCGTCGCCCCCTGCCGAATTGGCATACGGCCCCCATCCTGATGGGTATCCTGAACGTCACCCCGGACTCATTTTCGGACGGCGGCTTGGCTTATTCCCCGGAGGCCGCCGCCGACCGGGCGGAACAGCTCGTGGCCGAGGGTGCGGACATCTTGGACCTCGGGGCCGAGTCGACCCGCCCGGGGGCGGAGCCCATCGACGCGGCGACGGAGTTGGGCAGGTTGCTGCCGGCGATCGCGGCGGTGCGCCGCCGGTTGCCGGACATCCCCTTGTCCGTCGACACCTACAAGGCCGAGGTCGCCGCCGCCTGCATCGCGGCCGGAGCCGACGTGATCAACGACGTGGAGGGCGGCTCGCATGAAGCCGACCCGACCGGGTCGCCCATGGCGCGGACTTGCGCCCGGCTCGGGTGCCCGCTCATCCTCATGCACCGTCGAAAAGAGCCAAATTATAAGGACTTTTGGCCAGAAATCTTGGCGGAGACGAGCCACCTCATCCAGCGGGCCCGGGCCGCCGGCCTGCCCCCCGAACAGCTCTGGGTGGATCCTGGATTTGGTTTCGGCAAGACCCCGGCGCAAAACCTCCAGCTCGTGCGCAACCTGGAGAAGTTTGCCGCGCTGGGCTACCCGGTGCTGCTCGGGACGAGCCGTAAATCGACGCTTGGATTGGTGCTGAACCAACCCGACCCCTTGTTGCGCCACGAGGCGACCGCCACGACCTGCGTCTGGGGGCTCGCCCGGGGGGCGGCGATGGTCCGGGTGCACGACGTCGCGCGGATCAAGCCATTCCTGACGGTGGCGAAGGCCCTCCGACAAGGCCCCCATTGGAAGGCTTGAAAGGTCGGCGACGGGGCGAATGGAGCCAGCAGTCGGACTTGAACCGACGACCTGCCGCTTACAAGGCGGCTGCTCTACCAACTGAGCTATGCTGGCCAGAGGCCCGACGGGGAAAGCCTTGCCGAAGGGGGTGAGGTGTCAACCTTGGGCCCGCCGACTTTAGGGGTTGAACCTGAGGGGATTTTGCTCGGAATGACACCCCCTAGACCCCGAAACCATGCGCCTCCCTGTTTCCCTCCTTGTCCTCTGTGCCGCCATCACCGGTTGCACCCCGTCGATCGACCCGGCCCTCGTCGAGGTCGTCTCGATCAACTCCAACCCTCAGGGCGCGGCCTTCCGCCTCAATGGCGTGGCTTCCGGCCGGACCCCGGCCGAGGTGAGCCTCGACCGCAGCGTCGACTACAAGCTCGAGGTCGGCAAGGGCGGCTACGAAGGCGAAGTCCGCTACCTCAAGCCTTCCCTCCAGGAGTCCAAGGACGGCCTGAGCTACGGCTTCGGCGGCAAGCCGATCGTCGTCACGCTCACCAAGCTCCCCGGCGCCGATGACGCCGCCGTTCCCGAAGGCGACGCCGCCGAATTCAAGAACCTGAAGAACGCCACCAATGGCGAAGACCCGGGCGCGCCCGGCACCGTGAAGGCGAACATCGCCGCCGTGCAGGCCGCCACCGCCAAGGTGAAGCAGGCCCTCGCCAAGCAGGAAGCCGCCTCCGCCCAGAAGGTCGCCGCCCTCCAGAAGCTCCTCGATCAGGCGAAGGCCGCCGCCGCCGCGGAGAACGCCGACGCCAAGGCCGTCGCCCAAGCCGGTGAAGCCGAGGTCGCCCTCGCCGCCGCGCTCGCCGACGTCGCCGCCGAAAAGGCCAAGGGCGCCGCGACCCTGGAAGCCCTCGAAGCCCGCCGCCAGGCCTTGCTGAACAAGGTCGAAGCCGGCGCCGCGCAGGAGGCCGCCAAGGCCATCGAAGCCGCCAAGGCCGACATCGCCAAGTCCCTCGCCGCGGCCGACGCCAAGGTCGCCGCCGCCCAAGCCGCCCTCGACAAGGCCGCCGCCGCCGCCAAGGCCCCGAGCGCCGCTAAGCCGGCCGCCGAACGCGTCGCCGAAATCGAGACCGCGATCGCCGCCGAACTCAAGAGCCTCCAGGACGCCCAGGCGAGCAGCGCCGCCGTGCTGACGGCCCTCGCCGCCCGCGCCGAGGAGATCGCCCGCATCGCCAACACCGGCGTCGCCGACGCCAAGGCCGAAGCCGCCAAGTCCCTCGCCGAAATCCAGAAGGCCCTCGAGGAACAGAAGCAGGCCGTCGGCAAGGCCCAGGAAGAGCGCGACGCCGCCAAGGCCTCCCTCGACAAGGCCGTCGCCAAGGCCAAGGAAGAGGCCAACGACGCCAACGCCGACTCCGCCAAGGCCGCCCAGAAGAACATCGACGCCCTGACCCGCCAGCTCGAGGACGCCAAGGCCGACGCCGCCAAGGAACTCGCCAAGGCCAAGGAAGCCGCCGCCGACCAGGCCGCCGACGCCGCCAAGGCTTCGGAAAAGGCCCTCGCCTCCCTCGCCAAGCAGCTCGAGCAGGCCAAGGAAGCCACCGCGCAGGCCGTCGCCAAGGCCAAGGAAGAAGCCAATGACGCCAACGCCGACGCCGCCAAGGCCGCCCAGAAGAACATCGACGCCCTGACCCGCCAGTTCGAGGACGCCAAGGCCGACGCCGCCAAGGAACTCGCCAAGGCCAAGGAAGCCGCCGCCGACCAGGCCGCCGACGCCGCCAAGGCTTCGGAGAAGGCGATCGCCGCGCTCAGCAAGCAGCTCGAGGAAGCCAAGGCCGAGAACTCCAAGGCCGCCGCCGAGGCCGCCGAGAAGGCCCTCGCCGAAGCCAACGGCAAGCTGAAGGAAGCCGCCGAGAAGTACGCTTCCCTCGAGAAGGCCGCCGCCGACGCCGCCCTCAACGCCGAGAAGTCCCAGAAGGACGCCAAGGAGGCCGCCGAGAAGGCCCTCGCCGACGTGAAGGCCGAAGCCGAGGCCAAGCTCGCCGAGGCCACCAAGGCCGCCGCCAAGGCCCTTGAGGACACCAAGGCCGAAGCCGCCGCCAAGGCCGAAGCCGCCGAGAAGACCCTCGCCGACGCCCGCCTCGAAGCGGTCGCCGCCAAGGCCGAGTCCAAGAAGCGCGCCTACGCCGAACTCAACACCCGCATCGCCCTGCTCGAGAACCGCAAGCGCAGCAAGACGATCACGGAGCAGGAATTCAAGGAGCAGCTCGCCAAGTTCCGCCAGGAACTCGGCCAGTAAGCCCCGGTCCGGCTCCCCAGCGAAGCCCGGCGGAGACGCCGGGCTTTTTTGTTGGAAGGCGGCCCGCCGTCCGCACCTTGGGGGCATGTCGGAAACACTCGCCCGCACGCCGCTCCACGCCCTCCACGTCGAACTCGGCGCGCGCATCGTCCCCTTCGCCGGGTGGGAGATGCCCGTGCAGTACGCCGGCATCATCGAGGAGCACCAGGCCGTCCGCAAGGCCGCCGGCCTCTTCGACGTCTCGCACATGGGCGAGGCGCGCATCCGCGGCCGCGACGCCGCCGCCTTCCTCGACCGCATCATGACGAACGACATGGCGTCGATCCGCCCCGGCATGGCCCGCTACACGGTCATGTGCCAGCCCGACGGCGGGTGCGTCGACGACCTGATCGTCTACCGCTTCTCCGAGACGGAGTTCCTCATCTGCCTCAACGCCTCCAACGCCGCCAAGGACATCGCCTGGATGCGCTCGCTGATCGGGCCGTTCAAGGTCGAGGTCCTCGACGAGTGCGCCGCCTGGGCGCAGCTCGCGATCCAAGGCCCGCTGGCCGAACGCATCCTCGGGCTCGCGACCGCGCTGCCGCTCGGGACGATCAAGCGCTTCGGCTTCGCCGTGGGCGAAGTCGCCGGCGCGTCCGGCTGCGTCGTGTCCCGCACCGGCTACACCGGCTCGGCCGGCTTCGAGATCTACCTGCCGGCCGCTTCCGCCGAGAAGGTCGCCCGCGCGTTGCTCGAACTGGGCAAGCCGCATGGCCTCGTGCCCGCCGGCCTCGGCGCCCGCGACTCGCTCCGCCTCGAGGCGAACTACCCGCTCTACGGCCACGAGATCTCCGAGCGCATCTCGCCGATCCAGGCCGGGCTCGGCTGGACGGTGAAGTTCGCCAAGGGCGAGTTCGTCGGCCGCGAAGCGCTGCGCCGCCAAGCCGAGGGCGGCCCCGCCGCCTCCGTCGTGCTCTTCTCGCTCGATGACCGCCGCATCGCCCGCCAGGGCGCCCAGGTCTACGCCGGCGAGACGCCCGTCGGCGAAGTGCTCTCCGGCACGCATTCGC
>JACCDX010539561.1_pt1 | contig 21209 bp, 8 predicted proteins | sample 7449681 | NCBI WGS metagenome assembly JACCDX01 (sample SAMN15323450, study PRJNA562643) | freshwater metagenome | isolation source: river surface water | place: USA:Blue River Watershed | collected 2017-08-18
GGTGAAGAGGAAACTCGGCGCACGGCCACGCGCCGCCGCCATGCTCATGCCGCGCCACGGGGCACCGCTCAACTCCGGACTCGGGCCGTTGCGCGCCATGTTGCCCGGTCAGAAGGTCGCCTTCAGTCCGACGCTGATCAGCGGCCGGAAATCCGTCCGTTGCCGCAGCTTCGCGTAACCCGGCGTGTTGGGCCCGTAACGCTCCAGATCCTCGGGCGTGTTGAAGAGATTCCGCACCGTCCCGTAGAGCGCGAAGCGCCGCGCGAAACGATACTCCGTCGCCACATCCACCGTGGTCCGCGGCGCCATGTATTCGTAGACTCCCCCCTCCACGCCCGCGCCGGTAAACGCCGCCCGGCGCTCGCGGCCACGCTCGTTCACGTTGAGCCGCGCCGTGAACCGCGCGCGGTTGTAGCTCAGACCGTAGTTGATCGTCTTCTGCACAAACCCGGTGAAGTCGGCCGTCGTCGAACCTTCGAGGTGCACGACCGTGAGATTGGCAAACACCGCAAAGCCCTCCGCCCAGCGCGGCAGGAAGACGAGGTTCTGCCGGTAATCGAACTCCAGCCCGCTCACGCGCGCATCGCCGACGTTCCGCCGCGTGCTCACCACGAAGCCGCGGTCCGCGCCGTAGATGTTCTCGTCGAGCCCGTAAACCTCCAGCAGCTCCGGCGTGATCGGCGCCGTCACCGCGCCCCAGAAATTCCGGATCTCCCGCAGATATCCGCGCGCCGAGAGCAGTCCCGCCGCGCGTTCGGAGAAATAATACTCCAGCGCCGCGCCGTAGCTGTCGGCCTCCCACGGCTCGAGGTTGGGATTCGTCAGCGTCACCGTCCGCGCCGTCGTCGTTTCGTCCGGCAGATTCAGCGACGGCAGGATCTGGTTGAAATTCGGCCGCGCGATCGACCGCGCATACGTGAGCCGCCCGATCAGGTCGGGCCGCAGGTGAAACGTCGCCGCGAGGCTCGGATACGCCGCGCCATACGCACGCTCGGTCCGCGCCCCGCGTTCCCGATAGGCGAGCTGCGTGCCCGCGAGCGTCGCAAGCGGCGCGAGCGCGACCGGCTGGCCCGCGGCATTGCGCACAAGATTGCCCGCCGCGTCCCGCTGATAGATCGCGGACGGATTGATCAGCGGCCCCACCCCCGCGAACTCCGTGCGCTCGTAACGCACGCCGCCCGTCAGCGCCAACCGGCGGTCGAGCAGCGCCGGGAGATCGAAGCGCACATACGGCGCGTGGATGGCCTCCGTCATGCGCTTCGAACCGTTCACCCGGTTGCGCACGCCGGCGACTTCGTTGGCCGACGTGAGCTGGAAGTGCGCGGGATTCGCGCGAAACGCCTCGTAGACCTGCACCGAGCTGATGCCCTCCATCGTCGGGAGCCCCCACGGCGCGATGCGGTTCGAGTAGCGCGCGTCGCGCCACGCGCCGACGCCGTTGTCCGCATTCGCCGCGATTCCATCCGGCCCCACGTAGGTGTAGGTCACCGCGCCGCTCCGCAGGTCGCGCGTCTGCGCCCCGGAGTCGAAGCCGATCTTCAGCGTCACCGGCACCTTCAGCGCGAACTCGCGTTTCGCGTGCGCATTGAGACTGCGCACCACGTCGAACCGGTCGACCGGCGCCGAGCCCACCGTCTCGAGCCGGTAGTTGGCGACCTTGAACGGATCGACCGCCGCGCCGCCCGCATCCGTCACCGTGATCCCGCCCGGCCGGAGATACGCGTGGTGATCGAAACGCACCGTCACGTTGCGCACGAAGGCGTCGAGCGGGCCCCAGAATCCCTTGTCGACATTCCGGTCGTGGTAACTGGAACGCGAATACGCGCCGTTGACCTCCAGCTGCCACACCGGCCCGCGGTGCCGCCAGCGCAGGTTGGGCTGGTAGGTCGTGCCCTGCACATCGCGCGTCGAATACGTCAGCTGCGCGAACCCCGCCCCCGGCGCGCCCTGCGTGAAGTCCGCGCCCCACGCCACCACGCGCCCGGGATTGATGATCACACGGTCGCGCGGCAGCCCGTTGAGCTGCTCGTTGAAGAAGCCGTATTGCAGCCCGAAGGTCAGCACGCCGCGCTCGCTCACGCGCCAGTCCGCCGACACGCCGCCCGAGTAGCGCCGCGTGCCCTTCGGCGAATCGGCGAATTCGTAACGCGCCAGATACGGCAGCTGCGGTGTCGTCGCCGGCAGCGTGGCGCTCGTCGCACTCGCCGTCGGCACCCAGATCGGCGTCGAAGCGTATTGCGCCGACTGCGTCTCGGACGCGGTCGCATTCAGCGCGAAGCCGAAGCGCGGCGAGAGCGGCACGATCGCGCTGACCTCCGCGTTGGGGATGATGTCGTAGGGCCCGTCTTTCAACGCGTGGTCGCGGAACACGCCGTAAACTTTCGCCGTGTAGGTCGGCGTGCGCCGCTCGAAGGCACTCTTCGGCACCAGATTCACCGTGCCGCCGATGCCCGACGCCGGGAGGTCCGGCGTCGGCGAGCGCACGACTTCCACGCGCGCCATGTTGTTGATCGAAATCTGGTCGAGCTGGATCGCCCGCGTCTCCGCCGCCGCACTCGCGACGCGGTTGCCGTCGATCGTGATCGGCGTCGCCTCCGGCGGCAGGCCGCCGATCGAGATCGAGCTCGCATGCCCGCCGCTGAAACCGAGGCTCACGCCCGGCAGGAACTTCACGAACTCGCCCACGTTGCCGTCCGCGATGTCGCCGAAGCTGTCCGTCGCCACCACCGTCTTGAGGTTCTGCGTGAACCGCTGCTCGTTCACCGCGAGCGCCGCCGCCGTCATGTCCCGCGCCGCCGCCACGACGAACGAATCGAGTTTCACCATCGTCTCCGCGCCGTCGCGCGTCAGCGCAAAGTCCTGCACCGCCCGGCCACCCGCCGTCACGCGCACGAGCTTCTCCTGCGCCGGCAGCCCCGTGTAGCTCACCCGCACGCGCACCTCGCCGGCCGGCAACGCCGGGAAACGGTAGTGCCCGAGATCGTCCGTCCGCTGCTCCTGCGCGGCGCCGCCGGCTGTGGCCGTCACGCGCGCGTTGCCGACGTAGCTGTCACCGGCGGCATTGAAGACGCGCCCTTCGAGCGCACCGCTCGCCGCGGCGGCCGAGACATCGGGCGACAGCAGCAGCGCAAACGCGAAGGCACACCACACGCGGGACAACGTGGCTTTCATGGGGTTGGGGTGCCGCGTTGATGCCGCCGCCCGCCCGTCGTGCAAGACGCACGCGGTGGTCCACTCCGCACACCACGCCGGGGCGAACGTCGCCTCAGCGCTCCGTCCGCAGAATGATCTCGCGCTCGCCGCGCAGCTCGCGGCGCACGCGGAAGCCCGCTTCGAGCAGGCGCACCAGCCCTTCGACATTATCCGAGCGCAGCGTCGCGCTCACGCGCGTCTCCGCCAACGCCGCGTCGACGACGACCAGTTGCACCTCGTTGCGCCGGTTGAATTCCGCCACGATCTCGCGCAGCGGCTGTGCCGTGAAATCCAGCAACCGGTGCTGCCACGCGAGCACGCGGTCGATCTCCCCGGGGGTCAATGTCGCCACCTCGACCGCCCGTGCGTTGGCTCCGAGCGGCACCACCGCCCGTTGCCGCGCCTCCAGCCGCGCGAGCGTCGGGCGCAGCCCGGCCGGGCGGCCATCGGCCGCCGCCACCTCGACCCGGCCTTCGGTCACCAGCACCTCGACCGCGCCGGCCGCGACGCGCACGTTGAAGGCCGTGCCGACTGCGCGGACCTCCACGCCGGCCGCCCGCACCACAAACGGCCGCGTCGCATCGCGCCGCACCGTGAAATGCGCCTCGCCCGCATCCAATGTCACCCGCCGCTCCCGGGCATCGAAATCCGCCACGAGCCGTGCCCCGTGATTCGCCTCAACCAGGGAGCCGTCGGCCAGCGGACGCAGTCCCGCCGTCCCTGCCCCCGCCCTGTCCGCCGCGGCCATACCGGTCGCGGGCTCCGGCGCCGGAACCGGCGCATGCCGGCGAAGCCACGGCAACGCTGCCAGCACCAACAACGCTGCCGCCAGCGTGACCCGCACGGCCGGGCGCCGCATCACCCGCCATCGTGACGGCAGCGGCGCCGCGAGGAGATCCGGATTCGGTCCCGCCCCATGTTCCGGTCGCCACTCGCCCAGCCGGTCGAGCCGCTGCCACACGCCCCGGTGGCGCGCCAACTCGGCCCGGTGGCGAGGATCGGCCGCCAGCCATTCGGAAAATGCGTCCTGTTCAGCCGCCGTGAGTCCGCGGTCGGATTTCAGGATCCACGCCGCAGCGGCATCCGCCCGCTGTTCGTCGGGAGTGCCGCCACCGGGTGCGTTGCGCTCAGCCATGCGGTTTCCCTCCCCGCGCCTCGAACCGGGCGAAATACTCCGCCAGCTTCCGCAGGCCGATTGTCCCCTGCGCCTCGACCGTGTGCTCGGCGATGCCGAGCTGGGCCGCGACCTCCTTCTGCGAAAGCCCGTAGAGTTTCCGCAGCGTCAGCACCTGCCGGCAGCGCTCCGGCAAGGCGTGGATCGCCGCGGTGAGCAGCTCAAGCTCCTGCGCGCGGGCGACGGCGTGCGGCACATCCGCCGCCTCGTCGCGCACCTCCTCCGCCGTCGCCCCTCCGAGTTCGGAGAGGGCCGGCGCCCCGCGGCGCTGCCGGAGCCGCGCAAGCACCACGTTGCGGGCGGTCGCAAACAGAAAGGCCTTCGGCGATCCGATCGTGACACTGCCATGCGCCCGCACCAGCCGCGCAAATGCCTCCTGCACGATATCGTCGATCTCCGCCTCGCGGGGAAACCTCGCCGCCAACCAGGCCCGCAGCATCGGTTCGTGCGGCCGCACGTGCTCGTCAAACCAGCGGCTCACGTCGGATTCGCGCAGGGACATCGGATTGCCGACCAACGGAACGTCCGCGGCCGCCGGCTTCGAGCCAATTGTGCGTGTCGCCCTCGCCATGCTCTCCGCCCCGCCGGGGCCGCCGTCAGCGCGCCCCCTCCGGCGGCAATTGCATGATCCACTGGCGCAGCACGGTCACAAACGCCGCGTCCACCCGGTCCGCGCCGAGCGGCGGCATCCGCTTGCCGATCACGTTTTCGCTCACGCGCTGGAAGAGCTCCGACTTCGCCGGATCACCCGGCGCGATCACAAATACCCCGTCACCGGGCCGGTGGCTCAGAACGGGACCGCGGACGAGCCCCTGCTGCACGAGCGGGATGTCGATCCGGCCGTTCCACGCCGAGGGGATCGCCGTCGCCCCGTGGCAGTGCGCGCAGTTGGCCTGGAGGTAGGAGCGCACGCGCCACTCCGGCGTGGCCGCCGCATCGTCCGGCGCCGCGAGCGGCACCACCGCCCCGAGTTCCCGGTCGCGCACCGGGCCCGTGAGCCAGCCGATGCCGCGCCACGCCGCGAGCTGCGGCGCGGATGCCCCCGCGGCATACGGGTGCTCGCGCGCGAGTTGACGCGCGTTGGCACCGAGCACGTGGCCCGCGCCGGGCGTGTGACACTGCAGGCAGTTTTTCGGACTCGGGTAGACCCAGAGCACCCGCACGCGTTCGCCCGCCGGCCCGCGCGTCTCGAGCGTCTCGCTCACGTCGTCGAGCGTGACGAGGTCCGCCTCGCGTCCGTCCGGCCGCCAACGATACGTCACACCATAAGCAGAGCCGCCTTCCTGCACCACGAGCAGCCGCGTCTCGATCGCGCGCCGCGTCGCCGCGTCGGCCGGGTTGCGCTGCCACTCGAGGTGCTGGATAAAGACGCTGCCCGGCGGAAACGCCCAGCGGCCCGTCCCGTGAAACGCCACCGACGTGCCCGCCGGCAACGCCACCCAGCGCTGCGCGGTGGCACCGTTGAGCCACTGCGGGACGTTGACCGCGTAGGGCACGAGATCGGCCGCCGGCTGCAGCGGCGCGAGCGAGGCGAAGATGCCCGTCTCGGAGAGGCGCAGCGGCAGGTTGCCGCGCTTCGGCTCCGCTTCCGCCAGCCGCTCGATCCGCGTCGCCGGGCCGTGCCGCAGCACCAGCAGTTCGCCCGCATGATCGAGGCCGAACGACGTGATGCCGCCCGCGCCTCCGTGGTAATTGCGGAAACCCTCGCCGGTGGCGAGATGCTCCACCCGCGTGACCTTCACCGCCCCGTTCTCGCGCGCATAGGTAAGCGCCCACACGCGGCCGTTGGCGAAGTCGGCACAGACGTATTTTCCCCGCAGCGCCGGATGCCGCTGACCGCGGTAGACGTATCCGCCGATCACGGACCGGCCCATGTCGCGGCCGTATTCCCACGCCGCATCGGTCCAGATGCCCAGCGGCTCCGCCGGCCGCGGCTTGAAGCCGTTGCGGCTGCCCTCCTGCACCGCCCATTGGAAATTCTGCGGGGCCCGGCCGATCTGCAGCACCTCGATCTCCTCGCGACTGGCCTGCCCGATCTCGCCGATCCACGCGAGGTCGTCGACCGGATCGTGGGTCATGCGGTGCGGGCTGCGCAGTCCGACCGCATAGAACTCCTCCAGCACGCCCGGCCGGCCCACGAACGGATTGTCGCTTGGGATGTAGTAGTTGGCCGTCCTGCCGTCCGCCGGCTGCCGCCGGATCGCGTGGCTGACGCTCCCTCCACGCCGGTCCACATCGATGCGCAGCACCCCGGAGAAGAGATTCAGGTCGATGCGCTGCGAATTGCCCAGCGAGTCCTGCTGCCCGCCCTCGTCGCCCACCGCGATGTAGAGAAACCCATCCCGCGGATGGAAGAACATCGCCCCCCCCACGTGGAAAATGATGCGCTTGCGCTGGTCGATCAGCACCTGCTCCGACTCGGGTCGCAGCTTTCCCGTGGGCCGGTCCATCGTGAAACGCGCCACCCGGCTCCACGTCACGGTATCCGGCTCCGGCCGGCCGACCATCACCGGCTTCGGATGATAGGAGTAGAAAAGATAGACGAAATCCCGGTTCGGCGATCCCTCGCGCCCATACTCCGGGTGAAACGCCAGCCCGAGCAGCCCGCTGTCGAAGCCGCCCTGCGTCTGCCGCGTCAGATCGAGCACGACCTCCCGCTGCGAGGTCGCGGGATCGCGACCGGAGATCGCCACCAGCAGGCCTTCGAGTTCACCGATGAATAGACGCTCCGTGCCCGGCTCGGCCTCGAGCACGACGGGATTGCGGAACGTGACGTTGGGAAACGCCGGCACCGTGGTCCACCGCATCTCCGAGCCGAACTCCGGCACCGGCGGCAGCCCGAGATACGCTTTGCTCTCCGGCCGGCGCTCCAGACCCGGCACGGGCGCGTGACGCGTCGGACGCAGCGCGAGCCAGGTGCCCGCAAGCCCGGCCAGCGCGAGCGCGACGATGACGACGAGGCCGATGCGCCCGGCACGCCGGGTGCGATGCGAATGCGGGAGCATGCGTCAGAAGCGACCGTTCACGCCGAAGTGGATTTGCGGATCGTTGCGATCGCGCACGTAGCGCGGCCGGTTTTTGCCCCACTCCTCGCGCTGCTTTTCGTTCAGCGCGTTGTAGAGATCCAGGTAGACATCGTAATTTCGCGTGAGCAGGAAACGCAGCTTCACGTCGACGCGGTTCGAGGCCACCTCGTAGCGCTGGCGGTTCTCGGCCACGTTGAACGCCATCAGCTTCGCGTCCTTGAAATTGTAGGCCACGCGCGCGTTCCAGCGGCCCAGGATGTAGGACAGCCCGAAGTTCGCCGTCGCCGGCGTGAATCCCGTCACCTGCGCCGTCGAGCGCACGTTGCCGATCGTGCCGTAGTCGCCGCGCGTATCCATGCGGGTGTAGTTCGCCAGCACGCCGAAGCCCTTCAGCCAGCCCGGGAGGAAGGTGAACTGCTGCTGGTAATTGAGTTCAAAGCCCCGGACGCGCGCCGAGCCGCCGTTGCGCTGCGTCTGCAGATCGTAACCGGCGTAAAGCCCGTCGAACCCGTTGTCCGCACCGGCGCCGATCGGCGTCCCGCCCGCCGTGAACATGAAGTCCGAGATCTCCTTCAGGAAAACGCCCGCCGAGATCACGCCGACCGGCTCGAAGTAGTATTCGAGACTCGCGTCGAAGTTATCCGAATACTGCGGCTTGATGCCGGGATTGTTGGCCACGACGACGCGCGTGTCGTCGTTCACCGCGAGATTGGGCGTGATGGCGTTGAAGTTCGGCCGGCCGATGCCGCTCGTGTAACTCAGCCGGCCCACCCACCCCGCTCGCGGCTCGAACTTGAAATGCACGCTCGGAAAGACGTGGCGGTAGTCCTGCTCCTGCGTCTGCCGGCCACTCCGCTCCGCCTGCGCCCGGCGGATCGCCTCCACTTCGGTCACCGGTCCCACCCAGGCCGCGCGGCGCGCCCGCTCTTCCGGCGTGATCCGCTGCACCGGCCCCTCGCCGCTCACTTCCGTCTGCTCGAGCCTCGCCCCCGCGAGCACCGTGAGCGCCCCGAGCCGCACGTTCCCGAGCGCGTAGCCCGCCCATACGTCCTCCTCCGCGAAGAGCCGGTTCGCGAGCGTCTGCGTGACTGCAAACGCCCGGTCCTCGCGCCACTCCGCGGGCGTCGACACCACATGGTCGCGCATCGCATCGACCGACGGGATCGGTCGCGCCGGATAGAAACCGCGGAAGTGGCCGTAAGTGTAGTCCGCGTCGCGGAACCGGCTCAACCGGTCGTCCACCGTGCCCATCACGCCGTCTGGCCCCACGAGATTCCAGCGACGGTCGAAATTCGCCCGGCGGTTCTCCTCGTGCCGGAACTTCGCCCCCGTCTTCACATACGCCCGCACCGGCAGCGGCAGGACCCGCTTGTAGTTCACCTGCGTGCCGAAGATCGTGTTCTCCACCTCCGGGCGCACCACGTCGAAGACGTTCGTGGTGTAGCTGTCGAGGTTCGCGGGATCCGGTCCGCTGCGGTAAGTCACCGTCGGCGTCCAGCGCGACCGCCCCGTCCGGTCCAGCACCCAACCGATGCCCCGCGCCGTCAGCGTGGTGCGGATGAAATGGTCGAAGTGCTCGCCGAAGGAGAACGAGCCGTCGAAATCCAGCTCCTGCTCCGGCGTGCGCCAGCGCCCGCCGATCTGCGCAGTATGGACTGTGGCGGAGCGTTCGCGGTGCAGGTTGATGATCTCGACGATGCTCGCCGCCACCGGCCGGGCCTCGGTCCGCGTCGCCGTAAAACCAGGCAGGATCGCGCCTGTGCCCGTCGGATTGCCCTGCGCATCCAGCGTCGCGACCGTCTGGCCCGTCGCGGTGCGGTGCGTGATCACGAAGTTGTCCTCGGTGTTGGGCGCATAGGTGTAGTTGGAAAACACCATCGCCGTATCGCTGAGCTTGTAGTCGAGCTTCACCCCGCCGCCCCACCGGCGCCGCAGGTTTTCGCGGTCCACCGTCTCCAGCCGCCACTGGTAGGCCGGGTCCGTCTCCGTGTTTTGGAAGTCGTGGATCGTGTCGTCCATGACCGCGAGATACTCGCGGAAGCCGCCGCTCAACGAGATGCCGAGCCGCCGGTCGCGGCCGACCACATCCGCATAGGAGAACGTCGCCGCCGGATGCACCGTGTCGCGACGGACGGCGATCGTCCCGCCAAGCGACGCCGTGATCCGCCGGCCCTTCAGATCGAAGCCGCTCCGCGAGCGCAGGTTGATCGTCCCGCCGATGGCGTCCGCCTCCATATCGGGCGTCGGCGCCTTGATCACCTCCATCGATTCGATCGGGTCCGCATTGAGGTTCTCGAACCACGCGCGCCGGTCCGCCGAGATCGAGGCGCTGCGGTTGCCGTCGATCTGGATCGAGCTCAGGTCCGGGTTGATGCCGCGGATCGACAGGTAGCGGATGTCGCCGCCCACGTGCTCCGCGACGATGCCCGGCACGCGCTGGAGCAGGTCGCCGGGATTGCCCGCCAGCGAGCCGAAGGCGTCCGCCGAGATCACGTTCTTCACATTATCCGCCTGCCGCTGCTGCGTGAGGGCGAGGGCGTTGCCCTCCCGCTCGGAGCTCACGACATACTTCGACATCCGGTAGACGCCCGACGTCAGCGCGAAGTCGCGCACCTGCGGCCGCCCCGCCACGATCGACATCTCCGCCCGCTGCGCATCGAGGCCGGAGAACGACGCCACGAGCACGCGGTTGCCCGCCGGCACCGCGAGCCGATACGAGCCGTCGCGTTCGGTGATCGCCGCCGCCTCCGCCCCCTCGACCCGCACTTCCGCGCCACCGAGAAACGCGCCCGTCGCCAGGTTGCTGACGCGCCCGGTCACGATCCCTGCGTCGCCGCCGGCAGCGGCAAGCGCGAGACTTTGTCCCAGCAGGAATCCGAGCCACGAGACGGAGGATGCTTTATTCATGGGGTGGGGAGAGTCTTCGCCGGCCTCGCGGCGCGGCGCGCCGCCAACGGGTCCGCCGTTCTCGGCGCGCCGGACCATGAGCGCGCCCGAGGGACCTTCCTCCGTCGCCACGAGCGGAGTGCCCGCAAACAGCAACCGCAGCGCCGCGCGGACCGAATGCCGGCCCCGCACCTCCGCGGTGCGCACATCGCCCACCGCATCCGCCGCAAAGAGAATCTCCCGCTGCGCCTGCGCCGCGAACTGCTTGAGCGTCTCACGCGCCGGCCCGGCCGGCACATCAAACGCCACCGGTCCTTCGGCGGCCGCGAGCGCCACACCCACCCAGCGGAGGAGAAGCAGGCCGACACACGGCCATCGAAGTGGAAACAACCACGCGCGGACGGAAGGCATGGGGTCGGTAAGGTGGCGGGCAGGGACATTCCCGGGGTAGTCGCCTCCCAAGATGCGAGCCAGCGCGTTTTCCGCTAAGGCGATTTTTGCCCCTGACGCCACCACCGCGCGCGCCGGCGGCGCGCCATTGAATTTCTTTGCGCCCCCTGCGCCTTTTTGCGGCCCTCGTCCGTTCCGTTTTTCGCACCGCTCCCGCCGCCTTCATGGATTTCGTCCTCGACCCGTCTTCCGCGCCGCACGGCATCCCGCCGATCGATTTCCGCGCGTCGCTCAACGACGAGCAGTTCGCCGCCGTCACCGCCGAACCGGGTCCCCTCCTCGTCCTCGCCGGCGCCGGCTCCGGCAAGACCCGCACCCTCACCTACCGCGTCGCCTACCTGCTGTCCCAGGGCGTCCGCCCCGGCGACATCCTGCTGCTCACCTTCACCAACAAGGCCGCCAAGGAGATGCTCCACCGCGTGCATGAGCTCACCGGCGTCGAGCCGGGACGCTTCTGGGGCGGCACGTTCCACAGCATCGGCCACCGCTCCTTGCGCATGCACGGCGAGGCGATCGGCCTGCCGCGCAGTTTCACCATCCTCGACGCCGAGGAGTCCGAGGGCGTGCTGCGTGACGCCGTCGACGCCGCCGACAAGGGCTTCTTCAAGGACAAGACCCACCCCAAGCCCGGCCCGCTCCACGCCATCATCTCGATGGCCCGCAATACCCAGCTGCCGCTCGCCGAGACCATCCAGCGCTTCTTTCCCCAGCACGAGGGCATCATCGACCGTGTGCCCGCCTTCGCCCGCGCCTACGCCGAGAAGAAACGCGAGGCCAGCGTCCTCGACTACGACGACCTGCTCGAACACTGGCTCACGCTCCTCCAACGCTCCGAGGAGACGCGGAATTATTTCTCGCACCGCTTCCGCCACGTCCTCGTCGACGAATACCAGGACACCAACGTCCTCCAGTCCCAGATCGTCGACCTCATCGGCTCCCACCACCGCGTGATGGCCGTCGGCGACGACGCGCAGTGCATCTACACGTGGCGCGGCGCCAACGTCGAAAACATCCTCACGTTTCCCGACCGCCACCCGGGCACCACCATCCACCGCATCGAGACCAACTACCGCTCGACGCCCCAGATCCTCGCCCTCGCCAACGGCGTCCTCCTCGCCCAACCCAAGGGCCGCGCCTTCGAGAAGGAACTCCGCCCCGCCCGCGCCAACTCGCAGAAGCCTTACCTCGTCCAGGCCATGGACGGCCGCGAACAGGCCCAGTTCGTCGTCCAGCGCATCCGCGGTCTCCTCGACGAGGGCTGCTCGCTCAGCGACATCGCGATCCTCTACCGCGCCCATTTCCAGGCGCTCGATCTCCAACTCGAGCTCTCGCGCCTCCAGATCCCGTATCAGATCACCAGCGGCGTCCGCTTCTTCGAGCAGGCCCACATCCGCGACCTCGTCGCCCTCCTCCGCTTCGTCTACAATCCGAGCGACACCGCCGCGTGGAACCGACTCGCCGTCCTCCTCCCCAAGGTCGGCGACAAGAACGCCCAGAAACTCCACGCCGCCGCCCTCGAACACGCGAAGCTCATGCAGCAGGACTTCATCGACGCCCTCGCGACCGACGATGTCTCCTCCCGCGTGCCCAAGGACGCCAAGGAGGAGTGGCCCCGCTTCGTCGCCTCGCTCCAGCAGGTGAAGGACATGATGCGCACCATGAAGCCGCATAACGCCGTCGAGATCGCCATCGACGGCTGGTATGGCGACTACCTCAAGGGCGCCTTCGCCAACTACGTCTCCCGCCTCGACGACCTCAAATCCATGATCGGCTTCGCCAGCCGCTACGACGAGATGCAGGAACTGCTCGCGCAGATCATGCTGCTCAACAGTGAGACCAGCGACCGCTCCGCCGATCCCGACGCCGACGCCCTCCGCCTCACCACCGTCCACCAGGCCAAGGGCCTCGAATACGCCGCCGTCTTCCTCATCAGCCTCGCCGACGGCATGTTTCCCCTCCGCCGCGCCATCGAGGCCAACGACGTCGAGGAAGAGCGCCGCCTCTTCTACGTCGCCGTCACCCGCGCCCGCGACGAGCTCTACCTCTGCTTCCCCAAAGTGAACACCAAGGGCGGCCCCGCCATGCTCCAGTCGCCCAGCCGTTTCCTCCAGGAACTCCCGAGCGACCTCTACCAGCCCCTCCGCGTCAAACGCAGCTACGGCTGGTAACGCCAAAGTAGCGGGAGCGTCCTGCTCCCGCCCCGCAGAATCTTCGCCCCCGCGCCGCCCTCGCGGCGCCCCCTGAAAGCGGCGGCCATTGCCGCCGCCCGCCCCCCAAAGATTTCGGCCCCTCCCGAAATTCCCTCCGCCGCTCCCTTCCCCCGCCCTCCCCCGTTTCCCTCTTTCATCTTTCCCTCTTTCATCTTTTCGGCCCTCCGCCCTCCCCCTCTTCCCGCAAACTCGCGTGACTTTCCCCGCAATCCTCGCGTTTCTTGCCCGCTTCCTGCTCTGGCCGTTTCACTCGCGATCTTTCGACCGTCGTCCGCCTGCCCCATGAGAACTCTGCTCCGCACCCTCGCCGCCTCCGTCGTCTCCTGCGTCCTCGTCTCCAGCGCCTTCGCCATCATCGGCGCCCCGCAGCAGATGCTCACCGGCAATCCGAGCTCCGCCGGCACCGACGCCACCGCCAACCGCACCAACTTCCTCATCCAGCGCGCCCAATACGCGCTCGCCTACAACGACAACAACCGCGAGCCCAACTGGGTCGCGTGGAACCTCACCTCCGGCGATGTCGGCTCCGCCGGCCGCTCGCCCGACTTCTTCCGGGACACCACCCTCCCCGCCGGCTTCTATCAGGTCCTCCCCACCGACTACTCCGGCTCCGGCTACGACCGCGGCCACCTCTGCCCCTCCGGCGACCGCACCGTCACCCGCGCGGACAACGACGTCGTGTTCTACATGTCGAACATGATGCCGCAGGCCCCCGACAACAACCAGGGCGTCTGGGCCAGCTTCGAGACCTACTGCCGCACCCTCGCCGACGCCGGTAACGAGCTCCTCATCATCACCGGCCCCAGCGGTTTCGCCGGCTCCACCATCGCCAGCGGCGTCGCCATCCCCGGCCACACCTGGAAAGTCGTCGTCGTCGTCCCGCTCGGCGCCGGCAGCGCGCTCAGCCGCATCGACGCCAACACCCGCGTCATCGCCATCAAGGTCCCCAACACCGCCGGCGTCCGCAGCACCCCGTGGCAGAACTACGTGACCTCCGCCGCGCAGATCCAGACCGACACCGGCTACACGTTCTTCACCGAGCCCGCCCTCGCCGCCGTCGCCGCCACCCTCCGCACCAAGGTCGACGGCCAGACCGCCACCGGCTCGCCCACCATCACCACCGCTCCCGTCGCCCAGACCACCGCCCTCGGCGGCAGCGCGACCTTCACCGTCGCCGCGACCTCCACGCCCGCGTCCACCCTCACTTACCAGTGGCTGCGCAACGACGACCCGATCACGGGCAACGCCTCCGCCACCACCGCCACGCTCACGCTCACCAACGTCACCGCCGCCGACGCCGCCCTCTACACCGTCGTCGTCACCAACTCCGTCGGCTCCATCACCAGCGCCGGCGCCAACCTCGTGATCACCGGCATCGCCCCGTCGATCGTCACCTCACCTACCTCGCGCACCGCCAACGCCGGCACCTCCACCACCTTCTCCGTCGTCGCCTCCGGCTCGCCCACGCTCACCTACCAGTGGCGCAAGGCCGGCAACAACCTCACCAACGGTGCCAACGTCTCCGGCGCCACCACCGCCAACCTTACGCTGACCAACCTCCAGGCCGGCGACGCCGCCGCCTACGACGTCGTTGTCTCCAACACCGTCAACGGCACCAGCTCCGCCACCAGCACCGCCGCCACCCTCACCGTCACCGCTGTCGCGCCCACCATCGTCACCGCCCCCGCCTCGCAATCCACCACCGCCGGCGGCACCGTCACGTTCACCGTCTCCGCCACCGGCACCGCCCCCTTCACCTACCAGTGGCGCAAGGGCGGCACCCCGCTCACCGACGGCGCCAACATCGCCGGCGCCACCACCGCCTCGCTCACCGTTTCCGCCGTCGCCGCCGGAGATGCCGGGAGCTACGATGTCGTCGTCTCCAACGGCGTCGGCACCCCCGCCACCAGCACCGCCGCCACCCTCGTGCTCGCCACAGTCACCGGCTCGCAGGTCAGCTACGCCGGCGGCACCTACCAGCAGAATTTCGATGCCCTGCCCTCGTCCGGCACCGTCACCCTCACCGGCACCGCGCCCTTCGACCTCGCGGCCACGCCTGCCACCGTCACCGCGCTCAACGGCTGGCGCATCGGCTCCAGCCTCGGCACCCCGGGGCTCCTCGTCGGCACCGGCTCCGCCACCAATGGCGCCGTCTACTCCTTCGGCGCCGCGTCCGCCACCGATCGCGCGCTCGGCACCGTCGCCAGCGGCAGCGTCGTTCCCCGCCTCGGCGTGATGATCACCAACAACACCGGCACCACCATCACCCAGTTCACCCTCGGCTACACCGGCGAACAGTGGCGCAACGGCGGCAACACCGCCGCGCACACGCTCGGGTTCGCCTACTCGCTCACCGCCGCCGACATCAACGCCGCCACCGGCTTCACCGATGTCGCCGCCCTCAACTTCACCTCGCCCACCGTCGGCGCCAGCGCCGCCGCCCTCGACGGCAACGCCACCGCCAACCGCACCGCCGTTTCCTCCACGGTCACCGGCATCTCGTGGGCCCCCGGCCAGACGCTCATCCTCCGTTGGTCCGATACCAACGACTCCGGCAACGATCACGGCCTCGCACTCGACGACGTCACGTTCTCCACCCCCGTCGGCACCGCCCCCGTCACTCCCGCCATCGCGTCCACCACGCCCGCCAACAACGCCACCGGCGTCGCCGGCAACGCCGCCATCACCGTCACCTTCAACCAGGCCGTCACCGTCTCCGGCAACTGGTTCACGATGAGCAGCACGCTCAACGGCTCCTTCGCCGCCACCGTCACCGGCGGCCCCACGACGTTCACGCTCACGCCGCCCGTCAGCTTCACCGATAACGACACCGTCACCGTCACCTTCATCGCCAGCCAGATCACCGAGAGCGCCACGAGCACGCTCAAGCCGACCGCCAACTCGACCCTCACCTTCAGCACCGCCGCACCGGTCGCCCCGACCGTCGCCACGCCTCCGCAGTCCGCCACGGTCAACGCCGGCAGCAACGTCACCTTCACCGTCACCGCCAGCGGCACCGCGCCCTTCAGCTACCAGTGGCGCAAGAACGGCACGCCCATCACCGGCAACACCTCCGCCACCACCGCGAGCTTCACGATGACCAACGTCCAGGCCAGCGAGGCCGCCAACTACGACGTCGTCGTCACCAACTCCGTCAGCTCCGCCACCAGCACCGCCGCCACCCTCACCGTCACGCCGGTCGCGCCCACCGTCACCACCGCGCCCGTCGCCACCGCCGCCACCTTCGGCGGCAACGCCACCTTCACCGTCGCCGCCTCCGGCTCCACGCCGTTCTCCTACCAGTGGCGCAAGGCCGGCGTCGCCCTCGCCAACGGCACCGTCGCCAACGCCGCCACCATCTCCGGCGCCACGAGCGCCACCCTCACGCTCACCGGCGTCACCAACGCCGATGCCGCCAACTACGACGTCATCGTGAGCAACACCGCCGGCGCCGCCCCCGCCACCACCCCCGTCGCGCTCACCGTCAACCTTCCGCCCGCCGGCCCTTCCACCAACTACGCCGGCGGCACGTATACCCAGAATTTCGATACGCTGCCCTCCGCCGGCACATTCACCTTCGCCGCCACCGGGCCCTACGCCCTCGACGCCGCCCAACCCAACGGCGTCGGCGCCACCGGCCTCGCCGGCTGGAGCTTCGGCAAGGCCGCCGGCTCCGGCAGCGTCGCCCTCTTCAAATTCGACACCGGCGCCAGCAACGCCGGCGGCACCAATTCCTACGGCGCCAGCAGCGCCTCCGACCGCGCCCTCGGCGCCCTCGCCAGCGGCACCTTCGCCGCCCGCTTCGGCCTCGCCTTCGTCAACACCACCGGCGCCACCCTCAACGAGGTCACCATCGGCTACACCGGCGAACAATGGCGCCGCGGCAGCGCGACCGCCAACAAGCTCGCGTTTTCCTACGCCACCGGCGCCGTCGACCTGAACACCGCGCCCACCGCCGGCTTCACCGCCGCCACCGCCCTCGACTTCACCGCCCCCGTCACCACCGGCTCCAACGCCGCCCTCGACGGCAATCTCGCCGCCAACCGCACCGTCATCGCCCCCGTCACGCTTACCGGCCTCAACTGGGCCCCGGGCCAGACCCTCCTTCTCCGCTGGTCCGACGTCGACGACTCCGGCAGCGACGACGGCCTCGCGATCGACGACTTCACGTTCACCGCCACCCCGGTCCTCACCACCCAGCCCGTCGCGCAGACCGTCACCAGCGGCAACGCCGTCACCTTCTCCGTCGCGACCAGCTCCACCGGCGTGACCTACCAGTGGCGCCGCAACGGCACGCCGCTCACCGGCAACGCCTCCGCCACCACCGCCACGCTCTCGCTCACCGCCACCACCGCACTCGCCGGCAACTACGACTGCGTCGTCACCAACGCCGCCGGCAGCACCACAAGTTCCGCCGTCGCTCTCACCGTGAACAAGATCCCCGTGCAGATCACCCTGCCGAATCTCGCGTTCACCTATGACGGCGCCGTCAAGCCCGCCACCGCCACCACCTCGCCCGCCGGCTACACCGTTGCCTTCACCTACGCCGGCAGCACCGCGGCGCCGTCCGAGGCCGGTATCTACGCGATCGTCGCCACCGTCGCGACCTCCGAAGCCGAGGGCACCGCCAACGGCACGCTTTCCATCGCGCGCGCCACCCAGACCGTCTCCTTCGTCGGCCTGCCGTCGTCCGCGGTCGTCGGCGCGCCCGTCGTCGTCTCCGCCGTCGCGAGCACCGGCCTCCCCGTCACGCTCTCCCTCGTCAGCGGCAACGCTTCCGTCTCCGGGACGAGCGTCACCCTGCTCGATACCACGCCCGTGACGCTCCGTGCCACGCAGGCAGGCAACAACAACTACAACCCCGCCTCCGCCGAGACCACGCTCGCCGCCGGCAAGCTCGGCCAGACGATCGCCTTCGCCTCCCCCGCGAACCAGCCGAGCAGCGCCGCGCCGTTCACCCTCGCCGCCACCGCCTCCTCCGGACTGCCGGTGACGTTTACGCTGTTCTCCGGTCCCGCATCCCTCAACGGCGCCACCATCACCCTCACCGGCATCCCCGGCACCGTCGTCGTCCGCGCCTCCCAGCCCGGCAACGCCACCTTCAACCCCGCGCCCGAGGTCGATCGCGCCTTCGAGGTCACCTCCGCCAACGTCGCGCCGCGCATCGCCCAGCAGCCCGCCCCGCAGTCCGCCCTCGTCGGCGGCTCGGCCCGCTTCTCCGTCACCGCCACCGGCGTGCCCGTGCCCACGTATCAGTGGCGCAAGGACGGCGCGCCCGTCGCCGGCGCCACCGGTTCCACCCTCGCCCTCGCCTCCGTCGCCGCCTCCGACGCCGGGGTCTACGATGTCGTCGTGACCAATGCCGCCGGCGCCGTCACCAGCGCCGGCGCCCGCCTCACCGTGACCAGCACCACCGTCGCGCCCGCCATCGTCCGCCAGCCCGGCACCGTCATCGCCGTCGTCGGCCGCAGCGCCACCCTCGCCGCCCTCGCTTCCGGCACGCCCTCGCCCACGTATCAGTGGCGCAAGGACGGCACCCCGCTCGCCGGCGCCACCGACGCATCCCTCACGCTCGCCGGCGTCACCCTCGCCGACGCCGGCAGCTACACCGTCACAGCCACCAATTCCGCCGGCTCCGCCTCCGCCACCGGCACGCTCCGCGTCCTCGTCCGCAGCTTCGCCGGCACCTACTTCGGCTCGCTCGGCAACGGCGGCACCTTCGCCCTCCGCATCGGCGAGGATAACACCGGCGTGTTCCTCGGCTTCCTCCCCGGCTCGTCCACCGCCTTCGTCAGCCGCACCGTCACCGTCGACGAAAACGGCCGCTTCCGCTTCACCGCCGCCACCAACACCGCGGGCACCGGCGCCGCGACCGACGGCCGCCCCGCCACCGCCGCCGCCTTTGCCGAGGTCGTGTTCGAGGGCACCATCTCCGCCAACGGCACCCTCACCTCGACCGGTGCCAGCTCCCTCGCACTCAGCGCCACGCGCACGGCCGACACCGGCAACGCCGCCGCCGGCTTCTATCAGGCGACCGCCGCCGGCAGCGCCGCCCAGACCCTCGCGATCGTCAGCCCCACCGGCCAGGCCCTCGTCGTCACCCAGAGCGGTGCCACCGCCGACGGCGGCACCGGCTCGGTCGATGCCAACGGCCGCCTCAGCGTCAACACCGCCGGCCGCGCCACGATCGCCGCCACGCTCAACGCTAACGACGCCGCGCTCGCCGCCACGGTCACCGCCGCCAACGGCACCGTCACCAACTTCCGCGGCTACGCCGAGACCTCCGCCGCCCTCGCCGCGCAGCGCCTCGTCAACCTCTCCACCCGCGCCACCGCCGGCACCGGCGAACAGGTCGCCATCGTCGGCTTCATCATCACCGGCCTCGAGTCCAAGCCCGTGCTTCTCCGCGCCGTCGGCCCCGGCCTCCGCGCCCTCGGCGTCGCCACCGCGCTCGCCGACCCGCGCCTCGAACTCCGCGCGGGCGCCTCGCTCCTCGCCGCCAACTCCGGCTGGGGCACCGCGCCCAACGCCACCGACATCGCCGCCGCCGCCGCGCAGTCCGGCGCCTTCCCGCTCGCCGCCGGCAGCGCCGATTCCGTCATCCTCACCACCCTCGCCCCCGGCGCCTACACCGCCGTCGTCAGCGCCGCCGATGCCGTCGCCGGCGTCGGTCTCGTCGAGATCTACGACCTCTCCACGCCGTCCCTCGCGCAGCGCCTCGCCAACCTCTCCACCCGCGCCCCGATCGGCGCCGGCGAAAGCACCCTCATCTCCGGCCTCTCCGTCGGCGGCACCGCCCCCAAGCGCGTGCTGATCCGCGGCGCCGGCCCCGCCCTCGCCGCCTTCGGCCTCACCGCGCCCCTCGCGCGTCCGACGCTCACGCTCTACTCGTCCGCCGGCGCCGTCCTCGCGCAAAACTCCGGCTGGTCCACCTCCGCCGACGCCGATGCGATCACCGAAGCCACCACCCGCCTCGGCACCTTCCCCTTCGCCGCCGGCAGCGCCGACGCCGCCCTCATCCTCAATCTCGCCCCCGGCGCCTACACCGTCCACGTCACCGGCCCCGCCGGCGCCACCGGCACCACCCTCCTCGAAGTCTACGAACTTCCCTGACCCTTCCCGGCAGGCCGGCGCCCCGCCGCCGGCCGTCAGGAGCCCGGAGTCCAGAGCCCAATCCAAAAACCGGATACCCGGGACCGGAAATCCTGGCATCGACCGCGCCCACCGTAGCTCCGGCTCTCTCCGTCTCCCGTATCTCCCCTCCCCCGCCGCCATTGCGGCGCCTGAGAAAAACGGCGGCCATTGCTGCCGCCCACACTCCAAGATTTGGCCCATTGGCCAAATCCATCAGCGGTGGACCTTCTGTCCTCCCGTTCTACCGTCCTTCCGTGACATCCGCCGCGCGCCTTGCCGCGCCCGCCCGCGCCCGCAATTCTCCTCCGCGCCCGTGTCCTCGAATAAATCGCCTCTCCGCTTCTGGCTCCTCGCCGCCGTCGTTCTCGCCGTCGTCGCGTTCGTCCTGCTTCTCCGCCGCGACCGCACACCCCCCGCCGCCGCGCCGAGCACCGCCGTCGCCCCCACGCCCGCATCGCACCAATTCGCCAAGGCCCCCGCCGGCCCCACCATCAACCACCCGGAACTCGCCCGCGCCCTCGCCCTCAAGGACCCCCGCGAACGCTCCCGCGTCTTCGGCACCGCGTTTCTCGCGCTCCTCGCCCGCGACCTCGCCGCCGCCCTCGACATCGTCCGCGCCCTGCCCCCGGGCAACGAACGCACCGGCGCCCTCCTCGCGCTGATCGACGCTGTCAGCCGCACCGACCCCGCCCGCGCCCTCACGCTCGCCGCCGAACTCGCCAGCTCCCGCGACGAACTCGTCGTCTACAACACCCTCTTCGACCGCTTCGCCCGCGAGAACCTCGCCGCCGCCCGCGAACGCCTCGCCGCCGTCCCCGCCGGCCCCGCCCGCGCCAACGCCCTCCGCGCGCTCACCGATGTCTGGGCTCAGGCCGAACCCGCCGCCGCTCTCGCGTGGGCCGAGGCGCTGCCCGATCCCGCCGAACGCGCTCCGGCGCTCGAATCCGCGCTCGTGCCGCTCGCCCGCCAGGATCCCACCCGCGCGCTCGCCCTCGCGCGCGCCGCCCTCACCGGTGCCGGCCTCGAACGCATCGTCCTCGCCGCCCTGCAGCAGCTCGCCCCCGCCGAACCCGCCGCCGCCGCCACCCTCGTCTCCGAGCTCACCCCCGGCGAATCGCAGGTCCTCGCCGCCGTCAC
>JACCDX011173996.1_pt1 | contig 21208 bp, 21 predicted proteins | sample 7449681 | NCBI WGS metagenome assembly JACCDX01 (sample SAMN15323450, study PRJNA562643) | freshwater metagenome | isolation source: river surface water | place: USA:Blue River Watershed | collected 2017-08-18
GTTGCAGGCTGATTTTTTTAGCCTTGAGTGCATCAAACACGATGTAAGCCGTCATCAACTTCGTCAACGACGCTTGCTCAATCGGCTTGTCGGCATCCAACTCCGCCAAGGTTTGCTGCGCCGTCAAGTCGACCAACAAATACGCGCGCGCCGCAATTTCAGGGGGCTGCGGCACTTGGGCCTGCGCCTGAAACACGCAAGTCAAGCCCAGCAAAAAACCAATCAAAGTGGTGCGCAGAAGTCGTGTCATGGCTGTTTTCAGATGAAAAATGGGTCAAAGAATTGGGCCCGCGTTTCAAGCAAAAGCCCCGCAAGCGCTGGCAGAGCTTAGCCCTGCAAATGACGCACCACTAAATTCTTGAGAAGCGGCAATTGTCCATGAAAGAAATGACCGCCACCTGGCACAACCGTCACAGGCAGGCTTTGCGGACGCGCCCAGTCCATCACCGAGGCCAGCGACACCGTGTCGTCTTGCTCGCCGTGCACGACCAATGTTTTGTCATGCAGCTCCGATGCAATCGGCGCCACGGTAAAGCGCTGTGCAGCCGTGCCCACAAACGCCACTTTCTCAATCGCACGATGCGCGTGCAGCTCGGCTAAAGCCTGGCTAGCCACAAAAGAGCCAAACGAAAACCCAGCAATCGCCAAAGCACCAGTGGGCGCCACTTGCTCAACGACGCGCAAAAAGTCGCGCGCTTCGCCCGCGCCAGCATCATGCACACCGGCGGATGCGCCCACGCCGCGGAAATTAAAACGCACCACTGTCCACCCGCACTGCACAAAGGCGCGCGCCAAAGTTTGCACCACTTTGTTGTCCATCGTGCCGCCAAACAAAGGATGCGGATGCGCCACGATGGCCACGCCAAGCGACACGCCTTCGGGCTCGTCACGCAAAGCTTCGATGGCGCCCGCTTCGCCTTGCAGTGTGATTTTTTGAGTTTGCGAATTCATGTCTTAGCGCCCCACATTGGCGGGCACCACCAAACGCTCGACCACTTGGCCGTTCTTCAAGTGGTTCTCCACAATCTCGTTCACATCGTTCTTGTCCATCACCGTGTACCAAACACCTTCTGGGTACACCACCGCCACGGGGCCTCCTGCACAGCGGTCTAAGCAGCCCGCTTTGTTGACCCGCACGCCACCGACGCCTGCGAGGCCTGCCGCTTTGACTTGGGCTTTGCAATGGTCAAACGCTTCTTGCGCGCCATGGTTGGCACAGCAATCTTGGCCGTTTTCTCGCTGATTCAGGCAGAAAAAAATGTGATGTTTGTAGTACGAGGTTTGAGTCATGAATAGATTTTAGTTTTGCGTGCTGCGCTCGCGCGACAAACGCCCCAGCGCCAACATCAACACGGCATAGGGCCACAGCCAACCCAGCCATTGCACCAGGCCATGGAAACGAATGAAACGGCCCTGCTCCCAAGTCTGCAAGGTCTGCGCGAAATAAGCGCTCTCTGGAGATTGATTCAACACACTTTGTTGCACCAGCACAGCGAGCAACAAAAACGCCCAAGCCGTGCGGGCCGACAGCGGCAAGAACAACAAAGCCACCACACAACCAAAAATCAAGCCCAGCATCACAGGCAAGTCCAGCCAAGTCCACGCGTGTGTAGGGCCGTAGCTGAGCGCGGCCGACAAGGCACTCACGCCCAACGCCATGCCCAACACCACCAACACATACACCAAGCGCTGCCCCGCTTGGCGAATCACACCAAAGCCCAACAAGCATGGCACCAACAAACCCAGCATCACGCATAACAGCTCAGCGCCTGGCAACAAAGGCTCAAGCTCAAAAGCGCGCAACGGAATCCAATCTTCAAACGGTGTGGCTTCAAAGGCGCTGGTCAACGCGTCTTCCACACGCTCCCACACCTGCCCCAAACCCAAGGGCACCGCCACCGGAAACAACAACGCCGCGGGCCACACCGCCATCAACACCAAAGCCATGTAGGCGTCACGCACAAACCAACGTTCGCGAAACTGGCTCCAGCGGCGCAGCAGCCCTAGGTGCTCGAGCGAATTGGCTAAGACCGCCCCAAAGAAAGCACCCAAGGTGTTGAGCAAAAAATCTGGCAACGATGGCACGCGCGCTGGCAAGTAGCTTTGCAAGCCTTCCATGGTGAGCGACAACACGGCCGCCGCCAACGTAGACAACAACACCTCGCGGGTTTGCCAGCCCAGGCGCATGGCGCTCAAAGTCAAGAAGAAACCCAGCGGTGCATAGCCCAAGACGTTGGCCACCACATCAAATCCCAACCAATACTTAGGCCAAGGCGCGGTCAAAAACGACCACGTCCAAATGCCTTGGTCACGCCAATGGTCAAACGGATACAGACTGGCGTAGACGATCAACGCCACGCAAATTTGCGACAAAGGCCAAGCGGACGTTTTACGCATGGGCCAGCGCGTGTTTTAGAAAGGTTTGACGACCACCAAGATCACGGCGATGGTCAGCAAGACCACCGGAATCTCGTTGAACCAGCGGTACCAGACGTGGCCACGCGTGTTGGTGCGCGCTTCAAACTTGCGCAGCAAGCGACCGCAACCGTGGTGATAGCCCAGCGCCAGCAACACGATGGTCAGCTTGGCATGCATCCAGCCATTGCCCACGCCAACCAAGCCAATGCCGTAATACAGCCACAGCACCAAGCCTAAGGCCACCGCAGGCACCATCAACAAGGTGGTAAAGCGCATCAGCTTACGCGCCATCAGCAACAAACGTGCTTCTTCTGCCTCAGAGCCCTCGGGAACCGAGGCCAAGTTCACAAAGATGCGCGGCAGATAAAACAAGCCCGCAAACCAGCTGGCCACGAAGATGATGTGAAAAGATTTGATCCAAAGCATGCAGCCAGTTTAGCCGCGCTCAAAAAAAGCCCGACACGAGGTCGGGCCAAGTCGTCTGAGCGCTTTGGCACGTCAGACGCCCGCCTAGGGAGGTAAAGCGGGGAGCAGCAAGCTGCCCGAAAGTAATCTAGCAAACACTTCGCGCATCCTCAATGGGGCTAATACCGCCTCGTACACCTAGGCGACATCTGCAAACAGGCACAATTTCACCCATGCAACATCCATTCGCCTCTTTCCCAGCCAACCGCCCTCGCCGTTTGCGGCGTGACGATTTCACCCGCCGCTTGGTGCGCGAACACGCCTTGAGCGTGAACGACCTGATTTACCCCGTCTTCGTGCTCGAAGGCGAAAAGCGCCGGGAAGCCGTGGGCTCTATGCCCGGCGTCGAGCGCCTGAGCTTGGACTTGCTACTGCCCGTGGCCGAACAATGCGTGAAGCTGGGAATCCCAGTGATGGCGCTCTTTCCTGTCATCAGCGCACACCTCAAAACACCCGATGGCGTTGAGGCCACCAATCCTGAAGGCTTGGTACCCCATGTGGTGCGCGAACTGAAAAAATGTTTCCCCGAACTCGGCGTGATGACCGACGTGGCGCTGGACCCCTTCACCAGCCATGGCCAAGACGGCTTGCTGGATGACACCGGCTACATCCTCAACGACGAAACCACCACCATGCTGGTCAAGCAAGCCATGACCCAAGCCGATGCGGGCGTGGACATCGTGGCGCCCAGCGACATGATGGACGGCAGGATTGGTGCGATTCGCCAAGCACTCGAAGCACGCGGCCACATCCACACCCGCATCATGGCCTACAGCGCCAAATACGCCAGCGCGTTTTACGGTCCTTTCCGCGATGCCGTGGGCTCTGCCTCCAACTTGGGCAAAGCCGACAAAAAGGTCTACCAAATGGACCCCGGCAACACCGACGAAGCCCTGCGCGAAGTGGCGCTGGACATCGCCGAAGGCGCGGACATGGTCATGGTCAAACCCGGCATGCCCTACCTCGACGTGGTGCGTCGGGTGAAAGACGAATTCAAAGTGCCCACCTTCGCCTACCAAGTGAGCGGCGAATACGCCATGCTCAAAGCTGCCGCACAAAACGGCTGGCTCGACCATGACGCGGTGATGATGGAAAGCCTGCTCGCCTTCAACCGCGCAGGCGCAGATGGTGTGCTCACGTACTTCGCAATTGATGCTGCGAAAAAACTGCACGGACTGTCTTGATGCATTTGCCTGGAATTCGCTGGTCGCACATTGCCATCGCGGTGATTTCGGGCATTTTGTTTAGCCTGTCTTTTCGGCTGAACCAGTTTTTTGACGCACAGTTTGTTTACTCGGCTGGCATCAGTTTGTTGTTTTTGCCAGCAGGGGTCAAGCTGTTGGCTGTGTTGGTTGGGCGTTTACCGGCCATCATCGGTCTACTGATTGTTGGCATCTATCTAGGTGCAGGTATTTGGCCTGATAAGCCCATGTCATCCATCGTCTACTTCGCCTTTGTGAGTTTGATGACTTACCCGATAGCCGCTTTTGGCTTGATGCGTTTGCTTCACATTCAAGACGACCTCAGCAACCTGCGCTACCACCACATCGTGTGGCTGTCACTCGCGGCCAGCGTCCTCAATGGCGTGGTGCACAACTGGCTCTACCTGACGCAAGGTGTCACCGCCAGCGAAGAACTGTGGCACAAAAGCGCAGCCATGGCGTTGGGTGATTTCATGGGCTGTTTTGTGGTGGTGGCCTTGTTTCATGCCACCATGGGCGTGCTACGCAGCGCACGCAAACACACACCAACGAACTGAAACTAGCCCACGTGCTTGGCAAAAAATGCCAAGGTTCGTACAAACGCCAGCTTGGCAGAGGCCTCTTGGTAAGCCCCTCGGTGGTCACAGTTAAATCCGTGATTGGCTGGGTACAAATGCACCTCTACCTCGGGGTGCGCATGCTTGAACTTCTCCACCGTGTCTAACGGAATCCAGTGGTCTTCTTCGGCGTAGTGCGCCAGCACGGGGCAGTTGGGATGACGCGCAATTTCTTCATCTGTGGTTGAGCCACCGCCGTAGTAAGGCACAGCAGCGCTCAGCCCCTTCACCAACGCTGCCGCGCGCCATGACAACAAACCGCCCCAGCAATACCCCACGATACCCACTTTGCCGCCGCTGGTCTTGGCCGCGTAATCCACTGCCGCTTGAATGTCAGCCATCACGCCAGGCGCTGGCAAAGCTTCAATCGCGGCCTTCAGCGCCATACCAGCTTGCATATCTTCAGGCGAGTAGCCCAGCTCCACGCCATGTTTGGCGCGGTGAAACGTGGCGGGTGCCACAGCCAAATAGCCTTGGGCTGCATAACCATCGGCCACTTCTTTGATGTGCACATTGACACCGAAAATCTCTTGCACGACGATCACAGCCCCCTTGGGCGTACCCTTGGGTTTCGCCACGTAAGCAGGAAACACAAAGCCATCTACAGAAGTCAAATTGACAGTCATCACAAGATCTCCTCGAAATTTTTAAAAGTGAATGTCAAGCAGCTTACTGGTTTTTTGAAAGCTTGGTGCTATCGTGCGGGCCATTAAGTTCGCTCAAGCGCATTGAGGAGAGAAAGATGAAGCCTGTACTTTTGGTCACCGGTGCCAGTCGAGGCATTGGTGCCGCCACTGCCCTTTTGGCTGCGCAACAAGGATGGGCCGTGGCCGTGAATTACGCCACCAACGCACAGGCGGCCAACCATGTGGTGAAACAAATTCAAGACGCAGGAGGGACCGCCATCGCGGTGCAAGCCGATGTGGGCGACGAAGCGCACATCCTGCACATGTTTGCCGAGGTCGATGCCAAGCTGGGCCGCATCTCAGGCCTGGTCAACAACGCGGGCGTGGTGGACGTGACTGCCAAAGTGCAAGACCAAAGCTGGGCGCGCTGGGAACGCATGATGCGCATCAACGTGTTGGGCTCGCTCGCCTGCGCGCGCGAAGCCGTCAAACGCATGAGCACGGCACACGGCGGCTCAGGCGGCAGCATCGTCAACGTCTCGAGCGCCGCCGCACGCTTGGGCGCGCCCGGCCAATACGTGGACTACGCCGCAGCCAAAAGTGCCATCGACGCCTTCACCATCGGCCTCGCCAAAGAAGTGGCGGCTGAAGGCATTCGCGTCAATGCGGTGCGCCCCGGCTTGATAGACACCGACATCCACGCCTCGGGCGGCTTGCCTAACCGCGTGCGCGACTTGGCGCACTTGGTGCCCATGCAACGCGGCGGCACATCTGGAGAAGTGGCGCAAGCGATTGTGTGGCTGCTCAGCGATGCGTCGAACTACACGACCATGAGCTTGATGGAAATTTCAGGCGGGCGTTAAGCCGAAAAACACACGTTGAGCTTGGGCGAGTGCCGTCACGCGCATTGGTTTAAGCCGCAAAACCTCCGGCCAAAGCCTTGCGCAAATAGTCCACAAACGCGGTCACCGCTCGCGGCACTTGCGGCGAATACGGGCGAATGGCATAGAGCTGCTCAGCAAACGCGCCCACAGGCTTCCAATCTGGCAACACTTGCACGAGCTTGCCTTGCTGCAAAGCGGCTTGTGCACTGAAGTCGGGCAACAGCGCAATGCCCAGCCCCGTCAACGCGGCTTCCCTTAACGCCTCGCTGTTGTTCGCGGCCAGCTGCCCCGTCACCGGCACGGTGATGCGTGCATCTTTGGTTTTGACCTTCACACGCACCAGCGTCCATGTGGGCATGTCTTGCGCGCGCAGATAATGCAAGCAGTTGTGCGCTTGCAAATCAGTCGGGGTTTGCGGTGTGCCCGCACGGCGCAAATACGTTTTACTGGCCACCAACACCGAGTGCGTGCTGCACAAGGTCCACGCCACATGCGTGTCCGGCGGGCGAGCGGTGTGACGAATCGCCAAGTCAAAACCTTCGGTGGCCAAGCTGCTGAGTCGGTCTGACATGTCCAACTCCAAACGCACGTCTGGGTACTCGCGCAAAAAATCGGCCAAACGCGGAGCGAGCTGTTGACGCGCAAAAGCCACGGGCGCCGTCACACGCAGCAAGCCACTGGGCACCCCAGCCAAGTCACGCACTTGGGCAAAGCTGTGTTCGATTTGTTCAAACGAAGCACGGGTGTCATCCACCAACCGCTGTCCGGCCTCGGTCAAACGCACGCTGCGCGTGGTGCGCTGCACCAGCGGCACACGCGCAGCGCGTTCGAGTTCGGCAATGCGTTGGCTCATGGCAGCCTTGCTCACACCGAGGCGTGCAGCAGCAGCGGTATAGCTGCCTTGTTGCGCCAGCACACTCAACCAATGCAGGTGATGCCAGAGTTCGCTGATTTTTTGGTCCTTCATGGCTCGATTGTTCACTATTTTGAACAATCAATTCAAGGTTTGATGCTTGTTGCATGCACCTGCCCTGCCTACACTGCGTCATCTTTCCTCAACACTGAGACACCCCATGACACAAACCCACATTGCGCATTACATCAATGGCGCCGTTGCCAACGGCAGCAGCACACGCACCCAACCCGTTTACAACCCAGCCACAGGTGCTGTCACCGGCAACGTGAGTTTGGCCAATGTGGCCGATGTCAACGCCGCCGTGGCCGCCGCCCAAAAGGCCTTCCCCGCTTGGGCCGACACCCCGCCCCTGCGTCGCGCACGTGTGATGTTCAAGTTCTTGGAGTTGCTCAATCAGCACAAAGACGACTTGGCCCGTTTAATCACCGCCGAACACGGCAAGGTGTTCACCGACGCCCAAGGCGAGGTCACACGCGGCATCGACATCGTGGAATTCGCCACCGGTATTCCTCAATTACTCAAGGGCGATTACACCGAACAAGTCTCCACCGGCATCGACAACTGGACCATGCGCCAGCCCCTCGGCGTGGTCGCAGGCATCACGCCCTTCAACTTCCCCGTCATGGTGCCCGCTTGGATGTTCCCCGTGGCCATTGCCGCAGGCAACACCTTTGTGTTGAAGCCAAGCCCGATTGATCCATCGCCTTCGTTATTCATCGCCGAGTTGCTCAAACAAGCGGGCTTGCCCGATGGCGTGTTCAACGTGGTGCAAGGAGACAAAGAAGCTGTCGACGCTTTGTTGGTTCACCCCGATGTGAAAGCCGTGAGTTTTGTGGGCTCCACCCCCATCGCCAACTACATCTATGAAGCCGGCGCGCACCACGGCAAGCGGGTGCAAGCCTTGGGCGGCGCGAAGAACCACATGGTCGTCATGCCCGATGCGGACATCGACCAAGCGGTTGACGCTTTGATTGGCGCCGCGTACGGCTCCGCTGGTGAGCGCTGCATGGCCATCAGTGTGGCCGTGTTGGTGGGCGATGTGGCAGACCGTTTGATGCCCAAACTCATCGAACGCACCAAAGCCTTGAAAGTGCTCAACGGCGAAAATCTCGCCGCCGAAATGGGCCCCATCGTGACTGACGTGGCACACAAGCGCATCACTGGCTACATCGAGCAAGGCGTGAAAGAAAGCGCACAACTATTGGTCGACGGTCGCAACTTTGATGGCGCATCAGCTGGCGATGGTTGCAAAAACGGTTTCTGGATGGGTGGCACCTTGTTTGACAACGTCACGCCTGACATGCGCATCTACAAAGAAGAAATCTTCGGCCCCGTGCTGAGCTGCGTGCGCGTGGCTGACTTGGCACAAGCCGTGGACCTCATCAACGCGCACGAATTTGGCAACGGCGTGAGCTGCTTCACCCGCGACGGCAACGTGGCCCGCGAGTTTACGCGCCACATCCAAGTGGGCATGGTCGGCATCAACGTGCCCATCCCCGTGCCCATGGCGTGGCACGGCTTTGGCGGCTGGAAGAAGAGCTTGTTTGGCGACATGCACGCCTACGGTGAAGAAGGTGTGCGTTTCTACACGAAGCAAAAGAGCGTCATGCAACGTTGGCCTGAGAGCATTGGCAAAGGCGCTGAGTTTGTGATGCCTACATCGAAGTAACTGCGTGTTCAGAAACGCACGATGTGCATGGACCAATGCCGTGTAAACAGCGAGGACCATGTTGTCAGAGAAGGGGCGGGCTGGGCGGTGTGTTGCAGCGACATTCGGATGCGCAGCAGACGAGGAGCAAAACACACCGCCTAGCTCGCCCCTTCTCTGACAACTACACCTGCAACGGCAAGCGAACCACAAGCACAAGCTACCATCCATGCACACAACAACAAAGAGTTGAGACATTTGCATGAGTGATTCCCAGTTTGACTACATCATCGTCGGCGCCGGCACCGCTGGCTGCTTGCTCGCCAACCGCCTCAGTGCCAACGCCAGCAAACGCGTGCTGCTCATCGAAGCGGGTCGCAAAGACGATTACCACTGGGTGCACATTCCTGTCGGTTACCTGCATTGCATTGGTAATCCACGCACCGATTGGCTTTACAACACCGCACCCGACGCAGGACTCAATGGGCGCAGCTTGCGCTACCCGCGCGGCAAGGTTTTGGGTGGCTGCTCCAGCATCAACGGCATGATTTACATGCGCGGTCAAGCACGCGACTACGACCAATGGGCCGACATCACCGGCGATGCGCGCTGGCGTTGGGACAACGCCCTGCCCTATTTCAAACTCCACGAAGACCACCATGCGGGCGCGAATGCACTGCACGGCGCCAAAGGCGAACGCACCGAAGTACTGCTGGCTGACAACACCGTGTACGGCGAAACCTTGCGCCACCATATTGCAGGCGGTGAATGGCGCGTGGAAAAACAACGCTTGCGCTGGGACGTGCTCGACGCATTTGCACAAGCCGCAGTGCAAGCGGGCATTCCTGCCACCGACGACTTCAACCGTGGCAGCAACGAAGGCGTGAGCTACTTTGAGGTGAACCAAAAAAGCGGCTGGCGTTGGAACACGGCGAAGGCTTTCATTCGCCCCACCTGCTACGCACGCCCCAACTTTGAACTGTGGTCTTCTGCCCAAGTCACCAAACTCGTGATAAACACCGATGCCGATGGCACACAACGTTGCACCGGCGTTGAGGTGTGGACGGGGCACGGCTACGTGACCGGCACCGCCAAACACGCCGTCGTGCTGAGTGCGGGCGCCATTGGCACACCACAAATCTTGCAGCTCTCGGGCCTAGGTCCTGCTGAACTGCTCAAACAACACGGCATTGAACCCGTCATCAACCTGCCGGGTGTGGGCGCCAATTTGCAAGACCATTTACAAATTCGCTCGGTCTTCAAAGTGCAAGGCGTCGAGACCCTCAACACCTTGGCCAACAGTTGGTGGGGCAAGATCAAGATTGGTTTGGAATACGCCTTCAAACGCAGCGGCCCCATGAGCATGGCCCCGTCGCAACTCGGCGCCTTCACGCGCAGCAGCCCAGATCAACCGTATCCCAACATCGAATACCACGTACAGCCACTCAGCTTGGATGCATTTGGCGAACCGCTGCACAACTTCCCCGCCTTCACCGCCAGCGTGTGCAACTTGAACCCCACCAGCCGAGGCACCGTCAACATCACCAGCGCCAACTTTGCTGATGCGCCAAAGATTGCACCCAACTACCTGAGCACCGAAGCCGACCGCAAAGTGGCTGCTGATTCGCTGCGTGTGACACGCCGCATCGCCGCCCAACCGGCCCTCGCTAAATACAAGCCTGAGGAATACAAACCCGGCCTGCAATACCAAACCGACGAAGACCTAGCGCGACTGGCGGGCGACATTGCCACCACCATCTTCCATCCCGTGGGTACAGCGCGCATGGGCCGCATCGACGACCCGCTGGCAGTGGTGGACCCTGAGTTGCGCGTGCGCGATGGGCGCGGCGGCGTGGTGCGCGGCCTGCGTGTGGTGGACGCCAGCGTGATGCCCACCATCACCAGTGGTAACACCAACAGCCCCACCTTGATGGTGGCCGAAAAGGCCGCGCAATGGCTGGCCCACGAAGCCGAACAAGCCTGATCCTCATACGCCTCGGGTTAGCCCGCAAGGGAAAATCCTAGGCGATACAAGACCCAGTGGCACTTACAGTTACATCACTCGAAACAGCGTCAGCGCTGTAACACGAGGGTCTGAGGAGACAACCACAACAGACGCTTCCTAAGGGGCGTCACTCTGAAAAGGCACCGGCCACCCCGGTGCCTTTTGTTTTTTCAGGGTTGGTATTTCAGACCACAATCCCTGCATGGAACTTTTCTTCACCACCTTCGCCTCCGCTTTGGCTGGCTTTGTGGACTCGATCGTCGGCGGCGGCGGCCTCATCTTGCTACCCACCTTATTTGCCGTTTACCCCAACACCGCACCCGCCACTTTATTTGGCACCAACAAAAGTGCCTCGGTCTGGGGCACGGCCTTTGCCACTTGGCAGTACAGCCGCCGTGTGCAGGTGCGTTGGTCGGCGTTACTCCCTGCTGCGGCTGCCACCATGCTGGCGGCGTTTGCGGGCGCATGGTTGGTCACGCTGGTGTCGGCTGAGTTTTTGCGACGCTTGCTGCCCGCCGTGTTGTTGGTCGTGCTCATCTACACCTTGATGCGCAAAGACATGGGGCGTCACCATGCACCTCGCTTTCACGGCAAAGCCGAGTTACTGGCCACCTCCACCATTGGCTTGACGATTGGGTTTTACGACGGATTTTTTGGCCCGGGCACGGGGAGCTTCTTTGTGTTTTTGTTGGTGCGCGGGTTGGGCTATGACTTTTTAAACGCGTCTGTCGCAGCCAAACTCTTGAACCTCTCTAGCAACATCGCGGCCTTGGTGTTGTTCACCTACAAAGGTCATGTGTGGTGGCACATGGCACTGCCTTTGGCCATGGCCAATGTAGCCGGCAGTTTGTTGGGCACACGCATGGCATTGCAGCATGGCGCAGGCTTTGTGCGCAGCATGTTCATCGTGGTGGTGAGTGCGCTAATTTGCAAAACCAGCTACGACGCGTTTTTGCGTTAAATCACGTTCGGTGTTAGAAGCACCCAGCACGTGATTTAGCGTGCACCGCCGGCTGTTGGCTTTTGCCCAGAGGCAGGTGCGGCAGCCGCTGAAGCAGGCTTGCCCGCAGCAGAGGCCGCTTTAGCGGCTGCAGATGCGGCTTTTTCCGCTGCGGATGCAACCGTCACCGGTTCTTCTACAGCCAGCTCTGCGGCTTTGGGCGGCCAAGGCACGCTGGCCACTGCGCGAGGCTTACCAATGGGGCGTGTAGCCTGTCCTTTTTGCACAGCCTCAATATCTTCTTGCGAGGGGTATTGACCCATGATGACAAAGTCAAACACACGTCGCGCAATCGGTGCAGCATTTTGCGCACCAAAGCCAGCGTTTTCCACCACCATCGCCAGAGCAACTTTGGGGTCGTCAGCCGGAGCGAATGCCACGAACAAAGCATGGTCACGCATGCGTTCGTCGATGTTGGATGCGTTGTATTTTTCGTTTTGCTTCACGGTGAACACTTGGGCTGTGCCAGTCTTACCAGCACTCACATACTGAGCCCCAACAAAACTGGTGGACGATGTGCCTTCAACGTTCACACCAATCATGCCTTTTTTGATGACTTCCAAATTCTCTGGCAACAACGGGAGCTGACCTACTGGCTCTTTGGCAACTAAGGTGGACGCTTTGGTTTCCACATCCACCACTTCGCGCACCAAATGCGGTTTCATCTTCAAACCGTTGTTGGCCACCGTGCCCATCGCATGCGCAATTTGCAGCATGGTGAAGTTGTTATAGCCCTGACCAATGCCCAAAGAAATAGTCTCGCCCGAATACCAACGTTGCTGCTCGGGCTTCTTGTAGGTGGTGCGTTTCCACTCTGTTGAAGGCAACACACCGCGCGACTCACCCAAGATGTCGATGCCTGTGATTTGCCCAAAGCCCAAGGGCTTCATTTGGTCGTGCATCAAGTCCACACCCATGTCACGCGCCAACGTGTAGTAGTAGGTGTCACACGATTCGACGATGGATTTGTACATGTCCACCGAGCCATGACCGCCCTCTTTGTCATCACGGAAACGGTGGTTACCAAACATGAAGTAACCGGGGTCTGACACCAAAAACTTTTCGGACCGTTTGCCCGTTTGCAACGCTGCCAAAGCCATGAATGGCTTGTAGGTAGAGCCAGGCGGATAGGTGCCACGCAAGGCGCGATTGAGCAAAGGCTTGTCAATCGACTCGTTAAGCGCTGCCCAGTTTTCAGAATCAATGCCATCCACAAACAAGTTGGGGTCGAAGGTGGGCTTGCTCACGAACGCCAACACTTCGCCAGTCTTCGGGTCGAGTGCAACCAAGGCACCGCGACGTTTGCCATACAGGTCTTCCACCAACTTTTGCAGCTTGATGTCGATGGAGAGCACCACGCTGTTGCCAGGAATCGCTTGGCTGCTGTTGAGGCGGCGCACCGCGCGACCACCTGCTGATGTTTCCATCTCTTGCACGCCCGTGGTGCCATGCAATTGCGTTTCATAGCTTTGCTCGACACCGAGTTTGCCGATGTAGTCGGTGCCACGGTAATTGCCCGCATCTTCCGATTCTTCAATCTTGCCTTTTTCCGCTTGGTTAATACGACCGATGTAGCCAATCACATGGCTGGCCAGTTGGTTGTACGGGTAGTTGCGGAACAAACGCGCGCGAATTTCAACACCAGGAAAACGGTAGCGCTGCGCCGCAAAACGCGCCACTTCTTCATCGGTCAAACGGTTGCGAATCGGCACCGATTCAAAACTCTTTGATTCACCCAGTTGCTTTTTGAAACGACGCTTGTCGCGGGCCTGAATATCAATCACGCCAGAGAGCTGTTCAATCACCTCTTCCAACGGTGCAATCACTTTGGACGCGGTGATTTCTAAGGTGTAGGCTGAATAGTTGGTGGCCAACACAATGCCGTTGCGGTCCATGATGACGCCGCGGTTGGGCACGATGGGCACGATGGCCGTGCGGTTGTTTTCCGCTTGTGCGTTGAGTTCGTCGTAACGCACCACTTGCAGATAAAACAAACGAATCGACAACAGACCAAACAACACCAGAATCGCGCCCGTCACCACCACCATACGCGACCTGAAGCGTCGCAGGTCGGACTCGATGTCGCGAATCACCCTCATAGCGGTCGATTCAGGTCAGGGTTGGGTGCGCGGCGCTGAGGCGCCAACAAGAACACGCTCACCACAGGCCACAACACGGCCTCGAGCAGCGGTGCCAGAAAGATGGGCCAGCCCGGAAACAGCGCACCAGACATCATGCGCACCATCAGCTCCAACGCATGCGCTGCCGCAAACATGGGCAAGACTTGCATGGCCTGCGATGGCACAGTGAACCACAACAAACGTCGGTGCACCATGATGGCCATGAAACCCAAAGCGGTGTAGGTCAAAGCATGCTGCCCTAGCAATGCGGATTGATGAACATCCGTGGCCACACCAAAAAAGAACGCCACACCAATACCGACCAAACGCGGTTGGTGCACGCACCAAAACACCAACACCAACGCTAAAAAATCAGGCATCCAAGCGGCATTGCCGACCATGCTGATGTTGACCACCATGTTGGCGAACAACGCAGCAATCAAGGTCGACAAAACAAACAAAGGGTTGGCTGGCAACAACAACTGTTGACCACGGGGCATGATCATCTGCGACCTCCCTTTTGTGCGGCCACAGGCACAGCTTTTTCAATTTGCGGACGTGGCGGCAACTGGTCGCTCAAGGGCTCCAGCACCATCACATGGCGTGCGCCCTGCACGCGACCTACAGGCTCGCACAAGATGCGCGCAAACGCGGTTTCGGCACGGCGCTCGACTTTGGTCACTTTGCCCACCAACACACCGGCTGGGTAAATGCCATCCACACCGCTGGTGGACAACAGATCGCCCACTTCAATATCAGCGTTGGTCGCCATGAAGCGCAGCTCTAACAAGGGTGCGCCGCCCGATTCACCATAGGCCACACCACGTGCACCCGTGCGGGTGTTGAGCACAGGAATGGAATGTTCGCGGTCGGTGACCAAGGTCACTTCGCTGACCAGTGGCAACACATGCGTGACTTGGCCCAAAATGCCGTGCTCATCCATCACGGGCGAGCTGGCCTTGATGCCATTGAGCAAGCCTTTGTCAATGATGAGTTTGCGGGTGTAGGGATCAGCGGCGTCGTACAGCACCTCGGCTGCGATGCCCTTGGTTTCCAAGCGTTTGCTCAGACTCAAGAGTTCGCGCAGCTGTTTGTTTTCAAGCGCCAGCTGTTCCACTTGGCCCGAGCGTCGGGCTTGCACCAACAGTTGTTGGCGCGCCTCGCGCTCAGAGGCTTGCGCCACATCGCGGGCTTCGAAATATTCGGACGAATATTCGGCCAAGACCTGTGGGCGCATAGCCAACCACTGCACGGGGTACAGCATCACAGACAACGTGGCACGCAAAGGCTGGGTCACACCAAACCGCACGTCAGCCACCATCAACAGCACCGACAAGGCGCTGAAGAAGAGTAACTTGGAGACGGCGGACGGGCCTTGCTTGAAGAAGGCCGGGGGGGAACGGTCCAGGGTGCCCAGTGGCACTTAATTATTCGCTCGTGAAGATGGAGCCCAAACGCTCCATGCGCTCAAGGGCCAAACCGCAGCCGCGCACCACGCAGGTGAGTGGGTCTTCAGCCACCAACACTGGCAAGCCAGTTTCTTCGGCCAACAAGCGGTCCAAATCGCGCAACAACGCACCACCACCGGTAAGCATCATGCCGCGTTCGGCAATGTCTGCGCCCAATTCGGGAGGCGTTTGTTCCAGTGCGTTTTTGACAGCGGAGACGATGTTGTTGAGAGGATCTGTCAACGCCTCCAAAATTTCGTTGGACGAAATCGTGAAAGAGCGTGGCACGCCTTCGGAGAGGTTACGACCTTTGACTTCCATTTCCTTGACTTCAGAGCCAGGGAAGGCAGAACCGATTTCTTTCTTGATGGCTTCAGCGGTTGGCTCGCCAATCAACATGCCGTAGTTGCGACGGATGTAGTTGATGATGGCTTCGTCAAACTTGTCGCCACCCACGCGCACGCTGCCTTTGTAGACCATGCCGCCCAAAGAGATGACGCCCACTTCGGTGGTACCGCCACCGATGTCGACCACCATCGAGCCAGACGCTTCCGACACAGGCAAACCTGCGCCGATGGCGGCGGCCATGGGTTCTTCAATGAGGTACACCTCTGAGGCGCCAGCGCCCAAAGCCGATTCGCGAATTGCGCGACGCTCCACTTGGGTGGAGCCGCAAGGCACGCAAATGATGATGCGTGGGCTGGGCTTCAACACCGAGCGTGGATGCACCATCTTGATGAACTGCTTGAGCATTTGCTCAGTCACGGTGAAGTCGGCAATCACGCCGTCTTTCATCGGGCGAATCGCTTCGATGTTGCCGGGCACTTTGCCCAACATGGCCTTGGCTTCGTGGCCCACGGCTTGAATGGTTTTTTTGCCTTGAGGGCCGCCTTCATGACGAATCGACACCACCGAGGGCTCATCCAACACGATGCCCTTGTCGCGCACGTAAATCAGGGTGTTGGCGGTACCCAAGTCAATCGCCAAATCGGTGGAAAAATACCGACGAAAAGATCCAAACATGTCTGTCCTCTAAGCTTGCCCGCGGGCGCGGACACAAAGGCGAGATAATACCGCATCGCCCGTAAACCACGGGTTTATCCCCTTATAAAAGTATGTCCCTGAACGACCAAGACATCAGCCGCATCGCCAACCTGGCCCGGCTAGAGCTGCAACCTGACGAGCAGGCCCGTATGCTCCACAAAATTAATGACTTTTTCGACATCGTCGAACAAATCCGCGCGGTGGACACCACCGGCGTGGTGCCCATGGCCCATCCTGTGGACGCCATGCAAGGCACTCACATCGAACTGCGCCTGCGCCCTGACGTGGCCAGCGAGCCCAACCAACGCGACTTGAACCAACAAAGCGCCCCCGCCGTAGAGCGCGGTTTGTTCTTGGTTCCCAAAGTGATTGAGTGAGGCCACGGACATGACACACGCATTGCATGACAAAAGCGTCATCGAACTCGTTGGCGCACTGAAACAAAAGCAGGTGAGCGCGGTTGAGCTTGCGCAGCACTTTTTGGCTCGCGCCAAGGCCGACACCACAGGCTCGTTTTTGGCCTTGAACGAAGAAGCGACACTGGCCCAAGCCAAAGCCGCAGACGCCCGCATCGCGACAGGCACGGCGGGCACGCTCGAGGGCGTGCCATTGGCGCACAAAGACGTGTTTGTCACCCGCGACTTCGCCACCACCGCGGGCTCCAAAATTTTGAGCGGCTACCGCTCACCGTTTGACGCGACCGTGGTGCAAAAACTCGGCACTTTGGCCGATGGCACGGTCGGTGCAGGCATGGTGACGCTGGGCAAGCTCAACTGCGACGAGTTCGCCATGGGCTCATCCAACGAAAACTCAGCCTACGGCGCAGTCAAAAACCCATGGGATGCCAGCCGCATCCCCGGCGGCTCGTCCGGCGGCAGCGCTGCGGCTGTGGCCGCCCGTTTGACACCCGCGGCAACTGGCACAGACACCGGCGGTTCGATTCGCCAACCTGCCAGTTTTTGCGGCATCACCGGCATCAAGCCTACGTATGGCCGCGCCAGCCGATACGGCATGATTGCCTACGCTTCCAGCCTCGACCAAGCTGGCCCCATGGCCCGCAGTGCCGAAGACTGTGCGTTGTTGCTCTCGGCCATGTGCGGTCCCGACCTAGACCGCGACTCCACATCGCTGGATGTGCCTGCTGAAAACTTCTCCGCCAAGTTGAACGACAGCTTGGCTGGCCTGCGCATTGGCATTCCCAAAGAGTTTTTTGGCGACGGTTTGTCTGCCGATGTGCGCACCGCGATTGACGCTGCACTCAAAACGCTAGAAGCCCAAGGCGCCAAGCTCGTGCCCATCACACTGCCACGCACCGAGTTGGCCATTCCTGTGTACTACATCATCGCGCCCGCCGAAGCCAGCTCGAACCTGAGCCGCTTTGATGGCGTGAAATTTGGCCACCGTGCCAAAGACTACACAGACTTGGTGAGCATGTACAAAAAGACCCGCGCCGAAGGCTTTGGCGAAGAGGTCAAGCGCCGCATCATGACCGGCGCGTATGTGCTGAGTCACGGCTACTACGACGCGTACTACCTGCAAGCGCAAAAAATTCGCCGCATGATTGCAGACGACTTCCAACGCGCCCTCTCCGAGTGCGATGTCATCGCAGGCCCCGTCGCTCCCACCGTGGCGTGGAAGCTGGGCAACAACGCGGCCGACCCGCTGGCCGACTACTTGGCCGACATCTTCACCCTGCCCGCCTCGCTGGCTGGCTTGCCTGGCATGAGCTTGCCTGTAGGTTTTGGCGAAGGCAAGATGCCCGTGGGCATGCAGCTCATTGGCAACTACTTGCAAGAAGCCAAGCTGCTCAATGTGGCGCACCAGTACCAACTGAACACCGATTTCCACCTCCAAAAACCGGAGGGCGCGAAATGATGCCCCCACGTTCTTCACCTCGTGTAATCACTGCCCCCCGCGGGGGCGCTGGCCTCCCTTGGGGCGGCCCGGCAGGAGCCCAGATATGACCGCTAAATTAGTTCAAGGCTACGAAGTCGTCATCGGCTTTGAAACACACGCACAGCTCTCGACGAAGAGCAAAATTTTCAGCCGCGCCTCAGTGGCGTTTGGTGCCGAACCCAACACGCAAGCTTGCGCGGTGGACATGGCCCTGCCCGGCACCTTACCCGTGATGAACATCGGCGCGGTCGAACGCGCAATTGAGTTCGGCTTGGGCGTCAACGCACACATTGCCGAGCGCAGCATCTTTGCACGCAAAAACTACTTCTACCCCGACTTGCCCAAGGGCTACCAAATCAGCCAGTTTGAAATTCCTGTGGTGCAAGGTGGCGAGGTGTCGTTCTTCTTGGAAGTTGGCAAGGAAACCGTGCACAAAACCGTGCGCTTGGAGCGTGCCCACCTCGAAGAAGACGCGGGCAAATCGTTGCACGAAGACTTCATTGGTCAGTCAGGCATCGACTTGAACCGCGCAGGCACACCGCTGCTCGAAATCGTCACGCAGCCCGACATGCGCAGCAGCGAAGAAGCCGTGGCCTACGCCAAAGAGCTGCACAAAATCGTGACGTGGATTGGCATTTGTGACGGCAATATGCAAGAAGGCTCGTTCCGTTGCGACGCCAACGTGTCGGTGCGCAAACCTGGTGAGCCCTTGGGCACACGTCGCGAAATCAAGAACTTGAACAGCTTCAAGTTCATGCAACAAGCCATCGACTACGAAGTGCGTTGGCAAATTGAACAAATCGAAGACGGCCACGCCATCGAACAAGCCACCGTGTTGTTCGATCCCGATACGGGCGAAACCCGCGCCATGCGCACCAAAGAAGATGCCGCCGACTACCGCTACTTCCCCGACCCCGACCTGCCACCTCTGGTGATTGGCCGCGACTGGGTGGCGCGTGTGAAAAGCGAAATGGCCGAGCTGCCCCGCGTCATGGCTGAGCGTTTTGTCAAAGACTACGCACTACCTGAATACGATGCCACGTTGCTCACACAAAGCAAAGCCGCGGCCGCTTACTTTGAAGCCACAGCCAAAGTGTGTGGCCAACCCAAGCTGGCCAGCAACTGGATCATGGGCGAGGTGTCACGCCGCTTGAACAGCGGTGAAGTGACGTTTGACAACATCCCCGTCAGCGCGGCGCAACTGGGCGCCATGATTACCCGCATTCAAGACGGCACGATCAACAACAACTCGGCCAAGCAAGTGTTTGAAACGTTGTGGAACGGCGAAGGTGAAGTCGATGCCATCATCGAAGCCAAAGGCTTGAAGCAGATGAACGACACCGGCGAGTTGGAAAAAATCATTGACGAGGTGCTGGCTGCGAACCCTAAGAACGTTGAAGAGTTCAAGGCCGGCAACGCCAAAGCCTTGAACGGTTTGGTGGGCCCCATCATGAAGGCTAGCAAAGGCAAAGCCAACCCGGCACAAGTCAACGCGTTGTTGATGAAAAAGCTGGGGTAAGTGATGCCCCACAGCGCGCTGGAAGACCTGCAAGGCTTGCTCACGGGCTGCTTGTTTGTCGCGCTGGGCGTGTGCCTATTTCGTGAGGCCACCTTGTTCACCGGAGGCACCACGGGCGTGGCTTTCTTGGTGCACTACTTGGCGGGCCTGCCTTTGGGCGCAGTGCTCTTCGTGATCAACCTGCCGTTCTACGTGTTTGGCTGGCAAAAGCTCGGCCGCACCTTCACCTTCAAAACATTTGCAGCGGTGGGTTTGCTGTCAGCCTACGTCGAGTTGCTGCCTCAGTGGATCGCGTTTTCACACCTTGATCCTGTCTTCGCCGCACTGATGGCGGGCTTGTTGGTGGGTACGGGTATTTTGATTTTGATTCGTCACGGCGCCAGCTTGGGCGGCGTGACGATCATGGCGGTGTATTTGCAAAAGACCCGTGGCTGGCGGGCTGGCCATGTGCAAATGGCCATTGACGCTTGCATCTTGATGACGGCTTTCGCGCTCACCGATGCGCACAAAGCTTTGTTGTCTTTGCTCGGTGCATTTGCTTTGAATTTGGTGATTGCCGTCAACCACCGCGCCGACCGTTACTACGGCGCCTAAGACCAAGGGCTTAAACGCCGTAACGCTCGCGATAGGCCTGTGTGCGCGCCAAATGTTCGCCCATGGCATTGTCGGGCTGCTTGCCTAAATAGGCCAACAAATCTTCCAGCTTGGCAATGGTGCACACGCTCATACCCAGTTGTTCACGGACGTATTGCACAGCGCTGTAGGGCACGTCTTTGGTCGAGCCATCGGCTTGTTTTTCGGTGGCCATTTCTTGGCGATCCAACGCAATCGCCACGGCATGCGGTGTAGCACCTGCGGCTTTGATGAGGGCGATCGATTCACGCGCAGCCGTGCCCGCGCTCATCACATCGTCCACGATCAACACGCGGCCTTTGAGCGGCGCGCCCACCAAACTGCCGCCTTCGCCATGGTCTTTGGCTTCTTTGCGGTTATAGGCAAACGGCACGTTGCGTCCTAAGCGTGCCAACTCAATCGACACGGCTGCGCCCAAAGGAATGCCTTTGTAAGCGGGGCCAAAAATCATGTCGAACTCGATACCGCTGTTGACAATGCACTGCGCATAAAAACTGGCCAGTTTGCCAAGCTTGGCACCATCGTCAAACAAACCGGCGTTGAAAAAGTAAGGGCTCATGCGGCCCGCTTTGGTTTTGAATTCCCCAAACTTCAGCACGCCACAATCCAGCGAAAATTGCACAAACTCTTGTGCCAACGTGTCGTTGGCAGCCGCACTCTTACTCATGGGGAAATTCCTTGTTCAAACTAACCAGCCTCAACCTCAACGGCATTCGTTCGGCCGCCCGCAAGGGCGTGGAAGCTTGGCTCGAAAAAGCCAGCCCTGA
>JACCDX010537051.1_pt1 | contig 21203 bp, 18 predicted proteins | sample 7449681 | NCBI WGS metagenome assembly JACCDX01 (sample SAMN15323450, study PRJNA562643) | freshwater metagenome | isolation source: river surface water | place: USA:Blue River Watershed | collected 2017-08-18
CGACATAACGTTTATTAGCCGCATCATCGTCGACGCTTGGTGCACCAACGTTAATAACTCTATTACCGGCCATGTTTAGATTACTCTTCATGGCCAGTACACCACTTAGTGGTAAGAAACCTGGACCTATCAAGTTAGTTAAAGGAACAGTATTACCTGTATGGTCAAGACCTAGTCGTTTGTCAATATAACCACGAACCGCTGACTGCGTAGAAACAGTATCAGCCGCATTGTTGGTCATGGTGTTATCAGTTGAAAATTCAGCAACCACAACACCTCGTTTAAATCCAATACCGTCTAAGTTACTTAGAGCAATAGACGCTGAGAATGTAACAGTACCAGTACCTTGGTCAACTGTAAAGAATCTACCTACGCGGAACACACCGTCTTGGTCTGTACTTACAAAGAACACACGACCTTTAGTTTCTTCAACAACTTCTCTATCCTGACTAGCAGTAACCGCAGGGTTACCAAAAATAGCTGTTGGATAGTTTGTGCTGTTATAACCACCAGTACCAATGTCTAAGAAGTCATGTCCTGTAGCACGACAAGTTGAAATCTTAATAGTAACCTGTCCAGTTGAGTCTGCTGGTAGACCTGCTCGTAGTGTAGTTGATTCTGTTCCCGAGAACACCTTGTTAATACCTGTAACACCTGTTGGTATTTGGTTGTTATCTCTAACATCTTCAATTTCAATATAAGCAGGAGTTGGAGCATCAGAGCCTGTATAACTTAAAACTCTGTGCATCTTTCCATCCCATGGGAACAGTAAAGTAGCAGAATTTAACAAGTCTTGGTCAACTGATTGTTCAATGTCGTAGATAGCAATCTTAGTATCACCAGTAGTTGCACCCATAGTTTTTAGTGCATCGTCCGGGTCAACAGTTGAAATCTTAGTTGGCAATACAATTGGTCTAATAAAATCAAACGTTGTATCAGATGTTAAAATTGCAGTATTGTCTGGTAGAGGTGCACCAGTTGATTCACTTAGACCGTAGGAAATAATTCTATATAAGTCTGGAAGTGTTGCAAAGAATTCAAGGGCAGTACTTGGTCTTGTTGGAGCTACGTTTTCTACGTCTTCAAACTTAAAGTTTTGTAGACTTCTAATAGCAATGTTTTGACCGTCATACAATGAAGTGGCAAGTCCAGTGGCAGTTCTATTATCGTTCGCACTGGTACTTAGGTTAAGTTTAATAACCTCTTGACCGCCACGCACTGTACCACCGCTGGTATATGTGCTATAAGTTGTACTGTCAATTGGTGTAACTAATGTTGAATCGGCGTACAATTCAATCTTATTGCTGGCAGAAGGTTTAGCATAGAATACACCCTCAAGCTCAGTCATACCTCCAATGCTTGAAACATATAGTAAGTCACCATCATTAAAGTTGTGATCTACGCTGGTAGTAATTTCTGCCGGACTAGCTTTAGTTGCCGCTGTAATATCGTAATAAATTTCATCAGTAACAGTACCACCACTAGTGAATACACCATACCCCGAAGAGTCAACAGGTGTAGTTAGAGCAGAGTCAGTGTAGAGTTCAAAAGTATATTCAGTTAATGGATTGACATAATATAGGTTTCCATTAAGTTGTGTAGTACCGCCAACTCCAGTAAACTTAACTCTATCTCCTGGATAGAATGTATGTTTGGCAGTTATAGTACCGCCGCTGGTCCAGGTGGTCCAATCAGTGCCGTCTACAGTTTCTGTTAACCCTGGATTTCTATAAAGTTCAAATGTAGTTGCACCTGTAACATTAACATAGAAATTAGTCTTGTTTAACTGTGTCATGCCTAGGGCATTTTCAATTCTGATAAAGTCTGAATCTTGTAAGTTATGTGGTGCAGTAGTTTGAATTGCCACAGGATCAGTTTTGCTTGCAGAAGTAATAGTTGCAGAAACAGAATTATTAACTGTTACCACCGCAGTTGCCGCATTGGTTACATCAGTTACTCTAAATTCATAGACGTTGTCGTATTCACCAGTAAGTACTAAATTTCTAACTTCGTAACGATTGACACCTTCGTCACCACCGTGATCGATTTCAAGTTCGGATGTATTTGTTGGTAAGTAGGTATATCGTTTAATATAAAGTTCGACTTCGCCTGCTTCATTGAAAGGAGCAAAAGCATCATATCTTGCTATTTTTGCTACCTGGCTCATGTCATCGGCTAAGATCATTTGGTCCGGAGCTTCAGTAGGATCAGCACCCTGCGAACGTAGACCATAATTACCATGAGCATTAGAACCTGCTACAGAACGAATTTGTCCACCGTTGCTGGCAAAGTAAGCAGTATGACAGTAGTAGGTAAATGTTGAAACTTGTTCTGTTAAACCTGTATTGTGTGCAACTACCCCGTAGCCTAGGTCGTTAACCTGTGTAAAATCGTTAGCTAACATTGAACGGTTGCCGGGAGTTTCTAAGATGATATCTAAGTTTCCACTAGTCCATGGAGTAGTAGGATTAAGTTCAACTACTGCGACACCTGAAATAGGATTCCAAGATTTAATATTATCAACTTGATATCTAAATCCACCAAAATAGAAAGCTGTTGGAGCAACTGGTTCTCTCTTGTCTAAACCGCTAAGTGTTAGAGTAAGTCCGCTAGTGCCAGTAATAGTAGCTAATAGTCTACCACAGAAACCATCAATGAACATACCACCAGCAAATCGTTGAGCATTAGTACTTCCACTCATGCTTGAACAACTTTGTATGTACGGACTCTTAGAACCAACTGCACCAGCCGGATCTAGAACACACATAAATCCGCCTTGTCCTTGTCCTGTAATGTTGTGCAACTTAACTGCATCGTTCATTAAGAACATGTCCATTTCTTTATTGTTCTTAGGAGGATTATAGTCAGTGTCAAATGCATAAACAACACTGCTAATAAGATTAGAAATTACAGTGCCTGTGCCTGTTTCTCTAACAATACTAGTATCGATAACTTGATCAACAGTTCCTCTAACAGTTACGGGAGGTTGATTTAAAATAATCTTTTGTGCAATAGTGTCAATATAATTAATAGCCGCAATGGTTTCAACCTGCTGTGAAGTAGGAATAACTCCGTCGTAATATCTAGATGCCGCATCAACAACACCAGCCTTACCGCCATTTTCAAGATCTTCTACAATAGCATCAACAATAAATCCAACATCTCTATAGCATAGATCAGCATCATATACTAAACTAGGATATGTAAAATTGATAAACTCAATAACTTCTTCTTGGATGAATGCCTTGTTGATGTTTACTAATTTTGCCGCATTTACATAGCCTCCGGCGTTGGCATAGCTTGGTCCAACATCATAAGGTCTTGCTGGGTCCTTAAGATAGTGATAGCCATATTTGGTAGATTCAAATGGTAATAAATTGGATAGCCCACCAGTGATGACATCTGATATCATGTCTAATAGTGTTCCGGCTTTAGTTACCGCCGCAGATTCTCCAGCTGGGTATAAAGTAGGAGTTGGTAAAGCACCGTCGTCTCTAACTTGATCGAAACGAGTTTGTAAAGATGTATGAACAATATTAGGAAGAATATAGTTGACGATCATCGATTTTAGATAATCCATCGCCGCCGCAGTTTCATCTTCTTGCCCTAGAACATTCGAAACAACACCTTCCCAGTATCTTGATGCAGCCACGAATGTGTCGGCATTACCACCGTACTTGATGTCATTAGCAATAGCATCAACAATATAGCCAACGTCTCTAGAACATTTGCTAGAATTATAAGTGAACAGTGTAGTAAACGGTGCAATGTTTCCTGCTATCTGTGCATTGATCCATGCCACTGTTTCATCTTTGAGATAGTCTTTGTTTAAGGTGATTAGACGATAGGCATTTGGATTATATGTAGGTGTTAACTCTAAATTATCAAATGTATTGTCTCTGTAAAAATATAGATTCAACCATGGACTTTGACTTGCTCGATCTCTTGGACGAATAATAGTTCTACGGAATTCGTCGCCTTTAATGGATATGTTAGCAGGAACTCTAATCGGAAAATCTTCGTAGTATATTCCACTTTCTACTAAAATAGTAATTTGTAGATTTTTATTTGATTCTCCAAATTCAATTCTTTCTTGTTCTAAGAAATTAAACGGTGTTAATAATTGGCAAGTAATGATATCTTCGGTTGCACCGGAAGCGTAACTCACAATCTTTGCAGTAGCACCACTGCTAAGACCTCTTAATAATTTTCCAGGTATAATATCAACGTTACTTGGATTACCTTGATCAACATATCCTTGACCACCGTTGTCAACTAAAACTCTAACAACTCCTGTACCGTAATCTCTAGTAGGAGCACCGCTAATGCCATCTGTAATAATGTCAGTAACAATATCAAACTTGTCTTCTACCGAAGTCCTCATAGCATTGGTAACGATACCAATTGGTGCTTGTCTTTCGTAGACTGTTTGATAAGTTGTAGTTGGATCTATATCTTGAAGTACTAGATTAGCTAGAAGTTTAGCATAAGCAATTCCTGCCACAGTCTCTATTTGTTGTGATCCAGATGCCACTAGCGCACTGGCATTTCTAAAATAACTTTTACCGGCATTAATACTTTGATAGTTTCCGTTGACTAACACATCAATAATTACAGCATCGATAATATAACCTACATCTCGTGAACAAAGTTCTGAATTATAAATTAAATTGGGATAAGTTTCATTTATGTAACCAATAACTTCTGCACGAATAAATTCTCTATTTGCAGTTAATGTATCCTGTACAGGAGTATAACCACTACCGCCAGTAAATGTAATTGACTGCGCTTTACTTTCGTATCTTACACCGTCAACAGTGTAAGAGATAGGCTGTCTATAAGGTCCTGGTTCTTGTTGAGACAGATCAATTAATTCTTCTGCTCTTGCACAAGCCGCACCAATTGTTTGATATGCATAGGCGAATGCTCGACCTTCCTTACCAGGAGGAGTGTTTGTTTGTCGATCATCTCCGCTTGTAGAAACAAATAAATTAATTTGACTGGCAAAACTTGAGTTATCAACATAATATTTTGTGGCAGCTTGCAGGTCATCCGGCCCGTTTGGAGATCCAGATCCCGATAATGTTCCAGGGTGATCATTTAGATATAATGTACCCTCCATGGTATCGCCCTGTCTTCTAACAGTTGATTTTCTTGGAAGAGCTTCATTAGACAACCAATTTCCAGATAATGTATCATCTAAGTATGCATCTGTTAATGTCTGTGTACCTGATCCGCTATCGGGTACTGTAATCTTGTTTGTGCCTTCCTTAGCGTCATCTACTGTTGGGTGCAGGCTCAACTGATTATCATCTACATATCTAAGATAATAAGTCGTTCCTTCTATCAAACCAGTAGCTGCCGTACCAGTTGAGTAGTACTTAAATGCAATACCGTCTGCACCACTATCAAATCCGTGTGCTGTAATAACAGCATTGCCGTTGGTCCAAAATTCAATTTCTTTTGTATATTCAGATTTATCTGCAGGTTCTTCTCTAACACGTAGTTGACCTGCGGCACCACCGCCTGCCTGTTGAATATATCTACGATCTGCATACCCTTTGCTAATAGCAAGGTCATCGATAGTAATAGTTGCTCCAGTAGGTCCATGTACAGCATTCCACTGTGCTACAACTGCATTACTTGGAAATGCTAAATTACCAATGCTCAATCCGTTAGCGTTTAGCGGTCCACCTAATGCTGGAGTTGGATCTGTATTCAATGCAGAGCTAGTGCTTCTGATCACTAATTCGTCTTCGCTATCGTTATCGATAGCTATACCAGCTCCAGCAGTAAGGTTTTTTGCTAATACTGCACTACCATCAGCATTGGTTACAAACAGCTGATTAGCACCGTACTCGCTAGGAAAGTCATCTAAATCTACAGATGCAATTCTATCGCCTTGATTAAAGACTGCATATAGATCTCTAAAGTTTTCGTTAACTTTTCTAAATGCTTCGCGAATACTGTCGCCGGTGCCGTCGTTACCTTGTACGCCGATATCTATCGTTTGTCTTGCCATTTTTTATACCCCGAAACTTGATCCGCATCCGCAAGTAGATGTTGCGTTAGGATTATTAATTGTGAATGAACTGCCCATGAGTTCGTCTTTGTAGTCTATTTCTGCGCCAGTTAAGTATTGCATACTCATTGCATCTACTAATAAACCAACGCCATTTTCTTCTAAAGAAAAGTCGTCTTCTGCAACTTCGGTGTCTAGAGTAAACCCGTAACTGAATCCACTGCACCCGCCACCTTGTACAAAAACACGCAATTTTATAGCAGAATTATTCTCTTCTGCTAAAATATCTTTAATTTTTTCTTTTGCTGATGGAGAAATTGTTATCATAATGATATTTACCTTTTAATTTTATAACCTTAATGTAAATAACATTATGTACCTAGGGATAGAAAAAGAACAGTCTTCTCATACTCGGCAGAGTAAACTGGGTGTCGAACACACCTATAGTCGCATTAGACACTATGCGATTTTTCGTTGCGACAACTGTGGGGATAGTTTTAAAAGATTAAAAGGTTCAATGGACCCAAAAAGACTAAACAATAATTATTTTCATTGTTGTAGTAACTGTGATCCAAAGCGTTTTGCTCAGAAGAAGGGCGTAGAACGTAGAAATATTTGGGATATGCCTGTTAATAGTGACCTAGATATCAGTAAACTATAAATAATTTCCTAAGGAGGAACATCATGTTCAAAACTATTAAAGAATTTTTCTTAGGCAAACCTGCAGAAGTAAAAGCAGAAGAGGCACCATACAAGGTAGAGGTAGTACCAGTTGCTGAACCAGCACCAGTACCAACAGTAGTTTCTACTCCAGTTGCTGAACCAACACCAGTTGTTGATACAGCTCCAGCCGCAATTACAGCCAAGAAAAAGCCCGCTAACAAAAAGCCAGCGGGCGAAAAGAAACCTGCTCCTAAAAAGGGCGGCCGTAAACCAAAAGCTAAAAAAGAAGCAGTTTAATTTTTAGCCTGTTCGTATAGTGCAAAGCTGGCAAGATTTTTACCTTTGCTTTCGCACATAATATCGAACTTATCCCAGAAACTCAGTGCCCATTCATTTGCTGGTTTGTTCCAGTAAAAATCAGAATGTGCTCTGAGTTTCGCTTTTTTGTATCCGGATTCTAGTAAAGATTTATAGTCCGGAACAGTGTTTGGACAATGTCCGGCCAGGACGTCTTCTCTTGATTGGGAGTAATGCATAGTAGGACGAAGACCGCGCCAGCTGTCAAGAACCCGTGTAACTCGGGCATCGTTAGGATCCAAGTACTCCCCTTCTCGAACCCAATGGTGATGGATATCAAGAACAGTAGGTATAATATCGCTAAGACTGAGACAATCATCTAACCCCCATGCGTTTTCTTCGTTTTCGAGAGTAATACAGTTACGAGCTTCTGGTGTTAACCTTTTGTATGCACTCCGGATACCTTCAGGGCCTGCCCTGCCTGCAATGTGAACATTGATTTTTAAATCTTGAAAAGATTTACCGTAGCCCATATAACGGGCCATATCTACGTGATATTCAAATTCGTCGATACTACGAGTGACAATATCTGGATTATCACTTGCCAAAACTGTAAACTGTCCTGGATGAAAAGATAAACGCACGTTATTGCTACGAGCGAGCTCACCGACCTCCATAAAGTGCTTTTCAAGGTAACTAATAACGTCATTGCGACGCCAAAAATAACTCCAAGAAGGCTCAGTGTAAACTGGTAGGATATCAGAAGAGATGCGTACCATTCTAAGTTGATCATCGAGTGTTCCTACCTTTTGTATTAATTTACTAACAGATTGAATATTTTGGACCATAAGGTCCCAGAGTTTTTGTTCTGCCGCATCTTTGGTCTGACGATTAAGCCAAGCCACCGTAGTTGCTCCAGTGTTGTATTGTTTACAATCATCTTTTGGCTTAATTCCGTCTACTTGATCTGGACGGTCAATCCACTTGCAGGCGAATCCGATACGTTTGGTCACAAAAATCTCCGTGTGTTGGTATGTTACTATTGTACATTATACCGAAGATGATGTCAACACCAATTTTGAACTACAATAGGATCCTCTACTTCGCTTGGTTTTGGATCACCGTGGAAAACCAATACACTGGTCCTGGGATCTATTTTTGGATAAGCAATTTCTCTAAACACTCTTCGGTTATACTTATCTCGTACTAGGTCATTCTTATTTCGAATTTCCCATTTATAACTCTGCATCCACTCGTCCGGCCAAAAGCTGAATCCGCCTTTAATTTGACTATAGATCCAATCCTGATCTCCGTGTAGTCTTTTAATAGCTGACATGTCTTTTACTAGATTATCCCAAACAAAGGCATATTCGCCTTTTCTAAATCTAAACACGCTACTGTTAAATTTTTCCCAGGTTTTAACAGTATGCCTATTAAAATCTCTAATGATACAGAACTGCCCTGGTCTGTAGGTCCATAGTTGGTCTATGTTTTTAATTATAACAACATCTAGATCAAAGAATAAGATGTTTCCGTTAATCGGCAATTCGTTGCTGAATATCCATGTTTTATACCACCAACCACTTAGTTTATGATTAGGAATAGGAATATGTACAATGTCAGAATTTAAACCGCCAGGGTCTTCGGTGATGCAGGCAAACTTAAATGGAACTGTACTATGACGTTTAGCCATATTGTACAGTTTGTTTACATATTCGGCAGAATACTTGTCTCCGTGTTTAAGGCAGACTAACCAATTTTCTTCCAATTTATTCCCACTTAACTTGCTTTGGTGCCGGAGGTTTATCGAAGTCTTTTGGAGGTTGAACTAATTTCTCCGGACCCATTTGTCCGTTAGGACCAAACGTTACCTGTTTAGCAGGTTCGTATCGCTTCTTATCATTCTTCCAAAAGCCAGCACCGTTAAATTGTATACCAGCAGAAGTCAACAATCTTTGAAAATCAGTTCCTTTACAGTTAGGGCATAATTCTGCATCTGTCTGCCCCTTCCTTAATTCTTCCCATTGATGGTCACAGGAATTACATTTATATTCTCTTATAGGCATAATCTTTCCTTTAGATATTATTTAATACTAGAGTAATTAGCCAGCATTTCAATGTAGGGGCTTGAATCTATACTATCATACCATACAGGGACCCACTCCCAATGCACAAGTGTTAAGGAGTGAGCAACTAACAATAGTAGTCCGATGTTGAATAGCATATTAGTCAAATAGATTTTCGTTCCACTCGCGATGCCCTTCACGGAATGCCATATTGCTTTGTGTTTCGCGAACTTCTACACGATAGCACCACAAACGTTCAGCTTCGCCTTCTCCCCACATATCGGGAATGTAAACGCCATTAACATACTTGTACAGCATGTCGGCAAGCCCTTCGCATCCTAGCCTTGGTAAGATGGTAAGTTTAGCCATCTTCTTTTCTTGCAGTAGCTTGTAAGTTTCCAGTTCCGGATCGTCGGCACTGACTAACAATGTATGGTCAAATTGATCCTCTAAAATCTTCTTCAGTTCTTTCAAACCGCCGTAGTCAGCCGCCCAATTTCGAACGTCTAGGTCGTCTGTACCAAAGTAAAACTTCATTGAAAAACTATAACCGTGAATTAAGTTACAGTGACTATCGGCCCGCCATTGTCTGTAAGCACAGGGAAATGCATCGTGATATTCTTTAGTACTAGTGTACTTGTATTGTCTTGTTAGATTTGCCATCTCTAGTCTCCTTGTAAAAAGTAGCAAGTTTGATGGCATGCAGAATTTATATTGCGGGATGAATGCCTAAGGCCGCATAATGTAATTATACAGATAAAGTTTTAATTGTCAAGTTCTTGATGCCGGTCCATTGCTTGGGAATTGTCCAATCGGCTGTTTGATTCTGTATAAAATGGATATGTTCAAAGTGATTGAAGACACGGCCTAGTTGGTAAATCCAAAAATCCGGGCTTAACCTTCTAGTAGTTGATGCCGCATAATTGGGTGTATCTTTGTACAGGTTATTGACAAACCCTGTAGGGCTATATAGGTCGAATCCTAGCAGGTTAATTTCTTTAGGATTTTTTAAGGCAGCTAACAACACCGCATACGGACCACTGTTCCAATGAAACCCTACGTCTGCCTTATTTGGTCCAGTAAAAGGTATTTCAGGAAGTGAACAAACATTAGAGTAGTCTTTATATTGATCTATCCAATCGGGTCTTGTATAAATTACAGTTTCTAAATTTTGATCGTTTCTTAATATTTCGTTGACCATTCTTTGGTCAACAGCTACTAATTCGTCACATTTATGATCTCTGTGAACAGCATTACAGCCTATGACAAATTCCGTAAGTTTATTAAGGGCAAAATTTTTTCTACTCTGTCCGTTACCCACAACCCAGATAGTGTTCAATTTTTTAAATTCTTTACTTCGTTTTTGATTTCTTTTATGTCGTCAGCTAGTTCTTGAATTAATACCAACGATACTTTTTGTTGACTTAAAAATTTCGCAACTACACGCATGGTCCAGTACCACCAATTTACACTAATTAACAACATGAGAGAAATTATAACCCACCATATGCTTTTATTATGTAGGGTCTCTATCCAGTCCCAGGAAAAAATTAAAAACACTATTCCAGTAAGTACTATCGAACTAGCGTATAGCCACTTTCTTCGTTGTGCGTTCAATTCTTCTAAGTCTTGTTCGTGTTTTGCAAATAGGTCTTTTATTCTTTTTATCATCGATTCGCAATGGCGCCAAACGGTAACCATTGCCCTGGCGTACCAGGCGTAACACATACCCAACCAATATAATCACTGGCTTTAGGATCAGTGTTCCAGACAATGTCACCTTTATTAAAATACCCTTCTGTAGGGGCAGATCCCCCTGTCATAAATTTCTTATTATCAAACTGTATCGGACCTGCAACTGTTAGAGCTATTCCATCATCAGGGCTTGCAACACCTACTGTTAATTGTCCATATACACTTACCGCTCTTGTTAAATTCTCACTGTTACCAATGGTAATATCGGATGAGATTTTAAATTCTGATTCCGCATTCTTATAGATATTAAAATCGCCGGAGATTTCTAATCTGTTTTCATCGATGGCAAATCGATTAATTTCTATTCTGCTGGTAGATAGTTTTCTAGTTACGGCAGCATCGCCTGCAACTTGTAGGTCTTTCAAAACACCAAGTTTTGTTAAACTACTTTCTACAACACTAGCACCTAGACTAGTTTTGCTCAAGACCATCTGATTTTCAATAGCAAAATATTTTTCGGTTGCTAGATCAATTATTTCAGTAGACCAGATCCTGTCTGGATTTGCTTGATACACAAACTGACTATTAGGGCCAGCTCTTCGACTCCAAACAATACCTTTTCCGTAATTGCTACTTGCCTCTGTTTCTTTAAAAACTAACGGGCTTGATCTTTCTGTAACAACAGCGTCCGCATAGATAGTGCCGTTAACACGTAATATACCATCCTTGGATGCACCACCTATAATTACTTCACCGTTGTTTTTAACTGTGATTCTAGTGGTATTATCTGTTACTATATCTAAATGATCGTTACTGGCAGTACCAAACACTGCAATGTCTGACTTCAAACTACCTAAGATAATTTCTACGTCATTTTCTCTAATACCGAGAGCAGCCGCTGGGCTATCTGTATTAATACCAAATCTGTTAAGATCGCTGACGGCGTAGGCAAATTGTCCGAATTCTGCGTTACCTGCTACTTTAAGAGTTCTTAATGTACCTACTTGCTTTAAGTTACTTTTTGTAACTGTAGATCCTAACTCGCTAAAACTTAGGACCGAAGTATCGTTTATTTTGTAATCTTGTTCTTCTGCAAGATTAATATTCATGTCAGTCCACAAATCTGACTGCTTGAATGCCAGCGTTTTAGATTTGCGACCGTCAGTCCATTTAATGCCAACACCGTCTATATCGGAGAAATTCGCACCCGCAAAGTTCAGAGATTTGCGAGGTTCTACCGTATCAACAGTAATTTTACCATTAGTAATTACTAATGTTTCGTGGGTTGCAAGGTCTTCGATACCTTGACTGCGGAATTTTAGCGGTTCGTAAATGTTTAGGGCCATAGAAAATACTCTCTTTCGAGTATTTATCTACAGCCCTGATTGTTTTACGCTACTTTAAGAAGTAGAGTTTCTTCGTTGATACGACCGTTCATTTTGGTGTCAACAGCGTTGATATCCTCTAAGAACTTGCGTAGCGCAACCTTACCAGCCGCTTTAAACTCTTTAAGTTGATCTGCGGGCTTACGAAGTGTCTTTTGCACACTCTTGTGCTCATCAAAACCGGTAATTGTAGTACCTTTAACTCCAAGGTCGTTAAACTCTGAGGCAACGTACTTGCCCAGTTTACGAGTCTTGCTATTATAGATCCACAGCTCTTTCATACCGATAATGTCTGCAGGGTTAATACTGACCAGTTTAAGGGGCTCGTCAGTTTTCTTGTACTTGAGCTTGCTAACAACCTTATCTTTGCTAACCGCCTTGGTCTTACGAGGCTTTTTGTTAACTTTGGCTTCTTGCATAAGCATGTTGCAGGCACTTTCAATTTCCTGCAAAAACGTAATCAAACTTTTAATTTGCTTACGACTACGGTGTTTATAGCCTTCACGAAGTTGCTCGTCTGCGTTACCACCAGCCAATTCTAATAGTTCTGCAAGATCACGGCCGTAGAAGTCACGAATGATACGTGCATGAGCTGCCTTAGCACCTTTGCCTTTAAGCAGATTCAAAATCTTAAATGCTTTAGGATCAAAGTTCTCTGGATCGGTTTGAAAGGATTGAAATGCATCTTCAATTTCGTCAGTCATTGCATAAGCCGCATCTCGGACACGTTCTTGAATACTAGGCATAATGACTGTAGGTTTTTCTTCTTTAGGAGCGTCCTCGTCGTCTTCGAGGTCTGCTCCACCATCTTTCATAACCTTTTCAATTTCAGCACGAAGCCATGCGCTGGTATCACGGCCTTGATTGAAGTCTGCGTGAATTTCGGGCATACCTTTAACTAGGCAAGCGGCAACACCTACCATAGTACCGTTAAAATATTTGTCTTTAGTTTTACGAATAGCACGGATATCTGCTCGGTCGTAACCTTGATTGTGCATCCATTCAACTACTTTGACTTTGAGTTCCTTAACACCGGACTCAAGACGATAGTGATCCATAGCACGACGGAAGTTAGCTGTGAACTTATCACCATCCCATTCTTGAGCACCATCCCAACTAGGACTAGTATCGCGATTAGCTTTTTGGCGAATTGCAATAGATTCTTTTTTGAGTTTAGTAGCCAATTTTTGCTCCTGTTGTGTTAAACAATATCAATATTATACTATCAAAATCGATTAGTGTCAAGACATTTCCAATTTATCAAATTCTTTTTTGAGAAAATCAGCGTAGTATTCGTGTGCATCCGCGCCCAAATGCCAAAGTTTATTCTGTTTGTCTTGGTTCTCAAAACCAATATTTTTACATAACCAATAGTAACTCTTAGGAGTTTCACCAAAATAAGGATAATACTTTCTATTAACCAGTTTATTCATAGACAAATATGTTTTGGTATGTATAAATGCATCAAACGAATTGCCAAACCAATAGGGTATTTGCATTACCTGTAAAAAGCTCTGTAAGGAAAGAATATTTTTGAGCTTGTTATCTGACCAGTATTCTCTACCTTCGGCAAACATTCTTGTAAAAACTTTAAAGATGTCCTTGGCAAATCCGTCCATATTGTTAATACTTCCTACACTAAAGTTTCTATAGGCAGTGTCGTGTTCGTAATCGATAAAGGGAGTTAAGAAAGGCCTTTCCGGAAATCTATATTCCCATCTTTCGGCTCCGGTCCAATGAACTAAAAAAACAACATCTATTTCTTTATTTCTAATTTTGTCTAAATTATCCCCTACCCACGCAAGAGAAGAACGAAGTATCCATTCGTTACTTCCTCCAGGTAGAGCTAGATGCACAGGCTTTCTATCTAATTTTTTAGCCAGCAAAGAACCAAACGATCGGTCTCTGCATTCTCTGCCGTCACCGATACCCTCACCAGGAATTTCAGAACCTGCGCTATGACTGCATCCGTTTATTACTAATAGTCGTTCCATGTTACTTGTTAATTATTAAATCTGTTAATATCTTACTTTGTCCGTATAATCGATTTTCTATATTAGTCCATACAAGGCTTTCGGGATAGTCGTATAGTTGATCGCATCCTCTACAGTAAGAAATATCATTCCATTGTTGTTCTAAATGCTTTCTTCTTAATTCTTCGTAGGCAGTTCCGTGCCATATTTCATCAAGAGTCTCTGTATCTAAATGACCTAAGACCGCTTCACTGTCTCTGCCTAAAACCATACAACAGGCAACTACTGCACCGTAATGTCCGTCTAGTCCGCCCGCACGTACCTGTAACATAGGTTTGAACATTCTTCCGCAACTTCGTTGATTGTTTGTAAAATTAATTCTAGTATACGGAGTATCGTTATATGTTCCAGCCCAGTTGTGCATTAACCATATTTCAGATTTAGCTCCAGTGTATTCAACCCAGTTTGTTTTGTAAGCTGAAATTTCGTAATCTATATTAGACTTTTCTGTAATTAAATGATAAAGGTGTAGCTCAGTTTTTCCTTTACTAAGCTGATTAAATGTTCTAGCATTATTTCTAACCAGTCCAAATGCTGGCTTGCTCATCCATTTGAGGTAAGATTCTTCATCGTATCCTATGGCAGATATTCTTAATATGTCCAGTCCTGCATCTATTATTTTTTTACTAAGAGATTCGGTAAGTGCATATCCATTGGTAAAACAGGTTACTTTTAGGTTTTTACTCTTACAATATGCAATAGCTTCAGGAAGTCGTTTGTATAGTGTAGGTTCGCCACTGCCATGTAAACTTACAGCTTCTAGTCCGTACTGGCAAGCATCATCTACAATTTTTTTAAAAACGTCAAACGGTATAGATTTTTTAAAATCAGCTTCTCTTCCGCCATCCTTTTGAGGACACATATCGCAGTCGTAGTTACATCCGCCAAACAATTCTAAATCTAACTGTCTAATAAAAAGAGGAGGGTGAACTGTCATAGGTCTTTTTCGATAATAATATTATTAAATTCTATTCTTTTTTGTTTTATAGGGCACAGCATCATAGCTTTAAAGTTATCTTCTATAGTAGGCGATTCTTTAAATGTTATTCTTATATCGGCATGTTTATCCTTTGTAGTTGGAATAACTTTAAATTCTTCTATTAAAGGATGACTAACGTATATATTTCTTTTTATGAGATTTTTTATACTATCATGGTACATGATGATATGTTTGTCTATTGATTGAGCATCAAAGTGTACATGCGGAATTAAACTACCATGATCTGCTGTTAAAATAAACTGAGGTTTAAAATTATATTTTAATTCTAAATCTTCTAATTTAACAATCTCTGCATTGTTTAACCAAGGAAACATCTTTCCGTTAGTATTAAAATAAACAGTAGTAATGGGCCCTGTATGAAACAGATTCAATACTACATTTCGAGACCCTCCAGGATGAAACACATTACGTTCTATCCTAGGATTCCAATGTCCTCCGACGGGAAACTTTAAAGAATTATTAATGTATGCTTCAGCTAGCCATACAAATTTTAAATAAGCTTCGAACTCTATCTGCCAATTAGCTGTAGAGTATCTTATTGTTTCTTTTTCTGAATAATTTATTCCTTTGGTAAAGTATCCAACAATTGATGAAATAATTGTTTCATTAGAAGAATATAAAAATTCTTCTTTAGGAATATCCACTAGGTACAGATTTTCAGTCGGCTCTTTATATTTCTGCCATAATCCATAGTGTGTTTCAGGGTTAGGCAACTCTTTTGTTATAAATTGTTGTCTAGGGTTTATTTTTTCCATTTAGGTATAATAATATCCGTTCCACAAGTACAGTGATGCTTATTGCAGGTAATTACCTGCGGCCCTACTTTGCTTATGTCTTCTAATATATGTCCTACACTTTCGCCCTGACCACAGCTGGCTAAACTTACTCTACCTACCGGATTAATGAATATGCTGTCTCCAATATTGCATTTCCAACCGTTGAAGAAGTTTTGTCCTTTTACAATAATGTCATTTGAATTTATTGCATCTGTGACACCGTCGCTCCATACTGCATAACTTACACATCTGTTTTCTTTATAGGGTTTTGATTTAGTAAACTTCATCTCAACATTGTGTTCGCTGATCCATTTAGCTTTTTCGGGATCTTTGTAGTGCCACGGTCCTGCGTTAACACTCATCTCATCGAACAACGGAGTCCACTCTAAGAAATAGTTAGGCTGTGTCTGCTTAATGCTATTTCCGAAATCTACAACTTCCCAAAATCTTTCTTCGTGCATTAGCATCTTATTAGATAGGTAGTTAATTTTATCACAGAGGAAATAACTAACTTCTTTGTATTTTTCTTTATCTGCAAATTCTATATGAAAGCTAGCCACAACATCGTCGAATAATTTATAATTCTTTTCCCACCAAGCTAAAGGTCTACTTAGGTTAGTATTAATGGCTAGATGAACCGCAGGTAATTCTTCCTTCAGCCAATTACAAATAGGTAAAAGGTTTTTCCATGCACTGGGTTCTCCGCCACTAAAGAAAAACTTAAAATCTTTATAGCCCAAGTCTTTATACTTGCTTATAATAATTTTTAAGTTCTTTAGATACAGGTCTAAATTTTCATCGTTTCTATTTGCGCCGTTCCAGTTTCCAGGATTACAATAGCTACATTTAAAATTACAGAAATTGTTTACCTGCCAAGTTACTGCAAGATACGGAGACTTTGCAACAACTGCATCTAATTGTGCGCCCATGTATGTATTCTCCTTAGTTCTGGTATTACATCAAGTATGTTTTCTTTTCTATGCTCGTCCAATTTTGAATTAAAGTCAAAGAATTCTTTAAGTCCACCTTTGTTCTCCTCACCTGATTTAAGTGTATTGAGTACGGTTCTATAACAATTTCTAATATTGATAGAATAGCTTTCGTCATTCATTACACGTCTATACATATCTAATAGTTCTTCTTTATAGTCTTTAGGAAGAATTAATACACTGGCATGCCAAGGAAAGGTTAAGATGTTAAGTCTCATTTCTTGATCCTTACTTAACAGACCTTTGTCAATCCAGTCTCGATGAAACTTTGGAAATTGATGTACGTTCCAAGTACTAATAGTAGGAGTAATTTCAAATCGAACATGAGGCACTTCGCGTTTAATCATCAGAGCATTTTCTTCAATGTCACTCCATACTGTGCCTTTTCTCATGTACTCTGCTAAAGGTCCGCTGGCATCTAAACTAGCATAGATTTCTACCTTAGGAAACTTTCTCCAGTAATCTAACACATTTTTATCTTTGTATTTGAATACACTAAAGTTAGTGGTGTAGGTAACCTTTACATTGGTCTTGCCTCGTTCTAACCAGTAGTCTAGAATTTTATAGTGCTCGGGAGTAATTAATGCTTCTCCACCTGCAAAATATACTTCTTCTACATCGTCTAAGTATGGAACTAACTTATCCCAAAACTTGTCATCTTCGTTGTTGGTAACTACAGTTTTTTGTAAACCAAAACGATCACGTAACATTATTTCACCATGCCGGTCTTTATACTCTTGCGCCCACTGGCTACTACAGCTAGGGCCACAACTACGGCATTTCATATTACAGATATTGCTAAATCGAATATCCATATATTTTAATTTGAAATCTTCTATGCTTCCATCTTCCTTAGTCTTGTTTACTAAAGGCAAATTAGCAACACCTCTAACAGTATTTTGACTCTGTCGCAAACTCCATGTTCCAAATAATTCAACATCATAGCATCGTTGACATATTTCACTAGGTTCGTCATTAAGCATTTTTAGACGTAAGTTCTTAAAGTCTTCCGAGTTCATCATCTTAATAATGCTCTCAGATTCAGTAGTGCTTACTGGCTTGTTAGAATCCGCCATACAGCAGGGAAATACCTTGCCGTCAGGCCAAGCATGAAAATGTATCCAAGGAAGAATACAGAAATGTTTTTTATAAAAAATGTCTTCAGTTGCGTTCATACCAAGCCTTTAGTTCTGGAAATGTGTTTACGAATGATTCGTTACGACGTTTGTCAAATGTATCTATATGCCATTTAGCCTGTTGCTTTAAATGACTATGATCTTCGTCCATGTAATTTATAATGTCTCGTAGCGCATAATCTACTTTGCTAGGACTTGGATTATATCGTTTAAGCCAAGTCTCTATCTTTTCTTTCGCTAACTGTTTAGTTTCAGTATCTAATACACGCATACTTAATTCTGGAGGTGTAATAGCCCTGTACAATGTCGGTCTAGATTCATAGACATCATATAGCCCTTCATTGGCTAGTTCGTCTAAGAATTCAGTCACTGTCAGTACATTCATTAGACTTATAACACTATTAAACTGTATGCTGACATGAGGTGCTTCTTTCTTAATTCTTTTTAAATTATCAATTACAGTGCGCCATTCCGTACCGCTTCGAATGTATTCAGCTCTAGTTCCCCAACTATCTAGACTGGCATACAAATCTACTTTTTCAAACTTGTTCCATAAGTCGATTACCTGTTTATCCTTGTAGTGTAGCACACTCATGTTACTGTTATATCTTAACAACATCTTAGTGCTGTTTTTTTCTATAAGGTATTCTAGTACTTCGTAATGTTCTGGAGTGATAAGAGGTTCACCGCCTGCAAAGTAAACTACATGCATGTCTGGCAAGTAAGGTTTAAACTGTTCTAGCAGTCCAGGATCTTCATTGCTAACATGTATTGTTATCGATTTGTTCTTGGCATTTATATTAAACTTTTTATTTTCCTGGGCCCAACTTGTACTAAACAAGTCTCCGCAGGTTCTGCATTTATAATTGCAGATGTTACTAAAACGCACATCAAAGTACTTTAAAGGCATTTCAGTCATGTGTCCGTCAGGTTGCATGTAGTCAACAACATCTACAAAATCTTTAAAATCTCTGTTAGCCCACTGTCTAAAACTGTTAGTTCCGCCACTTTCTTTATCGTGCAGGTAACAGTTTTTACAGTGATCTACTGGTTCGTTGTTTACAATCTTTTTTCTTATTTCTTTATACTGCTCACTATTCCAAATTTCTTTGATAGTCTGTTCTCTAACGTTGCCCAATGGCATGTTATATTGTGCAGTACAGCAGGGAAGTACATTTCCGTCTGTATTAAGATACATGTGCATAAAAGGCATCATGCAGAATGTTTTGCTTTCTGTCAGCAGTTTTAGTTTATCTTCGTTGGTCATTTATTGTTTTACAAATATTATAAAAGTTTTCCATTTCAGGAAATGTTTTTAAAAAATTAGTTCCTCTTCTAGTGTCGTATTCGTTGAACCAGTTGAAGAAATCTTTTCTGCCTTCTTCAGTTTTTTCTGTAGAATATTCTGTAGTTTCCATATAGTCAACTACACGTCTAAACTTTTCATACTCCATCTCAGTAAATTTTTCTGATGATGTATCGTCTAAGTTAGATTTAATAAAGTCTAAACTTTCATACATGTAGGGCATAAATTCTTCTTTAGGCAGAATGTTCATGTCATACTGTAAGGGTTCTTTCAAATGTGGAGTATCGAACCTTATCCTGTGCTTGTGTAAATGTTCGTACCACCCATACTTTTTACGCCATTCTAACATTTTTTCTAATAGACTTTTAAAACTAGTCACGGTTAAAATATTAAATGTTATCATGAATGTTATGGGATTTTTAGTTGTAGTCAAATAGGTATTGAAATTTTCTTCCCATAACTGTAGATTTAATCCAGTTCTAATATACTCGGCTCGATTGTCCCAAGTATCCAAACTAGTAAACAACTTGAATCGTTTGATTTTCTTTTCTAGCCTTAACTTTTCTACCTTCTCAGCCAATCGTTTTACTAGTATAGGCTTGACTCCTAGATTGCTGTTAATGTTCAACTCTAGGTCTGGTAGAGGATTTTTGTCTAAGTCTTCTAACAATCTCCAAGTACTCTGTTGAAGCAACGGCTCTCCACCAGTAATGCGTAATATGTTTAGAGTTTTACTTACTGTGGGCCACCACTTCCACCACGCTTCTACATAGGGATTAGTTTCTTCCTCGTAGAGTTTAAACCAGTTGATATCATTACGATGATTTCGAACCATGTCATATGGTCCAAACTTTTCAATTTCTTTATAATAACTGCTAGACGCTTTAGGATGGCAATAGCCGCATTTAAAGTTACATTCATTTCCAAAACTAATTTCAATGTATTCTGGATTGATATCAAAATTCCAAGGGCTATTTTTTATTTCAGATATTCTGTTTTCTGTGATGATGCTGGCATTTCTTTCATGCCTGTCACTGATATAATCGTCTCCAAGGGCTTCTATATTCCAGCAATACTGACAGCCAGAAGGCTGTTGACCCTCCAGCATTAATTTGCGTTGATTTTTCTTTTCGTTTGTATTGTGTAATGCACTTGGGTTATCTGTTACTTCTTCCAAGGGAATTTTGTGTGGAGGAGGGTGATAACAACTGTGTGTTTCACCGGTTTGAAGATAGATGGTTGTGTGATGCCACTTAGCCAAACAAAATGTAGGGCTTATTTTATTAGTGATATCTTTAATCTGTATTATTCTGTCTTTCATCTAACTAGTTTAATTTCAATTAAATTTTTAAAGTTGTCTTCTAGAATTGGGCCGCTTACAACTTTTCCTATGGGCATGTATTGCCATGCTCCGTAATATTTGGATCCGCCTAATAGCCACTCTTTAAACTTAGTAGACTTCATTGCTTCGTTACGCTTCCCTTCTTGGTCTATATAAAAGAAGTTATAGTAAGAAGAAAACTGTGCAGTAACGTCCCAGTGCCCGCACTGATCTCCATCGATATATGCTTGGAAGTATTCTTTGCCGCAGATAGCATACTGCATGAACACATCGTATTCTAAGTTGTAGTCTAAATGTCTCCAATCTCCGGGTTCGTGCATGAACCAGTCAGTCCTTGAATAGTCAGAATGTCTTAATGTTATCATGTTAACATTCTGAGTTAGTTCTTTTTCTATGCTGTAATAATAATTTTGAAGTTTGTGAACTTCTTCATTGATTTGAAATAGGTAATGATTCCAATCTTTAAACTTTGGATCATTCTTGGCTATTAAAA
>JACCDX011839552.1_pt1 | contig 21201 bp, 11 predicted proteins | sample 7449681 | NCBI WGS metagenome assembly JACCDX01 (sample SAMN15323450, study PRJNA562643) | freshwater metagenome | isolation source: river surface water | place: USA:Blue River Watershed | collected 2017-08-18
AGGAAGCGGGTGCCCTGCATTTCGTAAACATAACCATCGGTGTAAAGGGTATTGGCAACGAGCCAGTTTTCGAAGGGAGTGCGGTCGGTGCGGCGATTGAAGTTGACAATTGTGCTCAATTGAGCCGGATGCATGGATAACAACAGATCACTCACTTTGCTGGCAAGACCGGTTGAATAATGATGTGCCCACACAGCAGTGCCGGAGATAGTGAGAGAGCGTGAGTAGGCTGACAGAGCCTTGACGGTATCTTTCTGGCGCAGGTATTGATTGTAAATGATGTCCCCCATTATTGTCCTGAAGAACACCTGATAGCGACGATCGTTTGCCGCGGTGGTTTCCAGCTTCTGCAACATAGGCAGCAGTTCCTGTTCGGCAGCGTCATTGAGCGAGTTGTGGTTGCGTATGGTATGCAGTGTATTGATAAGGTAGTGTTGCTGTTTCTCCATAGGTGACATCTTCTGCGCTGCGGCTTCATTGAGTAGTTTGTGGCAGCCTGCAAGATCACCATCCAGCAAAGAAAGGTAAGAAGCTGAAAGGAGCCAGAATGCTTTATTGCCGGCTTTGTTCTCGGCGGCAACCTTTTGCGCAAAGGCGATCAATGGAGTTGCTGCTCCGCTGCTTTTTCCGGGAGCACTATAGAGATCGTTGAGAAAGGAACTTTCCAGTCTGATGATGTTCCTTGTCATGAGGATATCTAGCCCGCGAACGCGAGGGTCGTAGCTGTATACGGTGCTCAGCGATGCCAACAGTGATGCTGTCGCTTTCTTACGCTGATCCAACACGGCGGCAGGGCCTGAAGGGCCGGAGTTATAGTCATTTGCCTCGCCGAGGTAGGTTGCATCGTGCATACCTGACATGAGGTACAACACTGCACGTTCGTGATCGTTTTTACAGTATTGAAGTATGTTGTCGGGCTTGTTGCCGGTGGCCCAGATATAGCTGAGCATGGCGTTTGTTTTTTCTTCGTCGCTGCGGTCGAACACGAGACTATAAAGGTATGCGGCCTCGTTTTTGCGACCGGTGCGGAACAATGCACCCGCTTTCAACGCCATACAACGCTCGAACAGATAGTGTTTAGTTCCCGGAGGAATAAGTTCGTCAAATAGCAAGAGTGTTTGCGGGTATTCGCGACTATAAAATGCCATGCGTATGGTTTGGTAGGCATAGCGCATGCGAAGATCAGCATCGGTTGTGGCGGCATGTCTTTTGATCCCTTCGTGCACCAGTTCCTGCATGGCAGCAGAGTCTCTGACAGGCGACGCCCATTCATTCTTCTTATCATCCCAATAGCTTTCGATCGCCCGGGCATGTGGTTCGCATTGTTTAGCGAATTCGAGATAGAGCACCTGCTCGTGTTTGTTGTTTTTAATGAGCCATTTTGTAAAGGTGTTCTTCGCGATGTTGTTGGGAACAGATAAGGTGTAGTCTTTTCGGATGTGCTCGTATACCTTGTGTATGTATTGTTTGTCGGTACGATAGAGCAGTGCCGCAATGTCTGAGTCGTTCACATTTTTGCCTGTCATGTTTTTCCATGAACGAACATTCTCGTCGCGTGGAGTATAATCTACAGCACCTGTGTCAGTGTAAAATTTGTTGCTGTAAAAGATGGAATACGGATCGTAAAACAGCGGAGTGAATTCCGGTCTGTTGTTGATAGAGTTCATAAAGAATGAGGGTTCGCTGGTGATGTCGGGCTCGTCTCCTGCGCAGGCGATAACGAGTTGCACACCGCCGGCAAGGACCGCCAGACTACCTATAACGATCATAAATCGTTTCCAGTTCATTTACAGAATGTTTGGATAAAGTTATGCTATCACATGAAAAGAAGACAACATTGATAGAATCGTTATTAACGCGTTTTGCAGTATAGGCTGCAACCGCCTCCAGCGTTTGTTGGTCGCAGTCTTCAACGCGTATCACATCGGTGGGCGAAAGGTGGTAACCCATCCACACGGTGTCGGCAAGGCATTGGTACATCCGTTCGTTCCGTTTGCGGAACAATTTGTTTCCCTCGAGCAGGTCTTTGGGCACATCGCGGAGGATGCGACCGAATTGCTGACCATGGAACAACAGGCTCCACGAGAAGATGGGCAGTGCAATATCCAGACGAAGCGGATAGGAACCGATCCCTGAAAGGTAACTTTCGGCAACAACCTGCTCGAGGATAGAGTTGTGGTTACCCGGCTTTTTCATGGTGCCCATGTTGTAGCACATAAGCAGACCCTTGTCGACCGGCGGAATGCCGCTACTTGTAGTGTACTTGATCTGGTGCATGCGGATGGTACATGAAAGGAGTTTTCCTTTGAAGAAGTCATTGTTCTTCAGCGCGCGCAACAACTCAAAATAGCGTGCCCGTGTAGAGGAGGTCCAGTCACAATCTATCTGGATCTCTGATGGAGAGATATTGCCACCGGCGCAGATACCAGCAGCCATATTGCTGATACTTGCCGCAACCGAGGAGATGTTCGTCGGTGTGAGTGCAAGCAAGGCGCGTTGTGTAATGAAGATAGCAGGGATGTATCTGAAGGAAGTGCCGGGAGATGCGGGCAGACGCACCGGGGCTACCGGGTATATGTGGCTGTTGGCTGCATCTACATCAAAAAGGCGGATGTACATGGTCTGCACCTTCAGGTTTTGAAGCGTGGTCGTTTCGAATTGTGTAGGTGCGTAAACTGTCTTCCAGTAGTAGAAACCCCGGTTCACAACATGGTGCTTTTTTTTGCAGGATTGTACCGGCAAAAGCAAGACAAATAATAGGATGATAGCCCACCAACGCGCCATAATGCAATGATACGCACTAAGGAACAAGAATGCGCTGTGCAAGTGGTTTTACACTGAAGGTTATGGAGTTGCTGCACGGCACAGCGTCTCCGTCCACCTGCATTGCAGAAAGTTGGGGATGCGAAATGGTGATGGAAGAGCAGGTATGGTGGCTGACGTAACGGTTGGTAGTGATGTCGCCGAGCATGGCACGCATGGCAATGAGGCCGCCCAGTATTTTGGGAAAACTACGTACAACGATGAGTTCCAGTTTGCCATCGTTGCAACTGGCCATGGGCGCAATGCGGAAGGAGTAGCCAAAGTATTTTCCGTTGGCTACATTGACCATGAACGCCCGTTCATGCAGTTCTTTTCCATCGGTAATGATCGTATAGTCGCGCGAAGTGTATTGCCAAAGGTGCTTTGCTACCAGCCAGCTATACACAAGAAAGCCCCGTTTGTGACTGGTGGCGAATTTTTGTGCTATCAGCGCGTCGAACGCGACCCCGGCATTACTCACAAAGAGCCTGTCGTTAGCATAGCCAATATCAATAGTAGTTGTGTTGCCGCTGTTGATCACTTTCACTGCTTCTGCTACGCTCAATGGAATATTAAGGGTGCGTGCGATGCCATTACCGGAGCCCTTGGGTATGATGCCCAGGATACAGTCGGTACCATCAAGGCCGCGGGCTATCTCATTCACCGAGCCATCGCCACCTACTGCGATAACCGCGTGTGCGCCATTGATGGCGGCAGCGCGGGCCAGTTCGGCGCCGTGCCCGGCATACTGTGTAGTGAGTATCTGATGCGTGTACACAGCGGGATCGAGGTGGGCTGCAACCGCATTGCCTATTTCCTTCTGTCGCTCGGTACCCGACCTGGGGTTAATAACGAAAACAATATTTTTCAGGCTCATGAGAGCTGCGCTTTCAGACTAAGGTCCATACTGACTGCATGGTGAGTGATGGCACCAACAGAGATGTAGTCGACACCGGTAGCAGCATAGGCGCGGATATTCTCAAGCGTAATACCACCCGATGCTTCTGTTTCGTACTTGCCATCTATCAGCGCTACCGCTTCAGTGATCATGTCTGGCGTGTAGTTGTCCAGCATGATGCGGTGCACCTTGCCTACTGCCAGCACACGACGAACATCATCGAGGTTGCGTGTCTCCACTTCAATCTTCAGGTCCAGATTGTTGGCGGCGAGATATTGGTTGGTTGTTTCAATTGCTTTTTCAATGCCACCGCAGAAATCGATATGGTTGTCTTTAAGCATCACCATGTCGTACAATCCCATGCGGTGATTGCAGCCACCCCCTATGCGCACGGCTTCTTTTTCCAGCATGCGAAAGAGCGGAGTGGTTTTGCGGGTATCCAGTATTTCGGAGCGGTACTCCTTGATGGCATCAACATATTGGCGGGTAAGGGTGGCCACGCCGCTCATACGTTGCATACAGTTGAGCGCCAGGCGCTCGGCTTTAAGTATGGTGTGTACACTTGCTGCCACCTCGAAAGCCAATTCTCCCACCTTTACTTCATCGCCGTCTTTTTTGTAAAGCGAGAATGCGGCTTCCGGTTCGAGGAAGTGAAAAATGGCCTGAGCCATGGCGACGCCGGCCAGAATGCCGTCTTCCTTTATTTTGAGGATAGCCTTGCCCTGTGCAGTAGGCGGAATACAGGAAAGAGTAGAAAAATCTCCGGCACCTACGTCTTCTTTCAGGGCTGCTTCTATAAACTCAAGTGTGTTCAAGGTCGATCCTTTTAGTGTTGGAGGGCAAAATTAGCGAATGGTGGCCTAAGTGATAAGAATAAATTATTAAGCATTTCGCTTGTTTTGCCGGTAAATCCCGACAACAGCAATCAAGACAACCTATTACCTTTGCACGCAAACAGGAAGAGGTGGCAGACGAAATACAATTATTGTCAGAGCATATTGCGAATCAGATAGCAGCGGGAGAGGTGGTGCAACGCCCGGCCTCGGCTGTGAAAGAATTGCTGGAAAATGCTATTGACGCCGGTGCCACCGAGATACAACTCATTATTAAGGACGCGGGTAAAGAACTGATACAGGTGACGGACAATGGCAAGGGCATGAGTCCGACCGATGCCCGTATGAGTTTTGAGCGTCATGCGACATCTAAGATCAGGAGCATAGAAGATCTGTTTAAGATCAGGACAATGGGCTTCAGGGGCGAGGCGCTTGCATCTATTGCAGCGGTTGCTCAGGTGGAGATGAAGACGAGGCAGGCGATCAGCGAAACGGGGACACGCATTGTTATTGAGGGTACCGAGGTGAAGTCGCAGGAGCCCTGCGCATTCAATCCGGGTACTACTATCATGGTAAAGAACCTGTTCTACAACGTGCCCGCCCGTCGCAACTTCCTTAAGAGCAACACAACCGAATATAGGAACATACTTGACGAATTCACTCGGGTGGCATTAGCTCATCCGCAGATCACGTTCAGGTTGTGGAACAATGGCGCCGAGCAGTACCGCCTGGATGGCGACACGCTGAAGGCGAGGATAGTAGGCTTGCTGGGTAATACGTATGAGAAGAATCTGGTGCCTGTGGAGCAGGAAACTGATATATTGAAGATAAACGGTTTTGTGGGCAAACCACAGGCCAGCACCCGTACCAGGGGAATGCAGTTCTTCTTTATCAATGGCAGGTTCATCCGCAATTCTTACCTGAACCATGCTGTGATACAGGCCTATGAAGGGTTGATAGAGAAAGATTCGTTTCCGTTCTATGTGTTGTTTCTGGAGATAGACCCGGCGAAAGTGGATGTGAACGTGCACCCGACCAAGCAGGAAGTGAAGTTTGAGGATGACCGCCTGATGTATACCTACCTGATGGCGGCGGTAAAACACTCTCTGGCGCGGTATAATATCGCTCCGTCCCTTGACTTTACCCTGAATGCGGAGATACAGCAGATGCCTGCGGTGCGCATGCCATTTACAGAACAACAACAGGAAGAGACCAGAAAGGGATATCTGTTCAATACTTTCAGCGATAAAGGCCAGGCACACGCTATAGAGCGCAACGACAGTCTGAAACATTGGAAGGCGCTGTATGAGATAGCGCAGACGCCGACCGCGGCAAACATAGCCTCGGCTGTTCCTGAGGAAGCGGAACAGGCACCCATGCAGGCAACCATCCTCAGCGGATCGCAGACGGAGGGTAAGGGAAAGGGTAGTATGATGCTGGTGCATGGCAATATGCTGGCGGCCACTGTGAAGTCGGGCATGATGCTGATACACATACGGCGCGCGCAGGAGCGTATCTGTTATGAGCGATTGCTGCGCGAGTGGAACAACGAAAGCGCGGCATCGCAGCGTATATTGTTCCCTGCATCTTATGAACTGGCACCACAGGATGCGTTACTGCTTCAGGAGGCATTGCCCGATCTGGTGAGGATGGGATTTGATATATCACCTTTCGGAAAGAATTCATTTGTTGTGCAGGGTTTACCACCCGGATTGCAGGCCGGCGAGGAAAAGAATGTGCTGGATGAAGTGGTGGAACAACTGAAGCATGAATCGCCGGACGCTGTGGGGCGGCGAACAGATATGCTGCTTGCCAATATGGCGAGAAGACTATCAACCAACATACAGGCTGTGTTGCAGCCGGAAGGGCAACAGGCGCTTATAGACGAATTGTTTGCCTGTTCGCAACCGGAACTGACACCGGACGGACGCAAGACATTTGTGATGCTGCGTAAAGAAGAGCTGGAACAAATGCTAGGTTAGGTGGCTATTTATAACTTGTGGTTAAATAATACGCATTTGAAAAATAATATGTATAAATAACGCTGGCATAGTTTGCTGAAATTGTGCAAATATTATTTAATTTTATAGGTACACCTCCCAAATATTTTAGAAAAATGTACCTATGCGCTACCTATTAACCATCCTATTATTAGTATTTGGTCATACCGTCACGCATGCGGTCACTGCCAATTTTACGGTCGACTTTAACTCGGGTTGCACGCCATTGGTGGTGCATTTTACCAATACGTCTACCGGGGCTACCAGCTATTCGTGGGATCTGGGCAATGGCACGCTTACGCCCAGTACCAACCCATCCACCAGTTACATTCCGGTTGGTACCTATACTGTAACACTTACGGCATATAACGGAGCCTCGTCCAGTGTGAAGACGATGGTCATAACGGTGTACCCGTTGCCAACCGTGAACTTTATTGCAAGTGATACTACGGTCTGTCCGGGGACGCCTGTCACATTCACCAGCACTACGTCGGGTGGGGTGCCAGGGCCGCTTACATACATCTGGAATTTTGGTGACGGGGGTACATCTACCCTTGCGGGTCCGAGCCATGCCTACAGCACTTCGGGGTTTTATAATGTAACACTGCTGGCCACCAACGCTCAGGGTTGCCAAAGGAGTTATACCAAGGTTTCATATATACAGGTATATCCGCGTCCTGCGCCTTATTTCACGGGAAGTCCGGTGAACATCTGCACGCCGCCGGGAACGGTGACATATACCAATACCTCTACGGGTGCGCTGCCATTGTCCTTTTTATGGACTTTCGGCACAGGACCTAGCTCCACACTAGCTACCCCAACGGCTACCTACAGCACACCCGGCACCTATACCGTGAAGCTGGTGGTGACGGATGGTTATGGCTGTAAGGACAGCCTGACTCGTCCCGCATATATCTACGTGGGGTCAATGTCTGTCGGATTCACCAGTCCAGCAACAGCGTGCATGCGCACACCTGTGTCCTTCGCCAACACCAGCGGGCCGCACACATCGCGTACCTGGAACTATGGTGATGGTAGTTTAACGGATACAACATATAATGGTAATCACACTTACATAGCCGCGGGCACGTACACTGTAACACTCACCATAGTGAACGGACCGTGTACTTCGGTGGTGACACATGTCATTACGATCCTTCCGGCAGCTGTGGCCGATTTTACCATTGCGCCGGCATTTCCGTGTCCGGCACCTGCCACAATAACGTACTCGTCATCAGTACCGGCGGGAAGCACCGTAGGATGGCTTTATGAAGGAGGTGCAACCGGGAGCGGACCAACGGGCGCGCAGACCTACACAACGAATGGCATAAAGATCACTAAAATGATAGTGACCAGCCCGGCGGGATGTATTGATACTTTCGTAAAAAAGGACACTATTTATAATATTGATTTCAACGCCACGGCAAGTCCCCTGGAGGGTTGTGTGCCGCTAACGGTCAATTTTAATACGTCTTTTTTCTCGCGGTGGCCAGACACAGTGGTAGGAGCGAACCCTTATCCCTATCCTGTTTCCTCCTACAGCTGGAACTTCGGGGATGGTTCGTCGCTTGGATCCGGAACGGCCCCCACACATATTTATACTGCAGTAGGTATTTATATCGCCACGGTCACCGCCACAACTTCCAATGGCTGCACGGTTTCGGATACGTTAATGATAAGGGTGGGTGCTCCTCCGGTCATCACTTTCTCTATTTCGCCGACCCATGTGTGTTACGGAGATCCTGTCACATTTACGGCTACTGTAATATCCGGGCCGGTAACAAGGTATGAATGGCTGCTTGGGGCCGGATTTGCGGCGACATCTGCGCCGGTACTTGTGTATACCTACCCCATCCCGGGATTCTTTACTGCAACGGTCACTCCTTACTTCAATGGTTGTCCGGGGGCGCCGGTGACGTTGAGTACAATTATTACGGTGGACTCGCCGCGAGCTTTGATAGGCTATACCAGAGTGTGCCATATGCCCACCACGATACAGTTTGAAGATGAGTCGCTTGGCGATGACAGCCATTTATGGATGTTTGGAGACGGGGCAACGTCCACGCTTGATGATCCGATACATACCTATTCTGCCATCGGTACCTATACGGTGACACTGGCAACATACAATGCCACAAGCGGCTGTCGCGACACGGCATACTCAATTATCTCTATGGCCACAGTGCCCTTGAATTTTTATGGTCATGATACGGCAGTGTGTGTAGGGGATACCGTGTTCTTTAACGGCGTCTTTCCGGGAGGGCGACCGGACACCATACGATGGTATGTGAACGGAGTGCACAAACCGTATTGGACCGACACTGCAATGATAGACACCTTCACGGTGGGAGGGCTGTACACGGTGATGCTTGCCGCGTTCACGGCCCAGGGGTGCTGGGATACAGTAACGAAGGTTAACTATGTGATAGTGGGTGATCCCCGACCGGGTTTCAAGGCGATACCACCTTCGGGGTGCTGGCCGCTGACGGTATTATTCACAGATACCTCGACCGATGTGCCGGGCGCAACATTGAGTAGCTTTCTATGGGACTTCGGCGATGGCAGTACGGCATCGGTGAGTGTGCCGTCGACAACGCATGTGTACACCGCAGCAGGAACATATCTGGTGCGATCGTGGATAGCCGATATAATAGGTTGTACCGATTCAGCCGGTCCGCTTACCATTACTGTGCACCGGCCAACCGCCGGTTTCGCGGCATCCAACGTGCACCCATGTATCAATGATCCGGTCAACTTTGCCAATACTTCGGTGGGCTACGTAAGTTGTTTCTGGACGTTTGGCGATGGCGGCACTTCTACAGGCACCGCGCCAACACATGTGTATACTACAACCGGAAGTTTTACGGTGCGATTGGTGGTGACCGACATAAACGGCTGCACCGACACCATGACACAACTTGCTTATATAAACGTAACTAAGCCATCGGCAGCATTTACCATGAGCGATACATTCTCGATATGTGCACCACTGCTGGTGTCGTTTACCAATACCAGCACGGGAGGCACAATCAATGACTGGACGTTTGGTGATGGTAATGTATCATCCATGGTGTCACCTACCAACATGTACCTTACTCCCGGTTTGTATCCGGTGCGCCTCATTGTATCGGACAGTTGGGGTTGCACAGATACCGCCAACGGACATCTGAATCTTTATGGTTATTCGGGATCGCTCAGCTATACACCACTTTTCGGATGCGCTCCGCTGTTGGTGAGTTTCAATGCAGCCATTACCAATGTGCCGAATATTATATGGGATTTCGGAGACGGAAGTACGGTTGCCTATTCGGGCGTTGATACTGCTACCCATTTGTACACGATACCGGGTGCTTATGTACCCAAGCTGATACTGAGTGATAACACCGGATGTCAGAATTCGAGCATAGGGCCGTTTACAATAAAGGTAGATGAGTTGAAGGCGAAGTTTGGTGTATATCCGTCATCGTGTATTGGTCTGCCGTTCTTTCTGGTAGACTCGTCACAATATATGTGGATGCCACCCAATGCATGGTTCTGGAATTTTGCGGGCGATACCAGCAGCTTGGCTTCTCCGGTATATCCGGCAGTGAACACACCGGGCAACTATCCGGTTACACTTAAAGTATCCAATTCGTGGGGTTGTGTTGTTACACTGACAGCAGATATTACGATCCACCCGCCACCAACCATCACTACCCTGCCGGATACCGTAGTCTGTGTGACAGATGCTGCATCGCTGACCGCCTTTGGCGCTGTGACCTATGCATGGTCGGGGCCGGTGGGCACGCTCTCCTGCCCTACCTGTAATCCGTCGCCGGCAACACCGGTGGTACCGTCAACTTTTACGGTTGTAGGAACGGATGCAAACGGGTGTAAGGATACGGCCATGGTGAATGTCGGCCTGAGGACGCATACTACTGCGGTTTCGGGCGGAGACACATCCTTCTGTTCGGGCGGATCGGTGCCTATATTTGATTCGGGTGCCCATAAATACCTGTGGATACCGGCCGGGGGACTTAGTAGTGCCACCGTGGCCAACCCTATAGCGTCACCTGCATCGAGCATTACTTATACTGTCATTGCACAATTAGGCAGTTGTGTACCCGATACAGACTATGTGCATGTGGAGGTATTTGCCGCACCAACCGTGGACGCCGGAAAAGATCAGGAGGTACTTGCGGGCACTAAAGTGGAACTATCGGCAACGGGCAAGAATATTGCTACCTATTTATGGAGCCCCTCGCAGGGAATGAGTTGTAAGGACTGTCAGGAGACAGAGGTAACGGCCCTTGAGTCGACGACCTATGTGGTGGATGTACTGTCGTCGCATGGGTGTCGCGCATCAGATTCGGTGAACATATATTTGTTCTGTGATGGCAGGCAGGTATTCCTTCCGAATGTGTTTACTCCAAATAACGATGGTAAGAACGATGTGTTTTATCCAAGAGGAACAGGAATCAATCTGATCAAGTCATTCAGGATCTATAACCGGTGGGGAGAGCTGCTATTTGAAAGAAGCAACTTCCAGGTAAACGATGAAACATATGCATGGGATGGAATGTATCAGGGGGAGACAGTAAGGCCTGATGTATATGTGTATGTGGTTGATGCCGTGTGTACTACGGGAAAACCTGTGTTAGTGAAGGGGGATGTTACACTAATAAAATAATATATGACCATCTTTGTTTTGCCTGAAAGTTGAAATAAATAATAATTTTCCCCAACGTAATCATAAAATTTTACGTCTTTTCACAATGCGCACGCTACAGTGTGTATCGTTCTGTGTCATATTGCGAACAATACCTATGAAATTATACCTACGGTTTCTTTACTTATTGCTTAGTCTGTGTGTTAGTGCTAGTTCATTTGCGCTGACTGCGGGCTTCACAGCCTCGCCCACATCGGGATGTGCACCACTTGTGGTGAATTTCACCAATACTACCAGTCCGTCGAGCGGCACTACCTACGTTTGGTCGTTTGGTCCGTCCAGTTCTTCAACATTAACAGATCCGTCAACGAGTTTTACAACGCCCGGAACCCATGTGGTGACGCTAACGGCTACCAATGGTTCAGCAGTGAGCACGTATACTTTGGCAGTGACGGTTTATCCGCCACCGGTAGTAAGTTTCTCTGCAGATGATACAGCAGTATGTCCGTGCACACCCATAACATTTACCAGTACCAGTACAGGTAGTGTACCCGGTCCGATGACCTACTCGTGGAACTGGGGCGACGGATCGCCGACAGGTACCGGTGCAACAGCGACCCACTCCTATTGTACTCCCGGCTATTATACGATAACCTTATTTGTTACCAATGCAACGGGTTGTGTGGCATCATTGGTCCGATCGTCCTACATACATATCTATAATCCACCGATAGCGAATTTTACGTGGTCACCGTTTGCCATCTGCAATCCGCCGGGAAGCGTTACGTTCACGAGTTCAAGCGTAGGAGCGGCGCCGCTGACCTGCTCCTGGGATTTCGGTGATATGACGGGTGCAGGCGCGGGGTCTCCGGTAAGTCATCCCTACACGGCTGTTGGCAGCTATAATCCGCGACTGATAGTTACTGACGCAAACGGATGCAAAGACACTGCTACGCTTGGTCCGGTGATCGTGGACACGATCAGGGCGCAGTTCACCTATTCTGATACTGTTTGCCGCTACTCTTATGTTACCTTCCCCAATACAAGTTCGCCGCACATTTCCCGTACCTGGGACTATGGTGACGGCAGTCCTACCACAACCCTTTTGAACGGTGGACATGCCTATTCATCGACCGGTGTCTACACAGTGACATTAACGATCAATAATCCGCCATGTACCAAGACGGTGACCCATGTGGTGCATGTGGTAGATGGCCCGACCGCCACTATTACGCAAACACCGGCTCAGCCGTGTCCGGCACCGGTGTCTATATCGTATACAGCCGGTGCCCCTCCCGGAACAATTTTCGCATGGGATTTCGGATCAGGAAGTGGAGCCGGTAGTCCGGTTTCTCATACCTTCCCTACAAATGGAGTTAAGACTGTTCGTCTTATCACAATTCACCCGACGACAGGCTGCAGGGATACCTTCACCCATACAACTACCATTTACGATATTCACTTTATGGCTGATGCCACACCATTAGAGGGATGCAAACCGTTGACGGTGAACTTCCATACCGATGCAATGACGAGTGTACCTGGCCCTACCTATTCTCCGTATCCCTACCCGTTTGCTTCATATTCGTGGAATTTCGCCGATGGTTCGGGTCCGGGTTCGGGCCCTGCGCCAAGTCATACATTCACTGCAGTTGGCATATACAATGTAGTAGTTACTGCCATGACGTCTAATGGTTGTCCCGTGTCTGACACGGTGCAGATACGTGTGGGAGAGCCTCCTGCCGCTACATTCACAGCCAGTCCGTTGCATGTGTGTTATGGTGCCCATATTCCTATTATTTTCACGCCGGTGATCACAGATGGTCCGGTGGACAGGTGGGACTGGATCTTTGGCGATGGCGGTGTCACATTGTGGGATACCACTGCCATACCGGCCACCCACATATACTCAATACCCGGGTTATTTACAGTAACCCTTACGCCCTACTATAATGGATGCCCCGGGGTGCCGTTTACCAGAACAGACTACATTACGGTCGATTCACCCAAGTCTATTATTGCCTATGTACCTATGTGCACGCCACGCACAAGGGTACAGTTTGCCGATAGTTCTATGGGAGACGATAGTCATGTTTGGATGTTCGGAGACGGATTTACATCAACGGTCGATCATCCGTTGCACGATTACCCGTCAGCAACTGTGTATACAGTGAAGCTGGCAACTTACAATGCCAACAGCGGTTGCAGGGACACCGCTACAATGACCATTGACCTGACACCACCTGTGTTTTCTTTAGTTGCTGACGATACAACCATATGTAAGTATGATTCGGTCACATTATCTCCCGTGATCACTGTGGGTTCAGCTACCGAGTATTATTGGAAATTATTTAACCCATTCCCTACGACACCATTAATAGGCGGACATGACTATCCGTCCGGGCAATTTGGATACCGTTTCTACACCTCTACGGGTCAGCACACCGTGCGGCTGATCATCAAAGACGGGCTTGGCTGTTTTGATACTGTGATGCGGACAAATTATGTTACTGTAGGCAAGCCGGTGCCGAATTTTACGGGTGCACCTTTGTCGGGTTGTGTGCCGCTGAACGTTGTTTTCTCTGATGCCAGTTCCGCCGCTGCCGGCACAACACTATCGTCCTACGCATGGACGTTCGGTGATGGTGGTACTTCAACAGTGACGACACCAATGACATTTCATACCTACACGGCGGCCGGCACTTATGATGTAAAGGAGATAGTTACCGACAATATCGGATGTAAAGACACGGTGGTGCGCACCGGCTACATCACTGCTTACGATCCGGTAGCAACATTTACCGCAAGCAACACACACCCTTGCCGTTACTCGCCGGTCACATTCACCAATACATCAACCGGAGGGATCGTGTATTCGCATTGGGATTTCGGGGACGGAGACACATCAAACATAACGTCACCGATACACAGTTATTCGGCATCGGGCACATATACGGTGAAGCTAACCGTATATGATTCGCATGGTTGCACTGACGTGGTCACTGTTACCGGATTGATCACCGTTGCTAATCCCGATGCCGGATTCACGATGAGCGATTCAGTATCTGTATGTCCGCCATTGTTTGTGAACTTTACGAATACAACCACCGGTGCCGTATCCTATGAGTGGGATTTTGGCGATGGCGGAACATCGCTGGTGCTCTCGCCGAGCAATATGTACATCGCATCCGGTTTTTATCCGGTGCGGTTGATCGCGACCAATGGCTATGGCTGTAAAGACACGGTTATCCATCCTGTGAACATCTTTGGTTATGCGGGCGCGTTCAGCTATTCGCCTACGCAAGGTTGCGCACCATTGTCGGTGCACTTCTCGGCTACACTCAGTAATGTGCCTTTTATCACATGGGACTTTTCTGATGGTGTAACTACGAGTCTGACCTATACTGATACAACAGTACATATCTATACTACTCCGGGTGCCTATGTACCCAAGTTGATATTGAGTGATAATACCGGATGCCAGACATCGAGTACCGGACTAGACACGATAAAGGTGAATGCCGTATTCCCTAAGATGAGCACCAACCCGTCGCCGGTGTGTATCGGCATTCCGTTCACGATGGTAGATTCTTCAACAAGTTTCTGGGACACTATCAGATCATGGGAGTGGACCTACGACGGCAATACAAGCACCCTCTCTTCACCATCGCATATTCTTACCACACCGGGTACATATCCTATTACACTGAAGGTGACGGACGGGTGGGGCTGTTTCGGAACACTGAGCAGCAACATCGTTATTAATCCGCCACCTGATGTGACTGCCAGCCCCGATACCGTTGTGTGTGTTACAGACCCTGCGACGCTGAGTGGCTACGGCGCAGCAACCTATACATGGTCGCCGCCGGCCACCCTCAGTTGCACTACCTGCAACCCTACACTTGCCACACCCGATGTGCCTACCACCTATACGGTGACCGGTACTGACGCGAACGGCTGTGTGGATTCGGCAACGGTTACCGTAGGTCTGCGCACACACACCATCAGCAAGGCCTGGGGCGACACTGCAGTGTGCGAAGGCGTGACGGTGCAGCTCTTTGATACAGGTGGAACGTCCTATTTATGGATGCCGCCAACAGGGCTCAACAGCAGTACGGCTTACAATCCGTTGGCTACACCGCCATACACTACTATCTATACGGTTATAGCCCGACTGGGTAGCTGTATCCCGGACACCAATCAGGTGACAATAACTATATGGCCACTACCGAAGGTAGATGCCGGCCCTGACCAGAGGCTTGTTGCAGGCTCTGTTGCCTATTTGCAGGCATCGGGTACCAACATGGATACCTATAAGTGGTGGCCCGGCGAGACACTGAGTTGTACTGAATGTCTGGCACCTGTGGCGAGCATGACCATGAATACGACGTATTACATAGATGCCGTTTCAGACAGGGGGTGCCGCGCTTCAGATTCGGTGCGTATATTGTTGTACTGTGATAATAGCATGGTATTCGTTCCCAATGTATTTACGCCCAACGGCGACGGACAGAATGATATCTTCTATCCGAGAGGCATGGGTATAAAGACCATTAAATCTTTCAGGGTGTATAACAGGTGGGGTAATCTGCTGTTCGAGCGCGAGTCGATCAACCTGAATGATGCTACCAATGGTTGGGACGGATCGCACAAGGGCGAAGAACCACGTCCGGATGTGTATGTATACCTAATAGAGGCAGTCTGCTATACCGGAGAGGATGTACACATCAAGGGAGATGTAACGATAGTGAAATAGACGATAAACCATAGATAAAACAATAGAGGCAACCGTTCAGGTTGCCTCTATTGTTTATGCCAAAAGCAGTAAGATCTATTTTCCGTTATCGCCATTCAATGTGAAGACATACTGAATCAGATTGGCGCCCATCTGCAAGGCGGCAAGTCTTTTTTCGGGTGCATCGTGGTGCACGTCCTGATCTTCCCAACCATCGCCAAGGTCGGTGTCGTAACTATAGAAACAAACCAGACGACCCTTGTAAATGAGACCATACCCCTTGGGTGGTTTCTCATCGTGCTCGTGGATCTTTGGCAGTCCGTTATTGAAGTTGAATTTCTGATGATAGATAGGGTAAGAGAACGGCAATTCCACAAGGTCCAACTCGGGGAACACCTTCTTTAGTGCCGGGCGGACGTATGGGTCCATACCGTAGTTATCGTCAATGTGCAGGAAGCCGCCACTCTCCAGGTATTTGCGCAGGTTCTTAGCTTCGGCGTCAGACACTGCCCACCGGCCATGACCCGTCATGTGTACGAAAGGATAGTTGAACAGGTCCGGGCTGCCTATCTCCACCTGTCCTTCTTTAAGATCGAACGTGGTGTGTAGCTGTTCGTTACAGAAGGAGGCAAGGTTTTTTAGCGAAGTAGGGTTGGCATACCAGTCGCCGCCGCCGTTATAGACGAGCAGACCAAGCTTTAATCCCTGCGCCTGAACCGATAATGAAGAAAGGGCAAAGGCGAGAGGCAACAAATAGTTCTTTATCCGCATCAGGATACCATATTGAAGTATGCAGCAACAGACATCGCGGCAGTTTCGGTGCGCAAACGCTGTGCGCCTAAAGATACCGGTTTGTACCCGTTGTTGAGGCACAAATTTACTTCATCGGGAGAGAAATCGCCCTCGGGACCGATGAAGACCACGGCATCTTCTGATCCTTTTAACAGATCGGAAAGTTTGCTTTTGGGTGCATTTGCGTGGCAGTGCGCTATGAGTTTCTGAGGTATATTTTTGAAACGGTCGAGCGCGGTAGAGATCGGAACAAGCTGATTCAGGTCGGGCAGATAGCTTTGTTTTGATTGCAGAATGGCCGACTGCAGTATTTTTTCCCAGCGGTCGTGCCTGATGTGCGATTTCTGAAACCTGGAACTTGAGATAGGGGTGATCGACCCCACGCCCAGTTCGGTAGCTTTTTCCAACAGCCATTCGTTGCGCGCATTGTTTTTTGTAAATGCGACGCAGAGATGCAGTTGTTTGCCGGCCCTGGCTTCCAGAAAAGTGTCTGATATCTTCACATTGCACTTGTGGCGCTCTGCAAATTGTATCTCTCCATTGGCAACTGTACCCTTTCCGTCAGTGAGCGTAATTCGGTCACCTTCATCCATTCTAAGTACTTGCCATATGTGTTTGGCGGTTTCTGATTCAAGAGTTACGACACCGCCTGAGGTCATAACGCCGGGGTAGAAGAATCGGTGTAATTCTGACATAAAGCAAAATAACAAAAAAAACTAACGCAAAACTAACTGTTTGTCTGCTATTAGTTTACGCATATTTATCAACGCATATCGCATGCGTCCGAGTGCGGTGTTGATGCTCACGCCGGTGAGTTCTGATATCTCTTTGAAACTGAGGTCGGCATACATACGCAGCACGATCACCTCGCGTTGTTCTTCCGGTAGACCTTCAACCAGTTTGCGCACACTGTCGTGTACCTGACGGCGCTCTATGGCGTCTGATGCCAGCTCGGCAGTGCCCAGTAGGGCCGATATGTCCTGACCATCCGGCAGGGTAACCGAGATCTGCAGGCGGGTGCGCCTGAAATAGTCCATACAAAGGTTGCGCGCCACACGCACCGCCCAGGGAAGGAATTTGCCCTGTTCGCTGTAGCGACCCTCTTTTATGGTTTTGATGATCTTAAGGAACGTGTCCTGAAATAGGTCTTCAGCAAGGTATTTGTCTTTCACCAACATGAATAATGAGGTGTACACTGCGTCTTTGTGACGAGTGATAAGAGTTGAAAGGGCTTGCTCCTGTCCCTGCTGATAAGCAAGAACCAGTTCTGCGTCAGATAGATTGGAAAAATGCATAACTTCTACTAGTTTAAACGTAATGTAACGTTCACGCCATTTGCCGTAAATTGGTAAAGTAGAAGTCTATGCTATAGAATAGATTTTTAGATGAATATGTCTGCAAAAAAGTTAAAAAAACCGAAACTGCCAAATATTTCTTAAAAAGCGAATGTCCGTCAGGTTCCCTTTTGCAACAGTATCAGACCGATATAAGGCGGGATGGGTTGGGTAAATGTTGGAAAAATCGGGCAATTTTCTCTTCCCACTGACAAAAAGCAGCTGAAACGAATTCTCAGCAGTTAATTTTGCAGCATGAAAAAGTGGTTGCCGATAGCCGTGTTGGCGATGGCAGGTGTTACGGGTCTTGTTATTTCCGGATTTGATATTCCTTTGAAGGGGGCAAGTTTCAAAGGAGCGCCGAAGACGGAGGCACAGCTGGGCGAAAAGTTGTTTTTCGAAAAGATGCTGTCGGCCGACCGTTCGCTGAGCTGCGCGTCCTGCCATATCCCGTCGCATGGGTTTGCCGATACCGTAGCTTTCAGCCGCGGAGTGGATGGCAGGCTTGGCAAGCGAAATACGCCATCGAGCGCAAATGTTGGTGATCGCCCCTACTTGTTCTATGACGGGCGAGCGGCATCGCTGGAAGACCAGGTGCGCTTCCCCATTGAAGATCATAACGAAATGGACCTGCCTATAGCTGAGGCTGTGAAGAGAGTGGCAGCCGATAAGAAGTATGCTGCCTGGTTCAGGAAGATATACGGAGAAGCACCAACAGCCAAAACATTGCAGGCTGCTATCGCGGCGTTTGAGCGAACCATAGAAACATCCAGAACCCCGTTTGACAGGTATATGGCGGATGATGAAAAAGCAATGTCTGCATCGGCCATCAGGGGTAGAGAACTTTTTATGAGCGATAGGGCTAAGTGTTTTGATTGTCACTTCTCGCCCGATTTCACGGGTGATGAGTTCAGGAACATAGGTTTGTATGATGGTGTAGCGTTCAATGATGAGGGAAGGTATGGTATCACCAAGGACAAGAACGATCTTGGAAAGTTCAAGGTGCCCGGTCTGCGGAATGTAGCGGTAACCGGACCATACATGCACAATGGTATGTTCCGTACACTGCGCGAAGTAATAGAGTACTACAACGATCCGTACAAGGTGGTAAAAGCACCTGTAAACATAGATACGACGCTTGCAAAGCCTCTGAACCTTACGGAGCAGGAGAAGACCGATCTGGAGAACTTCCTTCTGGCGCTTACCGACGACCGCTTCGTGAACAAGTGATATATTCGCTGATGGCCGGCAGTGCAGATCTGAAACAATTATTGGACGCAAAGGCTGCGATGTATAACCGCAGGGAGTTCATTGCCCGCGATCCTATATGCATTCCGCACAGTTTCACAAAGCGACAGGACATAGAGATATCGGGGTTTTTCGCTGCCACACTTGCGTGGGGCAATCGCACAACCATCATCAATAGTTGCAAGCGACTGATGTCTCTGATGGACAATGCCCCGCATGCGTTCATCGTTGGGCACAGGGACACAGACCTGAAACCTTTTCTTTCTTTTGTCCATCGCACCTATAACGCTACCGACCTATTGTATTTCATAGATGTATTGCAGCGGCACTACAAGGAACACACATCACTGGAAGATGCGTTTGTGCCAGGCGCCAAATACAAGGAGCCTACTGTGGAGCAGGCGCTGGTGCGCTTTCATGATTACTTTTTTGAAGGAGAGCATCCGGACCGTACCCGCAAGCATATTGCAACGCCCGCGCGCAACTCGGCATGCAAAAGACTGAACATGTATCTGCGGTGGATGGTGCGTAAAGACAAGTGCGGCGTGGATTTCGGGATATGGAAGAAAATAAGTCCGGCACAACTGGTGTGTCCGTTGGATGTGCATGTGGCAAGGGTGGCAGCAAGACTGGGTATGATACCCAACGACAAGGCTGACTGGAAGAACGCCTTGTTGCTGACAGAACAACTACGAGTTATGGATGCAGCAGACCCGGCAAGGTATGATTTTGCATTGTTCGGGTTGGGGGCAGAGGAGCGGCTATGATCGTTTCTCCAGCTTTAGCAGGCAATAGTGTTTCACCTCTTTGGCGCGTGTAGCGGGGTTCAGGAAACCCGGTGTCAGCTCACTTACTTTATAGAATACGCCTTCTTTCTCGGTAGTGTACCTGATGCCCATTTGGTTGATCTGAGGCAGATGCTCGGGCATGGTAAGGAGGTATTGCCTTGAGCCTATATCTGTAAGCGTATCTATGCTGATGATGGTGCCGTTTGCGTAGAACCTTATTGCGTTGATGGGGTCGTCTATACGGTACACGGCTACATCTTCTGTTTTGATCCCCTTTTCCCTGATGTAGCGACCCGTTTGTGAGCCCACCTGATAGGACAGCAGATTGTAATAGAAGAAGTTGGTAAGCAAAGCGTTTACTATGATGATGCCCGCGGCCGGCAGCCACAGCAGTTTTCCCTGCAGTTTTTTATTGAAAGCAAGGTATAACCAGAGCCCGACGCCGGATGCCCAAAGCGCCATCAGTACTATGCCACCGCTGAATGACCATGCTGTAAGGGCCAGCAATGCCACAAGCAGCAGCACCGTGATGACGATATGCGTCGGTACCATCACCTTTGTGAGGCGGGGATAATTACCGCTGAGCATTTCCTGTATGAGTCGGGCTGTCATGATAGCGGCAAGCGGGAAGGCAACAAAGATGTAGTGCGGCAACTGGTAAGCTGATGAACCCAATGCCAGATAGACGAGTATGAAGCCGCCGGTAGTGATCCATTCGCCGGATAGGGGTAATCGGAACTTATTGCGGATAAGTGCGCCTACGTTCAGTATGATGGTTGTGATGAAGAGGAAGATCCATGGCAGGAAAGACCACAGCATGTTCAGCATCAGGAAATCCATCTTGGCGCCGTTGCTCCACGGGCTTTCGCCGGTGATGCGGCCGAAGCTTTGCGACCAATAGAAGAACCGGAGCCCTGAAACACCGGTTGTGCCATTCACCAGTTTTTCGGGGTGCATATCGAATTGCTGATACAGGCCAATACTCATGGGTATGAGCATAACAGCTATGACCAATAGCGCGGGAATAAAGCCTGGACTCAGGAAATTCTTCCATTGGCGTTTCAGTACCCAGTCGGTACCGAAACACAATACCGGCAATATGAGCGCAATTGGTCCCTTGGTC
>JACCDX011069359.1_pt1 | contig 21198 bp, 22 predicted proteins | sample 7449681 | NCBI WGS metagenome assembly JACCDX01 (sample SAMN15323450, study PRJNA562643) | freshwater metagenome | isolation source: river surface water | place: USA:Blue River Watershed | collected 2017-08-18
CGATCAGCGCCCATGGCCACATAATATCCCCCAGACGCCGCCACGTTACCCAAAGACGCGTACACGGGTCGCCCAGAGCGTTGAATCAACTGGACAGCATTTAATATACGATCAGATCCCAATACGCTTCCACCTGGGCTATTAACCCGTAGCACAACACCTCGAATGGTCGAATCTTTTGCAATCTCCAAAGCCCTGGCCTCAATATCGGCCGCGCCTGTTCGTTTTGCGCCATTTAGTATATCGCCGCCAGACTGTCCATTTACAATTTCACCATCTACCTCTAAAACTGCAATTCGATTCGTTGCAGAAAATATCGTCGGACCATCTGAGAACCCTGCAAATGAATCCAACGGGGCAACATCCACCCGCTTGCCAACCAACTTAGCGATGGCGTCCGCTGATTCCGTCACATACCCAACCCGGTCAATCAAGCCAATACGCTTCGCCTCAGATGCGGTCATTATTCGGCCATCGAAGTATGCACTTGCTTTTCCCCAATCAAGACGCCGATCTTTGCGAATATCAACCAATACCTGGCGATACACATCATGCACAGCATCGGAAATAAGGTCGTACTCTGAATCGGATAACTCCGGCGTGTTCGGAAACATTGCAGCTTTGTATCGACCCGATTGAATCACCGTGTCGTTGATCCCAAAATTACTCAAAAAATACTTGGTTTTTGTAACATCTACATGTAGTCCCAACTGCCCGATTGACCCCATCTCAGGCATCACAATCTCATCGGCAACCGACGCCAGGTAATACTCAGGCAACCCGACGGCACCGTCTAAGTAAACCAAAATCCGTTTTCCATCAGATTTAGCCTTTAAAAGCTCCGATCGAATTTCTTGAATCATCCCAACCGACGAGATACCGTCTTGAATGCCTGAAACCCGAACCACAAAGCCCTTGCACGACGGATCTTCCGATGCCATTCGAATTAACGCCACAAGGTCGGTCGATCCGACTTTTGATCCATTTAGCAACGTAAATTCAGATTTACCCTCGACTAAATTGGATGCAATTGCAAACTCGGCGATTGTCTCGGGCTTAAATAACGCATAACGCAACCGTTTTGGATTGGGTGGGGTAACTCCCCGTCCAAACCGAAATCCGAGGGCGTAAACCGGATCCGACCCACCGGCTTGGGGTGCACAAAATCCGTATTCGATCTCGACAATCGGAAGGGTAATCGATAGCCCCCCCGAAACCCGATCCCGATTTAATCCACCCCTTCCCCGTATGCCATCCGAAATCATCCATTCAGCACCGCCAACCAAATGAATTTCATCACTCGATTTTCGGTCCAACTGAGTATCGAGCGACAATATAAAATCTTTCATAGGGGTAAAAAATGCAAACCCGGCACGCCCTGTCACCGGTAACTCAAGATCACGTTGCAAAATATCTTGAGCCACGATGCCAAAATCCATAAACGGCGCCAACCGAGCAATCAATCCAAAATCGACGGACCATCCAACTTGACTACCGGTAAGGCTACTACCTTGAATGGATTTGTACACAACCCCCCAATCGACGCCCCTCCCTTGTCGCCCAAACCCGATCGCGGTGACCTCAGCGTTGTGTGCAACATCTGACTTGGTCCACCGCCCAACCCCAAACGGACTAAAATACGCGTAGTTGCCACCAAATGCCGTTGACACACTTTGATTGTAGTCCAGGTTTTCGGTTCGGTAAGAGGTCCCAGGAACCCCCAACCCAGCCGGATTAAACGACAAGGCAGCCGTTTCATCTGAAACGGCGGTAAATGCACAACCCATACCAAGTGCACGAATACTCGCACCCTCCTTTGCCGATTCATACAGCAATGGATTGCCGACAGCCGCACCGTACACCACGCTTACAACACTCAAAATACAAACCGCAACCAACGCATTAAAACGTAAATCGATCATCCCAACGCCTCCTTTTCTATTACCCAACTGCATCGTAGGCGTAGTGAATCCGAAGATCTGCGCCAAAGCGCGCTTGCAATGACGTTGTATTGGCCAGCTCCCCCAAGGCCATACATAGCGACCCAACCTTAACGTGGATATGTTGAGGTAGCTGATCGATATGCGTATCCGAGGCATGAAGCCACCGCACGTTAATCGACGATTTAATCTTATTTAAAATCCGAATGCATTCGTCCACCGGCGCGACAATAACATCGGTAATCGGCACAGGCTCACCAACGGGTTTAACCGTATACGCCCTCATCACCCAATGTCCGCGCCGACCCGGTGTCACAATAAACTGAACCCCCTGACACGCCCAATCCAGTGCGGCCTGAAAAGTCGAAACCCCTATCACCGGCACCGATAGTCCATCACCCATTGCTTGAGCAGTCGCAACCCCAAGTCGCACTGAAGTGGTCGCACCTGGCCCCGTTACGACAACCACCATTCGAACGTTTTGAATTGATTTTCCTAAGCCATGCAACCAATTTTGAATTAAAATCGGAAGTTGATCCGATTGCCGAGGTAGATAACGCAAGGTTCCGGCGATCGACAGATCGTTTTCCGTGTATAGCACGGACGCAAAGTCCCGAGCCGTGGGGTCAATCATTAAACACGTTTCATTCACATTCAAATTGTGGCAGTCTTCGTTTGTAGTTTCAAGAAACTTGAACCACTTACCGTTCAAAAACTTGCCTCATGGTTGATAATTGGTATACTATGCGCCACATTGTTTTATTATAGCGCCCGATGTAAACGTGCTTACTCTTGCAGGAAAACCAAACAAGCTGTCCAACAAATCGAGGACAAACTTAACTTGCACCAAATTCACCATCACTAATACATCATCAACTTAAGGGAAAACGACATGGTTGCAGGCTATCTGCTTACAAATCAATCCGAAGAATCGGATATTCAAGTTCTTGGCGAAGACGACCCCGGTGTCGTCACATACTCTCTCGCAACACCCTTTACACTAACCCGGTTGTGTCGCAACGAGTGTCCGTACTGCAGTTTTAATCGACGAGACAATTTGGCGGTACCCTACTCCACAATTAAGATGGCAAAAACTGCACGTGCAAATGGAATTCGTGAAGCCGCATACATTTCGGGAGAACGCCCCGATAAATTTACCAATATACGATCCTTGCTTGATCTGTGGGGGTTTTCTTCATACCTCGATTATATATATACGGTAAGTGAACTTGGGTTTCTAGAAGGTTTAATCCCAACATTAGAAATTGGATTTATGAGCCCGGTTGAGTTAAAGCGAATGGTCGAGGTTTGTGCCATTAATAAAACCATGCTGGACTCAGTGGATGCCCCTTTAGCGGCATCTTTATACCAAAAATCTCCTGGAAAAAAATTAGAACTACGTGTTAAAAGTCTTCATTGGTCAGGTAAGTTAAATTTTCCAACTGCAACGGGCTTTATGGTCGGACTGGGAGAAACAAAATCCCACCGAAAAGAAGCGCTAAACATTATTGCAGATGTCCACAAACAATACGGAACAATCCACGAAGTTTTAATTCAAAACTTCATCCCACAGCCAGGAAAGTACCAAGGAAAAGGCCCAACCTCACGCGCCGACATCCTTTCCACAGTGGAATTGGCTTTGGAAATATTACCGTCAGACGTATCGGTAACGGTTCCACTTGAACTCAATCTTGACTGGATCGAGGACTTACTCAAAGTGGGAATCCGAGATTTAGGTCGGATATATGACCCGGCAACCCCCCTGTATACCCTTAGTAAGGCAACCCCAGAAGTCAAGATACAAGAGATAGTCGACCGTCTTGGGCTCCGTCTCCAACAGCGATTTCCATTAAAAAAGTCATTTATAAAAAACGGAATGTACTCCAAAAAATTAGGCCAGGTGTTTGATGCATATCGTTACAAGATAAAAAAAGAAAGTAACGACAAAACCAAAGAGGTCCGGAGTGCCAATTAACCCAATTTTGCCTTCGGAGTTTGATTTAGCCTGCCAACGGACTACGCCCCAGGTGACATCACCTGCTGACGACTCTGATTTTCGGAAGGCGATAAAACTAGCCCATTCAAGCCCGATCGAATTCACGAAACTTGGCGAAAACGAATTTAGGGTCTCGAATAGCTCGCCACCCGGTGAGGGGGCGCCATCGGCACCGTGCGATTCGTCCGACACCATCGAATCGTCTTGTCCTGGGCCAATTCCGCCAACTGCCCACTTTTTTCATTTTCCATCGCCTGGATTTGTTCCCAGCAAAGTAGTTCAAGAGGTAAAATCCATTGCAACCGATATCGGGACTCGATTGGTTGCTCACATTAAATCAATTCAAAATGCCTATCAAACAATTGAATTTGATGTACCGGAATCACAAATTAAAGTACGATTTTCGACAATTGGAGAAACGTCAAAAATCCAAATTCAAACCGCCGATCCAGATCTCCAATTCGGCCTAAACGAATACAAAAATACGTTAGTTACAATCATCAAACAAGCAATAAATACCGATCATATTGCGATTCAAATCGAGGGCCAGCCTCAGTCCCAACATTCAGGCCATGGCAACAAAGGCCAGGATCATCCACCCAAAAATTCGGAATCCAACGATTCCGGTGGTACCGACGAGGACCCAGCATGATAGTCGCGCCGCCACCACCTACGCCAGCCTATGTCATCGCACAATCGTTTTCAGACGGAAGCGCAACTGTCAATGATGCACTTTCCCGGTTAAATGGTACGGGACCCAGCGGAAACGTTACTGGCCAACGACCAATTGATACAATCAAAATCGAATACTTTTTAAAAAATAAATATTTAGGTGTGGTCGCAGTGGTAACCGACATAACCCGCAAGCCGATTGGCCAAGCGAGAGTCGTCGGAATTACAAAATCCGAGAAAGGATACCAGTGCACGCTTACAAACAAATACGGTCAAACCATACCCGCTGATGTTGTATTTGAAGGTCGAATATCAGATGCCCCGACTCAAAAACGATGGCGCATGGGCGCTTCATCAGCCGCTGGCCGGAAACGAACTTTAGAAATTGAAAACCATCTTAATTCAGAAATATCCGCAATTGGTTCAGATAGCTTAGGAATGGCGTCCTCGTCTCTTGTTTCTCCGGAAACAACCCCAGAACCCGTCGCCGATGTTCTGCCTGACGGCGAGTCGCTAAACGTGGTCGATTTAAAAACCTTAGAGTCCAGTGTTCAAAATGTCGTGATCTATCGGGGTAGCCCCTATTTATCCAGTGGGGTACCACTAACTGTCAGATTGGAGTATCAACTATGAGTCAAGCATTCGGAAAATTCACACGGACAATCAAGCTACCCCCAGCAATTGGAGATTGGACAAAAGTAGACGCTGCCGTTCAGCCAGAATCAAGCAGTATGATTCGAAATGTTAAGCCTGCAAACTTCGATAGCATTGATCGCGATACCATGAAGCTTGCCCACCGGATTCAATACGGACTAGGGGAATTGGTATGTAAAAAGCTTTCCCACGATATGGACATCAAAATTGAGCTCCATACCGTCACTGCAACCCAGATGACGTACAGTGATTTTGTAAAACAATCCGAGGGTAACCAATTGATCCAAGCCGACTTGGTATTGGGAACCGGCGACCGAATCAACCTACTGTTAGACTGGCCACTTGCCGAACAAATCGTCAATCGACTAACAGGGGGCTCCGGCGACGCATGCGGCTCGTCTGAATTCACATCGGTAGAGGCCGAAATTCTAGAGACCCAACTGAATGAGCTTGTCCAACTTCTCGCAATTCCTTGGAAAAACCCAACACTCAATGATCGGGCATCACAATTTGAATTTTCAGCTGGCGCGTATCAAATCAACCGAAAAGTGTCTCCACGTGACGCGTATATCATATTTGAATATGAACTAATTTTAGGGTTTGGCGGAATCCATCGACTTGTGTGGGCCTATCCAAATCCGTTAATCCGCAACCTTTTGACAACATACCAATCGGCGTCAACCCGTTTGTCCCAAACCCTTGAAATTGATGATGTGACCCTAGGCCGTAGCTATATTCAGTCAAAAGTTGTTCTTGGCGAATCAAAAATTGCGATGGGCGTACTTGCCAATCTTGAAGAAGGGGATATTATCAAGCTTGATGCCTCAATTGAGGATCCATTGCGACTTATAATAGGAGATTCGACCACCCTTCACGTTCAACCAGGAATTTCAAATAACCGACTAGCAGCCCAAATTATTCTTTGGGACGGGCCCCAACCCAAAACAATTCATTCGATCAAAACGACCAGCTCACTTATTTCTCAAGCATCCCCGTCGGCTTCAATGGCGACATCTGGGTATGGATCTCTCGTACCGGCTGGCGTTGTGGCAGCCGGAGCAATTGCATCAACAACCGATCCAAATCCGGTCGACGAATTGATAAATGGATCGACAGAACGTCTCGACGTTGCGCCAATTCAAAACGAACCATCCGGCCCTGAGGTATTTCAACGCTCAAGTTCGGAATTCGAAGATTCCAGCCCAGACCAAAACGAATCGGATGTAACCAATTATCATTTTAATTTCAACGATGACACGTTTGAGGAACATGAAACGGCTACACGAATTTCCAGCACACAAGATTCTGAATTTGAAACAGACGACCTATTTTCTGAGCAATACGAATTAACCCATGAAGAATCTGACGAAGAAGTAGCCCTATTCGGAGATGACGATGACGATTTTTCGTGGGACGATCTAGAAAACGAGGCGTAAACGATGACAATCAAACTAGCCATTACAAATTATAAAGGTGGAACTGGCAAAACCAGTACAGCCGTAAACCTTGCACATGGACTTGCAATTAAAGGAAAGTCGGTGTTACTGATCGACATCGACCCTCAAGGGTCAGCCGCATACTGCCTTGGCATTAACCCCAAAAAAACGTTATATAATGTACTAATCGACGATGCTTCTCCAGAATCTTGTATCGAAACCGTTCGTCCGAATCTCGACCTATTGGCCAGCAACGAACACTTATTTGCAGCAGAGCTAAAATTAAGCAATCATCGGTTCCGATCCCAACTATTTGTTAGAAAACTCGATAAACTCAATACCTACGACTACATCATTATTGATTGCCCACCATCGATGAACCTACTGAATCAAAACGCCTTAACCTTCGCTGACAAGGTGATCATTCCTGTGTCAATGGAGTATTTGTCATTGGTTGGGACACGCCAGCTATTGAAGAATATCCAGATCGTTAATAAAATGCTTAAACGAGACTTAACGGTTTGTAAGGTAGTTCCGACTTTCTTCGACCCAAGAAGCCAAAAATGCAAGCATGTCTTAGACAGTTTAGAACGCGTGTTCCCAGGTCGGTTATCAACCCCGATACGGATGAGTATCTCACTCTCCGAGGCCCCAGGGTATCGACAAACAATCTTTGAATTTGATCCAAAATCAAAGGGTGCAGAAGATTATACAAAATTGACCGAAGAGGTAATGAGTGATGATGGTAAAGAAAAAAACGTTTGAAGATCCGTTAGTAGATATCGACCCTGTTTTGGAATCCGTTTTCACACCAAGATCCGATGCAGAAGAACAGCGCATAACCCGGGTATTAGAAGAGCAGCGCCAATCGATTGCCGATGTAGAATTCCCAACCTTATCCTCCGATGTAGCCGGAAAAAAACTGGAACTTGATACATTTAGCAAAATTCCAGTATCCGTTTCGGTTGAACTCGGGCGGGCTCAAATTTCTTTGAAGGAAGTTTTTGAACTAACCGAAGGGTCGATTATTGAACTTGAACGCCTGGTTGGAGAACCACTGGACCTTGTCGTAAATGGCCAGGTAGTGGCAAAAGGTGAAGTCGTCGCGATTGATAGCAGCTACGGATTACGCGTCACCCAAGTACTTGCGGTTCCTGCCAGATAAATTACATGCCAGATATGGTGGGGTACCAACTCTCTGTCGTCTTAACCCTCGGGGGGTTGTGTGGTGTACTGTACCTTGTTTTGCGGTACACGAAAACAATTCAACAACGCCGCTTTTCAGGAGAAATGACCGTGGTTGACCGCCTACCAATTGATCAGGGGGCAACACTCATCATCGTAACCGTCAAACAAGAGCAGTTACTCTTTAGTGTATCATCTAAAGAAGTCCGCTTAATTAAAAGTCTTAATCAATGAAACATATCGTACGAGCCTTAATAATCGGGCTATTTTTGATTGCTGTCCCCGTTGCTATTTCTGCCCAAGCGCCGTCGTTCTTAAATTTAGATCCCTTAACAAATACCGAAAATTTCAGTAAATCCATCAACTTACTTTTTTTTCTTGCGTCAATCGGATTTATCCCCTTTTTTTTATTATCTGCAACTTCATTTTTAAGAATCGTGATTGTTTTGAGTATGGTTCGACAGGCAATTGGAACCCAGCAAGCCCCTCCAAATATGGTAATTACGTCCCTTGCTTTATTTCTGACAATTTTTGTAATGACCCCTACCTTTCAGCAGGTCAATAACACGGCAATTATCCCGTACAATCAGGGACGATTGTCGCAGATGCAGGCACTCGAAGCTGGGTCTAAACCTTTTAAGGCATTTATGATCAAACATACTCGGGACAAAGACCTTGCATTATTTTTAGAATTTTCCCAAACAAGAAATCCTCAAAATTATGAGCAAATACCGATTTTTGTATTGATCCCGGCCTTTATTATTTCCGAACTTAAGACGGCCTTTCAAATCGGGTTTGTTCTGTTTATACCATTTATTGTAATTGACCTCATTATTTCAAATATACTTCTTTCTTTGGGGATGTTTATGTTGTCGCCCGCTATGATTTCGTTGCCGTTCAAAATTTTATTATTTGTACTGACAGATGGCTGGAATCTAATCATTCAAGGGTTACTACTTAGTTATCGATGATTTTTTTTCAGACGGTTGCGGTTATTGCAACGTTAGCAATTGCAACTGTCGCCAGTTACGGCAACACGTTATTGGTAAGTAATTATCCCGAAGAAATACGGGAGCCAGGCAAATTGGTCGAGGCAGTGCTAACCGATACCAGCACGCGCTTAATGTACTATCATATCAACCGGGCTACCCACGATTTTGTGATCCAAACTGCGGTACAAAATTTAACCGACCAGCCGGTAACCATCCGGGTTAAAAAAGGATTAGGGGGCCCATCAAAAGATGGGATATTCGCAGGACATCGATCCGCAAAACTATATTGGGAGTCCCGTGCCCAAACTGCCCAACGAATTGTACTTCATCCATTTCAGCGGGCAATTATTGTCGCCCATACGTTTCGTCCCGAAACCGTATCAACCGCATTGATCGATATCGACACCGACAAGCGACATGCCGTAAAGCTCATCAATGGTGTAATCGACACAGAGTTTCAAGACGTCTCCCTACTCAATATTCCAGCCGTGCGGTATATATTTGGCACATTTGATCAAACCATCAAAAAAATAGAGCATCACTATTCATTTTCGATACCGGTTCAAGAAATCGGAATTGGATCGGCACCGTTTCTACACGATCCGCTGTCCGGAATACTATTGCGCGGCAACTACGGATTGGAATACGACATCACGATCAACATCAACAACCCAACCCCAACCACTCGAACCGCAAATTTACTATTCGCCCCAGTCGGGGGCGTCGCAAGGGGAGCGATATTAGTAAACGGTCAACTGGTTGAAACCAAATTCATTGACCAACGAACCAATTTCGAACCTCATCGGGTGCACCAGGTCACCTTAAAACCGGGCGCCCAAACCATCGTTCGAGTCCAGACGATCCCACAAGGGGGGTGCTACTATCCCGTTAATCTGGTAATCTCTAGTCCACCTGATCAATTTTAAAAGGAGTTTCAATGTCCATTGACACGGTTACAAGTATCCTAAACACCGCAGTCCAAGTCATCTTGATCGGGTCATTACCTAGCGTTGGCCTCGGCCTATTGGTTGGGTTATTTATTGCAATTTTACAAGCGGTTACCCAAGTACAAGAACAAACGTTAACATTTGTACCTAAAATGGTGGTCGTATTATTGGTGGCAGCAGCCACGTTTCCATGGGTTGCGCGAATTGTTGTGGAAATGACTTTAGAACTCTGGCGAAACATTCCTTTATACGCCCGCTAATGATTACGGCCCAAGTTATCACCGTCTTTCTATTAATCATGACCCGAATGATTGGCGTCTTATTAACGGCACCAGTATTTTCTCGCCGTGAGTTTTTTCCTTTAGGAAAAATAGCACTCGCATTTTGGACATCCTCGCTATTAATATATATCGTGCCAGCGCCGGTTGTTCCGCCAGATACCGGACTAGCCTTTACGATGATGTTTATAACGGAAATTTTAATCGGCGTTATGATTGGGTTTGTAACCGATTTACTGATCGTGGGAATCGAATTTGCAGGCAGTATAATGGATACTCAGGCTGGTTTAAGCGTCGCTGCAGTACTTGACCCATCATCCGGTAGGTCGTTATCGCTGTTGTCCTTACTGCTAAAATGGACTGCCACGATGTTATTTTTGATAATCGACGGGCACCACCTTATCTTAAGCGCAGTTGTCGAATCATATCGCCTACTCCCAATCGGCGGTATGGCTAACTTTTCTCAAGGCGCACACTACATCGTTACAACCGGAACATCCATATTTTTAATCGGGGTTCAATTATCCGCTCCCATTATGTTAGTTGTATTTATGATCGATTTTGGATTTGGAATGCTGAATAAAGTTGCGGAGCAAGTCAATGTTTTTCAACTTGGATTTCAGGTAAAACCCATCATATCCTTATTTGTATTTTTAACGACGGCACCGATGCTAGTCGGGGCTATATATCGCATCCTCGAGATGGTAATGGATCATGTATTGCGGCTTTTATATATTCTATCGGTAACTGGTAATGGGTGAAGACGACTCAGGGGATAAAACCGAAGAGCCTACCCCGCACAAGTTACGGGAAGCGCGCCAAAAAGGGCAAATCGCCAAGAGTAAGGAAATCACGTCTGCGACGATGGTTTTTGTCGCATTTTTCACATTAAAAGCAAATGCCGAATCGCTCTGGAATGCAATGGAAAAAATGACCAGAGAATCGTTTGAGTATATTCCACTTAATCTAACCGAAAGCGTTGCCGGGCACCTACTAGAAGTCGCCCTTTTTACATTTTTAAAGGCTGTTCTACCGATTTTCGCAGTCACGTTTATCACGGCGTTGATTGTCGAGTTACTACAAACCAACTTCCTATTTTCAATCCAATCACTTCAACCCAAACTTGAGAAATTAAATCCGATTGAAGGCTTTAAAAAGTTTTTTTCTCTTAAACAATATGTCGAACTACTAAAGTCATTAATCAAAATGACAGTCGTTACTTTTATCCTTTATTCCGTCATCAAAGACGAGTTTGCAGGGGTGCTATTGTCCCAAAGTATGTCGCTGTGGGAATTGATGATTTTTACCGGAAATCTTGTCATGAAAGTGATTACCAGGATCGGCATTTTTTATATCGCGGTTGCGGCTTTCGATTATTTCTACCAACGCTATGAATATATGAAGTCCATGAAAATGTCGAAAAAAGAAATTAAAGACGAGTACAAACGCCTTGAGGGGGACCCTACTATTAAACAACGGCAGCGGGAAGCCGCACGTCAAATGGCCGCCGGTCGCCAGATGGGCGCAGTTCCGAATGCAGATGTCGTTGTAACCAATCCAGTCCATTTGGCGATTGCGCTATCGTACAAACCGAATAACATGGATGCGCCAATTGTCGTCGCCAAAGGCAAACGCTTGGTGGCAGAACAAATTCGCAGTCTTGCATCAGAACACGGGATTCCAATTGTCGAAAATCCCCCCTTAGCCCAAGCTCTGTATCCGATTGTTGAACCAGAATCCGGAATCCCCCCACAATACTATAAAGCGGTAGCAGAGATACTTGCATTTGTGTATAATCTGAAAAAAAAGCGGTCCCGTCGGGCGTAGTGTGTCAAATTATATTGAAACAATCTCAGATCATCGAGGCAACAATATCGGATGTTTAATTTTCGGCAGTTAAAAGACCTATTTAGCATTTCCGATTTATTGCTAGCGATAATCGTCATATTGATCGTCGGCGTAATGGTGATACCGATACCGACTTCACTCCTTGACCTTCTAATGGTTATTAATATGGCGATTTCAGTCGCAATTCTTTTGGTTGCAATGTATCTGTCTCAGCCGCTTGATTTTGCTGCATTTCCTTCGATCTTGCTGGTGAGCACGTTGTTTCGTTTATCAATTAACGTTGCGTCATCAAAGCTAATTCTGGGTTTGGGTGCTGACTTTGACGGCCACATGGTCACGGCATTCGCAAACTTTGTTACCAAGGGAAACTTCGTTGTTGGAATCGTCGCGTTTGTCATCATCACGATTGTACAGTTTTTGGTTGTAACAAAAGGGTCGGAACGGGTTGCGGAGGTTGCAGCGCGATTTACATTAGATGCATTACCAGGAAAGCAAATGAGCATCGACGCCGACCTTAACGCAGGGTTAATCGACGCCGATCAAGCTCGGGAACGGCGAAAAAAATTAGAGCGCGAATCAACATTTTTTGGCTCGATGGACGGTGCCAACAAGTTTGTAAAAGGAGATGCAATCGCTGGCATCATTATTGTGTTAGTTAATATTATCGGCGGCATTCTAATCGGACGATTTCAGCAAGGGCTCGAACTCGGAGAAGCCATGCAGATCTTTACGTTGTTCACAATTGGCGACGGTCTTGTGGCCCAGATTCCGGCCCTACTCATCTCTATTGCAACCGGTTTGGTCGTTACCAAATCAGCATCCGACGCAAGCTTGGGATCCGACGTCTCGGCCCAGATTTTTTCCCAACCAAAGGCCTTTGCCGTTACGTCAACGATAATGTTTTTGTTCGCGTTCATCCCAGGGATGCCAACCACGGCATTTCTTGTCACATCCGGAATAACTGGAGGGCTTGCGTTTTTTATAATTTCTCAAAAATCAAAAGCAGCGGAATCAGCCTTAGAAACCAACCAAGAGTCTGCAAAAGATGCATTAAAAAAACCAGAAAATTTACTCAATACCCTTAGCCTGGACCCGATCAGTTTAAAAACAGGGCGAAACCTAGTGCCACTCATTGACCCCAGTCAAAACGGGCCATTACTTGAACGCATCACCTTGGTTCGATATCACATTGGTCAAGAACTCGGATTTGTTATTCCTGGGGTTCGGGTAATGGACGACCTTAGTCTTCCGCCAAATGCATATCAAATCGAAATTCGAGGCACTCGAATTGCATTTGGAGAAGCTTTGCCTGGGCATTTTTTTGTACAAAAAACCATTACTGAATTAAAACGAAAAGGCGTCGACGGAATTGAGGCATTAGACCCAAATTCAGGGCTACAAGGGGCATGGATAACAGAGGGCCAGCTTGAGGTACTGCAAGAAAACTTTATTCCAGCTCAAAGCATCACAGACTTTATATCAGAACATTTTTCTGAATCGATAAAACAACATGCGGACGAGATCATGACACGTCAAAATGTTCAGTCGTTGATGGAGCTGGTTAAAAATACAAACGCCGCAATTGTAAGGGAGTTAGTACCCGATATGCTGTCACTGGGACAGGTTCACAAAGTACTACAGGTTCTGGTTCGTGAACGCATTTCAATTCGGGATTTATCAACGATTTTAGAGCGACTTGCAGACTATGCGCATGTATCCCGCGACACCAATTTATTAGCGGAATACGTTCGCCAATCCCTTGCCAGGCAAATTTGCGCAAAGTTTAGCGATGATGACGACACGGTAACGGTATTTACGATTGATCCCCGCCTAGAAGAGTTAATGATAAACTCGGTCCATCAATCTGAGTATGGCTCATTTCTTGCCCTTGACCCACAACTCGGCGAGACCGTTCTAACCCAAATTGGGGATCACATTAACAATTTTAGGAGGATGGATCGCCCCGCAGTCGCATTGTGTTCTCCGCGACTCCGGGTACACTTAAAAAAGTTTACCGAACGAAATTACCCTTCGTTGGCCGTTTTGTCCTACAATGAAATTGTGCCACAAGTCAAAGTGCAATCAATTGGAATTATTAGTGACTAACAGCCCCTTTTTTACCCAACTCCATCCGCAAAGCGAATACCGCCGTGGAAAAAAAAAAGAATCCGGCGCAAGGTCCGCAGCCTTAATTACCGGCTTGTCTGCATTATCTGGCATTGACTCAACCACGCAAATCAATTTAAAAACTCGCATTGAAACCGAAATCGATCTTATCTTTGATACCCTTTTACCGGACTTCTGCTGGGATCCAAAAGAAAAAGAAGCGATCAATCTCGATATTCTTGATTCGTTAGGGTTAAAACAATAATGGAATCCGTTGACCGCCTATGGTTAGAAATTGAACCGTCTGTCACAAATCGGGTAAAAATCGCAATCTTAAATCGTCATGCAGACGCCGTGTTATCTAAGTTTAACGCAAAACTCGATAGCATTAGCAAACGGTATGCCAAGCACCTCCCCTTACATGTTGCAGAGAGTGAACGAGACGATTTAAAAACCATTGCCCAACTCGAACTTTTAGAAACACTAAAGGTATGGCTTCCAAGCCGAAACAGAGACTTTTGGCCACTTGCACAAGCCAGGATTATTGGCGCGATGAAGGACCATATCCGATATATATCGAAATCAGATCCGTCACGTTTTTATGATTGGATTACGGATGCGGCATATGTGTATATGGCAATTAATGACCGGGCCGATTTTCAGGACACCATTGAAAATGGCATCCAACTTACCGATGCGTTACGGGTGCTTACCCCAAGAGAGCGGGACGTTGTTCTGCAACACACGAAAGACGACTTGACCTTTAGACAAATCGGAGAATCAATTGGGGTATCGGAATCACAAGTTTCAAGAATTTATAAAAAATCGATTGAGAAAATACAAAAAAAACTGAACTCACGACTACCGACTTAATCCACGAAGCGTTTAATTTGTTAGGGTAACGGACGGACTGACCGCACTTTCGCCGTATAGACTTAACTCGTAGCCCGATCCAACAGCCGAATAATTGACCCTGCCCGCAGTATCCGATGACGAAAACGCCCGACCGGTGTAAGGATTTTTAGGGGCACTTTTTAAATCACCGGACTGAACCAATTGCTGAATTAAAGGATCGGCAGCAATGTTTTGACCAATTGGATACGCACCCTGTGACAAATTATACGACTCTAGCGCCGTTTGAATGGTTTGCGCAGCCGAATTTAAAGCCGATACCTTAGCACGCTGTTGGATTGCGTTATAATTTGGCATCACCAACGCGGTCAATATCCCCATAATCGCAATTACAATCACGACTTCAATCAGCGAAAATCCGTTATCCATTTTTATCCCACCATATTTTATTTTAGGCTCCCCGTATCCAAGTCACAACCAAGTAAAATAAAAGCGACTTATAACAAAAAAAGGGCCCTCGCTTGCTCCGCACCGAACCATTCGGAGCCAACTAAATTGTATATAGCATTTTATATAACGTTAGTTTATAGATCAAGTCTGCAAAATTGCAGACATTGGCGCAAGCGTCATATATGCCGCTCCCAAAATTAAAACGCCGATCAGCAGATATAAAGCGGGTTGGACCATGCCCATTCTACGATCCAACCGCCGTTCATCGTCCTCGCGAAGTTCAATTCCAACCTGAGTTAATAACTCAGACAGTTTACCGGTATACTGGCCGACCCGTATCATTTCAGAATGGTAGGCGTTTAATTGCAAAAAAACGGCGGCAGAACCTGCAACGTCTCCCGATTTTAATACAGCGTTACAAAACGGCTGCCAGGCCACATTGGGGATAAGTTGATTCGATAGAATTTCCATGGCCTGGTTTAATGGAATGCCGCTTTTAAGATAAACAGATAATAAGGAAAATCCGTCATGCAACCGAAAGCGAGGCCCTAAAAAATGCCGAATCCCAATGTATCCGATTCGGACTACCCCGCCGACAAGCGCCCCAACGATCAGCAACCCAAACAATCCCGCATATGGATTCGAAAATAGGTCCGCAATCAAAAGTCCAACCCTTAACCCCAACGGCGGGGTTTGACCCTGAGGTATTAAACTCAGATATTGAGGGAGTACCTGCGTCACCATCACCGACCCAACTCCGACCAATGCACAAACCAATACCGTCGGATATATTAATTGGCGCCCTAACGCTTGGACACGGTTTAAGCGATGTTCGACCCAATCGGCAAGTCGAGTCAAAAAAAACGGCAAATCAGGTATATGCCCCAGGTCATTTAATATGCCCCGCAACGCATCAGGAACAATGTGGCGCAATGCGATTAATGGCGGAGAGCCGTTGATCAACTCAGAGCGGGTCACCAACCAAAGGGTTCGATATTGGGTATCATCGGCGGCCAATACATCAATCGCATCGATTAATGAAACACCCGCAGCGATGAGTGTTGACAGTTGCCGAACCCGCAATACAAACCATCGGCTATCCCGATACAGCTGCATCGGTAAGATTAAAAAATGCCTGTGCGTTTTGGCTGGTCGTTTCGATCACATAATCAACCGAAACGCCCCGAATCAACGCCAGTTCATCAACAATCGCGTCTAATAATCCGGAATAATTGGCCTGACCCTTGTATCGACTAGGGGTCAGATAAGGTGAGTCAGTCTCGACCATTATTTTTTCGATTGGCAACCATTTTGCTGCCCGAATGCTATTTTCGGCAGCAGGATACGTCAAAAGCCCGGTAAACGAATAAAATGTGTTAGGCCCATCGACCTGATCAATAAATCGATCATCCTCTGAAAAACAGTGAATGACCTTTTTAACGCTTGGATATTGATTTAATACTGAACCAAGTTCATTTGCTGCATTACGACAATGGATAATAGCAGGCAATTCCAATCGTGCTGCAACATCCAGCTGATAATGGAGCCAATGAATCTGCCGATCCGTAACGGGACTCCGGTAGCCATCTAATCCAATTTCACCGATTGCAACCGCTTGAAACGACCGGGCCAATGTCTCGACGTTTTCAAGTTCAGACTCTGGCAGCCGATCGGCTTCGCACGGGTGAATACCAACCGTAGAGGATACCGCCGACACCCGATTGGCCGTTTGGGCCGCCAAACGACTATTCTGGATATTGGTCGCAACATTAATGATATGGCGAACACCTCGGGCCAATGATTTTTCTAAAAACTCACCCTCGGACTGCTTAGACAAAAACAAATGTGCATGGGTATCAATCATCGCTACACTCCTAATTTTGTATCGTTTATCTCTTGATACAACTGATTTTTTTTATATCCAAAATAGGTCGTTCCAATCACTATCATTTGCTTTCGGGATAAGCCAAACGATGCCATTGTCTGCACCCAAGATCGCAGATCATCTTGTTCGCGCACCGGTGGAACCGTCACACAGCCGATCCACTCGCCACGCTCGAAAACCAATGAATCGGCTTGGGATACGATTCGCGCAGGTGACCCGGTAATGATTCGTTCAAACGATTTTGTTAACTCTTTCCCTAATGTCACCGTTGCCTCAGGATAACGATCAGCAAGCCAATCGAGGGTTTTGCGCAATCGATGTGGGGATTCAAAAAACACAATTCCTGTATCAGCGCTGCGGGCTGTTTGGATCATCCCAGCAAACGCTTCCAGGCGTTTTGGAATAAACCCAATAAACCAAAACGAACTGAAATCTAGACCCGCAACCGATAAAAAAGTAGCCACCGCCGACGGCCCGGGAACGGGCACCACTTGAAAACCCGCTTCACGTGCCCATTTCACAATCAAACACCCAGGGTCACAAATACCTGGCGTGCCGGCATCCGAAACCAATGCCACGGAATGACCCGCCCGCAAATCATCGAAAACACGTTGCATCCGGTGTTTTTCTTGATGGTGATTAAATGCGACCGTCCGCTTTAAAATGCCAGCTCGTTTTAATAAAACTGAGGTAACGCGGGTATCTTCACATAAGATATAATCGACCGCCCCAAGTACAGACACTAACCGGGACGAGACATCCGCTAAGTTGCCGATCGGCGTGGCACACACATAGAGTGTTGATGGACTAACGAATGCCATAGATTTGAAGGAAATGGTCGGGGCGACTGGATTTGAACCAGCGACCACTAGCACCCCATGCTAGTGCGCTACCAGGCTGCGCTACGCCCCGAGACATGACAGTTTAACTGGTCGCTTCAGAATCGGCAATTGGCTGAACCGGGTTGACAGACCCTTCACATGCGGCGTCGCCAGCGATCATTAACTTAAACTCGTCGCCATCTAGCACTTCAACTGTCATTAAGTGAACCGACACCTTCTCTAACAAATGGTAATGTTCTTTTAGCAGCTGAGTCGCCTCACGGTAACATCGGTCGATTAAAGCCTTGATTTCTTCGTCGATTTCACGGGCCGTATGCTCGGAATAGTCCTTAGAATGATCCCCATATTCCTTTGCCAAAAAGACCATGCCTTGAGATTTACCATATCGACGGGTGCCCAGACGATCGGACATACCATAGGTACACACATAGTTTCGAGCGATGTCAGTTGCACGGTCAATATCATTCGATGCACCGGAGGTGATGGAGGCAAACTTTAGTTCTTCGGCAATACGCCCCCCCAGAAGAATTCTAATTTGGTCTTCCATCTCTTCTTTGGACACCAGGTGTTTATCCCGATCGGGCAATTGCAACGTATACCCAAGGGCTTGCCCCCGGGGCAATATGCTGATTTTGTGAACGGGGTCGGAATGTCGATTTAAAATGGCAACCAACGCGTGCCCAACCTCGTGATACGCGACGATTTCCTTGTCGCGATCGGACAGCAATCGAGACTTTCTCTCCGGGCCCGCGATGACCCGATCGATCGATTCCTCTAGCTCGATCATTGAAACCGAAGTTTTATCTTTACGGGCAGCCAATAGCGCCGCTTCATTAACCAAATTAGCCAAATCTGCGCCCGTAAACCCAGGCGTCCGTTGTGCTAAAACATCCAATTCAATGTCGGGATCAATCTTTTTTTCAACAGTATGAATTTTCAAAATCGCCAAGCGTCCGGACACGTCTGGCTTATCCACAACCACTTGCCTGTCAAAGCGACCCGGACGAAGAAGCGCGGGATCAAGGATATCGGGACGATTTGTTGCAGCGATCACAATAATCGAGTTTTTTGCATCAAACCCATCCATCTCGACCAATAACTGATTCAGAGTTTGCTCTCGTTCATCGTGCCCCCCCCCCCTACCCGCACCCCGTTGGCGCCCGACCGCGTCAATTTCATCTAAAAAAATAATGCAAGGCTGACTCTTTTTGGCCTGGGCAAACAAATCACGAACCCGACTTGCCCCCACGCCAACAAACATTTCAACAAAATCAGATCCCGATAGACTAAAAAACGGAACGCCGGCTTCCCCAGCTACGGCTCGAGCAAGCAACGTCTTTCCCGTGCCTGGTGGGCCCATTAACAACACGCCTTTTGGGATCTTAGCTCCTATGGCCTGATACTTTGTCGGGGATTTTAAGTAGTCAACAATTTCTTGCAATTCAACGACCGCTTCGTCGGCCCCCGCAACATCTTTAAACGTAACGGCCTTACCTGAAGAATTTGGATCCCAAGCGACGGCCCTACTTTTACCAAATGTCAACGCCTGATTATTGGCACCCTGTGCCTGCCTAAATATAAAAAACCAAAGCGCTGCGATCAAAATAAACGGGAGGAATCCTTGCACCAATAAATTCCATACCCACCCTGAATCCGACGGATTAACTGTAATTTTAACGTTTTTATTTCGCAGATCATCTAAAAACCGTTGGGACTCTATATAATAGGTTTTGAAGGATTTTCCATCTGATGTTTTACCCTCAATCAATCGCTCGGTGGGACGAACGTCAACCGACGCAATCTTTCCAGCGTCAAGTTTTTGATAAAACGCCGTCAGATTAATCACCGGTGAAGACTTAGGGCCTTTGACATAAGCGGATGCCAACGAAACCAAAACAAGACCGATTACAAAATACCAAAGCAAAGTTCGAACATCGCGTGGAGGCTTTTTAGAATTAGGGGTTTGAGGTGCTTTTTTTTGATTGATAGTCATGCCATCATTCTACCCTGCTAAAAAATAAAACAGCAACTACCCTTTGACGCAGTCGTCCTAAATTTGTAGAGTTTTTGGCAAATAGCGCAAGGAGCATCATGGTAAAGATAAACAGAGCAATCGCCGCTACGCTAATCGTGTCGGTGCTAACGGGTTCACTCGCCAGCGGGCAAACACGCACGCAGGGCAAACCACCAAAATCGGCAAAACTGGTCCAAACCGACCAACCGGGATTAACCTCAAAAATCGATCGGCATATCGATCGAATCCAGAAAATGATCAGCGACCAAAAATTCACCCTAGCCATGATTGAAATTCAACACCTTGAGTCAACCGTCCGGCAGGCTCAAACTGTCGCGATTGAGGCTGCATTTCCGACCATCTCCGCCGGATACGGTTTCCGAGACACCTCATCGGATGACACCGAATACACGGTGTTTTCTAGAGCCTACACCGATCAAAAAACAGGAAGTAGCTTTGACGTTACGCTATTAGTAGGAGACCCATACCAAGAGGAAATTGCCCAACTCGCAAACGGCTCCCAAGACCAATCCGACGTGGCCGACACATTTAAAACGGTGGTTTTAAAAAATGGGGTGATTGCAGTTGAACGAAACGGCGATTCTGGCAACACCTACGAGCGTAGCATTTTGGTCAGCGACAGTATCATGATTCGCATTGAAGGGGACGCATCGACACGAACTCAAATTGACCGATTTTGCGACTTGATCGACTTTTTGAAACTTCAACGGGGCATCGAACGCCGGTAAGTTTCAAATATTCAACTTGCCACACCCCAAACTTATTTGGTATCATCCGGGCTCCAAATTCGTCAAAGAATTGCCAAATTTGCTCCTGTAGCTCAGTAGGTAGAGCACTTCCATGGTAAGGAAGGGGTCATCGGTTCAAATCCGTTCGGGAGCTCCATACACCCTCAAGGAGGCCCCATGGCTAAAGAGAAGTTCGAGCGTTCGAAGCCGCACGTAAACGTCGGCACAATTGGTCACGTTGACCACGGAAAAACAACCTTAACCGCTGCGATTACAAAAGTTTTATCGAGCATTGGTAATTCAGAGTTTAAAGCATATGATCAAATTGATTCTGCCCCAGAAGAAAAGGCCC
>JACCDX011604580.1_pt1 | contig 21198 bp, 34 predicted proteins | sample 7449681 | NCBI WGS metagenome assembly JACCDX01 (sample SAMN15323450, study PRJNA562643) | freshwater metagenome | isolation source: river surface water | place: USA:Blue River Watershed | collected 2017-08-18
GTTCGTTTCGAGCGGTACGGTCTACTACCCTGAAGTCATCGTCAAGTTCAACGCTGCGTACGTTGACTCGGGCGTGATCACGGGCGGCCACGCTTATAACAACCCGGTCGGCCTGTAATAGGAGTTCTGAAACATGGCTATTTCACGTGCACAATTACTCAAGGAACTCCTTCCGGGTTTGAACGCCCTGTTCGGTCTTGAGTACAAGTCATATGGTGAGGAGCACAAGGAGATCTACGATACCGAGACCTCCGAGCGTTCCTTTGAAGAAGAGACCAAGCTTTCTGGTTTCAGCGCCGCTCCGGTGAAGGCCGAAGGTGCTGCGATTGCGTATGACAACGCGCAGGAAGCATGGACTGCTCGCTACAACCACGAGACGATTGCTCTCGGCTTCTCCATCACGGAAGAGGCGGTTGAAGACAACCTGTACGATTCGCTGTCCAAGCGATACACCAAGGCGCTCGCCCGAGCGATGGCGTACACGAAGCAAGTCAAGGCGGCATCGGTCCTCAACAATGGCTTCTCCTCGTCCTACACGGGCGGTGACGGACAGCCGTTGTTCTCGGCCTCGCATCCGCTCGTTTCGGGCGGCACCAACAGCAACCGTCTGACTGCGTCGGACCTCAACGAGACTTCGCTTGAGGCTGCCGTTATTCAGATCGCTGGTTGGACCGACGAACGTGGTCTCTTGATCGCGGCGAAGCCCAACAAGCTCATCGTTCCCCCGGCTTTGATGTTCACTGCCAAGCGCCTCCTCGACACGGAACTCCGTGTTGCGACCGCTGACAACGACATCAACGCTCTCAAGGCGATGGGTTCGATTCCGGGTGGTTACACCGTGAACCACTACTTGACCGATACGAACGCTTGGTTCTTGACGACCGACGTTCCGAACGGCATGAAGCACTTCGTTCGCACCCCGCTGCAAAACAGCATGGATGGCGATTTCGACACCGGCAACGTCCGGTACAAGAGCCGCGAGCGTTATAGCTTCGGCTGGTCGGATCCGCTGGGCATGTTCGGTTCGCCGGGCGCGTCTTGATAGCTAGCTCCTAGAGAGGGAGTTTGGGGGGTTACAAGTAGAAATGCTTGTAGCCCCTCTTTTTTAGTGATATACAGTCGTTATCGGGAAAAAACCGTTTACCAGACAGCCCCGACTGACGACATGCAGACTGGTAAACACTTACTCGCATGTGAGGAATTGAAATGGCAACTACTACGTTTTCTGGCCCGGTTGTTTCGCAGAACGGTTTTCAGTCCAACACGCTCGTGATTGGTACGACCGTCGTAACTCAGGGCGTCGCTACTGGCGCGGTTTCGGCCCAAGCCGGTTATATCCCTGTCACCGTTGGTGGCGTCACGAAGTACATCGCGCTGTATTCCAGCCTGACTCCGTAAGATTTCGTAGGGGGGCGTTAGCCCCCTTCATCCATTACAGGAGACCCAGATGGGTATGCAAACAGATGTCTTAGCCAGTAAACCCCGTACTGATGCGGGGCAGATGCTGGATCAGAATAGCCTCGTGATCGGGCGTTCTCGCGTAAAAGCGATTTATATCGTCCCTGCTTCCGGTGCCGGTGAAGTCACTTTTAAGGACGGCGGTTCAGGCGGTCCTACCAAAATCACGGTCAATACGCTGGCTTCTTCCACCACTCCTGACTACATCCTGATGCCGGGTGAAGGTCTTCTCTTCCAAGAGAACATCTACATTGCTCCGTCAGGCGTAGTCTCGACGATGGTGATTTATGGCTAAGTCACCGGCTTGGCAGCGCAAGGAAGGGAAGAACCCGAAAGGCGGCTTGAATGCCAAAGGTCGGGCTTCGTATAACCGCGCCAATCCCGGCAAACCCGGCCTAAAGGCACCACAGCCTGAAGGTGGACCTCGCAAGAAATCATTCTGTGCGAGGATGTCGGGAATGAAGAAAAAGCTGACAAGCGCAAAGACGGCCAATGATCCAAACAGTCGTATCAACAAGTCTCTCAGAGCATGGAACTGTTGATATGGAAATGCTGGTTTGGAACATGGTTCTTACGGGAATCGTGGCCGTTCTGGGTTTTGTTGTGAAAGAGAAGTTTGCTGAACTTCAACGGTTGGGGATTCTCCTCAACAGAACCCGCGAAGAAATCGCTCGTGAGCATGTAACTCGTGCGGAAGTACGGGCTGATGCACAGGTACTCCTTGACCGGCTAGACCGGTTGGAGCAGAAGATTGACCGATTGGTGAGCCACAATGCCAAGCAAGTCGGGTAAACAACATCGTTTAATGGCCTTGGTTGCGAATGACCCAAAAGCAGCCAAACGTCTTGGAGTCCCCCAAAAGGTTGGGAAGGAATTCATGAAGGCTGACAAGGGTCGCAAGTTCAAGAGGAAATGATCATGGGAATGTCTCCTAAAGCAATGAATATGGCTAAGGCCGGTCGCGCTATGAAATCGGCTACTCCCGACATGATGGGTCGTGCGATGGTCAAACCGCCCGGAATGAAAAAGGGCGGTAAGGTTGGCGGCTCGTTCCGCAAGGCTGCTGATGGCGTTGCTCACAAGGGCAAGACCAAGGGCAAGATGATCAAGATGGCTATGGGCGGTAAGTGCAAATGAAAAAGTACGCAGCGGGGGGAATGTCCCCTGATGAAGAGGCTGACCTTCAAGCTTTGAAGACCCTTAAGCAGGGTGACTACGACGTAGGCGGCCCGAAGCGCCGTTTTGCCCGTGGCAAAGTTAAGAGAATGGCTGGTGGCGGTATGTCTGCTTCCAAGCGTGCTGACGGTTGCGCTATCAAAGGCAAGACTCGCGGGAAGATCGTGTAATGGCTAAAGGGGGCGGTACGGATCGCGTTAAAGACGCTGTTGACGCGATTAAAAAGTATCAAGACGCAGCGGATCGTAGATACAAATACCAGACATCTGTGCTGGGGTTTTTAAACGATTATGCTATGACCCCAACTTACGAGAAAATGGTGAACAAGGCAGAGGGCGAAATGAAAAACAAAGCCCGAGTTGCCAAACTTTCTAAAGGCAAAGAAAGCCTTATGGAACAGATTAGTAGCAAAATGAACGAGCCGAAAAAAATGCGTAAAGGTGGTTCGGTTGGTTCGGCTTCCAAGCGTGCTGACGGTTGCGCTGTTCGTGGCAAAACAAAAGGACGGATGGTCTGATGATGCCCTCCCGAGGCATGGGTGATATCAATCCCAAGAAGGTGCCGCGAGCAAAGCGGCGCGGGGATGACAAGCCTGTGATCGGGACGGGCAAGCCCATCCGCACTTTTAAGAAGGGCGGCGAGAGAAGGTCAACGCAGCCGGTAACTACACAAAGCCCGGTATGCGTAAGAAGTTGTTTGAGTCAATCAAGGCTTCGGCAACGCAGGGCACTGCGGCAGGACAGTGGTCGGCTCGTAAGGCGCAGCTTCTAGCCAAGCGGTACAAGGAGAGGGGCGGTGGATACCGGGACTGACATTGAGATGTTCAAGGCTCAGGTTCAGGCTGAGTTAAATCGGCTTGAGGCCAAGTCGTCTGCCAAAGAAGTCGCTGGCAAAGCCATCGGCAAGGACGGCCTAAAGTACATCACGATCATTGTCGTCATTGGTGTAGCGTCTAGTCTGGTGCTGGACTCTGAAAAGATTGCCGCCGTCATGGGTTTGCTTGGCGCGTCTTTGACCGCTTTGATTTCTATGCTCAATGGTATTGCCGGTGCAAGCGAGAAGGAAGAGAAGCCTGAGTTTGCAGTCATCAAGGAACTCATCGCCAAACTCGATAAACTAGATCGGAAGGAAATGCCGATGCGAGTCGATGTCGAAGGCGATCATGTGGTCGTTACCAAGGGTGACGATGTAGTGAAGGCAAGCCGATGAAAGCCCCGCAGCAATCCTTGAAGGCTTGGACTGCCCAGAAATGGAGAACCAAAAGTGGTAAAAGATCTTCTGATACGGGTGAAAGGTATTTGCCAGAGGCTGCTATTAAAGCTCTCAGCCCCGCTGAATACGCCCGAACCACTGCCGCCAAGCGTCGAGGAAAAGCCCAAGGCAAGCAGTTCGTCGCCCAGCCAAAAGGCATCTCGCAGAAAACCCGTGCGTATCGTCAAAAAGGTAAGTAAGCGTGGCTGATAAAACTACAGCTACTACAGACTTTAATCTCGACCTCAACACGATTATTGAAGAGGCGTTCGAGCGTTGTGGTGCTGAACTGCGTACGGGTTATGACTTCCGTACGGCCAAGCGTAGTCTGTCGCTGCTGCTGATGGACTGGGCTAACCGGGGCATCAACCTATGGACGCTAGAGCAGGGCACCCATACCCTGAGTTATAACGTCGGTACGTACGACTTGCCGGTGGATACGGTTGATTTGCTTGACCACGTGATCCGGACTGGCTCTGGCACAAACCAGCAAGACATCAACATTAGCCGTATCTCGTCCAGCACGTACGTGTCGATCCCGAACAAGAACGCGACGGGTCGCCCGATTCAGATTTGGATCAATCGTCGTACGGGTGCTACGGGCGCTGATAACGTCGTGGTCTATCCGCAGTTTACGGTTTGGCCGAAGCCTGACAACAGCACGACTTGGATTCTGTACTACACCCGCCTGCGTCGTATGTTCGATGTGGGTAACGGCGTCAATGGGCAGGATATCCCGTTCCGGTTTTTACCCTGCATGGTTGCTGGGCTGGCTTACATGCTGTCGATGAAGATTCCAAACGCTGATGCGCGTACTCCTATGTTGAAGGCCCAGTACGACGAAGCTTGGGATTTAGCGGCAGGTGAAGACCGTGAAAAGGCGGCGGTGCGGTTTGTCCCACGTGAGAGCTTCTTGGGTGGCTACTAATGCCAAACAGGTTTGCAAGTGGCAAGAACGCAATCGCCATGTGCGACCGGTGCGGATTTCAGTACAAACTGCGCCAGTTGAAGTCGATTGTGATCAAGACCAAGAACGTGAATATCTTGGTCTGTCCAGAGTGTTGGGAACCCGATCAGCCTCAGTTGTCGCTTGGTTTATACCCAGTGGACGACCCGCAGGCACTTCGGAACCCAAGACCGGATACGAGTTATTTTGCGGTCGGTAATGACGGCGCTAATGGCAGTCGTCAGATACAATGGGGTTGGAACCCGGTCGGTGGGTCAAGGGCCTTCGATGCGGAGCTAACTCCGAACACACTGGCCCCGGCTGGTGAAGTAGGAACGGTGACGGTCGTTACGACCTAGGAGATTGAGATGAAGCATGAAGATGTGAAGAAGGACAAAGCTATGATGGCGAAAGCCGTTCATAAACATGAGAAGGCTAAGCATCCCGGCAAGCCGCTGACCAAGCTTCGCGCTGGCGGCAAGACTAATGCTGAGATGAAGCAGTACGGGCGCAACATGGCCAAGGTCATGAATCAGCGTAGCCCGGTTCGTAAGTCTTCTGGCCCGAAGTAATAGCCATGAAAGAATTAAATCCCGGCAAGATCAAGCCGAACACAGATTCGACGGGGCGTAACGGCTACCCGGAGAAGGATGTGAACAAGGGTGTCACCCATATGGATATGAAGGGTGCTGGCGCTGCGACGAAGGGCAAGAAGTTCGTGTCGCAGATCAACCTTGAGAACAACGCCAAGTATCGGGCGGGTTGGACTCCGTGAATTACTCTCAGCTTTCTACACTGATTCAGCAATATTGTGAGTCTACGGAAACCTCTTTCGTAGCGAATATTCCTACATTCGTGCAGTTAGCTGAAGAGCGGATTTACAACTCCGTTCAGATCCCGGCGATCCGTAAGAACTCGACTGCCACGATGACGATTGGGAACAAGTATATGTCCCTGCCGTCTGACTGGCTTTCGACGTTCTCCTTGGCTGTGTTTAACCCGGCAAATAATGAGTACACGTACCTTTTGAATAAGGATGTGAACTTCATTCGGCAGTCGTACCCGGATGCGGACGATACTGGGTTGCCCAAGTATTATGCGATTTGGGATGACAACACGATGATTCTGGGACCCGCGCCAGATCTCGCGTACACGGCTGAACTGCACTATTACTACTACCCGGCGTCGATTGTAGATGCGGGTACGTCTTGGCTTGGCACTAACTTTGAAACTGTTCTGCTCTACGGGGCGCTCCGAGAGGCGTATATCTACCTCAAGGGAGAACAGGACATGATGCAGTACTACGAAGCGAAGTATCAGGAAGCCGTGCAGCAGTTGGCTCGCTTGGGCGACGGCCTGAACCGTCAGGATGCGTATCGTTCTGGTCAGGTTAGAATTCCGGTGGCTTCGTAATGTTTAACGCAGAAGTTCAAATTGGGCAGGTGCTTGTTCAGACAACGGACCACCGTGGGCATACCGTAGAAGAGATAGCGGAGCGTGCGGCTAACCGCATTATTCGCGCAGATACGAAGGAAGCCCTGCATTATTGGCTGGTAAAATATCTCACCGAAGCGCAAAAAGCTGAACGTGAGTCGATATGTAAGAAGTTAGATAAACAGGGCTATGCGGAAATCGCACACTTAATTGGAGACCTATAATGGCTATTTCTCAGGCAATGGTGACTTCGTTCAAGGTCGAGATCCTTGATGGAGTGCACAACTTTGGCGTTGGCGTGACTCGCGCTTCAACGGCTGCGGATACGTTCAAGCTTGCGCTGTACACTTCGTCGGCAACGCTTGGCGCTGCAACCACGGCGTATACGACTACGGATGAGGTCTCCTCGTCTGGCACGAACTACCCGGCTGGCGGCTTGACGCTGACGATCTCGCAGGTGCCGACTTCGACTGGCACGACGGCGTTCTTGGACTTTGATGACCTGACGTTCCCCAGTGCTACCCTGACGGCGAATGGCGCGTTGATTTACAACGCTACCCAGAGCAACAAGGCTGTGGCGGTGCTGGCGTTCGGTGGAGATAAAACCTCTACCGCTGGTAACTTCACGATTCAGTTCCCTGCCGCTGCCGCTTCGACTGCGATCCTGCGTATTGCTTAATCGGGGGTTTATATGGCCCTCGTACTTGCGGATCGCGTCCTAGAGACGACGACTTCCACTGGGAGTGGGACGATTACCCTTGCTGGAGCGAAGCAGGGGTATCAGTCTTTTGCAGCGGTTGGTGATGGCAACCAGACCTACTACACCATTGCCAGCCAGTCTGAGTGGGAAGTCGGTATCGGAACCTACACGGCTTCGGGCACTACGCTGTCCCGAGATACTGTGCTGTCTTCTAGTGCTGGAGGCGGCAAGGTAGGGTTTTCCGCTGGTACCAAGGACGTATTCGTAACGTACCCGTCTGAGAAGTCGGTTGTGAACAACGTGCTGGTGAATGAAACTACTACATCAGTAGCGTACAACATCGGTACTGGCACGAATGGCTTGTCAGTAGGCCCGATGACGATTACTCCGGGTAGTTCCATCACGGTCAGTGCCGGTCAGCGTTGGGTGATCCTATGAGTGTTATTTCTGTAGGCACTACGCTCACCACTGGACTCTCTCTTGAGTCCGACACTACAGGTAATCTTGTTATTAAAACCGGACCCTCCGGTGTTATTGCTGCTACGTTTAATTCTGGCGGTACGGCAGTTATCGGAAACCTTTCGGTCACGAGCATTACCTTGTCTGGTGTGTTGCCGATTGCACAAGGCGGTACTGGCCTAAGTTCTACACCGACTAACGGTCAGTTACTAATTGGTAACGGAACAGGATTTACGTTGGCTACACTGACCGCAGGATCAGGTATCTCTGTTACTAACGCAGCAGGTTCGATCACTATTACCAACTCTAGTACTGGCGGTGCCCAAGATTTCATCGTCCAGTCGTACGGGATTGTTTGAGGAATAAATCATGGCTACTACAGCACAATACGCAGCGACAGTACGTACGGCGCAAGCCCAAGTATCTACTGCAAATACAAACCGAAACGGTACAGGTACGATTGTTACCGTATTTACGGCTGGATCTAGTGGGTCTCGTATTGACGATATCTACATCGTGGCTACCGGAACTACCACTGCCGGGGTTGTCCGTTTGTTTCTGAATGACGGTACGAATACTTATCTTTGGAAAGAGGTTCTGGTTCCAGCCATTACGCCAAGCACCACGGTGTCCGTGTTCAACGCTGCACTGTTGAGCCAAGGTCTCATCCTCGCAAACACTTGGTCACTTCGTGCATCAACGAACAACGCTGAAACCTTCAACATTCAGGTGACTCGCGCAGGGGACTTCTAATGAACTTCGGTACCTTTGCTGGAGAAATTGGCAGTACTCCTGTACTCAGGATGCCGATCACCAATACTCAAATGATCACGGTGTCAACGACTTGGGTTGCGCCGATGACGGGCAACTTTTTGATTTACGTTGTCGGCGGCGGCGGCGGTGGCGGCGAGGGTGGTGGCGCTCACTGGGTTGCTAGTGGCGCTGGCGCTGGTGGACTCGCAATTAAAGCGGCGCAGCTACAATTAAATGATGCACTTACAATTACGATTGGTGCTGGTGGAACTAAAGGGACAAGCCCAACGGCTGGTGGTGCAACGACAGTATACGGTGCTGGGTTAAACATTCGCGCTGGCGGCGGAGGCGCTGGATTGATAAATAGCCAACCTTATACCAGCGCTTTTGTTAGTGGTGGAACCGGAGGAACTGCAACGGGGGGAGACTGGAATTTAACCGGAGGTGCTGGCGGTAGTGCTGCTCTTTCTCCGTATGGTGGCGGGTATGAAGGCGCGATGGGTGGTGGCGGTGCCGTTGCGTGGTTTGGTCAAGCAAACAGAGGGGGTAATGCTGTTTGCAATAATGCTGGATATGGCTATGCCTACGGCGGCGGTGCTGGTATTGGCGGGCGTGGCGGTGACGCTGAAATATTAAATAACGGCTCTGGTAACTACACGATTGGTTCTGGTGGCGGTGCTACTGCTCCGGGGCAAGATGTTTCTAGCGCAAGTATTGTTCAAGCCCAAGCCAATTTATCACTTACAGACTACCTTGGCGCAAACTCAACTAACTACGCTATAAACACGTTTTTCTTTCCGTTTGGTCGTGGAACCGGCTCAACCAATACTACCGTTGCTGGCGGGTTTGGTGCAGGTACTAGAGGTAACTCTGCTTTGACGAGTGCAACCGCTGGCACACCGGGCATGTTTGCTGGTACCGGTGCAGGTGTGACTAACGGCGTTACAGCGGGGCTTGGCGGCGGTGGCGGAGCCGGTATAAATGGCGGAACTCAAAGAGCAGCAACCGGCGGTGCAGGCGTTGTATTCATCGTCTGGGGCTGGCAGTAGTGATGGTAAGAGAGGACGTAAAAGTTGCTTTTTTACTTCTTCCCAAATGTGGGAGCATGTCTATTAAGCAATTTCTACCTTCGTTTGGATTCAAGCCTTTGTTGCATGAGACGTTTTCTCCGCTTAACCACACGAAGTATCAGGATGCCGTGAAGGTTTATCCTGAGTTAGTTGAGTATACAAAGTACGGCGTGTTCCGAGATCCGCTTGCTCGATTTGTAAGTGCAGTCAATTATGTGCGAGGACTTGTTGATCAGCGTACGTATGACGAATTTGTAGCTGAGTTTGAAACACTTAATCAGAACCAAAAGGTGTTCTTCGAGAGGCAGGTGGAATGGTTGGATGAGCCGGGCACAAATGTACTTGATTTTGACAACCTTGCAGATGAGGTGTCGGCGGTTGTGAATAGCCTTGGCCGTAACAGACCATTTCCGCGATTGAATGAAACGGCTAGGTCAAATGAACCGGTTAGCGACGGTGTGAAGGATTTTGTCAGGAGTTACTATGCTTCTGACTACCAATTTGCAAAAGATGTTCTTCAAAAAGAATATCAGTGAGAGTAACAAATGATTTATGAAATTCTTGATGATGACGGAAATGTGATTAACACAGTCATCGCCGATGCGGAGTTTATGGAACTGAACTATGCGGGGCATTATCGCCTTGTCGGTCCTGTTCCTATGCCACCGCTTCCCAACATCATCACGAAGTTGGCGATGATTGACCGGTTCACCGAGGCTGAGTACGAAGGTGTTCTCACCGCTGCCAAGACTGATGTGCAGGTGCAAGGTTGGCTGGATCGGTTCAACGTCTCTAACCAGATCAACTTGGACGACTCCCGTACAATCAACGGGATCAACTTGCTTGTGTCCAAAAACCTTCTGACACAAGAACGCGGCAATGAAATTCTGACTGCGCCGGTTCAACCGAACGAGCGGCCGTAGGAGTAGCCCGTGGCATCAACACTTAATTCCGTACCTGATGGCCTTATCTTCACCGCTGACTCTAGCGGTGCTTTGAACATTCAGGTCAACGGGATCAATGCCATTCAGGTTAATACTGGCGGCAGCCTAACCGTAGCATCACAACCTACGTTCACCTCTCCCGTGCCTGTTTCATCGGGCGGTACTGGGCTTAACTCTGCGCCAACTAACGGACAGTTACTGATTGGTAACGGTACTGGGTTTACTCTGGCGACATTGACCGCTGGTAATGGTGTGACCATTACTAATAATGCTGGGAGCATTTCGCTCTCTGCTGCTGGCCTTCCGACGATGAACATTGTCAGCGGTACGACACAGACGGCTGTCGCTAATAACCATTACGTCCTGACCAACGCCGCTGCTACCACGGTAACTTTGCCTGCTTCACCCGCTGCTGGTGATGTGGTTTGGGTAACAGTTGCGAACGGCTTAAGCACTAACGTGATAGCTCGTAACGGCAAAAAGATAAACGAGCTTGCTGAAGATATGACTATTGATACGGCATACGCAGGTATTCAACTTAGATTTACCGGCGATACAGAAGGATGGGTTTTCACATGAGTACACTTACTCAATTTCTTCCGCCGGGCGATTCATTTGCCGGTGAAACTATTCCGGGCCTTACTTCTGCGTGGGGTATTAACCCGACGTTCTCTGGCCGGGAATATCTTGCCACTGGGTACTTGAAGACATACACCTCGAACTACGCATCTCTGGCGGCAAACTTCAAGAACTACGTTGCTAACTACAATACTGAGCAGTGGGGAATTCTAGTTCCTAGCACACAGCAAACCACTCCGGCCACAAATTCGTGGTCGCGTGCGTACTACCAGAATAACAATGGTGGTCAATCATTTAGCGCTGGTGCTGGGTTCAAAATCTACTACCTTGGTGGAAATTTCCACAGCGTTTTCCATCATTATACAAATTATCCGATTAGCAACGGTTACGCTCTATACGGAACTTCTTTTGGTAGCGCCGCAACCAACGGGTTAGTGCAGCCTGCTAATACAAACACCCGCCAGAATGATTTTGTGGTTAACGACAGTTGTCTTTTTAATAATTACCTTTTCGTCGGTAGGCAACAAGCGGCTGTCACCGCCATAACTTTTGACAGAAGTGCAGGCTCTACATATACGTCTGCTGTTTACACCGCTAGTGGCGCACAGGATCGAGTTTACAACGCCTATTTGATGGCGGCCAGCCCAACTCGAATGCTGATCTTTTTTAACTTAGCTAACGGAAATGCCTCTACCGTTAGCGGAAGCGTTGTCTATACGACTAACGGCACAAGTTTTACGACTACCGGCACAAACGTAAATATCTATCCCGGCGGTTCATCCGCAGATGATCGACAGATGCAGCGACTTACTTGGTCACCTGCCGGTAACTGTTTTATTGGTGTCATGACCAATGGAACTATTTTTACTAGTCCTGACGGAGTTACTTGGACATCAAGAACCGCGCCGACCGGAATGCCGACGAGCGTAAACTGGGTTATGAATACAAATGGAATGTACGCGGCTCATTCAAACTCGGTTTCGCTCATTAGTCTTGGTAGCACTGGAAACGCGACGTATCTGCTTAGAACAACCGACGGCATCAACTTTACGCTGGTCGATATCGGCACCTTTAACTTACCGTTCTTCCAAAACTCGACGCCCGTCTTGATGTGGGATGGCACTACGTTCGTTGTTGCAAACGGCAATTTCTGGTTCTTGTCGAGCGACGGAACGACTTGGATACAGGACTACGCCAAGGTGTCCACTCCAAATAACTACGGAGCTGGTGTCGTATCTATTGCAAATGGAGAAGTTTGGACGGTTGGGCGTCTTGCCCCAAATAACCTCGATGGCGGTACGACGTATTCTAAGTGGAATGGTCGGTACAACTTGTCTGCGCCACAGGTGGTAGGTGACGCAACCGCAAGAACTTGGGCGAGTGGATCTTCGTACAGCCCATTCATTCGGATCAAGTGAGGTAAGCATTATGACGATCACTACAGTTGAGTCAATTCCGCCTGAACCGATTATCACGAAGCTTGCCTTTCGCTACCGGATGACAGATTCCGAATATGTTGGAATTCTTTCCGCTTCCAAGACGGATGTGGAAGTCGCTGCGTGGCTAGAAACTTTTAATATGGTCAGCCAAGTAAATCTGGCGGACCCGCGCACAAGGTCAGGTCTTAATATGATGGTGTCAAAAAACCTACTAACGCAAGTGCGTCTGGAAGAAATCATCGACGCTCCGGTGCGCGAAGAAGAACGGCCGTAGGAGTAGGCAATGCCTAGCACAATTAATTCAACTACCACTGGCGTAAAAGTAACCTCCGACTCTTCGGGCGCATTGAACATCCAAGTTGGCGGGGTTAATGCCATTGAGATTGGCGCGAGTGCTAGCGTTGTTATTGGCAACTTGGCGCTGCCGACTAGCCTTACTCTGACGACGCTTAATGCAACGTCAGCTAGCATCACGACTGCTACGGGTACGGCGGCTACGTTCACAACCATGTCAGACGGCGTGGGTAATGTTCGTAACATCCCGTCAGCCGGTGCCGCTAAAACGTCTGAGTACACCCTCACTATTTCTGACATCGGTGAGTTCATTACGATTGGTACTAGCGGAAAGGTACTTGTTCCGAACAACACTTTCTCAACTGGTAACGCTGTTTCTGTCTACAACGACACGACTGGCAACGTCAGTATTAACATCAGTACTACGACCGCTTACGTTGTTGGAACAAATACCAACCGAACGGGCGCTACTCTTGCAACGCGTGGCATTGCCAATATTCTTTTCATCAACCCGTCGTACTGCATCCTGTCTGGCAATTTGACATGAGCGGTTTGCAACAACTTTTTATTGGCGGCAGTTACGGACTCCCAGTGCCTGCAACTGTTGAATATCTTGTTGTTGCTGGCGGCGGCGGTGGCGGTGCTTACACAGCAAGTGCTGATGAAAACTATGCTGGTGGCGCTGGTGGCGCAGGCGGATACAGAACCTCTGCTTCATATTCTGTATCAAAAGGAACAGCTTACACGGTAACAGTTGGGGCAGGTGGCCCAGGAACCTATGAAAATGGCGGAGGTGTTCCGTCTGCCAATGGTAACAACTCCGTATTTGACACCATAACTGCGGCTGGCGGTGGACAGGGCGGAACTAGAACTAGTGGTTTTGGCCCCGGAAAAGCAGGTGGCTCTGGCGGCGGCGGTATGGGTGGCGCATACACAGTTGGAGGCGTTGATTACGGCGCTTCATCAGCAGGTGGCGCAGGCAATACTCCAAGCACATCCCCATCACAGGGTAATAATGGTGCTGATGGCGTAGGGCAAACGCCGTTTGCTGGAACTAAAAATGGTGGCGGTGGTGGTGGGTCTGGTGGCGCTGGTTCTGGCACTACAGGCGGTTCTGGAACGGCTAATTCCATTACAGGATCAAGCGTCACATACGCTGCCGGTGGAAGCGGTATAGCAACAGGGTCAGGTGGTGCTGGCGCTGCAAATACTGGAAATGGGGCAAGGACTAGCGGGCCGGGTATAGATGGATTTTCTGGGGGTTCCGGTATTGTAGTTATCCGCTATTCCGACGCTTTTGCTGCCGCTGCTTCTACTACAGGTTCCCCAACCTATACCGTTTCTGGCGGCTACCGTATCTACCGTTTTACTGGCTCTGGCTCAATTACTTGGTGACGCATGGCTCACTTTGCACAACTTGACGAAAACAACGTCGTGCTTCAGGTCATCGTTGTAAATAACGCGGTGATTGACGACTTACCGTTTCCAGAGTCGGAACCTATTGGTGTGGAGTTTTGCCAATCGTTGTACGGTGTAGATACAGTCTGGAAGCAGACTTCGTACAATGGCAACTTCCGTGGCGTTTACGCGGGTATAGGGTATTCATACGATCCAGTTTTAGATATTTTTGTACCACCTCCGCCTTTGGTAGCGTAGCGCCATGCTCGGCTTCAGCCCATTTGCAGCGAATCCCTTTGCGGCAGTCATTGCCGGGGATCAGATTGTCGAAGTTACTGGGGTTGAAGCCGCCGGTCAGGTAGGGTCTGTCCTCGTTGCAGCGGGTGCCGTTGCAGTCGTTACCGGACTTGAAGCCACTGGTGAGACTGGAACCGTCTTCGTTGTCACGGATCAGGTTCTTGCCGTAACCGGAGTTGAAGCTGCGGGTCAGGTCGGTACGGTTGCTGTTGATAATTCCCTCTTCGTCCCAGTCAACGGCGTTGAGGGTACTGGTGAAACCGGCGATGAAATTGTTGTTGCCAACGCTGTCATTATTGAAGACGGCGTAGAAGGTACGGGCGAAGTTGGAACCGTAACAGCATTCTCCAACTACATAGCCCAAGTTACTTCGGTAACTGGAACCGGATTTGTTGGCACCGTAACTGTTACGGCAGATGCTCCGTTCGCTGTCACAGGTGTTGAAGGTACGGGCGAGACTGGTACGGTTCTTGTCGCTGCCAATGCCGACATTTTTGCTGTTGGGGTCGAGGCTAACGGTCAGATTGGTAACGTAAATGTTACTGGCTTGGCAAATGTTCCAGTCACAGGCGTTGAAGCAACTGGACAGCTTGGCACCGTCAGCATTGCAATTAGTAAGATCGTTCCGGTCACTGGAGTTTCTGCTACAGGTCAGGTTGGTACGGTCGCAGTTACTGGCTCGGCTGTGGTCTTCGTTACAGGCGTGTCCGGTACCGGAGTCGTCGGTCAAGTAACAGTTTGGGGTAATATTGTGCCTGTCCCGACCGGGCCGTGGACACCGATTAATACAGGCGATACAGATATTTGGACGCCAATAGCGGCGTAGAGGCTTAAAGATGGCTACAAGTTATTCACCTAATCTTGCCTTGACTCTTCAGGGCACCAACGATAACCCCGGTACTTGGGGCGATATCACCAACACTAACTTGGGAACCCTGCTTGAGCAGGCCATCAGTGGTTATGAAGTTCAGTCTCTAACCTCGGGAACAACGCTGACCCTGACCATTCCAAATGGCGCATCCGGTGTAGCCCGGAACATGTACTTGGAGTTCACGGGTGACGGCAGCACAGTTATCGTCCCGTCTAACAAAAAACTCTACTTCGTCTACAACAACTGTTCGTCTGGCACCATTACTATGAAGGTCGCTGGTCAAACAGGTATTGATGTTCCTAAAGGCGATAAAAAGATTCTGGTTAGTAACGGAACGGACATTGAAGAAGCAATTTCGGGTCTAACTGGATCTACTGGTGCTTCAAATACGATTGTTGGTGTTGGTGCAGGAGATAGCATCACCACTGGCCTTCTTAATACGTTGATCGGTGTAAATGCAGGTACGTCTGTTACTACCGGCGTTTCTAATACTGCTATTGGATACGACGCGGGAGGCAGTTCTTATAATGTCTCTTTTGCAACTTACGTTGGGTATCAGGCGGGAAGAAACGTACAAAGCAACAACAACACAGCAGTTGGAAATTCTGCTCTTCAAGGTGTAGGTGGATCTGCAACCGGCGGCAACAATACCGGTATTGGATTCTGGGCGCTTCGTGAAATTACAAGCGGCGCGAGTAACACTGCGGTGGGTAACATTGCCGGAGATAGTATTTCTACTGGCACTTGGAATACTTGTGTTGGCTCAAATACAGGCTCGAACCTTACTAGCGGAAACGCTAACTCGTTTGTCGGTTATCTAGCCGGTAACGGCGTATCAACGGGATCGACTAATTCTGCGTTGGGCGACTCCGCATACCTCTCAGGTAACTATACCTACTCTACATGCCTTGGAGCCGAAGCTGCTGTAACAGGTAGCAACCAAGTGCAGTTAGGGCATTCTGGAACCACCACTTATGCTTATGGCGCTGTTCAGGATCGCTCAGATGCTCGCGACAAGGCTGATATCTAAAACACAGACCTTGGACTTAACTTCATCATGGCATTGCAACCGCGCAAATTCCGTTGGGATATGCGTGAAGATTATAAACCGCCTAAACCCGGCCCAAACGCAACGGCTGAAGATTGGGCTGCATATGATGAAGCCTGCAAGTTAGAGAACTTAACTCACGACGGCACCCACAAGCGTAACCGTTTCCATCAAGGTCTGATTGCTCAAGAAGTTAAAGCCACGATGGATGCGATGGGCGTGGACTTTGGTGGTTATCAGGATCACAAGATCAATGGCGGTCAGGACGTTCTGACGATTGGCTACGAAGAGATGATTGCCCCGTTAATCAAGGCCATCCAAGAACTCAAAGCCGAGTTCGATGAGTACAAGAGGACGCATCCATGATGACGATGATCTCAACCTTCCTGTCGTTCCTTGCAGGTGGGCTGCCTAAGATTCTGCAAATCTTTCAAGATCGGCAGGACAAGAAGCACGAGTTGGCCTTGGTTGCGGCTCAGAAGGAGCGCGAGTTGGCTTTGGCTGAAAAGGGCTTCCTTGCTCAGGCACGGGTCGAAGAGATCAAGTTGGAGCAGATCCAAGTTCAGACCTCTGCTGAGGAACGTCAGGCTCTGTACCAGCACGACATTGAGATTGGCAAAGGCGCGAGTCAGTGGATGATCAACCTCCGGGCTTCTGTCCGTCCGGTTGTGACTTACATCTTCGTGCTAGAACTTGTCGCCATCAACATTGCTGGTGTTTGGTATGCCTACAACACGGGCGTACCGTTTGCGGCTGCGATGGCTGAAGTGTTCTCGGATGACGAGATGCTGATCCTGTCTTCGATCATTGCCTTTTGGTTTGGCACGCAGGCGTTCGGCAAGAAGTGAAAGTCTCCAAGGCTGCCATCGACATGATCAAACACCATGAGGGGGTACGGACCAAGCCTTACCGCTGCCCTGCCCTCTTGTGGACTGTCGGTGTCGGCCATGTGATTGACCCAAAACACACCGCTATCCCATTTAATGAACGCAAAGATCTACCGATACCCGCAGGCTGGGACCGGGTTCTCACGATGGACGAGGTGGACCGGATACTTGCTCAAGACCTTGGCCGGTTTGAGCGTGGTGTGGTTCGACTTTGCCCTGCTGCTGTTGGCCGTCAGGGAGTCTTTGATGCTCTCGTATCTTTTGCCTTCAACGTGGGTCTTGGCAATCTCCAACGCTCTTCCCTTCGGATGAAGACAAACCGAGGCGAGTTGCTAGAGGCGGCTGATGAATTCCTGAAGTGGACGAAGGCGGGTGGTAGAGTGCTGCCGGGTCTAGTCAAACGGCGTAACGACGAACGTGCGCTGTATTTATCTGGAGTTGCCTGATGGCACTGCAAAAGCTTCAATTCCGTCCCGGCGTAAACCGCGAGTCCACTAACTACGCGAACGAGGGTGGTTACTACAGCAGCGACAAGGTTCGCTTCCGGTCTGGCTATGCCCAGAAGATCGGCGGCTGGACTAACTCCTCTGATACTGGCGATACCTATGAAGGCGTTGCCCGATACCTCTGGAACTACGTCACCACAGACGGACTGAATTTGATGTTCGTCGGGACCAACCAGAAGGTCTACATGGAGTTGGGCGGTGACTTCAACGATATCACCCCGCTTGCTTCTACGGCGAGCCTGACCGTTAATCCTTTCACTACTGAAGCAAATACTCGAAACATATTTGTCGCCAAGACCTCTCACGGTCTTTCGCTCGGCACGTACGTATCGTTCTCAGGTGCGACTACGCTGACTGTGGGTGGTCAGCCGCTGTATATAAACGGCGAGTATGAAGTTGTCTCCATACCTAGCACAAACACGTTCACAATCTTTTCTCCGTCAATTAACGTGTCCGCTGTTACAGGCGGTGGTTCGGCAGTAGTCGCCTCGTTCGATATCAATGCAGGCAATGCCGTATATACAACCGGTGTAGGTTGGGGCGGCCCTCCGTGGGGCGCTGGCGGCTGGGGTTCATCAATTCCAGAAGGCGTCCCGCTGCGTATCTGGTCTGCGTTTAACTTCGGTAACGACATCATCTTCGCTGAACGTGGCGGAGAAGTTTATTACTGGGAGCGCGACACAACGACTTGGGCACGCGCAGTTACGCTTTCAACCAAAGCCAACACGGTTGTTAAATTTTCAAGCGTGGGCGTAACTACGTCTGGCGCAACGACCATCACTGTCTCTGATGCAACTGGTATCAATACTGGCGCGGTTGTAACTGGAGCAAACATCCCTGCTGGTGCGTACGTCCTTGAGACTTGGGCTGGCGGTTTGACTGTTCCTTTGTCCGCTGCCGCGACCGCATCGGGCACTTTGACTTTGGACTTCAGCTACGCTGGGCGTCACATTCCGCGAGAAGTTAATCTGGTCATTGACTCGGCTATTAACGACTTCACAATTTGTTTAGGTGCTACACCGTACAACCCGGTTGACTTCACGACTGACTTTGACCCGCTACTTGTCCGCTGGTCTGACCAAGATAATCCTTGGGAGTGGGTGCCTGAAGTTACTAACCAGTCAGGCGAACAACGCATGTCACACGGCTCGTTCCTTGTGGCGGCAGACAACTCTCGTCAAGAATTGTTGTTATGGACTGACGCTGCCATCTATTCAATGCAGTACATCGGGCCTCCGTTCGTGTGGAGTTTTAACCTCCTAGACCAAGATATCTCGATCATCTCGCAGAACTGTCTGCGAACTGTGAATAACGTCACGTACTGGATGGGACGAGATAAGTTCTACGCCTATACCGGTCGTGTCGAGACGCTGCCGTGTACGCTGCGTACGTTCGTGTTTAACAACATCAATATGTCCCAAGCGGCGCAGGTCATCTGCGGACATAACGAAGGTTTCAGCGAGATCTGGTGGTTCTACCCGTCTGCCAATAGCACGGTCAACGATAGCTACGTCATCTACAACTATCTTGAGCAAAGCTGGTATTACGGCACGTTGAACCGTACGGCGTGGGCTGAACAAAGCTTGCGTGAGTACCCGTTACTGGCGTTTGGCGTTCAGTCGTCTTATCTCGATGAGGCTATTGATGCTTCGCAGACCACGATCAATTTGATCAACGGCGCTTCTTACCCAGAGGCGGGCACGGTGCTGATCGACTCGGAGCAGATCTCCTACAGCGGCAAGTCAACGGTTAACCCGAACCAACTACCGAACTGCGTCCGTGGAGTAAACGGTACTACCGCTGCAAGCCATGTAATCAACTCAGATGTGACGCTGCGAGTACCGAACCAAGTTCTGTTCCATGAGTTTGGTCTTGACGATGATTCAGGCCCGGCTCCGCAACCCATCATTGCTCATATTGAGTCGTCAGACTTTGATATCGGTGAAGGACATAACTTCGCCTACGTCTGGCGTATCCTGCCTGACCTGACTTTTGATGGATCGACGGCGGGTACGAATGCAAGTCCAAACCCAAATCCGCCAAACGTGCTGCTGACTATCAAGGCTCGGCAGAACTCAGGCTCAGCGTATAACTCGTCAAGCAGCCCGTATGTGACTGCGACTATTCCGATTGCGGCTGATCAATATAACGGACAGGTCTATACCCGCATCAGAGGGAGGCAGGTTGCCTTTCGTGTGGCTTCTACCGGCCTTGGTGAGACTTGGCAGGTAGGCGCGATGCGTATCGATATTAGACCAGACGGACGACGCTGATGGCAAATCCTCGTGGTGTCGTACCTCCGAGTCTTCCTGTTGCTCCGAATGCTTACGAACGGAAATATCAGGATCAGTTGACGAGTATCTTGCGACTTTTCTTTACGAGTCTGACAAGCAAGGTAAACTCGCCTTCGCCTCACGCTTCATACTTTGACACCACGACGCAGACGAACCCGGTAATCAATACAGTCAATCTGTTTACGTATAACTCTGTTATCTCAGAGTTCAAGATTAGTCGTGGCGTACCTACGTCGAAGATATTCGTCAACGAGACTGGGGTTTATAACTTCCAGTTCTCGGCTCAGTTAGACAAGTCTGGTGGTGGCGCAAGCGCGGTTTATATCTGGCCACGAATTAACGGGGTCAACGTACCGGACTCTGCTTCCAAAGTGGTCATCGACGGCCCTAACTCCGAAATCATACCGGCGTGGAACTTTGTGCTGGTTATGGAAGCAGGAGACTACTTTGAGTTGGCTTGGGAATCTGCTGATGTCAACGTGATCATCTCGTATGAGGCGGCTTCCAATAACAGACCAGCCACCCCGTCAATTATCTTAACTGTCAACTGGGTATCGAATTACGAGGCCTAGCAGTGATACTATTCGTAAAACTTGACCCCGTGGGGGAAGTATGAATGTGAATTATCCTTCAGGCGGCATCGCCTCCCTTCTCTCTGCCCAAGGTCGGAACGGGGACTCGATGCTCATCCACATGGCTCCCGAGGAAGTCCAAGGGTTGCAGAGCCTCGCTATGGCGGCTGGTGGTAGCCTGTCTATTAACCCCGAAACGGGACTATACGAAGCATCCTTCCTCAAGAAGTTGCTCCCGACGCTGCTCGGTATCGGTCTGTCATTTATTCCCGGTGTTGGCCCCCTTGCGGCGGCTGGCCTTGTTGGTGCTGGCGAGACTATTCGTACGGGTGATCTTGGCAAGGGCTTGATGGCTGGTCTTGGCGCGTACGGCGGCGCGGGTCTGGCTGGCGGCCTTGCAGGTGCAGGCACTCTGGCTAAAGCGGGTGTGGATAAAGTCGCTCTGCAACAGACTTTGGGTGGCGAAGCGGCTAAGAGTACGCTTCAAACTGCCGCGCAGCAGGCAGCACAACAGGGAGTTAAGACCTACGGCTCCAACATTCTGGGCGGTGTTAAGGCTCTTGGCGATGCTGGCATCGGCGCTGCGGCGAAAGGTCTGGGGTCAACTCTCGGCACTACTGGCGTGGCTGGCCTTGGCATGGGTGTGGCTAACGCCATGACTCCTGAGTACAAGCCGCCGAAGGGTTCTGAAGAAGAAACCATGTACTACATTTCTCAGGGATATGACCCGGAGAAGGGCTTCCTTGGCGGTGAGTACGTTAAGAAGTACCCCGGTCTGCCGGGTTATGCCGAGGGCGGCGATGTTGCTCCGCAGCCACAACA
>JACCDX010127633.1_pt1 | contig 21193 bp, 21 predicted proteins | sample 7449681 | NCBI WGS metagenome assembly JACCDX01 (sample SAMN15323450, study PRJNA562643) | freshwater metagenome | isolation source: river surface water | place: USA:Blue River Watershed | collected 2017-08-18
GCGCCAGCCGCAGCATCGTTGCAAAAAGAAGAACGGACGGGAAGGATGAGAACTCCAGCGGCTTGCGCGTGCCGATCGCCACCATGATCACCATCACGCTGACCAGGATGTTGAACGTGAACAGCAGGTCCAGCAGCATCGGCGGCAGCGGCACCACCAGCATCGCCATGATCAACAGCACGAGGAAGGGGATGCCGAGCCCTTTGAGCTCGAACCCCGACAGGCGCTGTCGAATTGTTGACATGGAGAGGCTGGTCATTTTTAAAAATTCTTGAAAATCAATCGCTTATAAAATTCGTTCCGACAAGTGGGATTTCCTCGCGGAATCACTAAGCAAGTGCTGTGCCATTCGCAATCCTCCAGATGGCGACCCTGCGGGCAATCGCGATAACATTTCTCTCGATTAACTTAACTTGCCGCTATTCAACTAAAGAAGCTTCAGGCCCTGCCGATAACCCGTGGGAACGAAAGCGATACGGCTTTCAGTTGACAAAGTGTCAAGCGGCACAGGCGGGGACGGCAGCAAGGTTCCGGGCCAGTGAAACCGTTTGAAGCACGGCTAGTTGGCTACCGAACAAATAAAGGGGTGATCCATGAACAGAACGTCCAAATGCTCAATCCTGACGATGGCGCTGCTGATGACCGCATGCCAGGGCCTGCCGTCCATCGCGGTGGCTGACCCGGCATCGGCGAAAGCCGAGGCGAAGGTGGTCGAGGCCAAGCCCGCACCGGTGGCGCCGGCCGAGCCGGTCAAGCCGGCCGACAGCAAGGCGGCGGAAGCGCGTCCGGCGGCAAAGGAAGACGCGGTCAGCATGATCACGCCGATGGCCGAGCGCAATGCGGCCGTTCGTGCGACCGGCTACGCGGTGATCAGCACCCAGAACCACAAGAACCCGGCGCAGCAGCGGCTGATGGCGATCCGCGCATCGAAGCTCGACGCCTACCGCGCGCTGACGGAACAGGTCTATGGCCAGCAACTCGACGCCACCACCACGGTCGCCGAGATGATGATCACCAGCGACACCTTCCGCACGCGCGTGCAGGGCATCATCTACGGCGCGGTGCTCGAGTCGATCACGCCGATCGGCGACGACACCTACGAGACCACGCTGTCGCTCGACGGCCGCGTCGTCAACGACCTGCGCGTGCTGTACCTGAGCCAGCTGGCGATGCGCAACCGCTGATTCGCGGCACGCGCCACGCCCCACGAGCTACCGAGGACACGACCATGCGCCCGCGACTGCGCTCCCTGCTGTCTGCTCTGCCTTTGGCCCTGCCGCTGGCCGGCCTGCTGAATGCCGGCCACGCGGCCGACCTGCCGCTGCCGTCCGACCCGAAGCAGCGCCTCGAGGCGCTGCAGCATGCGCTGGTGAATGCGGCGATGGAAGGCCAGACCCGCGTGCGCAATGCCGCCTGGGTCGACAGCACCGGCAAGCTGCACGAGAACACCCGCATCACGTCCGACATGAAGCTGCGCAACGTGCGCGTGCTGAACTACCTGACGGTCGAGGACAAGCTGTCCGCCGCGATCGTCGCCGATGCGCGCGGCGTGACCCCGGACGAGGAAGCCTGCCGCGCCAACCGGCAGCGCTACCGGCGCGAGGCCACGCTCGACACCGCGCTGCGCATCAGCGTCGACGGCGGCAGCCGCTATTACTGGCAGGCGCTGGTCGAGCAGGCGCGTACGCGCTTTTCCGCGCAGGCCGAGGCCGGCCGCCAGTGGAAGCTGGGCGCCAGCACACCGGCGCCGGCGACCAGTTACGAGCGCCAGCTGGTCGGTTACGTGCCCGACGTCGCGCCCTACCAGATGCTGATCGAGGTACTGCCGCCGGGCGCGCTCGGCATCGAGCCGGTGCGTCCGCAGGCCAGCCGCAACGAGCGCGCCGCGCAGATGCTGAAATCGGTCGGCGACTATTTTTCCGATGCGCCGCAAAAGATCGCGCCGGTGCCCTTCGTGCTGCGCCTGTCGGTGGCCGAGCGCCACAGCCGCCGGCTGCTCTGGCAGGATGCGGTGCCGCTGTTCTTCCCCGAGCAGCCCGTGACCTACACCGCGCGGCCGCTGCCGGCCGGGCTGCTGTCCGAGCTCGACCGCGTGGTCGCGCGCTGGCAGCAGGGTCTCGACGCCGAACTCAACTGCCGCCCGCAGACCTTCAGCGTGATGCAGGAAACCCGCGACGGCTGGGTGATCAACGCCGGCCAGGGCGCCGGCCTTGCCGTCGGCGACCAGCTGCTGCTGATGGACCGCGAGCAGCTGCCATCCCGCATTCTCGAGCCCGACAGCGGCGAGCGCCTCGCGCTGGTCGAGGTTGCCAGTGTCGCGCCGGGCCGCTCGGTGGTGCGCCGGCTGGCCGGCGCCGCGCGGCTCGGCCGCCCCGGCGACTGGGTCGCGACCCCGTTCTGACGTATTCATCATCCCGGAGAGGACCATGAAATTCGCCCCACGCCCGCTGCTGTTGGCCTGCACCCTGATGCTTGCCTGCGGCACGGCGCTCGCCGCCGACGCGCCCAAGGTCGAGGCTCCCAAGCCCGAACCCGCCAAGGCTGACGCGGCCAAGGCCGACGCGGCCAAGGCTGACGCGCCGAAGGACGGCGCGGCCAAGGATGCAGCGGCCAAGCCGGCCGAGCCCGACCTGCCGTCGAGGCCCTACCCGAAGAATGCGTCGCCGAAGGCCTTCGCGCCGAAAAAGGCGGAGCAGGCCAGCGCAAAGGAGGTCGGCAAGCCGGCCGACAAGGCCGCCGAAAAGCCCGCCGACGCCGACAAGGACAAGCACGCCGCCGCACATGACGCGGCGGGCAAGGGGGCTGACAAGGCGGCTGACAAGGGCCATGAGAAGGTCGCTGACAAGGCCGCCGACAAGGCTGCAGATACGTTGCCGCCGCTGCGCCGTGCGCCGCGGCCGCGCCGACCGGCTGCGCTGTCCGCGCTGTCCGCGCCCAAGCCCCCGGCCGATCCGGCCATGGCGGCCGTGGCCGGCGAGGCGCTGCGGCAGGGCGCGCCCGGTGGCAGCTATCGTGTCAAGGCCGGCGACAACCTCGATGCCGTGATCCGCAAGACCATGGCGGACAGCCCGTTTTCGCCGGTGGTGCTGCGCGAGGCCTTCGTGCGCGCCAACCCGCAGCTGCAGGCCGGCACGCTGCGGCTCAAGCCCGGCATGATGCTCAACCTGCCGGACGCGGCCGTGCTGCGCCAGGTCGTGCTCGGGCAGTCTGCTGCGTCCGAGTCGCTGCCGCCGGCGCGCGCGATGCCTGCCGCGATGCCTGCCGCGATGCCTGCCGCCGTGCCGCCGCCGGCGGTCAGCGTGATGCCTGCCGCCGTGCCCGGCAGCCAGCCCGGCACCACCTCGGGCAGCTCGGCGGCGATGCCGCCGGTAGCCGACGCCGGATCGCCGGCGTCGCGCTCGGTGAATGCGGCGAGTGCGGCAAATGCGGCGATCGCGGTGCCGCCGCTGCGTCCCGAGAGCGCTTCATCCGGGCCTGCGCAGCCGGTGTCGCCGGAGGAGAAGAAAAAATGGGTTCATTTCCCGTAAGCGGCTAGCCGCGGCCCGGCCGTGAACCCGCTGCTGCAAGGCACCGAACAGGCGGCCCTTCCGGGTCGCCTGAATCCTTTTTATCTCGAAGGCCGGCCGCTGCCGCTGGCCGAGCCGGTCGCGCGCGCGCTAAAACTGCGCGACGGCCAGGTGATCCAGGCGACGATCGCGATGCGCGGCGAAACCATGACGCTGCTGCTGGCCGAGCAGCAGGTCGATTTGCCGCCGGGCCTGCGCTTCCGGCCAGGCGAGGAAATCTGGCTGCGCGCCTATCGCGGCATTGGCGGCTGGGTGCTGAAGCCGACCGCGCCGGCGACCGCGCAGGCGGCTCCGGCCACGCCTGCACTTGCCGCCGAGGCGGCCGGCCTGCCTTCCCGCCTGCAGGCGCTGGCGCTGCGTCCGCCGTCCGTTTCGACCCTGCTCGAGCTGTTCAATCCGTCCGGCGCGGCTGCGTTGATGCGGGCTGCTGCCGATCCGGCGCTGGCTGCGCAGTTCGGGCAGATGCAGCTGTCGGCGCAGGGGCTGTCGCCGTCTGCGCTGCAGCGGGCGGTGCTGTCGTCCGGCATCTGGCTGGAGGCAATGCTCGGCCGCGGCCAGGCGGCGCCGGCGGCCGATGCGAAGTCGCTGCTGCGGCGGCTGGCGCGCACGCTGGGCGAGCGTGACAGTGGCGCGCTCGAACAGATTCGTCAGGCGATCGACGATGTCGAGTCAGCGCAGGTCGATGCGCTGGCTGCGCAGGCGCGCGGCGAGCTGTCGTTTTCGATGGTGCTGCCCTTCAACGATGCCAATCCCGTGCACATCCGATTTTTCCGTCCGCCGCGCCGGCCCGGCAGCAAGGATGCGCCGCCGTTCTCGGTCGACATCCATACCGTCAACGATGAGCTGGGCGAGGTCTGGCTGAAGACTTCGGTGGCGCGTGCCGCGCATGTCGAGCTGATGATGTGGGCGCTGAAGGACAGCGTGGTGCGGCTCGCGCAGCGGCACAGTGCCGCGCTCGGGCAGCGGCTGGCCGAGGCCGGGCTGACGCTGGATTCGTTCCGGATCTTCCATGCGCCGCGTCCGGAGCAGGAGGACAGCTGGGCGCCGCCGGGCACGATGCTGGACGTGAGCGCATGAGGCCGCGCCGCGAAGCTGTTGCGCTCGCTTACGGGCGCCGCGATGCGCCGGTCGTCACCGCCAAGGGCAGCGGCGAGCTGGCCGAGGCCATCATCGCCGAGGCGCGCAAGCAGGGCGTGCATGTGGCGGAAGACCGCGAACTGGTCGCCGCGCTGTCGCGGCTCGACCTGGAGCAGGAGATACCGCGCGACCTGTATGTCGCGGTCGCGGTGGTGCTGTCGTGGGCCTACTGGCTGCGCGGGATGAAGCCGGGGGATGAGAAGAAGGTGGATTGAGGCGGCTAGCCGCCTGATGAGCTGGCGGGCTGGCGGGGCTACGATCTATCCGGGCAGTAGGTGGACAGGATGCAGGCAGGATCACCATAGTTCGATGTGGCAATGCAATTGCATTGCTTTGGCAAGCCTAATGCATTACCATGCGGTGCAGTCACACCTTTGCACCGGAGCGCGCCATGCCCAATACCCTCGATGTCGAATCCACGCTGACCGACCGCTACCAAACTACGGTGCCGGAGACGGTGCGCCGAGCGCTGCGGCTCGGCAAACGCGACAAGATCCATTACACCATCCGCCCCGGTGGCGAGGTCGTGCTGACCCGCGCCGAGGCAACCGAAGGCGAAGATCCGGTGCTCGGTCAATTTCTGGGCTTTCTGGCCCGGGACATCGCCAGCCACCCCGAACTCCTCAAGGCGGTCGACCCCGGGCTTGTCCGGCGGCTCGAGTCGTTGGTCGGTGGACTCGAAGTCGATCTCGATTCGCCACTGTCGGCGGACGATGAATGAGCAAGGAGAAGGCCGCGTCCCTCGTCGTTCACGGCTGGACAATCTTTGCCCATCCACTGTTCCTGGCACAAATCGAGGCACTTGCCCGGCAGGTCGAAGTCTTGCGGCAGAAGGACCCTGTCGGGTATGTGAAGAAGAACGCCAGCAAGCGACTCGCAGCGATCAAGAAGCTGGCGTTCGACGTCATTCCCCAAGACCCCGCTCGGCCGGAGTACCGCCAGGGCGCCACCCTCGGTGACGATCATAAGCACTGGTTCCGGGCGAAATTTTTTCAGCAGTACCGGCTGTTTTTCCGCTACCACGCACCCGGCAAGGTGATCGTGTTCGCTTGGGTCAATGACGAGGACAGCAAGCGCGCCTACGAGAGCAGCGACGACGCCTATCGGGTGTTCCGCAGGATGCTGGAAAGCGGTCATCCGCCCGACGACTGGAGCCAGTTGCTGGCCGAGGCCCGGGCCGAGGGGCAACGCCTGCAGCAGCTCGCAGCGGCCACCATGCCGCCCGCCTGACTTGCGCCTGGCCTGCTGAAAAAGGACTGAAAAGAATAGGGAAGGGGTCAGCGTCGCCTTGCGGCCACCGTCCGGAGCGTACCGCTCAGGCTTCCTCGTAACCGCGTCCGCCGCGCAGCCTGGCCATGCGGCCGAGGCGGTCGTAGATCTCGACCGGGGCGGTCGGGTCGGCGCCGCGCAGCGTGTGCAGCGTGCCGCGAATGGCGTCAAGCTTGCGGCTGATCAGCACCTCATTGCGGCGGTGCAGGTCGCGGCAGTTCGCGATCAGCTCGCGGAACGCATCCCAGCCCGGCTCTTCCAGCCGGCTGCCAGGCGTGCCGACGCCGCTGAGCGCGGCCAGCATCTCGAAAATGCGCAGTTTCTCCGGCTGCAGCGACTCGAAACGGTCGAGATCCTGCACCCGCAGCGCATCGAATTCCTTCTCGAGGATCTGCAGCAGCAGCTGCCCGTGCGCCATCGCCGAGGCCAGCTCGGGGCTGCCCGCAACGGGCGCGGCGACCGTGTCTTCGTACTGCGCTTGCATCATTGCGCGGCTCAGCCGATCAGCTTTTCCATCGACGCGAAGCTCTGCGCGATGCGGCGGGAATCCAGCGGATAGGTGCCCTCGCGGATCGCCTGCTTGATCGCCTCGACCTTCTCGCGGTCGAAGGCCGGCTCGGCCATCGCCTTCTGCGCGATCGGCGACAGCACCAACTCGTCGGCGGCCGGCGCGGCCTTGCGGGTCGGTGCCTGGGCGGCGCCGGATTGCGCATCTTCGGGGCGCTCGACGGCCTTGCGGCGGGCCTTGTCCAGCTGCGCCTTGTCCAGCGACGCGTTGCCGGCAAAGAGGCTAGAGATCGGGTTGCTCATGATGTTGTCTCGCTTTCGGCCTGCGGCCTTTCATTCCTGTCACATCGAGAATCGGATTCGCCAGGGAAAACTTTAGTCGGATCTTGAATATTTTTTTCATTGCCATTTCGGCATCGCTCAGCCGCCGCGCGCCGTGCCCTTGCCGGTCACGGTGCCCGACAGCGTGCGCCCGGATTCCGGGTTACGCAGCTTGACCTGCTCGCCCAGCCGGCCATCCTGCAGCGCCTCGGCCTTGACCGAGATCTGGAAGGTTTCCGGCGAGCCGACCGTCATCAGCACCATCTCGCCCTTCTTCACCAGCAGCGCCGGGCGTACGTCGGTATTGCGGATCGCATCGCCGGCTCGGATCGGCCGCAGTACTTCCTGGCCTTCGAGCCCGGCAACGTCAACATAGTGTGCCCTGGTGATCTTGTCGGCCTCGAGGGCGTCCATCTTGAGGTGCTGCGGCTGTAACACCTGCCCGGCCGACAGGTTGCCGGCCGCGACCACCACCTGTCGGATTTCCGCCGCCGCTGCCGCCGGCGCGGCCGGCTTCGGCGTCGCCGCTGCGGCTGCCGGCGCCGGAAGGGTGGCCGGATTCGCAAAGGCCACCTTGACGAACAGTTGCCAGTTTGGCTTCACGCAGCGCACGCGCACGCTGTCGCGGTTGACGAAAGGGTAGTCGAAACGGTAGCCGCCGGCGCAGGGCTGCACCGGCACGCGCGGGTCGAGCGGGCCGACCAGCACGCGGTCCGCGCCGACGCCATTCTGCTCGGCCACCCAGGCCGTCAGCGCCGTGCTCATCTGCTGCTGCGGCGTGGCCGCCTGCGCGCAGGCCAGCATCAGCAGGGTGGCCGCGCCAACGGCGGCCCGAAGGATACGCATCGTCTTCATCGTTTGACCGTTTTAATCACTGGAATGCTGTTTGCTAAGTCTTGTCCATCACCGCTGCCGCTGTTGGACTTCCGACAGTCAGGCCGGTAGCAGCAAAAACAGTACCAGCTTCGACAAGGAACCCGAGCATGCAGATTCGTCCTCCCCTCAGCGACAACGTCGCGCCGGCCGCGCCCGAGCAGACCCGCGCGCGCGAGCGCGCCCAGCCGGCGGGTAGCTTCCGCAGCGCGCTGGCCGGGCTGAACGGCGACATGCAGATGGTGAAGGTGCAGCGCGGCGACACACTGGTGGGTATGACGCGACGGCAGCTCGGTGCGGCGGCTTCCCAGTTCAGCAACTCCCAGATCCTCGACATGGCGCGTACGGTCGCGCGCGAGAACGGCATCGACAATGCGAACCGGATCAGCGCGGGGCAGTAGATCAACATGGCGCCGATATCGACGCTGGCGGCGCTGAAGCTGCGGCAGCCGGCGGTGGCGGCAGTCCAGCTGGACGCGGGCGCGGCAAGCGCGCCGACGCCGGTGCTCGATCGCACGCTCGCGCGCGCGGTCTCCAAGGGCTATGTATCGCCGGCCGAGCAGGCGGCGGTGCGCGAGAAAATCCTGTCGCTGTCCAGCCGGCACCAGTTCACGCCGGACGACTTCGCGCAGATGACGCTGATGGAATCCGACGGCATGAACCCGCGCGCAACGAATGGCAGCTGCCACGGCATCATCCAGTTCTGCGCCGGCGGCAACCGCGGCGCGGCCAGCGCCGGCTATGCGAAGAATCCGAAAGAGATACTGAAGCTGTCGGTGCTCGACCAGCTCGACCTGGTCGACCGCTATTTCAATGACACCCGGCTGAAGGACTACGGCCCGGCCTCGATCGACAACCTCTACCTGACGGTGCTGACGCCGGCCGCGCGCGGTGAAACGCGATCGAACGTGCCGCTGCCGATCGGCGGCCGGCAGGCAGCGCAGTTGTATGAAGGGCGCGACCAGAACGGCGTCATCACGCGCAACTCGCTGATCGCCGGCCTGCGCCACAACGCGCGCGAGCGCCTTTCCGACTTCAGCAGCACGCTGGCCCGCGCCGACGTCGCCGGCATGTAAGCGAGGCTTGCGACCGCGGCGGCAAGCCCTTGCCGCCGCCACCTCGCCCCGAAGCGGCAAGCCCTTGCCGCCTCCCCCGCCAAACCGACGTATTCCCTACAAAAAACATACTGGCACGACCTTTGCACTAGTCGGATCGAGCGCCGGGAACTTGAGCGGAATGTCGACATTCCGCCGATACCGGCAAGGAGCATGCAATGGACATCCTGACGAACGCATTGGGCATACACGAGAAGGCGCTGCGCGTGCGCGACCAGCGCATGGAGCTCATCGCCCGCAACATCGCCAACGACGACACGCCGCACTTCAAGGCGCGCGACATCGACTTCAAGGCGGTGATGGCCGGCTTCACGCCGACCGACACGCTGGCCAGCACGCACGGCACGCACTTCGCGTTTTCCGACAACGCCGTCGACGACGACGGCATGCGCTTCCGCACGCCGTTCAACGCCTCGATGGATGGCAACACCGTCGAGCTGACCGTCGAGCAGGCCAAGTACGGCAAGGCCGCGGCCGACTACCAGGCGACGCTGGCCTTCCTCGAGAACCGCGTCGGCAGCATCCGCAAGGCATTGAAAGGGGAGTGATAAGCGATGGGCATGTCTATCGATAACATCTTCGGCATCGGCGGCACCGCGCTCAACGCGCAGATGATCCGCCTGAACACCACCGCCTCCAACCTCGCCAACGCCGGCACCACGTCGGCCACCGAGGAAGGCGCATTCCGCGGCAAGCACACCGTCTTCAAGGCGCTGATGGACGACCAGATGACCCACGCCGGCGCGCCCTATGTCGGCGGCGTGAAGGTCGACCGCATCGTCGACGACACCCGGCCCATACCGAAGGTGTACGACCCGAACAATCCGCTGGCGGACAAGGAAGGCTACGTCTACCAGACCAACGTGAACGAAGTCACCGAGATGGTCGACATGATGGCTGCGTCGCGCTCGTACCAGAACAACGTCGAAGTCGTGAACACCGCGCGCGAGCTGATGATGCGCACGATCGACATCATCAAGGCCTGAAGGAGCGGATAAATGGCAACGACCACCACCGGCGCGGCAAGCACTACCTCGAACTACACGGTGCCGTCGAACATCAAGACGGTGTCGCAGTACAAGAAGGAGCAGGAAGACGCCGTGCTGAACGGCGACGGCGGCGCGATGGGGCAGACGGCGTTCCTGACGCTGTTCACCACGCAGCTGCAGAACCAGAACCCGCTCGACCCGATGGACAACGAGGCCTTCGTCGCGCAGCTCGCGCAGTTCTCGCAGCTCGAGGCCACCACCAAGATGGCGACCTCGCTGGACACGCTGGTCGGCTCGATGTCCGGCGAGCGCATGACCGCCGCCGCCGGCCTGATCGGCAAGAAGGTCGCGATCTCCGACGGCCGCGCGATCCTCTCCGGCGGCCAGCCGGTGACGGGCACGATACCGCTCGACAGTGACGTCGACTCGATCACGATGAAGGTCTTCAACGGCAGCGGCCAGCTGGTGCGCACCGGCGAGATCGGCGCGCAGAAGAAGGGCGATTTCGCCTTCACCTGGGACGGCAAGGACTCGACCGGCGCCGCCGTCGAGGACGGCGTCTATCGCATCGAAGCGACCGTCAACCGTTACGGAAAATCCTCCAAGGTCGACGTCAACACGATGGCGACCGTGCGCAGCGTCACCACCGACAAGATCACCAACGACATGCAGGTCGAGCTCGAGGACGGCACCACCGTCAGCCTGACCGAAGTCAAGCGCGTCGGCCTCTGAACAAGAACACAGAACAGCAGATAACCGGGAGAACCATCCATGTCCTTCTACACCTCGTTGACCGGCCTGAACGCCGCCACTTCGCAGCTGTCCGTCACCTCGAACAATATCGCCAACGTCGGCACAACCGGCTTCAAGCGCTCGCGCGCCGACTTCGGCGACATCTTCGCGACCTCGCCGCTGCAGAAGGCATCGTCCACGATCGGCCAGGGCGTCGCGCTGAAGCAGGTCAGCCAGGAATTCAGCCAGGGGAACATCCAGTTTTCGGCGAACTCGCTGGACATCGCCATCACCGGCGACGGCTTCTTCCCGCTGAAATCGGCCGACGGCCTGCAGGACATCTACACCCGCAACGGCACCTTCCTGCTCGATGAATCCTTCAACGTGGTGAACTCCGCCGGCCAGGCGCTGATCGCGGCGGCGGTCGACTCGTCCGGCAAGGCCGACCTCGACAACCTGTCCAAGCTGCTGATCCCGCGGCAGACCAGCGGCGACGCGGTCGAAACCACCGCGATCACGCTCGGCCTGAACTTCCCGGCCGACGCGACCGTGATCGACAAGCCCTTCGACAAGAACGATCCGACCACCTACAACAAGACCACCGCCGTCACCGTGTATGACGCCGGCGGCAACAACTACCTTGCCACGGTCTATTACGCGAAGACGCAGGTGGCGACGCCGGGCGATCCGACCAACAAGTGGCAGACGCATGTGTACATCGGCGACACCAAATTGCAGGAGACGCTGATCCAGGCCAACCAGGGCGAGGAAAAGCTGTACGTGAACAAGTACGGCGAGACCCGTCCGGAGAGCGAGATTCCTCCCGAGCTGATCGCGCGCGGCGTGACCAAGCTGATCAACCTCGACGACCTGAAGAATCCGATCTCGTCGCTGCCGGCGGCTGTCGCCGGCACCCAGCTCGACACCACCATCAACAACGAGTGGAAGAGCGGACTGAACGTCTACGGCAAGCTGAACAAGACCGGCATCGGCGGCGAGACGCAGACGATCACCATCGCCAACCCGGCCGACGCCACCGGCGGCGTGATCACGGCAACCATCCCGGTGGCCGGCACCACGACGCCGATCGCCATCGCGACTGACACGATCCCCGCGAATGCGACCGCGCAGGAAGTGGCAGCGGCGCTGGTGGCGGCGATCTCGGCGCCGGCGGCCGGCTTCATCGGCAATTCGAGTTACCCGGGTCGCAGCGTCACCGACAACGGCGACGGCACCATCAGCATCACCTTCGACAAGGGCGACGGCACCTCCGGCAACGTCAACCTGATCACGCTGACCGACACCGGCACCGGCGCGCTGGGCACCACGCCCGTGGTGCAGCAGTACAGCAGCGACCAGATCGCCTTCGAGATCAATGTCGACGGTTCCGACGAGCCGGTGCTGATCGACCTCAGCGACCTGAACGACGCCGACATCGAGAGCGCCTTCACCGGCGTCGAAATGGCGCGCCGCATCACCAACGCAATCAACAAGACCTATGGCGACGAGCGCTATTTCGATTTCTCGCTCGGCGCGCTGACCAACACCAGCGACAGCCTGATGAAACTGCGCGTGTCCGACCCGGCGTCGACCGACACCGTGGCCGATACGCTGGACATCACGTTCACCCAGGCCGAAGCGATCCCGCCGGCGACCGAAGCCGTCACCGATGGCAAGGGCGCATTCGTCGACCTGTCGCAGGTGACGATCGCCGAGGCGCTGAAGGCGATCCAGTACCAGATCGACCAGAAGGCGCTGGGCGACCCGACCGCGACGCCGCCGGTGGCCGGCAACTCGAACTATGACAGCGTCACCGTCGCCTACGATCCGGTGCAGCAGAGCTTCGTGTTCAAGAACACCGTGAACCACGAGATCTACGTCAGCGCCGACCAGCCGACCAAGGGCCTGATGGGCCTGACCACCACCGAGGTGCTGGCCGATCCGGACACCGGCGCGTATGGCGAGAAAGTGATCCCGAACGGCGCGCTGCTGGTGCCGAAGGACCAGCAGCGCTACGGCACCACCGTCACCTTCGACGAGAACACCCGCCGCTTCCTGATTTCTTCCGGCACTACCGGCGACACCTCCAGCATCGAGATCGCCAGCGCGTCGGCCAATGCGTACACGCTGTTCGGCCTGACCAAGGGCGTCATCGCGACCTCCGACACGCCGCTGCGCGGCATCGTGTCCGAGCCGGCCGTCCTGAGCGGCGACCCGATCGGCCTGAACCTCGACAACAAGTTCCGCGTCGACGCGACCAACAACCAGTTCGTCGTCACCGTCGACAACGTGACCGGCCTGATCCAGATGCCGTCGAAGGCCGACTACACGATCGAGGAATTCCGCAGCGACCTGGAAGACCGCATCAATGCGCTGGCCGACAACTACGGCCGCACGGTGAACGGCGTGAAGGTCAGCGTCGAGACCGACGCGAACGGCAAGAAGTTCTTCCAGTTCACCACCGGTACCACCGGCAACAACTCCTTCCTGAAGGTCACCGCCAACAGCATCTGGGGCCTGGCCGACCTTGAAAGCGCGCGGGGCTCCACCAGCAAGTGGCTGGAGCCGAAGCAGGCGACCAACCCCGACGGCTTCCCGCTGTATGTCGACCGCGACGGCATGGAGACCACCGATCCGGGCGACTTCTCCGAAGACGAGACGCGTGACCTGTGGTCGCCGGTGTTCTACGACAATGGCGAACTGACCTTCGACACCGGCGGCAACCTGCTGTCGCCGAATGCCGCAATCGCGTTCAAGAGCACCACCATCGGCGATTCCGGCGCGACGCTGCAGTTCTCCATCGACTACAGCGCGTCGACCCAGTACGCGTCGCCATTCTCGGTGCGCAAGCAGGACCAGAACGGCCGCCCCGAGGGCGACCTGATCGGCGTCGACATCGGCGACGACGGCCTGGTCAATGCGTCCTACTCGAACGGCACGCAGAAGTCGCTGGCCAAGATCGTGCTGGTGAACTTCGCCGCGCCGACCGGCCTGCGGCAGATCGGCGATGCGTCGTACTACGCGACCTCGAAGTCGGGCGAAGCGAAATACGGGGAAGCCGGTTCGGCTGGTTTCGGCACCATCCGCGCCGGTGCGCGCGAGCGCGCCAACGTCGACCTGACTACCGAGCTGGTCGAACTGATCACGGCGCAGCGCAACTTCCAGGCCAATGCAAAAGCGATCGAAACCAACAACACGCTGACGCAGGCCATCATCAACATCCGCAGCTAAGCCTGACGAGGGACACTGAACCATGGATCGCCTGGCCTTTACCGCGATGGCGTCGGTCAACGAGCGGCGCCTGCTGCGCGAGCAGCTCAACAACGAGCTTGCCAACGTTTCGACCGTCGGCTTCAAACGCAGCTTCGACAACGCGATGGTCGCGGTCAAGGCCAAGGGCGAGGGCTGGGACTCGCGCATCCAGCCCTACCTCGAAAAGAAGAATGCAGTGTCGCTCGAGCCCGGCTCGCTGATGGCGACCGGGAACAAGCTCGACATCGCGCTGCAGGACCAGACCGTACTCGGCGTGCAGGCGCAGGACGGCACGCTGGCCTTCACCCGCCGCGGCGACCTGAAGATCAACAGCCAGGGCGTGCTGGAGAACGGTTCGCGCCATCCGGTGCTGTCGGCCGACGGCGGCCCGATCACGATACCGCCCGGCCTGATGGTCGACATCAATGCGCAGGGCGATATCTACGCGACCGACCCGACCCAGCCGGCGCCGCAGCAGCCGGTGCTGATCGCGCGGCTGATGCTGCGCGACGCCAGCCAGGTGACGCTGGAGCGCCGCCCCGATTCGCTGTTTGCGCCCCATCCCGAATTCCGCACCGCCACCGGCGACTTCGCCAGCGGCCCCAAGCCCGCCAGCGTCGTGCCCGGCGCGCTCGAGAGCAGCAACGTCAACGTCGTCACCGCGATGGTCAAGCTGATCGATTTCTCGCGCTCGTTCGAGACCCAGATCCGCACCATCAAGGAAGCGAAGTCGCTGGACGAGTCCGGGGCGTCGATGTTGAAGGCACGCTAATTGCATAGACCTGTCAAAGAACAGACACCGTAGAGGAAAACATGGACGCTTCGATGTGGGTTGCCAAGACCGGCCTGGATGCACAGCAGACCCGGCTGAACGTCATTTCGAACAACCTCGCCAACGTCAACACGACCGGCTTCAAGCGCGACCGCGCCATGTTCGAAGACCTGCTGTACCAGAACGTGCGGCAGGCCGGCGGCCAGACAGCGCAGACCACGCAGGCGCCGACCGGGCTGATGCTCGGCACCGGCACGCGCATCGTCGCGACCGAGAAGAACCACGCGCAGGGCAACATGATCAACACCCAGAACGCGCTTGACCTCGCGATCGCGGGCGAGGGCATGTTCCAGATCCAGATGCCCGACGGGACCACCGCGTATTCGCGCGACGGCTCGTTCAAGCTGTCCAATACCGGCCAGCTGGTGACTGCCACCGGCCAGCCGCTGGCGCCGCCTATCGTGATCCCTGCGAACGCGTCATCGGTGACGATCGGCGAAGACGGCACCGTCAGCGTCGAACTGTTCGCCGGCGGTGGTGCGCAGCAGCTCGGCCAGATCCAGATCGCCCGTTTCGTGAACCCGGCCGGCCTGCAGCCGCTCGGCGGCAACCTGTACAAGGAAACCGTCGCCAGCGGCGCTGCGCAGCTGCTGAACCCGGGCACGCAGGCGGCCGGCACGCTGCGCCAGGGCATGCTCGAGGCGTCCAACGTGAACGTCGTCGAAGAGATGGTGAACATGATCGAGACGCAGCGCGCGTACGAGATCAACTCGAAGGCGATCTCGGCGGCCGACGGCATGCTGAAGTTCCTGAACAATAATATCTAAGCCGCCGCGCGCCGCTTCCCGAGGCTCCACGATGAAATCCACCCTCATGCTCTCCGCCTGCGCCGCCGTGCTGCTGTGCGGCTGCGCCGGACCGATGCCGCTGGCGCACACGCCGAGCTTCGCGCCGGTGACGCCGATGCCGCGCGACGCCACGCGCCCGTCCACCGGCGCCATCTTCGCTTCCGACAGCACCGACCTGTGGCAGGCCAAGCGCCGCGACTACCGTGTCGGCGACATCATCACCGTGCTGCTGAGCGAATCGACGCAGGCCAACCGCAGCGCGACCAATGACCTGTCGCGCGAATCCTCGAACGGCGTCGTGCCGCCGGGCCTGACCAGCCGCATCGCCGGCCTGACCACGATGCTGACCGGCGTGAACACTGCCGGCGGCACGATCACCAGCAACGGTGCCGCGAATGCCGACCAGCGAGGCTCGCTGTCCGGATCGATCGCCGCCACCGTGGTCGATGTGCAGGCCAACGGCAACCTCGTGATCCGCGGCGAGAAGCAGCTGTCGCTGTCTGAAGGCGGTGAAGTGATCCAGGTGAACGGCATCATCCGGCCGGAAGACGTCAGCGCGATCAACACCGTGCAATCGCGCCGCCTCGCGAATGCGCAGATTGCCTACCGCGCCGTCGGCGACCATGCCGCCGCAACGCGCTCGGGCTGGGGCACCAGCGCGCTCCTGAAGTGGTGGCCTTTCTGATCCGGGAGAACGGAAAAATGAACGACAGCTTCCTGTACAAACTCGGCCGCTCGCTGCTGGCCGCCACGGCCCTGCTAAGCCTGCTGGCTTCGCCGGCGCATGCCGACCGCGTGAAGGATCTTGCGTCGGTCGCGGCCGCGCGTACCAACCAGCTGGTCGGCTACGGCATCGTGGTCGGCCTGGCGGGTACCGGCGACGGCGCGCAGGTTGCGTTCACCGTGCAGACGGTGCGCTCGATGCTGGTGAAAATGGGCGTCGGCCTCGATGGCCCGCTGTCCGACTTCGAACGCGCGGCAGCTGCGGCCGGCCGCTTCGACGTGCAGAACGTCGCGGCGGTGATGGTCACCGCCGAGCTGCCGCCGATGTCCAAGCCCGGCCAGCGCATCGACGTCAGCGTCGGCACGCTCGGCAAGGCCAGCAGCCTGCGCGGCGGCACCCTGATCATGACCAGCCTGCGCGGCGTCGACGGCGAAGTCTATGCACTCGCGCAGGGGCAGGTGAACACCACCGGCATCGATGCCAGCGCGGCCGGCTCGAAGGTGGCGATCGGCGTGCCGACCTCGGCGCGCATCCCGAACGGCGCGACCGTCGAGCGCATCGTCGACACGCCTTTCGACAAATCCGACACCGTGATGATGAACGTGCGCGAACAGGACTTCACCACCACGCGCGCGATCGTCGATGCGATCAACAAGAATTTCGGCGACGGCGTGGCCAGCGCGATCGACGGCGTGTCGATTGCCGTGCGCGCGCCGATGGACATGTCCAAGCGCGTCGCCTTCATGAGCATGATCGAGAACCTCGACGTCGTGCCCGGCGAGGCGCCGGCGCGCGTGGTCGTGAACTCGCGCACCGGCACAGTCGTCATCAGCCGCAACGTGAAGGTGACGGCGGCAGCGGTCTCGCACGGCACCATCTCGGTGGCGATCGCCGCCACCAACGAGGTCAGCCAGCCGAACGCGTTCTCGAACGGCCAGACGGCGGCGGTACAGAACGCCAACATCGCGGTCAATGAGCCGAACAAACCGATGTTCCTGCTGCAGGCCGGCATCGACCTGCGCCAGATCGTCGACGCGATCAACCAGGTCGGCGCATCGCCGTCGGCGCTGATCGCGATCCTGGAAGCGCTGAAAAGCTCCGGCAGCCTGCGCGCCGAGCTGGTGGTGATCTGAGGACGAACAGCATGGCGGACGGCATCGACCACCTCGGCCTGGCCACCCCGCAGTCCTCGCTGGACTTCGCGGGCCTTGGCGCACTGCGCGGCAAGGCGCAGCAGAAGTCCGACAAGGCGCTGCGCGAGACGGCCACGCAGTTCGAGGCGATGTTCATCCAGGAGATGCTGAAGAACATGCGCGCCTCGATCGAGAAGAGCGAGCTGTCCGGCTCCGACGCCGAAGACCAGTTCACCCAGATGTACGACCGCGAACTGTCGGTGCAGCTGGCGCGCCGCAATACGCTGGGCGTGGCCGACATGATCGTCCGTGCGGTCGAACGCAACGGCGGCTCGCCGGCCGGGGACTTCAAGGCGAAGGCCGAGCCGATGCCGCTGCATCCGCAGGCGCAGCCGGTCAGCCTGCCGGCCGGCGCGCCGGCGATGAAGCTGGTGCGCCCGGAAAAATTCAATCTCGAACGCCGCGCGACCGCAAACGTACCGGGAGCTGACGAATGAGCGACCTGCTGAGCATAGGCAGCTCCGCCGTCTCCGCGTATCAGCGCGCGCTGGGCACGGTGTCGAACAACATCGCCAACGTCGGCACCGACGGCTATGTGCGGCAGGAGACCGCGCTGTCGGAGAGCGTGCCGCGCAACATGGGGCGCGCCTATCTCGGCACCGGCGTGAACGTCGCCGGTATCCGCCGCGCGTATGACGAATTCCTTGAACAGAACCTGCGCAACACCACCAGCGAGCTGAACACGCAGGGGCCGATGGTCAACTACGCCGATCGCGTGGTCGACATCCTCGGCAGCGAAAGCATCGGGCTGCCGCAGGCGCTCGACCAGTTCTTTGCGTCCGCGCGCTCGCTGTCGACCGATCCGGCGTCATCGCTGCTACGCTCGCAGTTCCTGCGTGACGCCGACGGGCTGGCCTCGCGTTTTCGTGAGCTGTCCAGCCAGGTCAGCAGCGTCGATACCGAGACGCGCGACGCGATCACCTCGCGCGTGGCCGACATCAACACGCTGTCGCAGCAGATTGCCACGGTCAACAAGAAGCTTGCCCGGCACACCATTCTCGACCGCCAGCCGCCGGACCTGCTGGACCAGCGCGACCTGCTGCTGAAGCAGCTGTCGGCGCTGGTGAACATCAAGGTCAGCACCGCGCCGAACGGGCAGGTGGATGTCAGCATCGGCAATGTCGCGAATGCCGGCGCGATCGTCACCGGCGCCGAAGCGATACCGCTGGAAGCAAGGTTCGACGACAACGACCTGTCGCGCGTGGCGATCATTGCCGACCCCTACAGCAAGGCGCCGCAGGAAGTGGCCGGCATCGGCAGCGGCGAGCTCGGCGGCCTGCTGGGTTTCCGCGAGCAGGTGCTCGAATCGACCATGCGCGCGCTCGATACGCTGGCCACCCGCATGGCCGACGAGATCAATGCGATCCACCGCGACGGCATGGACGCGCGCGGCGATGTCGGCGGCGACCTCTTCACGATCAGCAAGGTGCCCGTCACCGATGCGCGCAGCGGCGAGGTCAGGCTGGTCGACCGTGCCGCCGCCGGCATTCGCGTGGCGATCGACGATCCGTCGCGCGTGGCGGCCGCCGCCACCTTCCGCGTGATCGAGAGCGACACCAACCTGTCCGGCGCCGACGCCAACCTCAGCTATGCGGCCAGCCATACCAATGCCGCGCCGGTGCTGTCGTCCGTCATCCGGAACAATGACCATCCGTCTGCCGGCGTGCAGCCGACCACCGCCGGCCAGCCATTCGCGCAGATTCCGGTCGGCGCCGACAACTGGTCGCTCTATCTTGATGGCGCGACCGGTCTGCAGAATTTCCAGGTCTTCACCCGCGACGGCCGCCACCTGCTCGGCGCCGGCATCGACAGCATCGATGCGCAGGATGCGCTGCTGCGCCCGGAGAACGGCTTCGTGCAGGGCTCGACTTATTCGGAAGCCTATCTGAATCGTTCCGGCGAATACGGCTACAAGCAGATGGCGGTGTTCTACGGCGACCGTGCGATCCCGGGCAGCCAGATCTCGCAGTCCGCCGAGATCACCGCGGCTCACCAGGCGCTGCCTTCCTACCGCTTCAACGAGGTCGATGACGACCACGGCAAGCTTGTGCCGGCCGGCCTGGCTTCCATTCCGTCCGGCACGCTGATGATCAATGGCCGCAGCCTTCCGCTGGCCATGCCGCGCGCGCCGGCCACCGAGCTGCAGGCGAGCGACCTGGCGCGCTGGATCTCGGACGGCCTGCAGGGCTCCGAACCGCCTGTGACCGCGACGGCGATGACCACGGCCACGCTGGCGATCGACGATCCGGCGGACGGCTTCTACATCAACGGTTACGCAGTGCCGGCCGATGCGGCGCGCAGCGGCGCAACCGGCATCGCGGCCATCCGCGACATCATCAACCAGAGCATGGGCAGCACGGCCAAGGTGATCGCCGAGGTCGATGCCGACGGCCACCTCGTGATCGGCAATGCGCCCGGCTATGAAGGCGACGACATCCGCATCGGCGCGATGGCCAGCAATGGCGACCCGTTCGGCCAGCCGCTCACCTACAAAGGCCAGCTGTCGCTGCACAGCGATGCCGACATCATCCTCGGCTACGGCCCGGAGGGTGGCGACGGCGCGCTCGAGCTGATCGGCCGGCCGGTCGGCACGTATTACACCGAACAACTGCCGGTCGAACCGACCGATGCGGTGCTGAACGGCGCCGTGCCGATCGGCCGCGACCTGTTCAGCATCGCCGGCGACACGCTGAGCCTGAACGGCAAGACGCTGGAGAAGCTGGAACTGCTCGACCTCGACGGCCATCCGATCGAGCTGCAGGCCAGCGACATGGCCGAATGGCTGAACCGCACCGGCGACGCGCTCAAGCCGCCGGTGGTCGCCACCGCCACCACCGTGATCCATGCGTCCTCGCTGAAGCTCGACGGCATCGCCGGGCTGACCCTGGACGGCATTGCGGTCACGGGCCCGTTCGACGGCATCGGCGACCTGGTACAGGCCATCAACGGCAATGCCGCGCTGCGGCGCGCCGGCATCGGCGCGACCGACGACGGCAAGGGCGGCATCCTGCTGCAGAACGTGCTCGGCCATGACATCATCGTCGGCGGCAGCGGCACCTCGTCGAGCAATGCACTGGGCGTGGCCAACGGCAAATACAAGGGCAGCCTGCAGCTGGTGTCCGACGGCGAGATCCGCCTCGGTTTCGCCGGCGACGGCAACGCGGCCGAGCTGGCCAAGCTCGGCATGCGCGCCGGCCTGCACATCGACGGCGCGCTGTCCGAAGACCTGCTGGTGTTCGTGACCGGCGAGGGTGCCGGCACCGTGTCCGGCAGCTTCGACGCCAGCATTGCCGACCCGGCCTCGCTCGACCGGCTGCGGCTGCAGACACTGCGCGCGCAGGATTTCACGGTCGAGTTCACGTCGACCTCGTCGTACCAGATCACCTGGGCCAACCCGCAGAACGGCGTGAAGACCGTGCTGGCCGAGCGCCGCTACGACGCGCTCAGCGGCATCGACTACCAGGGCCTGAAGCTGACGCTGAACCGCCCGCCGGCCGCCGGTGACCGCTTCACGCTGGACGGCAACCAGGACGGCACCGGCAACAACGAGAACATCCTGTCGCTGCTGGCGCTCGAACGCAAGGCCGTGATCAGCGGCCCGAACGGCGGCACCATCGCGCAGGTTTACGAGCAGGCGGTCGCCAACGTCGGCAATGTCTCCAGCCAGGCGCAGGTCGCGCAGAAGGCGCTGGAGGTGGTGAACAACCAGGCGATCGATGCGCGCGACAAGGTGTCCGGCGTGTCGCTCGACAGCGAAGCGGCCGACCTGATCCGCTTCCAGCAGGCCTACCAGGCGGCGGCCAAGACCATCCAGGTGGCCGGCGACCTGTTCGATGCCATCCTGCAGGCGGCGCGCTGACGATAAAGAGGCAAGACCATGACCCAGATTTCGACC
>JACCDX010757984.1_pt1 | contig 21191 bp, 17 predicted proteins | sample 7449681 | NCBI WGS metagenome assembly JACCDX01 (sample SAMN15323450, study PRJNA562643) | freshwater metagenome | isolation source: river surface water | place: USA:Blue River Watershed | collected 2017-08-18
AGCAGCACGGGGGGCCGGAGCCGGGGCAGCCGCCGGGGCCGGAGCCGGGGCGGCGGGAGCGATGGCGCCATCGCAGCCAGGGGCAGCGGTGGCGGGGGTCCAGGTGCCCGAGCGCCAGCATTGGCCCGTGGCGTTTTTCCAGACTTCACCCGAGGCGTTGCGCCAGTTTTGGATGTCTTGTGCGCTGGCGGCGGTGGCCAAGCCAAGGGCTGCAACGATCAGAGCCAGTTTGTTGAGTTTCTTCATGGTTCTCCTCAGGGGGGACTTAAAAACGAAAAGGATTTGTTGGCAATACCAACACTCACGATGGGATTATTGTGCCACATCGGTCCCATGGCAAGTCAGTAGGGACCGCAATGCGGCACGGCCAGGCGACAGAGCGCCATCGGGTTGTTGCGGGCATACCACAGTCGGTAGGGCGTCGGATCCGGACAAATGGGTCGATGCGCGGGCCCATCGATGGGACTCAAGAGGGGGCGCCAGACCCTACAATGGGCGGTTCAGTCCAGCATTGCGGCACCACGACATGACTTCATTTGCCAAAGAAACCCTGCCCATCAGCCTCGAAGAGGAAATGCGCCGCAGTTACCTCGATTACGCCATGAGCGTGATCGTGGGCCGCGCCCTGCCTGATGCGCGTGACGGCCTCAAGCCCGTCCACCGGCGCGTGCTGTACGCCATGCACGAGCTCAACAACGATTGGAACCGCCCTTACAAAAAGTCGGCCCGGATTGTGGGCGACGTGATCGGCAAATACCACCCGCATGGCGACAGCGCGGTCTACGACACCATCGTGCGCATGGCGCAGGACTTTTCTTTGCGCCACATGCTGGTGGACGGTCAGGGCAACTTTGGCTCGGTCGACGGCGACAGCGCGGCGGCGATGCGCTACACGGAAATTCGTCTGTCCAAAATCGCCCACGAGATGCTGGCCGACATCGACAAAGAAACGGTGGACTTTGGCCCCAACTACGACGGTTCCGAGCAAGAGCCACTGGTTCTGCCCACCCGTTTGCCCAACCTGCTGGTCAACGGCTCGGCCGGGATCGCGGTGGGCATGGCCACCAACATCCCGCCACACAACCTCACCGAGGTGGTCGACGCCTGTTTGCACATGTTGCGCCACCCCGAGGCCAGCGTGGATGAGCTGATGGAGATCATCCCAGCCCCCGACTTCCCGACCGCTGGCATCATTTACGGCATACAGGGGGTGAAAGACGGTTATCGCACCGGCCGTGGTCGCGTGGTCATGCGCGCCAAGTGCCATTTCGAGGACATCGACAAGGGACAACGGCAGGCCATCATCGTCGACGAGCTGCCCTATCAGGTCAACAAAAAGACCTTGCTCGAGCGCATCGCCGAGCTGGTCCATGAAAAAAAGATCGAGGGCATCAGCCACATCCAGGACGAGTCCGACAAGTCGGGCATGCGGGTGGTGATCGAGCTCAAGCGGGGCGAAGTGCCCGAGGTGATCCTGAACAACCTGTACAAGCAGACCCAGTTGCAGGACACCTTTGGCATCAACATGGTGGCCTTGATCGACGGTCAGCCCAAGCTGTGCAATCTGAAGGACCTGGTGGTGGTGTTCCTGGAGCATCGCCGCGAAGTGGTGACCCGCCGCACGGTGTTCAACCTGCGCAAAGCCCGCGACCGCGGCCATGTGCTCGAAGGCCTGGCGGTGGCGCTGGCCAACATCGACGAGTTCATCGCGATCATCCGCAACGCCCCCACCCCACCGGTGGCCAAGACCGAGTTGATGACGCGCGCCTGGGACAGCAAGCTGGTGCGTGAGATGCTGACCCGCACCCGCGCCGACGGTGCCCTGGTCAACGCCGATGACTACCGCCCCGAGGACATGCTGCCCGAGTTTGGCATGCAGGCCGACGGCCTGTATCGCCTGAGCGAAACGCAGGCACAAGAGATTTTGCAAATGCGCCTGCAACGCCTGACCGGCTTGGAGCAAGACAAGATCGTTAACGAATACAAAGAGGTCATGGCCGAGATCGACGACCTGCTCGACATTTTGTCCAAACCCGAGCGCGTCTCGACCCTCATTTCCGACGAGTTGGTCGCCCTGCGGCAGGAATTTGGTCAGACCAAGGTGGGTGCCCGTCGCAGCCAGATCGAGCACAACGCCCAAGATCTGGCAACCGAAGACCTGATCACCCCGACCGACATGGTGGTGACGCTTTCGCACAGCGGCTACATCAAGAGCCAGCCTTTGTCCGAATACCGATCGCAAAAGCGCGGGGGACGGGGCAAACAGGCTGCCGCCACCAAAGAGGACGACTGGATCGATCAGCTGTTCATCGCGAACACGCACGACTACATCCTGTGCTTTTCGAACCGGGGTCGGTTGTATTGGCTCAAGGTCTGGGAAGTGCCTGAGGGCTCGCGCAACTCGCGCGGCCGACCCATCGTCAACATGTTCCCGCTGGCCGAAGGCGAAAAGATCAACGTGGTGCTGCCCCTCACGGGGGACGCGCGCAGCTTCCCGGCCGATCACTATGTCTTCATGGCCACGTCCATGGGCACGGTGAAAAAGACCACACTCGATGAGTTCTCCAACCCACGCAAGGCCGGCATCATCGCGGTCGACCTTGACGAAGGCGATTTCCTGATCGGGGCCGCGCTGACCGACGGCCAGCACGACGTGATGCTGTTTTCTGACGCGGGCAAAGCGGTGCGCTTTGACGAAAACGACGTTCGTCCGATGGGCCGCAACGCCCGTGGCGTGCGCGGCATGATGCTGGAAGACGGCCAGCGCGTGATCGCCATGCTGGTGGCCGAAGACGAGCAGCAATCGGTGCTGACCGCGACCGAAAACGGCTATGGCAAGCGCACCTCGATCGTTGAATACACCCGTCACGGTCGCGGCACCAAGGGCATGATCGCGATCCAGCAATCCGAGCGCAACGGCAAGGTGGTTGCCGCCACCCTGGTGCACGCCGACGACGAAATCATGCTGATCACGGACACCGGCGTGCTCGTGCGCACGCGCGTGGCCGAAATCCGCGAGTTGGGCCGTGCCACGCAAGGCGTGACCCTGATCAGCCTGGACGACGGTGCCAAGCTCAGTGGTTTGCAACGCATCGTGGAAAACGACGCCAACGAAACGGTCGAGGGCGAACAGGGCGATGGCGGCGCTGACGGCACCGAGGACGGCGCCGGCAACGAGGGCGCCTGAGGCATGGAGCACCGCGCCTGGAATTTTTCTGCCGGTCCGGCGGCGATGCCGCTGGAGGTGTTGCAGCAAGCCGCCGCCGAGATGACCAACTGGCACGGCAGTGGCATGGGCGTGATGGAGATGAGCCACCGGGGCCGTGAGTTCATCGGCATTTATGAGCAGGCCGAGGCCGATCTGCGCGAACTGCTGGCGGTGCCGCCAGAATTCAAGATCCTGTTCATGCAAGGCGGCGGCATCGCTGAAAATGCCATCGTGCCCCTGAACCTGAGCCGGGGCGGCACCATGGACTTTGTGGTGAGTGGCAGTTGGAGCCAAAAGTCCCTGAAAGAGGCCCAACGCTATGGCACGGCCCGTGTTGCCGCCAGCACCGAGCGGGAGGGCTTTCGGCACTTCCCGTCCCCCACCACCTGGCAGCTGTCGGATCAGCCGAGTTATGTGCACGTCTGCACCAACGAGACCATCCACGGCGTCGAGTGCCACACCCTGCCCGATTTGCGGGCGCTGGGTTGCGATGCGCCGCTGGTGATCGATTTTTCTTCCCACGTGCTGTCGCGGCCTGTTGACTGGTCCAAGGTGGGCTTGGCCTTTGGTGGCGCGCAAAAAAACATCGGCCCTGCCGGGGTCACGCTGGTCGTGGTGCGTGAGGACCTGCTGGGCCACGCCCTGCCGGTGTGCCCAAGCGCGTTTGACTACCACCTGGTCGCCAAAAACGATTCAATGTTCAACACACCCCCGACCTACAGCATTTACATGGCGGGTCTGACCTTTCAATGGCTCAAGCGCCAAGGTGGCGTGGCCGAGATGGAACGGCGCAACATCGCCAAGGCCGCCCTGCTCTACGACTTCATCGATGGCTCGCAGTTGTATGAGAACCGCGTGGCCGAGGCCGATCGTTCGCGCATGAACGTGCCCTTCTTTTTGCGCGACGAGTCCCTGAATGAGGCGTTCTTGACCGGCGCCAAGGACCGAGGGCTGTTGCAACTCAAAGGCCACAAGTCGGTCGGTGGCATGCGCGCCAGCATTTACAACGCCATTCCCATCGAGGGCGTCCAAGCCCTGGTGGATTACATGCGCGACTTTCAACAAAAGGCCTGACGATGAGCCAGTCACCCATACAGTCCGATGCCCTGGGGGCGTTGCGGGTCAAGATCGATCAGCTTGACCAGCAGTTGCTGCAGTTGCTCAATGACCGCGCCAAAGTGGCGCAAGAGGTCGGCGAGATCAAGCGCGCCGAAGGATCGCCTTTTTTCCGGCCAGATCGCGTGGCCCAGGTGATCGACAAAATCACCCGCGCCAATCCTGGCCCCTTGCTCAACGACCACGTGGCCGCCATCTGGCGCGAAATCATGTCGGCCTGCCTGGCTTTGGAGTCCCCGCAGCGGGTCGCGGTGCTGGGGCCGCAAGGCACGTTTTGCGAGCAAGCGGCGCTGGAATTTTTCGGCAGCGCGGCCGAGCTGATTTATTGCGCCAATTTTGACGAGGTCTTTCACGCCACCGCCGCTGGCACGGCGCAATTCGGTGTGGTTGGCATGGAGAACTCGACCGAGGGTGTGGTGGCGCGCTCGCTCGATCTGTTTTTGCGCTCACCGGTGCATGTGGTGGGCGAGGTCAGCTTGCTGGTGCGTCACAACCTGTTGCGACAGTCCAATGCCCTGGATGGCATCGAGGTGGTGCTGGCCCACCCGCAGGCGCTGGCCCAGTGTCAGGGTTGGCTGAGCCAACATTTGCCCAACGCCGAGCGGCGCGCGGTCAGCAGCAACGCCGAAGGCGCGCGGCTGGCCGCGAGCCACCCCGCCTGGGCCGGCATCGCCAGCGAGCGTGCGGCAGCCCAGTTCGGCTTGCACACCGTGGCCCATGCCATCCAGGACGAGGCCTACAACCGGACCCGCTTCGCGGTGATCTGCTTGCCTCAAACCATGGCCACGCCGCCCGCGTCCGGCAAGGACTGCACCAGCTTGGTGGTCTCGGTGCCCAACCGTCCGGGTGCGGTGCACGATCTGTTGGTGCCCCTGAAAAAGCACGGTGTGTCGATGACCCGTTTTGAATCGCGACCGGCCAAATCGGGCCAGTGGGAATACTACTTCTACATCGACATCCAGGGCCACATTTCAGACGCGCCGGTGGTGGCTGCGCTCCAGGAATTGCAGGGGCTGTGCGCGTTTTACAAGGTGCTGGGTTCTTACCCGGTGTCGGACTGAGTCGGCCATGTCGGCGAACCCTTTGGTGCAACGCTTGGCGGTGATCGGCTGTGGGCTGATGGGGGGGTCCTTTGCCCTGGCCCTGAAGTCGCGTGGCCTGGTCAGCCAGGTGTCGGGGTTCAGTTCGCGCGCATCGACCCGCGAACGGGCCCTGGCCCTGGGTGTGATCGATCAGGCCTGCGAGAGCGTGGCCCAAGCCGTGGCGGGCGCCGATGTGGTGCTGCTGGCGGTGCCGGTGCAGGCCACCGAATTGACCTTGCGCGCCCTGGCGCCACACCTGGACCCCCATGCCTTGCTGATGGACGTGGGTTCGACCAAATCCGATGTGATCGCCGCCGCCCGCGAGACCTTGGGCCTGGCCCTGCCCCGCTTTGTGCCCGCGCACCCGATCGCCGGCAAAGAGGTGGCTGGGGTGGAACACGCCGAGGCCGACCTGTATCGGCATCGCCAGGTGTTTTTGACGCCCATCGAGCAGACGGACCCCCGCTTCACCGCCCGCGCCCAGGCGCTGTGGCTGTCGGTGGGGGCACGGGTCAACACCCTGGATGCCGCCTTTCATGACACCGCGTTTGCCGCCGTCAGCCACTTGCCGCACCTGCTGGCCTTCGCCTACATGAATGGCCTGTCGGCCCAAGCCCAGGGCGCCCCATTCATCGGCATGGGCGGGCCCGGATTTCGTGATTTCTCGCGCATCGCCGCCAGCGATCCAACGGTGTGGCGCGACATTTTGCTGGCCAACCGGCAAGAGGTGCTGAGCCAATGGGCGCACACCCGAGCGGCCCTGGCCGAATTCGAGCAGGCCATGCTCGCCGGTGATGGCGAACGCCTGTCGGCGCTGATCGAACGCTCGCGCCAGGCCCGCAGCGGCTGGCGCATGACGGGCGAAACCGAATCGGATTGAACCCGCCCCATGTACAGCACCCCTTTTCTTGATCTGCCCCCGATGGTTCAAGCCCAGGGCGAGGTCACCCTCCCCGGCTCGAAAAGCATCTCCAACCGCGTGCTGTTGCTCGCGGCCCTGTGCCAAGGCAACACGGTGGTCCACGACCTGCTCGATTCGGACGACACGCGGGTCATGCTGCAAGCCTTGCGCCAGCTGGGTTGCGGCGTCGAGGTGGCGGGCACCACGGTCAAGGTACGGGGCTTGGGCGGCCAAATCACGGCCCACTCACCCACCGAGCTCTTCCTGGGCAACGCCGGTACCGCGATGCGCCCCCTGACGGCGGCGCTGGCTGTTCTGGGCGGCGACCACACCTTGAAGGGGGTGGCGCGCATGTACGAGCGCCCCATTGGCGATTTGGTCGATGCCTTGCGTGCCTTGGGGTGTTCGATCGAGTATTTGGGTCAAGAGGGCTATCCACCGCTGCGCATCAGGCGTCCGTCGCTGCGCATCGACGCCCCGATCCCGGTGCGCGGGGACGTGTCGAGCCAGTTCCTGACGGCGCTGCTGATGGCCCTGCCCCTGGTGGCGCAGCAGGCGCCCATCACCATCGAGGTGGTGGGCGAGTTGATTTCTAAACCCTACATCGAGATCACGCTCAACTTGCTGGCGCGCTTTGGCATCGACGTGCAACGCAAAGGCTGGTCGCGCTTTGTCATCCCGGCCGGTAGCCGCTACCGTTCACCCGGTGTCATCCACGTCGAGGCCGACGCCTCTTCGGCCAGCTATTTCATCGCCCTGGGTGCCCTGGCGACAGGCGATGGCATCACGGTGCGGGGGGTTGGGGCCGATTCGATTCAGGGCGACATCCGCTTTGTTGATGCGGCGCGCGCCATGGGGGCCCAAGTCGACAGTGGGCCGAACTGGCTGCGCATCCGCCGTGGCGCGTGGCCGCTGCGCGGGATCACGTTGAACGGCAACCACATCCCCGACGCGGCCATGACGCTGGCGGTGATGGCCTTGTACGCCGATGGCCCCACCACCCTGACCGACATCGGCAGTTGGCGCGTGAAGGAAACCGACCGCATCGCCGCCATGGCGCACGAGTGCCGCCAGCTCGGTGCCCGTGTCGAAGAGGGGCCGGACTGGATCCGCGTCCACCCCCTGGCTGTCGGCGGATGGCGGCGCGCCGCCATCCGAACCTACGACGACCACCGGATCGCCATGTGTTTTTCGCTGGCGGCATTCAACCCCGACGGGGTGATGGTGCGCATCGAGGACCCCAAGTGCGTCGCCAAAACCTTTCCCGATTACTTTGAAACCCTGTTCACGGTGGCAAAGGCCGCGCAGGTGCCCGTGATCTCGATCGACGGCCCGACCGCCTCGGGCAAAGGAACGCTGGCCGCTCGTGTGGCCGATCGCCTGGGTTACCACTACCTCGACTCAGGGGCCCTGTATCGCGTGACCGCCCATGCGGCGGTGCAGGCCGGACTGGAGCTGACACCAGCTTTTGAGGCACGCATCGCCGAACTCGCCCGGGCCCTGCCCGTTCGATTCGATGGCGATCGGGTCTGGCTGGGCGAGACCGATGTGACCGACGAGATCCGCAGCGAACAAGGCGGCATGCGCGCCAGCCAAGTGTCGGCCCTGCCCGCCGTGCGCGCGGCCCTGGTCGATTTGCAACACCGCTTCGCCCAACTGCCCGGCTTGGTGGCCGACGGTCGCGACATGGGGACGGTGATTTTTCCGCAGTCTCCCCTGAAGGTGTTTTTGACCGCCAGCGCCGAGGCGCGTGCCAAGCGTCGCCACGATCAGGTCTTGCAACGCGGCCAAAGCGCCGACTACGAAGCCCTGCTGACTGACTTGCAGGCGCGCGACGCGCGCGACACCCAACGCGCCGCCGCCCCCTTGCGCGCTGCCTCCGATGCGCTGATGCTGGACAACACCACCCTGTCGATCGACGACTCGGTCCAACGCGTGCTGGCCTGGTGGGACCAACGGCTCGACGCCCGCGCGGCGACCTCAGTCTGACGCGGCCAGCACCTCGGCCAAGGTCATCGCCTGCCAGGGCTGCCACAGCGCACGGGTGGCAGGCGTGTGACCCAAGAGCAAGGCCTGCAACAAGGGGGCTGCCGGCGTCTGCTCGGGTTGCACCAGCAAAATCAAGCGGTCTTCGCCATCGATCTGACCCACCCAGCCCAAATCCATCAATTGGCGCAGGGTGGCTTCGAGCTCGGTCGGGTCAAAGCGCAGGCCTTGGGCCAGATCGGCCAGACTCAAACCGACCCGGTTGTCACTGCGCGTGCGATGCAACAGGCCCAACACCTCGATCGCCTGCGTCAGGGCCCAACCCGGGCCATCGGCCATGCGCACGCGGCGCAACAGCACGCCCGGCAGCAAGGACACGATGACCGCGCCCGAGAGCACGATCATCCACGCGGTATAGATCCAGACCAACAAAATCGGGAACGTGGCCAAGGCCCCATACACCTTGGAGAAAGCGGGCATGGCGCTCAAGTACCAGGTCAAGACGCGGCGCGCGACCTCGATCATCACGGTGACCCACAGCCCACCCGCCAGCGCGTGCGCCCAACGCACATGGACATTGGGCAGGTATTTGAACAAAGCCCCAACGCCCACCACCAACAAAGACCACTCCAACCCGTCGATCGCCAATTGCAGGCTTTGCGGCCAGGCCTGTGCGAGACCGCGTGAAACCGAAACCACGTGCGACATGGTCGTCACGCCCAAGCCCATGAGGATCGGTCCCAGGGTCATGGCGGCCCAATAAATCAGCATGCGCTGCACCAGCGGGCGCGGCTGGGTGATGCCCCAGATGGCGTTAAAGGCCCGATCGAGCGTGAACACCAGGGTCAGGGCCGAGAGAACCAGGACCGCCATGCCGGCCAAACCCAGACGGCTGGCCTTGCTGGTGAATTGGGTGACATAACTGAGCACCTGGCGCGAAATGCCCTCGGGCATCAGGCTGTCGATCAGCCACCGCTGCACCACCGTCTGGATGTCGGCGAATTGCGGAAAAATGGTGAAGATCGCCAGACTCACGGTGAGCAAGGGCACCAAGGCGATGGTGGTGGTAAAGGTCAAACTACCCGCCGCCTGCCCTAGACGCACCTCGACAAAGCGTTGCCGGACACGGCCCAACATCTGCCGCCAGGGCATGTCACGCCAGCGACCTGCGACCATGGTTTTGGACAAGACAGGGGGTTTCATGTGATTTTTTCTAAGAAAATGCGTGACCAAGCCACAAAAAGAAAAATTGGGGTCAGACCCCAATGAATTTAACCTGTTTTTTGAGGCTCGCATCTTTTTATTGGGGTCTGACCCCAATTAGGCACAATGAAGCGCATGAAGACCTTGCAACGCCCCACCCTGACCCCTGAATTGTCGCTGACGCGCACGCTGGCGGTCGCCAGTTTGGTCGGCCTGGTGGTGTTGTCGCTGGGTTGGGAGTTGTGGTGGGCACCCTTGCGTCCCGGCGGCAGTTGGCTGGCGCTCAAAGCGCTGCCCCTGTGCGTGCCGCTGGCGGGTCTGCTGAAAAACAAGATGTACACCTACCGCTGGTTGAGTTTGCTGGTGTGGGTCTACTTCACCGAAGGGGTGGTGCGGGCCAGTTCGGACCGTGCCCCCAGCCTGTATTTCGCCATCGCCGAGGTGGTGCTGTGTCTGGTGCTGTTTGCGGCCTGCGCGCTGCACGTGCGGTACCGCTTTCGCCATGCGGCCCAATTGGGGCCCCATTCTGAAGAAATCGCAAAATGAGTGCTGATTTGATCGAGAACTTGCGCCGCATCGTCGGTGCAGCCCATGTGTTGATCGACGATGTCGATGGCTTTGTGACCGACTGGCGCAAGCGCGCCAAGGGCAAGGCGCTGTGTGTGGTGCGCCCCGGCAATACCAGAGAGGTCGCTGCGGTGGTCAAGGCCTGCGCCGCCGCAGGCACCAGCATCGTGCCCCAGGGGGGCAACACCGGTTTGGTGGTGGGCTCGATCCCGGACGAGACGGGCCAACAGGTGCTGCTGAGCCTGCAGCGCATGAACGCCGTGCGCGCGATCGATGGCGCCAACCTGACCCTCACGGTTGAAGCGGGCTGCGTGCTGCAAAACGTGCAGACCGCCGCCGAGCAGGCGGGCTTCTTGTTCCCGCTCAGCCTGGGATCAGAGGGCAGTTGCACCATCGGTGGCAACCTGTCGACCAACGCTGGCGGCACGCAGGTGGTGCGCTATGGCAACACGCGCGAGTTGTGCCTGGGTCTTGAGGTCGTCACGGCCGAGGGCGAGGTGATGAATGGCCTGGTGGGCCTGCGCAAGGACAACACGGGCTATGACCTGCGCGATGTGTTCATCGGCGCGGAAGGCACGCTGGGCATCATCACCGCCGCGACGATGAAGCTCTTTCCGCTGCCCGCCGCCACGCTGACCGCTTGGGCCGCCGTGCCGAGCATGACCGAGGCGGTGCGCTTTCTGGGCTTGGCGCACCAGCACCTGGGGCCAGGGCTGACGGGTTTTGAGGTCATGAACCAGTTTTCTCTCAGCCTGGTGGACAAGCATTACCCTCAGTTGCGGGTGCCGCTGTGGAAAGAAACGCCGTGGTGCGTGCTGCTAGAAAACGCCGACAGTGAATCCGAAGCGCACGCGCGCGAGCGCTTCGAGGCCCTGATGGAAGCGGCCATGACGGCTGGGTGCGTGACCGATGCGGTGGTGGCCGAGAGCTTGGCGCAAGCGCGCAACCTGTGGCACATCCGCGAAAGCATCACCCTGGCTCAAGCCGAAGAAGGCCTGAACATCAAGCACGACATCTCCATCCCGATTTCAGCCATTCCTGAGTTCGTCGAAGTGACCGATGCGGAATTGGCAGCCCAAATTCCCGGGGCGCGCTTCGTCGATTTCGGTCACTTGGGCGATGGCAACCTGCACTACAACGTGCAAAGTCCCGAAGGTCAGGATCACCGCGAGTTTCAGCGCTTGTACGAGGACGCGATCAACGACATCGTGTACAAAAACGTGCAGCGCTATGGGGGTTCGATTTCGGCCGAGCACGGTGTGGGCGAGATGAAAATCGATCGCCTGCCCGCGCACAAAGACCCGGTGGCGTTGGAGATGATGCGACGCATGAAGCGGGCCTTCGATCCGCTCAACACGCTCAACCCAGGGCGCGTGGTGCGGGTTTGATGGCCGTCGCGTCGTCGATTTAGCCCCGGCGCGGGGCGCAAACCATCAGGCCGGGATCGTTGTGCGCGACCTCAAGGTCGTTCTTGGCCTGGGCCACGTCCATCTCACGCGGCAGTGGCACGTTGTTCTTGACCGCCAAAATCTCAGCCATGATGCTGACCGCGATCTCTGAGGGCATCTTGCTGCCGATGTAGATGCCGATCGGTCCGCGAAGTCGCTGCAAGCTGTCGTCGGTTTGGCCAAAGTGCGCCTTCATGCGGGCGCGTCGGGCGTCGTTGTTGCGCCGCGAACCAATCGCACCGACATAAAACGCCGGGGTGTCCAGCGCTTCGATCAGGGCCAGGTCGTCGAGTTTGGGGTCGTGCGTGAGCGCGACCACGCAGCTGCGCTGGTCCGGTCGAAACGATTGCACGACGTCATCGGGCATTTCGTGGGTCAGGGTGACGTGCGGCACCGACCAGGCCCCACTGTATTCGGGACGTGGGTCGCAGACGGTGACGGCAAAGCCGTTGAAACGGGCCATGGTCGCCAGGTATTCGGACAACTGACCGGCGCCGATCAGCAACATGCGGTATTCGGGGCCAAAGGTGTTGACCAGGAGCTTGTCGCTGATCTGCAACTCCTGTGGGCTGGGCGAAGGGCTCAGGGTGACCCCACCCTGATCCAGGTCCAGGGTGCGGCGCATGAGCTCGCCGCTTTCAAGCGAGCGCACCAACTGCGCCAGCAGGTCCGGATCGGGGTCGAATTCGAGCACCAACTCCAGGGTACCGCCACAAGGCAAACCAAAGCGGTGCGCCTCGTCGGCCGAAATGCCGTACTTGACCCGCTGCGGCGCGCCACTGGGGATCACGCCCGGCTCCTCCACCGATGCCCCTTGGCTGTGGGCATAGGCTTGGGTGAACCGGTAAATCAAATCGTCTTCGATGCACCCCCCCGAGACCGAGCCGAGCACCGCCCCATCTTCGCACAGGGCCATGATGGAGCCCACCGGACGGGGGGATGAGCCCCAAGTGCGCACGACGGTGGCCAAGAGCGCGCGCCGACCGGCCTGACGCCAATCGCGCAGGCCCCGTAAAACCATGACGTCGATGTTTTCCATGAGGTGTCCTTTGCTCCCTATGGGCCTATGAGCGGTCGTGCGCCACCTAGAGGCCAAGGATTCATTTTAGGTCGTGGACCATGCCAGTTCAACCGACAGGGGATCGTACTGAAAGAGCCAGTCGTATCGGGTGCGCACCTTGTCGGCCTGCCACTCGGTGTCGATGTAATCTTGCGCGCGCGTGAGATCGGCCAGCACCGGGTGGTGAAAGCGCCCAGCGTTTTCGAGTGAGCGGTTGACGATTTGGGTCGTGCGCGCCAAACGGGCCTGCTGGTAGGCCTGCAGGGCTTCGGGCACCGGGGCCTGGGACAGGCAGCGGGCCATGACGGCACCGTCCTCGATCGCCATGTTGGCGCCCTGAGCCAGAAAAGGCAAGGTGGGGTGGGCGGCGTCCCCCATGAGGGTGATGCGCCCCCAGGTGTGTTGTGTCAGCGGTTGGCGACCCAGCAAGGCCCATTTGAAGGGCTGCTCGATGCAGCGCATGAGGGTGTGCACATCATCGTGCCAAGCGGCAAAGTCGGCCAGCAGCTCGTCATGGGTACCGGTCTGGTTCCAGGACTCGTGGCGCCAGTCGTCGCGCTCGATGATGCCGACCACGTTCATCAGCTGGGCGCGACGCAAGGGGTAGGTGATGACATGCGCCCCAGGGCCAACCCAGTTGGTGCCCACCGCCTGGTGCTCGGTCACGCGCAAGTGCGGGGGCAGTCGATCCATGGGGACCAGGCCACGCCAGGCCATCAGGCCCGTGAACTGCACCGGATCGTTGGGCACCATGGCGCTGCGCAAACGGGAATGAACCCCATCACAACCCAATACAACGCTGGCCTTGACGCTGCGTCCGTCGCTGAGTTGCACGCGCACGTGATCCCCCTGGGGGATGGCCGAGTGCACGCCGAGCCCGACGGTGAGGGCATGGGGGGCCTGCTTGCGCAAGGCCTTGAGCAGCACCTGCTGCAGATCACCGCGATGCACGAACCAGTAAGGGGATCCAAAGCGCTCAAGGCAATCGCGCCCCAGGTCAAACAGCTTCCAGGTCTGGCCGCTGATGCCGTGGCGAACCTCTTTGCGTTCGGCCTCACAGACGACCTCGCGCATGGCATCCTCTAGTCCCAGCTCGATCAACACGCGGGTGCCGTTGGGCGAGAGCTGCAAGCCTGCCCCGACTTCGGCGAGTTCGGACACCTGCTCGTACAGGTGAAACGAAACACCTTGCCTGTGCAGCGCCAAGGCGGTGACCAGGCCGGCCACCCCCGCACCGGCAATGATCACTGGGTATTCGTGCACCTGAAGGCCTTCAGTTGGCCGTGATCTGGTTGGCGCGGGCGACCCCGCTCCAGAGCTCGATCTCGGTGGCGATGGTGCGCGCCATGTCGGCAGAGCCCCCCCCCAGGGGACGAATGTCGAGTTTGTTCATGCGCTCGATGACGTCGGGCATGGCCATGATGCGGGCCACCTCGGTCTGCACGCGCTGGATGATGGAGGCAGGCGTGCCGGCCGGTGCCAACAAACCGCTCCAGAGGTTGACCGAGAGGTCGATGCCCTGCTCTTTGAAGGTGGGCACGTTGGGGTGATTGGTCAGCCGCTGCTCGGAGGTCACCGCCAAGGCCCGGACCCGACCCGCCTGGAGCATGGGGGTGATGGGACCGGTGTCGATCAAGGTCATCTGGACTTCGCCGGTCAACACCGCATTGACCGACGGCGCGCTGCCCTGGTAGGGCACGTGGATGCCTTTGAGTCCGGTGCGGGTTTTGAGCCACTCCATCACCAGCTGAAACGAGGTGGTGGGATGCGAATAGGCGCTCTGGTTGGGGTTGGCCTGGGTGTACTGAATCAACTCTTTCAGGTTGCGGGCGGGGAAGTCGTCGCGCACCGCCAGCACCAGAGGAAATGAACCGACGATGGACACTGGCGCGAGGTCGCGCAAGGGGTTGTAACTGAGCTTGGGCATCAGCGCCGGGTTGAACACGATGGGCCCACTGGCGGCCATCAGAAAGGTGTAACCATCGGGGGCAGAACGCACCACATGTTCGGTGCCGACCACGGCACCGGCACCGGGGCGGTTTTCAACCACCACAGGCTGACCGATGGCGCCCGAGAGTTTTTCGGACACGACACGGGCCAAGATGTCGTTGGCCCCGCCCGGTGGATAAGGCACCACGATGCGCACCGGCTTGGCCGGCCATGGGGCCTGGGCCCAGGCGGTCGAAGTGAGCGCAGCCACCGACAGCAAGGCGGCACACAGGCCTCGGGCCAGGGTGGATCGATGACGAAGAAACAGCATGGTCTGAGCCCTCTCTACATGGGTTGGATTTGCGCCACCAGCACGGCCGCCTGGCCGCGTGCCAAGGCGGTCAGGCAACGCCGCAGCGCGGCCTGCATCTGGTCGGCACGGCTGACGCGCTCGCCGTGCGCCCCAAAAGCGATGGCGACTTGCTCGAACGCGCGCGGCTCTGCGTTGAGTCTGGCATGAAACTGATTGCCCTTGACCGCCGCGCCGTCGGGGTGGACGCGGGCGACGGCCTCTTTGACGGCTTGCCAACCACCGTTGTCGAGCACCACGGTCAAAATCGGCAGTTGATATTGTTGGGCCACCGCATAGACGGCGGTGGGGGTCGAAAAATGGAATCCCCCGTCGCCTTCGATGTGAACCACACGGGCCTGTCGACCCTGCTCGCGCAACGCCAGCGCCGCCCCCAAGGCCATGCCGGCGCTGTAGCCCAGTCCGCCACCCGCGGCGCCAATCAGCGTGCCGGGCAGGGTGCGGGGGATGTGCTGCAAGACATGCGGGCTGTTGCGGATGCCTTCATTGACCACCACGTCGACGGGGTCAAGGGCGGCATGCACCTGGGCACAGACCCAGGCTGGGTTCAACGCCCCATCGGGTCCGGGGTCTGCGGCCTGTCGATGCAGGATTTGTTGGCGTTGCGCGCGGTGCTCGGCCATTGGGGCCGCACGCCGCGCCACTTGCTTCGCCCAATCGGCGGGGGCCAAGGCGCGAACGGCCTGGGTGATCTGGCGCAGCGCCAGGGTGGCGTCGGCCTGCTGTCGGATGTCACTGGCAAAGCCCCACAGCGGAAAATCGGTCTTGAGGGGGTCCACATCGATGTGGGCCCAGCGGCTGCCCGGCGCAGGTTGGCCAGCCTGGGGCAACCAAGGCACATCGACGTCGATCAGCAAGCCAAAGTCGGTCTGCTTCAGCCAAGGCCCAGCGTCAAAACCGGCAAACCAAGGGTGATCGGGGGACAGACAGACCTGGTGCGGGTTGTGCGCCACCACCGGAACACCGCACAACTCGGCCAATTCGCCCAGGGCGGCGACGGCCTCGGGCTTGCGCCCGGCATAGGCCGTGACGATCAAGGGCTGGCGGGATTGGATCAGACCTAGGGCGATTTGCTGCACCACCGACTCGGGCAAGGCCCCAGCCTGCCCCGGGCCATAGCGGTCCGCACCATAAGAGGCAATGGCCTCTACCGGTATGGCTTCGGCCAAGGTCTCGCGCGGCAGGGTCAGGTAAACGGGCCCAGGCGGCTCGTTGTGCATGATGCTGTGGGCGCGACGGACCACCTCTTTGGCGACGCGTCCCGAGGGCAGGTTGTATTCCCAACGCACGTAGGGGCGCACGAGCGAGCCGATGTCAAAGGGGTCTTGCACATAGTGCACGTAGTTGTCGCGCGCACCGGGCAGCTCACCGTGCAGGGCATAAGGGGCCTTACCCGCCATGAGCAGCACCGGCAGGCGCGCGCGCAGCAGGTTGTGCAGGCCCATGACGGCGTTGGCGGTGCCGGCGTCCACATGGACCATGACGCCTTGCCCTCGACCGGTGATGGCGGCAAAGCCCCCAGCCATGTGGATGGCCACGTTCTCGTGCGGACACAAAAGCACCTGCGGCATGGGCCGCCCCTCTTGCTCGGCCAAGGCCAACTCGTCAATCAGCGTGACGTGGTCGGTGCCCAGGTTGCAAAAGAGCCATTCGATGCCTGCCTCGCGCAAACCGTCGAGAAACACGCGGGCGGTGGTGTGGGTGGGAACTGAACTCATGATGATCGTGCGATCATGCCGTGAAAAAACGGCCTTGTCCTTGGGCGAATCCCTGAGGCGACAGCCCCCACCCGCTCGGCGACTCAACCACCGATGCGGGGCAACACCTTCTCCGCCATCAGGCGCATGGACTTTTTGCCCGACTCGGGGTCGAGCCAGTCTTTGCCGGCATAAAGCAGGGTGCCAAAGTCGCCCACCTGCTCCTTGAAGGCCAAGATCTGATCGGCGACCCGCTCGGGCGAGCCCCAAAACACCAAGCGGTCAAAGACAAAATCCTCGGTGACCTCTTCGTCGGGCTGATCGATGCGGGTTTTGAACAGCTCGATGCGGCCATTTTTCTTCAGCTTGGTGAAGAGCGAGTGGTAGTAAAACCGGTAGGGACTGTTCGGGTGCATGACATAGTCACGCGCTTGCTGGTCGGTGTCGGCGACAAAGATCGACTTGGCCACGCGCCACTGGGCCGGGTCAGGGGTCTTGCCGATGCGCTGGCAACCCTCGACGTATTTGGGCCAGTGGGTTTTGACCCATTCGGGCATCAGAAAGTTGGCCGAGATCATTTCCCAACCGCGGGCCGCAGCCTCGGTCACGCCTTTGGAATGCGGTGCGACGGCGGTCACCGCAATCGGAGGATGAGGGCGTTGCAAAGGCTTCGGAATGAAGCCCTGACCGATCTCTTTCATCAAGGTCTGGGCGGTGCTGATCTGCCAGTACTTGCCCTGAATGTCATAGGGAGGCTCGCTGGTCCACAGTTGCAGCACGGCGTTGATCGACTCGATGAACATCTCGTTGCGATTTTTGCCCAGGTTGCCAAAGATCTCAGCATCCGAGAGCAGTCCCCCGGGTGAGATGCCCATGATGAACTTGCCATCCAGCATGTGGTCCAGCATGGCGATCTCAGCCGCGACACGGGCTGGGTGGGTGTTGGGCATGTTGACGGTGCCCGTGCCCAGTGTCATCTGTTTGACCTGTCCGACCAAACTGGACAAAAACATGGTGCACGAGGTGATGTTCTCAGCCAGATCGGTCGAGTGTTCGCCGGTATAGGCCTCGGCGTAGCCCAATTGGTCGGCCAAGATAAACGCCTCGCGGTCTTCGCGCAGGGTTTGTCGCCAATCCTTGCCGATGGGGTGGATGGGCATGGTGAAAAAACCAAGTTTCATGGGTCAGCTCCGTTAGCAGGCGCGACTGAGGCGCTCGAATGAAGCGGAATTATGAAAGCGAAACGGCCCATTCAAGGGCCGTTCTTGTTGGTCAGTTGATCACCATTGACACAGATCAAACAATCAAACCCCGGGTTTGCCCTGGGTTCAGGCGACTTGCAACACCACTTTGCCAATGTGCCGATCGGCCTGCATGTGCGCGCGCGCGGCGGGCAGTTGGTCAAAGGCAAACACCCGGTCGATCAGGGGGGTGAGTTGGCGCTCGGCCATGCGGGGCAAAAAGCGCTGGGTGAAATCGGCCACGCTGGCGGCGCGCTCGGCCGGGGTGCGGTTTTTGTTGGAGACCCCAAAGATGCGCAGGCGCTGGGCGTGTACGGTGCCGATGTCCAACGGCGCTGAAAACTGACCGTCCACATAGCCCACGATGGCCAGTCGGCCCCGGTAGGCCAGGCACTCGATTTGTTCGGCCAAGATGCTGCCCCCCACAGGGTTGATCGCCAGGTTGACGCCCTTGCCGCCGGTGCAGCGCATGACTTCGTCGCGGAACCCCACGCCACGGGTCAGCACTGCCGCTTCCAACCCGATTTGGCGCAAGGCATCGAGCTTGTGCGCCTGGCCCGAAGTCCCGATGGTGTGTGCCCCGATCAATTGGGCCAGTTGCAGGCTGGCAGTTCCCACGCCCGAGGCCGCGCCATTGAGCAGCAGCCACTCACCAGCAGCCAATTCGCCCTGGGCGACCAGCATGTCGTGCGACACCATGTAGGTGATGGGCAGCGAAGCCCCATGCACCCAATCGAAATGGTCAGGCATGGGCATGGCCTCGGTCGCCACCAGCAAAGCCTGCTCGGCAAAGCCCCCAATGGCTCGGCCCATGACGCGTTGCCCCAACTGAAATCCACTGACACCCGAACCCATGGCGATGACGGAGCCCGCGGCCTCCATGCCCATGGCTTTGGCTTGGGCCAGTTGCCCCAACAAGCCTTGGCCGGTGATGAACTCACCCCGATTCAAGCCGGCAGCCTGCACCTGCACCAACAATTGACCTGGGCCAGGGGTGGGCAGGGGGGTGTCGCGCAATTCCAACTCTGGACCGGTGGCCCCAGCGACCATCCACCACGACTTCATTTCGAGGTGCCTTCGCCCTCGACCACCTCAGCGGCTGCTCGAAAGGCCTCAAGGGCCGCCGGAAACCCCGCGTACTGCGACAGGTGGATGCACAGTTCTTTGAGTTCGTCGGGTGTGACGCCGTTGTTCAGCGCCCCCCGCACATGCAACTTCAACTCGTGGCTGCGGCACAGCGCGGCCGCAAAGGCGCAAGTGATGAGGCTGCGGTCACGCAGGCTCAAGCCATCGCGCTGCCACACCGTGCCCCAGGCGGTGCGGGTGACAAAGTCCTGCAACTCGGCCGTGAAGGGGGTGCGCTTGGCGTAAGAACGTTCGACATACTCGTTTCCCAACACTTTTTTGCGCGTGGCCAGGCCCGCTTCGTATTGGGCGTCCAGGGGGGTTTGACTGGGGCGAATGTCGCTCATCTCAAAGGCTCCTCGTTGGTGGGTGTTGTCAATCCGGGTGGTTCAGCCCAGGGCTCGGACCACCGCGTCGCCCATCTCGCGGGTGCCGACGCGGGTGGTGCCTGCGCTGTAAATGTCGGGGGTGCGCAAACCTTGCGCAAGCACCTTTTTGACAGCCGCCTCGATCCGGTCGGCCGCCTCGGTTTGTTCCAAGCTGTAGCGCAACATCATGGCCGCCGACAAAATGGTGGCCAGGGGGTTGGCGACCCCCTGACCGGCGATGTCGGGGGCGCTGCCGTGGCTGGGTTCGTACAAACCCTGCTTTTTGTCGTTGAGCGAAGCCGAGGGCAACATGCCGATCGAACCGGTCAGCATCGAGGCCTCATCCGACAGGATGTCGCCAAACATATTGCCGGTGACCACGACGTCGAATTTTTTCGGTTCTTTGACCAGTTGCATGGCCGCGTTGTCGATGTACATGTGCTCCAGGGTGACGTCGGGATAGGCCTTGCCCAACTCGACCATGGTGTCGCGCCACAGCTGCGAGGTCTCGAGCACATTCGATTTATCCACGCTGGTGACGTGGCGGTTGCGCTTGCGGGCGGCCTCAAAGGCCACCCGACCGATGCGCTCGATCTCGGGACGGGTGTAGCGCATGGTGTCAAAGCCCTCTTCAGCCCCTGGAAACAGGCCATCGGTGGCGGTGCGTCGACCACGCGGCTGGCCAAAGTAAATGTCGCCGGTCAACTCGCGCAGGATCAGGATGTCCAAGCCCGACACCAACTCGGGCTTGAGGCTGGAGGCGTGGGTGAGCTGCTCATAGCAAATGGCAGGGCGGAAATTGGCGAACAGGCCCAGGTGCTTGCGCAAGCCCAAAATGGCCTGCTCGGGGCGGTATTGGCGCTCGAGCTTGTCGTACTTCCAGTCGCCCACCGCGCCAAAGAGGATGGCGTCGGCGGCCTTGGCCAGGTTCAGGGTGGCTTCGGGCAGGGGGTGGCCGTGGGCGTCATAGGCGGCGCCACCGACCAGGGCCTCTTCCATCTCGAAGCGCAGGCCCAAGGCCTGCAGGACCTTGACGGCCTCCGCGGTGATTTCGGTGCCGATGCCGTCGCCGGCCAAAACTGCGATTTTCATGGGGATGCTCTCTGATGATTAAAGGGTGTGCGCCAGCCAGGGTTTGGTGGCCAGTCGTTCGGCCTCGAAGGCGCGGATCTTGTCAGCGTGGCGCAGGGTCAGGCCGATGTCGTCCAAGCCATTGAGCAGGCAGTACTTGCGAAAGGCATTGACTTCAAAGGGGATCGTCTCGCCTTGGGGTTTGACCACCAACTGTTGTTGAAGGTCGATGGTCAGCTCAAAGCCGGGGAAGGCCGCCACTTCGTTGAACAGGCCGTCGATCACCGGCTCGGGCAAGACGATGGGCAAGAGGCCGTTTTTGAAGCAGTTGTTGAAAAAGATGTCGGCGAAGCTGGGCGCCAAAATGGCCCGAAACCCGAACTGGTCGATGGCCCAGGGGGCGTGCTCACGCGAGGAGCCGCAGCCAAAGTTCTTGCGCGCCAGCAAAATGCTGGCGCCCTTGTAGCGCGGTTGGTTGAGCACGAAGTCAGGATTGGGCTTGCGTTGCGATTCGGGCACACCGGGCTCGCCCTTGTCCAAGTAGCGCCACTCGTCAAAGAGGTTGGGGCCAAAGCCGGTCTTTTTGATGGATTTGAGGAAGTGCTTGGGGATGATGGCGTCGGTGTCGACGTTGGCCCGGTCCATGGGCGCGACCAAGCCTTTGTGGAGGGTGAATTTTTGCATGGCGGTCTCTCTCAAGCGAATTGGCGAACGTCGACAAAATGGCCATGCACGGCGGCCGCTGCGGCCATGTCCGGGCTGACCAGATGGGTGCGCCCGCCATTGCCCTGGCGGCCTTCGAAATTGCGGTTGCTGGTC
>JACCDX010291081.1_pt1 | contig 21190 bp, 19 predicted proteins | sample 7449681 | NCBI WGS metagenome assembly JACCDX01 (sample SAMN15323450, study PRJNA562643) | freshwater metagenome | isolation source: river surface water | place: USA:Blue River Watershed | collected 2017-08-18
ATGAAGTGTTCTTTCGCGGCTGCCTTGCCAAGCTGGCAGGGTGAGTTACCCGTCATTCTCGAGCCGGGTGCAACGGTCGAAGATCTACTCAGACAGGTACAACCCATTCTAGTACGCCATATCGACGTCGCGGACCAGGCCACGCTCGACGATTCCTGGTGGAGTGAGGCACCGGTTGGGATTTTTGGCGAACGCTGCGATCGATCACGCACGCTCACCGAAGGCGATCGAGTGGAGTTGTATCTGCCGTTGAAGGTAGATCCGAAGGCGGCTCGGCGACAACGAGCGCAACCCCATCAAACGGAGAAAGGTCGCAATCCGCTGACCCGAAAACCGGGTCGTTGAGGCCGCCCGTCAGGGTGTGGCCGTCGGGGGCGTCGCGCTGGTCGTAGCGTCGGTTGCCGCAGGCTCGGTCGCGGGGACTTCCGTCGGCGCGCCCACGTTCTCGATGCGGCTGACCTTGTCGTCGGTGAAGTAGATGGTCAGGCGCTGCTCTTCTGCCTTCTGCAAGCGACCAACCTTGAGGTAGTAGAGGTAGTCCCAGCGATCACGATCGAACGCATCGGGCAGCATCGGCGTGCCGAGCAGGAATCGAACCTGTGCACGGGTCATGCCTTCTTTCACCTGCACGACCTGACGAGCATCGAGGAAGTTGCCTTGCTGTACCGTCATTCGGTACACGCAGCCTGAGCTCAGCAGCGTGGTCAGAAGGACGGCTATCAGGGCGAGGCCCGACAGGCGAGGACGAAAAACTGGAGCAGGTCGACTGCGCTGTACCATAATCGCCGCATTCTAACCCAACCCGTCGGGGCTCACGTGGAAAGCAAGGATCTACGCAAGGCTGGCCTCAAGGTGACGTTGCCGCGCGTCAAGATTCTCGAGATCCTCGAGGGTAGCGGCAACCGACACCTGTCAGCCGAAGACATCTATCGTCGCCTGGTCGACTCCCGTGAGGACATCGGCCTCGCAACCGTCTATCGCGTGCTGACTCAGTTCGAGGCGGCCGGTCTCGTGACCCGCCACCATTTCACCGACGGCATGGCGGTCTTCGAACTTAACGAAGGCGCGCACCATGACCACATCAAGTGTGTCGATTGCGGGCATGTCGAAGAGTTCATGGACGAGGATATCGAGCGGCGGCAGCACGCCGTTGCCGAGCGTCATGGCTTCGAGATTACCGACCACGCCCTCGTGATTTACGGACACTGCCGGAAGACGAACTGCCCGCATCGCGTGAACGCGGCGGACTGATCCCGCCGCGCAACATTTCTGCGGCGTGCTCGCGCGCCGTGTCGGTGATGGTGACGCCACCGAGCATGCGAGCAATTTCTTCGACTCGTTCAGCGCCTTGCAGGTCGCGGATCCCCGTTTGAGTCCGTTTGCCGTCACTCTGTTTGCGCACCTGCAGATGCTGGGTGCCGAGTGCGGCTACTTGCGGTAGGTGCGTCACGCAAAGCACCTGCGCGCTCTCTGCTAGCGTGGCGAGTTCGCGACCGACGATCTCAGCGACGGCACCGCCTACACCCGAGTCGACTTCGTCGAACACCATGCAAGCGGCCGAGTTCGCATCGCTCGTGGCACGCGCCGCGAGTGCAACTTGCACGGCCAGTGACAAACGCGACAATTCGCCGCCCGAGGCGACCTTGGCAAGCGGGCGAGGTGGTTGACCCGCGTTGGCCGACACTTGGAACTCGACGTTCTGTGCACCATAGGGTTGCGTCAGTTCAGTCGACGCTTGCGGATGAAGTGCGATGCGGAACTCGCCGCCGATCATCCCAAGCCCTTGCATGCGCTGGGTGATATCAGTGGCGAGCTCTTCAGCGGCTTTGCGTCGCTGCTTACCAAGTTGTTCGGCGACCTTTCGCCACTCGGCGGCGATGCGATCACGCTCGGCGGTGAGCGACCCGGAATGCTGTTCGAGTTTTTCGAGTCGTTCGAGTTCGACGGCGAGTTCTGCGAACACCGTCGGCAAGCCCTCCGGCGCGACGCGATGCTTGCGGGCCAGCGACTCGATGGTCGCCAATCGTTGTTCGACCAGTTCCTGGCGACCCGGGTCCGCTTCCAATTTGTCGAGGTAGCGGGTGAGATCGCCTGCGACATCGCGCAGACGGATCACCGATTCCTCGAGTGCCGGGAGGGTCTCGGCCAGAGCGGCGTCGAGGTGGGCCACCTGACGCACCTGATTCAGTGCGCGAGCGGCGAGGGCGTGTGCGTTAGATGATTCGTTGGCATCGATCAGCTCCAGCGCGACGCGCGCGGCGTCGGCGAGCTTCGCGCCATGCGTCAACCGCTGGCGCTCTTCGATCAAGGTAGCGAGCTCACCCTCTTTGAGCGCGAGCGTTTCCCACTCGTTGAGTTGATGTCGCAGTAATTCCAGCCGCGAGTCGCGGTCGCGCGCCGCGCTCAACAGATCTTCGAGTGATTGGTCGACTTTGACTCGCTCGCGATGCAGGTCTGCGACCCGATCGCACAGCGCGGTCGCGCCTGCATAGGTATCGAGCAGTTCACGCTGCGCGTGACTGCGCATCAGCGATTGAAACTCATGCTGGCCATGGATGTCGGCCAGCCATTCACCTGCTTGCCGCAGCAATTGAACGGCAACAGTCTGCCCGTTGAGATAGGCGCGGGATTTGCCATCGCGCTGGATGACACGTCGCACAACCAATTCTTCGTCGATCTCGATGCTTTGCTCGTTTAGCCACTCGCGCAGCGCCTTCGGTGTGCCCGCGAGTTCGAAGGTGGCAGTGATTTCCGCTCGGTCGGCGCCATGACGGATCACCTCCGCACCGGCTCGGCCACCGATCGCCAGTTGCAGAGCATCGACCAGAATCGATTTGCCTGCGCCCGTCTCGCCCGTGAGCACGGTGAGGCCCTTACGAACATCGAGTTCAACACTCTCAATGATCGCGAAGTCGCGGATGTGCAGATGGCTCAGCATCGGGAAATCTCGTCAGCGCAAGGCGTCAAAACTGCGACGACCCCAGTTGAGTTTGCTGCGCAGCAGACGGAAGTAGTCGTAACCCGCCGGATGCAACAGGGTGACGCGTTGCGTCGCCGGACGAATGGCGAGGGTACCGCCGGGAGCGAGGCGCCCAAGCGGATGACCATCGCAGGCGACCTCGGCGATCGAGTCGGGTCGATCGAGCATTCGAACTTCGACGATGGATTTGGCGCCCACCACGATGGGTCGGTCCGAGAGCGTATGTGGGCAAATGGGAGCCACTACGAACACTTCGAGCTCCGGATCGACGATCGGTCCGCCGCAGGAGAGAGCGTAAGCCGTGGATCCGGTGGCACTGGCGACGACGAGACCATCACCGCCGTGCGCGTTGACGAAGCGGCCGTTGATCCAGGTTTCGTAATCGACGAGGCGACCGATCTGACTCGTTTGCAGAACGATGTCATTCAGGGCAAGGCCCGTCTTGCGCTGTCCGTCGTGCGTGGTGAGTTCGGCCGACAGCAAAGGCCTCGAGTCACGCGCACAGCGGCCTTCGATCGCATCATCGACCGACGCGAGCATGTCTTCGGGCATCACGTCGGTGAGGAAGCCCAGTCGACCGCGGTTGACGCCGAGCAGCGGGGTGTCCGTGCGTGCAAAGAGGCCTGCGGCGTGCAGCAAAGTGCCATCGCCGCCGATCGCGATCACCAGATCGGTGTCGTCCGCGAGGGTGTCGTCCGGTACGAAGCGCACCGCGAGGTCTGGCAAGCGCTCGGCCTCGGACTCAAGCGCCAACACCTCGATCTGACGTTCGCTGAGGTGACGAGCGAGCAGGGCGGCGCTTTCGGCGACGCGGGCATCGGCGAAGCGGGTGACAAGGGCGCAGCGACGGATGAGGGACATGCGGAGGCACCGGATAAGAGCTGCGCCGTTTTATCACGGAGCCCGCGGCGGCACCAACGCATAAACGGTTCGCTTGACGGGATTCGTCATGGGTCGGTAGCGTTTTACCCATGGCTCACGATTACGACTCACTGAACGATCGCGCCCAGCAGCTGCTGCGGGTGCTCGTCGAGAGCTACATTCGGGATGGGCAGCCCGTTGGCTCGCGCGCTTTGTCGCGCGAATCGGGCCTGAGCCTGTCGTCGGCAACCATTCGCAACGTGATGGCCGATCTCGAGGAGCTCGGCTTCGTCGTCTCGCCGCACACCTCCGCGGGTCGTATCCCGACCGATCGCGGCTACCGATTCTTCGTGGACACCCTGTTGCGCTCGCGCCCGCTCGAGGGAGTGGCGGTGGACGAGTTGCGGCAGCAATTTGGACCGAGCCTCACGGGTGATCCGAAAGCCTTGGTCGCAAACGCGTCGCAGCTACTCTCGAACGTGACCCGATTGGCCGGCGTGGTGACGGTGCCGCGTCCCAAGGTGGCCTCGATCACCCAGATCGAGTTCGTCGCCTTGTCTGAAAATCGCGTGCTGGTCGTCATGGTGTTCGACGATCGCGAAGTGCAGAACCGCATCATCCACCTCTCGCGTCACTATTCGGGTGAGGAGCTTCGGCGCGCTGCGCACTATCTGAACGAACAACTCGTCGGGCGCACGCCCGAAGAAGCCCGGCGCGAGATCCTGCAGCAATTGCAGGATGCCCACGCCCATATGAACGCATTGATGCTCGATGCAATCGGCGCCGCGCAGCAGGTGGTGGATCAGGCGCCGACTCCGACCGCGGGTCTCGAGTACATCGTCGCCGGTGAAACCAACCTCATGGGGGTAGCGCAGCTCTCGAGCGTCGAGAAGCTCAAGCGCCTGTTCGAGGCTTTCAACGAGCGTCGCGACTTTCTGCACCTGCTCGATCAAAGCCTGCATGCCGAGGGCGTACAGATCTTCATCGGACAGGAGTCGGGCTATCGCGTGCTCGATGACTGCAGTGTCGTCACCGCGCCATACAGCGGCGACGATGGCGTCATGGGGGTGATCGGGGTGATCGGCCCCACCCGGATGGCCTACGAGCGAGTGATCCCGATTGTCGACATGACGGCGCGGCTCCTCGGCTCCGCCTTGAATTCGCGTCGCTAGCCCCCACTTCTGCCTCGGGGAGTAGGACGAGTCGTGGCAGCTATCAGCTGCCAAGAATTCTAATTTCCCTTTGTAAATCCTTGTTTTTAAGGTGATATTCCATGAGTGAATCGCCGGAACAGTCGGCTGCGGCCAACCCGGAACTCGAGGCGCTGCGCGAAGAACTTGCGGTCACGCGAGCGCTCGTCGAGCAGTTGAAGGACGAAAAACTTCGCGTTTTCGCCGAACTCGACAACATTCGAAAGCGCGCCCAGCGCGACGTTGAGCAGGCGCATCGCTACGCCCTCGAGAAGTTCGCAGGGGAGTTGCTACCCGTGAAGGACAGTCTCGATCTCGGCGTGGAAAACGCCGGCAAGGCCGATGCCTCGGCGCTTGCCGAAGGGCAGGCAGCCACCCAGCGTTTGCTAGCCAAGGCCATGGAGAAGGCGGGCATCGTCGAGCTCAATCCGGTGGGCGAGCCGTTCGATGCGAATCTGCACGAGGCGATGGCGGCGCAGCCCTCGGACACGGCCGAGCCCAATTCGGTTCTCGCGGTGATCCAACGCGGCTACACACTCAACGGACGACTGCTGCGCGCCGCGCGCGTCATCGTCGCTCGCGCCCCGGGTTGAATCCCGAACGAATACCCCCATTTAGAGCGGCATAACGGGCCGATGGCCCCTCGAAATCCGCAACGGAGCACACATCATGGCAAAAGTTATCGGCATCGATCTCGGCACGACGAACTCCTGCGTCGCCATCATGGACGGCGGCAAGCCGCGAGTGATCGAGAACAGCGAGGGTGATCGTACGACCCCGTCCGTCGTGGCATTCACCAAGGACGACGAGGTTCTCGTCGGTCAGTCGGCCAAGCGTCAGGCGGTCACGAATCCGTCGAACACCCTATACGCCGTCAAGCGCCTGATCGGACGCCGCTTCGACGAGAAGATCGTGCAGAAGGACATCGACATGGTGCCCTACAAGATCGTTAAGGCGGACAACGGCGACGCCTGGATCGAATCGCAGGGCAAGAAGATGGCACCGCCGGAAATCTCCGCGCGCGTGCTCATGAAGATGAAGAAGACCGCCGAGGAGTTTCTCGGCGAGGAAGTGACCGAAGCCGTCGTCACGGTGCCGGCATACTTCAACGACTCCCAGCGTCAGGCAACCAAAGATGCAGGTCGCATCGCGGGCCTTAACGTCAAGCGCATCATCAACGAGCCGACGGCCGCAGCGCTCGCTTACGGTCTCGACAAGGACGGCGGTGATCGCAAGATCGCGGTGTACGACCTTGGTGGTGGTACGTTCGACGTATCGATCATCGAGATCGCCGAGGTCGATGGTGAGCGTCAGTTCGAAGTGCTCTCGACCAACGGCGACACGTTCCTGGGTGGTGAAGATTTCGACCTGCGGGTCATCAACCACTTGGCCGACGAGTTCCAAAAGGAATCTGGCGTCGACGTCCGGAAGGACCCCCTCGCCATGCAGCGTCTGAAGGAAGCCGCCGAGAAGGCGAAGATTGAGCTTTCCTCGAGTCAGCAGACCGACATCAACCTGCCGTACATCACCATGGATGCGACCGGACCCAAGCATCTGGCCGTGAAGCTCACGCGTGCCAAGCTCGAGTCGCTGGTCGAAGATCTCGTCAAGCGCACGATCGAGCCCTGCAAGGTCGCGCTGAAAGACGCCGGTCTCTCGGCGGCTGAGGTCTCCGAGGTGATCCTCGTCGGCGGCCAGACTCGTATGCCGCTGGTGCAGAAGTACGTCAAAGATTTCTTCGGTAAGGATCCACGCAAGGACGTTAACCCCGATGAGGCCGTTGCCGTCGGCGCCGCGATTCAGGGCGGTGTGCTCGCCGGTGACGTGAAGGACGTGCTGTTGCTCGACGTGACGCCGCTGTCGCTCGGTCTCGAGACCTTGGGTGGCGTGATGACCAAACTCATCGAGAAGAACACGACCATCCCGACCAAGCATTCGCAGGTGTTCTCGACTGCCGAGGACAACCAGACCGCCGTCACCATTCACGTGTTGCAGGGTGAGCGTGAGCGCGCGCTCGACAACAAGTCGCTCGGCAAGTTCGACCTGACGGATATTCCGGCAGCCCGTCGCGGTACGCCGCAGGTCGAGGTGACTTTCGACATCGACGCGAACGGCATTCTCAACGTGTCGGCCAAGGACAAGGCGACCGGTAAGGAGCAGCGCATCGTCATCAAGGCGTCCTCGGGTTTGTCGGAGGACGAAATCAAGCGCATGGTTCGCGACGCCGAGGCGCATGCCGAGGAAGACAAGAAATTCCGTGAGCTCGTCGAGACGCGTAACAAGGCCGATGGTCTCGTGCACTCGGTCGAGCAGACGCTCAAAGATTTGGGTGAAAAGGTTGCGACCGAAGAGCGCGTCAAGGTCGAGAACGCCCTCAACGACCTCAAGGCCGTTTTGAAGGACGACGACAAGGACAAGATCGAGAAGAAGCTTGAGGCGCTGATGCAGGCATCCAGTGCGATTGCTCAGCAGGCCTATGCGCAACAATCCGGCGAGGGCGGTGAGGCCGCCGCAGCGGCGGGTGGTGCCGAAGGCTCGGGTAAGGATCGTGGCGATGTGCTCGATGCAGAGTTCGAGGAAGTGAAGGACAAGGATCAGGACCGCAAGGCTTCCTAATCGGCCTTGCGCTGACTGAACTCACATGGCCAAACGCGATTACTACCAGATCCTCGACGTCGCCAAGGGTGCTTCGGAGGCCGACATCAAGAAGGCCTACCGACGCCTCGCGATGAAGTATCACCCGGACCGCAACCCGGGTGATGCCGAGGCCGAGGAGCGCTTCAAAGAGGCGAAGGAAGCCTACGAAGTACTCTCCGATGCGCAGAAGCGCGCCGTCTACGACCAGCACGGTCACGATGGCATGGAGGCCATGCGTCAAGGCGGTGGGCCTGGTGGTGCCGGATTCGGCGGCGGCGACTTCGGCGATATCTTCGGCGAAGTATTCGGTGACATTTTTGGTGGTGGTCGTCGCGGAGGTCGCTCGCAGGTCTTCCGCGGCGCGGATCTGCGCTATGAGCTCGAGCTCGATTTGGCGCAGGCCGTGTTCGGTTACACGACCGAGGTCGAGATACCGCGTTTGATGGAATGCGAGACCTGTCACGGCAGCGGTTGTGCCAAGGGCTCGAGTCCCGTCACCTGCGATCAGTGCCAAGGCAGTGGCCAAATGCGTATCTCGCAGGGCTTCTTCCAGCTGCAACAGCCCTGCAACAAGTGCCGTGGCACGGGCCGCATCATCAAAAATCCCTGCGATACCTGTCTTGGTCAGGGTCGCGTACGACGCACTCGCAAGCTGTCGGTCAAGGTGCCAGCCGGTGTTGCGACCGGCGATCGTATTCGTCTAGCGGGCGAGGGCGAGGCGGGGCGCAATGGCGGCCCGCCGGGCGATCTCTACATCGAGATGAACGTCAAACCGCACCCGATCTTCGAGCGCGAGGGTGACGATCTCTCCTGTGAAGTGCCGATCAGTTTTGCGACCGCCGTGCTTGGTGGCTCGGTAAACGTACCGACGCTCGAAGGTGAAGTGTCGATCAAGATACCGGCGGAGACCCAGTCGGGTCGCGTTTTCCGTTTGCGCGACAAAGGCGTCAAACCCGTGCGCGGGGGCAGTCGAGGCGACCTGTTCTGTCGTGTTGTGGTAGAAACGCCGGTGAATCTGTCGTCCGAGCAGCGCGATTTGCTGCGCCGATTCGATGAGTCACTGCGTGGCGATGGCCAAGGCCACACGCCGCGTGAAGAGGGCTTCTTCGAGGGCGTGAAACGCTTCTTCTCCGGCGGCAACTAAACCGTCAGGAGTATTTGCATGCGAGTGGTGATCGTCGGAGCCTCGGGCCGCATGGGGCTCGCCATTACGCGTGCCGCTCTCGAAATGGGTGATGTCATGTTCGTCGGCGCCATCGACCGCGAGGGCGCGGCGGCCGTGGGACGTGACCTCGGTGAACTCGCCGGGTTGCCGGCGATCGGTACCCGGATCACGACGGATCTCGCAGCGGTTCTTAGCGATGCGGAAGTCGTGATCGACTTTTCCTCGGCGAGCGCGACGCGCGGCAATCTGACGATTTGCGCGAACGCCGGTGTGCCGATCGTCATCGGTACGACCGGTCTCGATGCCGATGTGCACGGCGTGGCGGAGCTCGCTGCGCAACAGATCCCGGTGCTCATCGCCGCCAACACCAGTCTGGGTGTGACGCTCCTGCTCGAGCTCGTGCGCCAAGCAGCGCGATCCTTGCCCGCCGACTTCGACATCGAAATTCTCGAGTCCCACCATCGACACAAGCAAGACGCACCGTCCGGTACGGCGCTTGCGCTTGGTCGTGCGGCCTCGGACGGTCGTGGCGTGGCGTTTCAACGCGACTCGGTGCGACGCCACGCTGACGGCGGCGCGCGACCGACTGGCGAGATCGGGTATGCCGTCATTCGGGGCGGGGACGTGGTCGGTGACCACACGGTGGCCTTTCTCGGTGCCGGGGAACGGGTGCTGCTGTCGCATCAGGCCACGGACCGGGCAATCTTTGCTCGGGGTGCCTTGCGGGCGGCGAAATTTTTGTGCGAACAGTCGCCGGGCCGCTATGAAATGGGCGACGTAATTAATTTAAAAACAAGAACTTAGGCGATTCTATCGGTGTTTCGTATCGGTGCGATTTCACCCCGAATTCCATGGACAGGGTGGGGTCCGAAAACATAGAATTTCCTTCTAATCCGATAGCCGGGTTAGTCCGAGCAAGGCGGGAGGCATTCGAGAGAATGTCTCCCGTTTTGTCCATCTGATACCCGCGCTCTGCGTCGGAGAGTGTTTTTGCAGAGCAACGGGTGACTGAGTGAGCGAAGCAGTGCTGGCGCTCGCGGATGGTTCGACCTTCCGCGGCCAATCGATCGGTGCGACAGGGAATACCTCCGGCGAAGTCGTTTTCAATACCGCGTTGACCGGTTATCAGGAAATTCTTTCCGACCCGTCATACTCGCGGCAGATCGTCACTCTCACGTATCCCCACATAGGCAACGTCGGTACCAACGACGACGACATGGAGTCCATCGCTGCGTATGCGGCGGGGCTCGTGATCCGCGATCTGCCACCGCGACTCAGCAACTACCGCTCCACGCGCAGCCTGCCTGACTTTTTGATTCACCACGGTGTCGTGGCCATCGCGGACATCGACACGCGGCGCCTGACGCGCATCCTGCGCGAGAGGGGCGCGCAGAACGGCGCGATCGCGACCGGCGCCGCGAGCAAGTCTGGCGATGTCACCCAGCTCGAAGCAGCCGCGCTCGAAGCGGCGCGGGCCTTCCCAGGCTTGAAGGGGATGGATCTTGCCAAGGTTGTCTCGGTGCGCGAGCGCTACGACTGGACGGCCGGTTCGACTTTCGATGCTCCGCCCGCACGCACTGGCCACAAGCCGTTTCGCGTCGTGGCCTACGACTTTGGCGTGAAGCACAACATCCTTCGCTTGTTGGTCGATGCCGGCTGCGCGGTCACCGTCGTTCCTGCACAGACACCGGCGAGTGAGGTGCTGGCGCTGAACCCCGAAGGTGTGTTCCTCTCAAACGGCCCCGGCGACCCGGAGCCTTGTGATTACGCCATTCGCGCCATCCGCGAGATTCTCGAGGCGAACGTGCCGATCTTCGGCATTTGCCTTGGTCATCAGTTGCTCGGGCTTGCGAGCGGTGCTCGCACGACGAAGATGAAGTTCGGTCATCACGGCGCGAATCATCCGGTACAGGATCTCGAGAGTCGTCGCGTGTTGATCACCTCGCAGAACCACGGCTTCGCGATCGACGAGAGCAGCCTGCCGGCCAATCTCGTGGCGACGCACCGCTCGTTGTTCGACGGCACCTTGCAGGGTGTCGCGCGCCTCGACCGCGACGCGTTCAGTTTCCAAGGGCATCCGGAAGCGAGTCCGGGTCCTCACGACGTCAGTCATTTGTTCGATCGCTTCACGGCGGCCATGCAGCGCCGTCGTTCGGCTTGATCGAGAAACCGAGTCCGCCATGCCGAAAAGAACCGACATCCAAAGCATCCTGATCATCGGCGCAGGTCCGATCGTCATCGGCCAAGCCTGCGAGTTCGACTACTCGGGCGCGCAAGCGTGCAAGGCGCTACGAGAGGAGGGCTACCGGGTCATCCTGGTGAACTCGAACCCCGCCACGATCATGACCGACCCCGGCATGGCCGATGCGACCTACATCGAACCGATCAATTGGCGCACCGTCGCCCGCATCATCGAGAAGGAGCGCCCGGATGCGGTGCTGCCGACGATGGGTGGTCAGACCGCGCTCAACACAGCGCTCGATCTCGTGCGCGAGGGCGTGCTCGAGAAGTTCGATTGCGAGTTGATCGGTGCTTCGCGTGACGCCATCGACATGGCCGAAGACCGCGAGCTCTTCCGTAACGCGATGCGCGAGATCGGACTCGAGTCGGCTCAGTCGGCGGTTGCCAAAAGTTTGGAAGAGGCTTTCGCGATCCAATCGACGCTCGGCTACCCCTGTGTCATTCGACCGAGCTTCACGCTCGGTGGCTCAGGCGGCGGCATCGCGTACAACCGCGAGGAGTTCGAGTCGATCGTATTGCGCGGTCTTGACGCTTCGCCGACCAGCGAGGTGCTGATCGAGGAGTCGATCCTCGGTTGGAAGGAGTTCGAGATGGAGGTCGTGCGTGATCGCGCCGACAACTGCATCATCGTCTGCTCGATCGAGAATCTCGATCCGATGGGTGTGCACACCGGCGACTCGATCACTGTCGCACCGGCACAAACATTGACGGACAAAGAATACCAGCGCATGCGCGACGCCTCTATCGCGGTGCTGCGCAAGATCGGTGTCGATACCGGTGGCTCTAACGTGCAGTTTGCCGTGAATCCGGAAGACGGTCGCTTGATCGTCATCGAAATGAACCCGCGCGTATCGCGTTCCTCGGCGCTTGCCTCCAAGGCAACGGGGTTCCCGATTGCCAAGATCGCGGCGAAACTCGCCGTGGGCTATACGCTGGATGAGTTGCGTAACGACATCACGGGTGGCGCGACGCCAGCTTCGTTCGAACCGACGATCGATTACGTCGTCACCAAAATTCCGCGTTTCACTTTCGAGAAGTTCCGCGGTGCCAACGATCGTCTCACCACGCAGATGAAATCGGTGGGCGAGGTGATGGCGATTGGTCGAACCTTCCAAGAATCGCTTCAAAAGGCGTTGCGCGGTCTCGAGACGGGTCTCGATGGCTTGTCACCCGTCACCACGCTGCCGCTCAGTGAAGAAGCGGCTGCCACACTCGCACACAATCTGCGGATGCCGGGCCCTGATCGTCTGCTGCAGACGGCCGACGCCTTCCGAGCCGGTTGGACTTTTGATCGGGTGCATGAGCTCACCCGTATCGATCCCTGGTTCCTGGCGCAGATCGAAGAAATCGTGACGCTCGAGGGCGAGGTTGCCAAAGGCGCACTTGCAGGTCTCGATGCTGCACGCTTGCGATATCTCAAGCGGCACGGCTTCAGTGACTCGCGCTTGGCAAAACTCGTCGGTGTGACCGAGAGCGAGATCCGTGCGCGTCGTCAGTCTCTCGGCATTCGTCCCGTCTACAAGCGCGTCGATACCTGTGCTGCGGAGTTCTCCACGTCGACTGCCTATCTGTACTCGACTTATGAAGAAGAGTGCGAGGCCGAGCCGTCGAATCGTCGCAAGATCGTTATCTTAGGTGGTGGTCCGAATCGTATCGGTCAAGGCATCGAGTTTGACTATTGCTGCGTGCATGCGGCCCTCGCGCTTCGCGAAGATGGTTTTGAGACCATCATGATCAATTGCAATCCGGAGACGGTCTCGACCGACTACGACACGTCGGATCGTTTGTACTTCGAGCCGCTGACGCTCGAAGATGTGCTCGAGATCATCGACAAGGAAAAACCCGAGGGTGTGATCGTTCAATACGGCGGTCAGACACCACTCAAGCTGTCGCGAGCACTCGAGAAGGCGGGCGCGCCGATCATCGGTACTTCGCCCGAGTCGATCGATGTGGCCGAAGATCGCGAGCGCTTCCAAAAGTTGGTGCAGGCGCTTGGGCTTCGCCAACCGGCCAATGCTACGGCTCGCACCGAGTCGCAGGCGCTCGCGCTCGCTCGAGAGGTGGGCTTCCCGTTGGTGGTGCGTCCTTCCTATGTGCTCGGTGGTCGCGCCATGGAAATCGTCTTCAACGAGGATGATCTGCGCGCTTACATGACCGATGCCGTCAAGGTTTCGAACGAGAGCCCAGTGCTGCTTGATCGATTCTTAGACGATGCGATCGAGGTGGACGTCGATGCTGTCTGCGATGGTCGTAACGTGCTCGTTGGCGGCATCATGGAGCACGTCGAACAGGCCGGCGTGCACTCGGGCGACTCCGGTTGTTCGCTGCCACCGAATTCTTTGTCGGCCGAGCTTCAGGATGCGCTGCGCGATCAGACCAAGCAGCTCGCCCTGGCGCTCAACGTAGTCGGACTGATGAACATCCAGTTCGCGATTCAGAATGGCGTGATTTTCGTACTCGAGGTGAACCCGCGCGCATCGCGTACGGCGCCCTTCGTGTCGAAGGCGACCGGGCTTCCACTCGCGAAGATCGGTGCTCGCGTGATGACCGGGCGAACGCTGGCATCCTTGGGCGCCACGAAAGAACGCGTGCCGCCCTATTACTCGGTCAAAGAAGCCGTCTTCCCGTTTGTGAAGTTCCCCGAAGCCGATCCCATGCTCGGCCCTGAGATGAAATCGACGGGCGAGGTGATGGGCACGGGTCGCAGCTTCGGCGAAGCCTATGCCAAGGCGCAGGCCGCCTCGAGTGTGGTGTTGCCACGTTCGGGCACGTGCTTTTTGAGCGTGCGCGAGCGCGACAAGGCGGGTGTGGTGCAACTGGCGCGTCGTCTCACCGAGCGTGGTTTTGATCTCGTGGCCACCGAAGGCACCGCCGCCGTCATCGCGGCTGCCGGGATTGCCGTACGCAAGGTCAACAAGGTGCGCGAGGGTCGGCCGCATTGCGTCGATATGATCAAAAACGGCGAAATCGTTTTGATCGTCAATACCACCGAGGGTAAGCAGGCGGTGCAGGAGTCACACTCGATTCGACGTGAGGCCGTGCAGCGACGCGTGACCTACTACACGACGCTGGCGGCGGCGCTCGCAACGTGCGAGGCTCTCGATTCGGTCGATCAGGTCGACGTGAACCGACTGCAGGATTTGCATCAGGAGATGCACGCATGAAGCGTAATCCGATCACTTTGCGCGGCGCCGAGATGCTGCGCGCCGAATTGAAGCGCCTCAAAAGTGAGGATCGGCCCAACATCATCAAGGCGATTGCCGAGGCGCGCAGCCACGGCGATCTGTCCGAGAACGCCGAGTATCACGCTGCACGCGAACAGCAGGGCTTCATCGAGGGTCGTATCGCCGAACTCGAAGCGAAGCTATCGACGGCTGAGATCATCGATGTCGCCCAGCTGACGCCGGGCGACAAGGTCGTCTTCGGTGCGACGGTCGATCTTGAGGCCGAGGATGACGGTAGGCGCGTCACGTACACCATCGTGGGCGATGACGAGGCCGATATTCGTGCTTCGCGCATCGCGATCACCTCGCCGATCGCGCGCGCGCTGATTGGCAAGTCCGAGGGAGACGTCGTCGATGTGACCGCCCCCGGTGGCGTTCGCTCGTACGAGATCGTCGCCGTTCGTTACGAGGGCTGAGGGGCGAGGGTCGGGCGTGGCTCGATGGGCCACGCGCTCAGGGTTGTGCGATCAATCCGGCAGGACGATCTTGCGCAAATCGGCGCGCGGCTTGTACAGCGTGGCGACGTGCCCGATACGACCGACTAGGGCGCTTTCGCATTGAGTCGCGAGTGCCTCGAGCGCCGCGTCGCGAGCCTCTCGATCGGCACCGGTCATTCGAACCTTGATCAATTCGTGATCATGCAGTGCCCGCTGCGTCTCGGCGACCACACCCGGGCTCACCCCGGCGTTGCCGATGAGGATGACGGGTTTGAGGGGGTGGGCGAGGCCGCGCAGGTAGCGGCGTTGTTTTTCTGTTAGTTTCACGACCGCCATTCTACCCCTTCGATCATGGTTAAACGTACGCAAAGCAGCCGCGAGTGGCTGAAGGAACATTTCACCGACCCGTTCGTGAAGCGAGCTTGGGCCGAGGGCTGGCGCTCGCGCGCCGTCTTCAAGCTCGAGGAGATCGATCGCAAGGAAAAACTCCTGAAGCCGGGCATGGTGGTCCTCGATCTCGGCTCAACGCCGGGTGCTTGGAGTCAGTACGCCAAGCGACGAGTGGGCAAGAACGGCACCCTGATTGCGAGCGATATCTTGCCGATGGAGCCCATTGTCGGTGTGGACTTTATCGAGGGGGATTTTCGCGAGGAGTCCGTGTTCGACGCGATCCTCGCCAAAGTACCGCCGGGAGGCGTCGACGTGGTGCTCTCGGACATGGCGCCCAATCTCTCGGGCGTGGATGCGATCGACAAGCCAAAGTCGCTGTATCTATGTGAATTGGCACTCGATTTGGCCAACCGGGCCTTGAAGCCGGGGGGTGACGTCCTCATCAAGACCTTTCAGGGCACGGGTTTCGATGTCTTCGTGGCGGAAGCCCGCAAACATTACACCCGAGTCAAGTTTGCCAAGCCTGCAGCCTCACGCTCTCGCAGCCCCGAACTTTACTTGCTCGCACGCGGTCGAAAGGCGGTATAGCGACTGTTTCGACTGGTTCGGCGGCCCCTGTTCGTGTAGTTTGATCGAGGCGGGGCGAGGGAACGCGCCTTTGAGGTATCGGTAATGAACGATCTGATGAAGAATTTCGTGGTGTGGGCTCTGATCGCGCTGGCGGTCTTGGTGCTCTTTAGCCAATTCATGCCCCGCTCGGGCCCCGTCGCCGAGATCAGCTACTCGACCTTCTTGAGCGAAATCCGCAACGGTCGGATCGAGAGCGTCGTGCTGCAGGGCGATACGATCATCGGCACGCGCAAAGACAAGTCGACCTTCGAGCTCTACAACCCCGAGACGGATAACACCGCGCTCATCGGTACGCTCGCCAAGTCCGACGTGGCCATCATCGGCCGCGCACCCAAGCAGCCGAACTTCCTTGCCCAACTGATTCTGCAGTTGGCGCCCGCGTTGTTGTTGATCTTGGTCTTTGCCTGGATGCTTCGACAGATGCAGGGCGGTGGTAATGGCCGCGGCGCGATGTCTTTCGGCAAGAGTCGTGCGCGCCTGTTGAGTGAAGATCAGGTTGCCGTGACGTTCGCCGACGTGGCGGGTGTTGACGAGGCCAAGACCGAGGTCGGTGAGATCGTCGACTTCTTGAAGGATCCTTCCAAGTTCCAGAAACTCGGCGGCAAGATTCCGAAGGGCGTGCTCATGGTGGGCAGTCCCGGTACCGGCAAGACCTTGCTCGCTCGCGCCATCGCAGGCGAGGCGAAGGTGCCGTTCTTCACCATTTCGGGTTCCGATTTCGTCGAGATGTTCGTGGGCGTTGGCGCTTCGCGCGTACGCGACATGTTCGAGCAGGCTAAGAAGCACGCTCCCTGCATTATCTTCATCGACGAAATCGATGCCGTCGGTCGTCATCGCGGTGCGGGTCTTGGCGGTGGTCACGACGAACGCGAGCAGACTCTGAACCAGTTGCTGGTCGAGATGGATGGCTTCGAAGGCAATGAGGGCATCATTGTCATCGCTGCCACCAACCGTCCCGATGTGCTCGATCCGGCGCTGCTGCGACCGGGCCGTTTCGATCGTCAGGTCGTCGTGCCGCTGCCGGATGTGCGCGGTCGCGAGCAAATCCTGAAGGTTCACATGCGCAAGGTTCCGCTCGGTGAAGACGTGAAGCCGGCGCTGATTGCGCGCGGCACGCCTGGGTTCTCGGGCGCCGATCTCGCCAACCTCGTCAACGAAGCGGCGCTGTTTGCTGCTCGTGCCAACAAGCGCATCGTCGGAATGGAAGAGTTCGAGCGCGCCAAGGACAAGATCATGATGGGCGCCGAGCGGCGATCCATGGTGATGACCGAGGAAGAAAAGCGCATGACGGCCTATCACGAAGCCGGTCACGCGATCGTCGGTATCTCGGTCCCTGAGCATGACCCCGTGTACAAAGTGACGATCATTCCGCGTGGTCGCGCTCTCGGTGTGACGCAATTCCTGCCGGAGCAGGATCGTTACTCCATGAGCAAGCGTCGCATCGAGTCGAGCATCACGACGCTCTTCGGTGGGCGCATCGCGGAAGAGATCATCTTCGGCGTCGATTCGGTAACGACCGGTGCTTCGAATGACATCGAGCGTGCGACGGATCTGGCGCGCAACATGGTCACCAAGTGGGGTCTCTCGGACAAGCTCGGTCCTCTGACCTATTCCGAAGAGTCCGGTGAAGTCTTCCTCGGCCGCTCGGTCACGCAGACCAAGCAGGTATCGGACGAGACGGCGCATGCAATCGACCAGGAAGTGCGTCGCGTCATCGAGAGCAATTACCAGCGCGCCAAGGACATCCTGCAAACGAACCTCGACAAGCTGCACGCGATGGCCGATGCCTTGATGAAGTTCGAGACGATCGACGATGGTCAGATCAAGGACATCATGGAAGGCCGCGCGCCGCGTGAGCCCTCTGGCTGGGATGATTCCGCGTCGAGCGGTCCGACTGGGGGCGATACGCCGCCGCGTCCGGCGCCGTCCGGTGGAATCGGCACGACGCCAGCCGGTGAGGGCAGCGCCGGCTGATGTCGCTTCGCTGCGCAGATCGAGTTCTCGATTTGCGTCTCCCGAGGGTCATGGGCGTGCTCAATGTCACGCCCGATTCCTTTTCTGACGGCGGTCGCTTCGTCGACGTTGCCGCAGCGGTTGCTGCGGCCGAGCGGATGCGCGCCGCCGGCGCCGACATCATCGACGTGGGCGGCGAGTCGACGCGACCCGGCGCGGCCGAAGTCTCGGCCGATGAAGAGTGGCAGAGAGTGGAGCCCATCTTGCGCACCTTGCTCGAGCGCGGTGCCTTGGTTTCGCTCGATACCAGCAAGCCTGAGGTCATGCGCGCGGGTCTCGCACTTGGCGTACATCTCATCAACGACGTCTATGCGCTACGCCGACCCGGTGCAATCGAGGCGGTGGCTTCGAGTAAGGCGGCCGTATGCCTGATGCACATGCAGGGCGAGCCGCGCACGATGCAGCAGGCTCCGCACTACGTTGACGTCGTCGCCGAGGTTCGTGATTTTCTTGGCAAGCGGCTGCAGGCCTGTCGCGCTGCGGGCATATCGGATGATCGACTGATGATCGATCCGGGTTTCGGTTTCGGGAAAACCTTGCCGCACAATCTCGCTTTGCTGCGGCGCCTTGACGAACTTAAGACGCTCGGCGTGCCGATGCTCGTCGGTTTATCGCGCAAGTCGATGCTGGCCGCTCTGACGGGTCGGCCGGTGGAGGCGCGGTTGGCCGGTAGTCTCGCGTTGGCGCTCGCCGCATGCGAAGGCGGTGCGCGTATCATTCGCGTCCACGATGTTGCCGAGACCGTCGATGCGCTGAAGGTTTGGCGCGCGTTCCGCGATGAGACGACATCCGACTAAGTATTCAACGCGTTCAGGGAATCGGGGCTGATACAAAACATGGGTAGACAATACTTCGGTACCGACGGCGTACGCGGCACGGTGGGGCAGGAGCCGTTGACCGTCGATTTCGCGCTGCGCTTAGCGAGTGCTGCGGCGCGTGTACTTGCCCCGCAGGGTGGTACCGTTCTCATCGGCAAAGACACACGGCTCTCCGGTTATATGTTCGAAGCGGCTCTCGAAGCGGGCTTCATCGCCGCCGGGCTCGATGTGTTGTTGATCGGGCCGTTGCCGACGCCCGGCATTGCCTTCATGGCGCGCCATTTCAATTGTCGTTTCGGTGTCGTGATCAGCGCGTCCCATAACCCGTACTATGACAACGGCATCAAGTTCTTCGATGCCGAGGGCGGCAAGTTGTCGGACGAGGCCGAGGAGCTAATCGAGGCCGAGTTGGCTAACGGAGCCACCACCGTCGAGTCGGGACGTCTCGGCCGTGCCGTGCGCGTCGACAAGACTCGAAAGGCGTACCAAGATTTTTGTTGTGCGACGTTCCCGGCGGGCAAGAGCCTCAAGGGCATGAAGATCGTGATCGACTGTGCGCACGGCGCTGGCTACAAAGTTGCGCCACGCATCCTCACCGATCTCGGTGCCGAGATTGTGCCGATCGGTTGTTCGCCGACAGGTCGCAATATCAACGAAGGCTGCGGATCGACCTCGCCCGAGTTGTTGCAGTTGACGGTGCCTGGCGTGAAAGCGCAGGTCGGAATCGCACTCGATGGCGATGGCGATCGCCTGGTGATGGTCGATCACTTGGGTCGCAAGGTCGATGGTGATCAACTGCTCTACGTGATTGCTCTGGCTAAGCACGCAGCCGGTACGTTGCGTGGACCGGTCGTCGGCACACTGATGACGAATTTCGGTCTCGAGCGTGCGCTGCGTGAGAAAGGCATTGGCTTCGAACGGGCGGCGGTGGGTGATCGCTATGTGCTCGCCAAGTTGCGCGAGACGGGCGGTGTACTTGGAGGCGAAACCTCGGGGCATTTGCTGACGCTCGATCAGACCACCACGGGCGATGCGATGATCGCAGCGCTGCAGGTGCTCGGTGTCATGTGCGATACCGGCAAGTCGCTCGCCGAATTGACGGCCGGTCTGCAGTTGTTGCCGCAGGTGATGATCAATGTACGCGTCAAGGAGCGATTCGATCCTTACTCGCGTGATTCGGTGCGGCAAGTGGTCGATGCGGTCAACGCCGAGCTCGATGGCCGCGGTCGGGTGGTGTTGCGAGCCTCGGGCACCGAGCCTTTGATTCGAGTGATGGTCGAGGCGGAGGAGTCGGCGGCGGCGCGAAGTCTCGCTCAAAGAATCGCCGATGCGGTACAGGCAGGGGTATGACGATGACACGTAAGCCATTGGTGGTTGGCAACTGGAAGATGCACGGTTCGCTCGCGGGTAACGCCGAGTTGCTGCTCGGGTTGCGAGAGCTACTGCCGACGAGTGCCGTCGAACGTGTCGTCTGTCCGCCCTTCGTCTATCTGCCCTCGGTTGGAGCAGCTCTTGCGGGCAGTACGATCGAGCTCGGTGCGCAGGATGTTTGCGAGCAGGTCAATGCCGGCGCCTACACCGGCGAGGTCTCGGCATCGATGTTGCGCGAGGTCGGTTGTCGCTACGTCATCGTCGGTCACTCCGAGCGTCGGGCGATCTATGGGGAAAGCGACGAGCTGGTGGCGCGCAAGTTTGCGGCGGCTCTGGCTGCGGGACTCGTGCCGATACTCTGCGTCGGCGAGTCGTTGCAGGAGCGAGAGTCGGGTGCCACCGAGGCGGTCGTGATTCGCCAGCTCGAGGCGGTGATCGGTGCCGTTGGGGTAGGGGAAGTGGGTCGCGGCGTGCTGGCCTACGAGCCGGTTTGGGCCATCGGAACCGGCCGAACGGCTAGTCCGGAGCAGGCGCAGGAGGTTCATGCCTGCCTACGTGGTCGACTCGCCTCAATCGATGCTACAATTGCCGGCTCCGTGAGGGTCCTCTATGGGGGCAGCGTCAAGGCGGGCAATGCGAACGAGATTTTCGCGATGCCGGATGTCGACGGTGGCCTGATAGGCGGAGCCTCACTGAAAGCAGCCGAGTTTGCAGCGATCGTCGCTGCGGCCGCTGCAAACGGAAAGTGAACATCACATGCTGTTGACCGCCCTGACCATCTTGCAAGTGTTCGTCTCGATCGCGATCGTCGCGCTCGTGCTGTTGCAGCGTGGCCGCGGAGCCGATGCAGGTGCCGGTTTCGGCGCAGGCGCTTCCGGCAGCGTATTCGGTGCGCGCGGTGCAACGACTGGGTTGTCGCGTTCCACGGCGATTTTCGCCGCGATTTTCATGCTCAACAGCTTGGCGCTGGCGTGGCTGGGTACGCGCACCACCGTTGAGACTTCACAAGGCTTGCTCGGCGAATCGGTCGAGCAAGTGGCGCCTGCGAATCCGGCGCCCACATTGTCTGACGCACCGCCGGTGGCGCCAGAGTAGGGTCAGTAAGCCTGACAACGACGTTGCGGTCGTGGTGGAATTGGTAGACACACTAGCTTGAGGGGCTAGCGCCGAAAGGTATGGGAGTTCGAGTCTCCCCGACCGCACCAAACTCGATTCATACCCTGCTACAATTCG